>Ga0163153_10005300_pt1 | contig 15336 bp, 10 predicted proteins | sample OliLakLV19MP6IB1_FD_148629 | JGI IMG/M metagenome (GOLD analysis project Ga0163153, IMG submission 148629) | Freshwater microbial mat bacterial communities from Lake Vanda, McMurdo Dry Valleys, Antarctica - Oligotrophic Lake LV.19.MP6.IB-1 | ecosystem: Environmental > Aquatic > Freshwater >... | reverse complement strand
ACCATAAGCTCATTGCTATGATTAGACAGACTACCATTTGTGATGGTAGTCCACGTTGTCGTTTTTCCTTGGCTTTTGCTTTAAGAATAGCTGATTCTATTTCTGTTGATGGAATCGCTATTTCTATTGCTTTAAATATCTCGCTACTTTTGAGCTTGGGAGATTCTAATAATAATTTTTTGTACGGCACTATACTGGATTTACTTTTTTGTACATCATACCTAGTTTACCACTTGTTCGGTCTTAAGTAAACCGTATTGGGTTTTATATTGCTTTTTATTCAGACTTTTTAGGGTCGCGCCTAACTCTATTAGCTGTTCAATATGAGCTAAATTTCTTTTGATATATTGGAGTAGTTTTTTAATTGCTTGTCTTTTTTTTTTCGGGTCGGTCGTCGTTGTTTGGCTACTGCCAAGTAGTCTTTTCTCGCTAGATTCCGGTAGGTTCTTGGCTTTTTTGGGGCTTTGTTTTTTAGAGATTTATAGAGAATATCTATAATTTTTTCGGTGTGAATTCTGGCAAGGTTTAATAGTCCCAAGTCGGTTGGATAGGTAATATCGGCGGGGGCGCATGTCGCATCTATGATTAGTTTTCCTCGATTTTGCGACTCATTTTTTGCGTCCGAATCCTTTTTTTTTCGGGTTTGCCTGTGGCGGTTTCTCGTATTTTCTTGACCATGCGTTCGTTCACTTTATTAATTAGATTCCAACTAATTCGTTGTCGAAAATGAACGGCGGGGTGATGGGTTAAATGGCAGCTCGTTACTGTAGCTTGATTGACCAATAAAGTATTGCAGATAGGGGTTTTCACGAATTTGTTCGACAGTTTCACTCGGAGCTAATTCCGAGTTTTTCTTTGATAATTAATGACCCCAACGCCATCCGAAAGGATTTGGCCCTTAAACCCATTTCTGTGGGGAAGTTTTGAGCATATTCTGATTCAAATTCTGACCACGGTATTACTTGGGCCATCTTTACCCAACGGTTATCCGGTGACAAGCTGCCTCCGAAGGGCAGTTTAAACTCGGATGGGGGGCTTGGGGCAACCTCAGCTTTTCTGTACACGATCGCAGGTGTTAATGCACGGCTTTTGATCCATTTTAGCTGTTTTTCTTGCACCTGACGGATGATCGCGCGATCGCATAACCCAGGCCACGTAACACGCGATCGATTATTCAGCAAGCCCTATTTAGGAAAGGTTTGTATCAAGATTCAACATTTCTGCGGTTGCCATATTAAATTTGTTTCCAGTCACCTGTCGGTCTTATTATTTCTTGTTGTGAAATGAAGTCGATTATTGATTGGTAAAACTGACTTACATTTAAATAATTGTTGATTCAACAGTGATGTATAATTGTCATAATGCGGGCGATATATGCTGGGAGTTAATAGTTGTTAATGGTCGGATTTTTGACGTTTTATGGGTTAAGAAGATTTAATTCATGCCCTCACGTCAATTTTTAGGGATTACTAACTGGGTGATGCGATCGTTGCACAGATGTTTTGGGTATTTTTACTCACGCTCGATCTCGGATGATTCACTTTTACCCCCTCAATCCGCGTATGTGCCACTTGGGGGTGCCGAATGTGGGTTAAAGCTGTTTACATACTGTTACATTATTCGGTTTAATCCCGCCTACCTACTTATGCCTTGAAAGAGCGCTTCATCTGCTAGCTCTGGCACACTCCAATGACTCAGCGGTCGCCCAGAGATTTCCGGTTTCTCACAAGCGAGCGCAAATAATTGAAGAATCTGTTCTAAGCTCAAGGTCATTGGATCTCCGAGTCTCTCGGCATCGGCTAATCGCTGCACTACTTCCAGATTCTTGACACTCAACTCTAACCAACGATTACGCCACAACAAAGCCATCTCTCGACTGATGTGGAGGGCACGAGCGATTTCTCGATGATTGTATCCTTCGTCTGGTAACAGAATAATCCTGGCTTTTAAGGCAATTTGCTGGGGAGTCCGATGAAGGTTGACAATCTGCCACAGTTGCTCTCGTTCTGGAGCTGCCAATTCCAAGGGCTTTGGGGCTAGTCTGGGCATCGATCTGTTCTACCTTCTACATCTACCTATAAATGGTAGCTCTATTCCCGCCCCAGTTTACTAGCTATATTTTACAGCGCCTATCTCAATCAAAATTTTAATGGCTCCCCGCAACGCCGTCTTACCTCAGCTTTTGACCTGGTATTTTACCAGGTGGGTACCGTTGGCTCGGACTTAAAGTTTCTGGGTACAAGCCCAGTTTACTGCTGTCCAAACATCTTGATTCCCGAGAGTTAAGAGTTATAGATCAAAAAAACATTATTGGCAGTCACCAACGTCGCAGTAGAACCTTTATTTAATATACAGCAACTAACTAGATTTTGGCAAGCTTCGAGCAATTTAACTTGCATACCAGATAGATTCAACGGTTTGAGCGATCGCCAGTGCTTGCGATCGCCCCTGAGCCACCAAGTCCGCGTCGAACACAACTGTAACGTGACCCAGTTTGCGGCCGGGACGCGATACTTTCTTACCATACCAATGGACAAAAGCACCGCTAATTTGTGCCAGTTGTTTTCGTTTCGTTAAATAATCCGACTCAGCCGACTCGTAGCCCAGCAAATTTACCATGACAGCGCCTGCACATTTCAGATCCGAATTACCTAAAGGCAGTTGACAAACTGCGCGCAAATGCTGTTCAAATTGTGAAGTTTCACAGGCATCGATGGTAAAATGTCCCGAGTTGTGAGTGCGGGGTGCAATTTCATTGACTAACAGCTTATTATCGGCGGTTAAAAATAATTCAATGCCGAATACGCCGACAGCTTGCAAACTGTTGAGGAGAGTGCCGGCGATCGCACAAGCTTCAGTTTTTACCTCTAAACTAATATCAGCGGGCGCAATCACCAGATGACAAACCTGATTTTGCTGCTGAGTTTCCACTATCGGATAAATCGCAATTTCGCCAGTTGCCGATCGAGCTGCAATCACAGCCAACTCGCGATCGAACGGCACAAACTCTTCCACCAGCAAAGACTGACCTTGGAGTTTAGCACGAATTGACTCAAAACTCCCCCGATCCTTAACAATAAAAGTACCTTGGCCGTCATAACCGTGGCGGCGAACTTTGACGACAAAGGGAAAGTCGATCGATCCAGCATCCGAGTCTCCTTCCATCTGCACGCTGTCGGAAACAGAAATTGCCGGAAAGTCGATCGCCACCGCCTTAAACAATTCTGGGGGCAAATCCGCGCTGCAATCCCATTCCCAAAACCTCGGAGTTGGCAAACCCAAACCTTGTAAATAACAGCGCTGAACGTACTTATCCAACAAAGGAGAAAGCGACGACAAACTCGGCTGAAATAACACACCTTGCTCTTCTAGCGGCCGCAAACCATCCAAATCCACAAACTCATTTTCAAAAGTAATAACATCGCAGCCAGCAGCCAATTGAGCCGTAGCCAAAACATCATCAACAGCAGCCAAAACAGCACTAGCAGCAACAGAAACTGCCGGGTCACTAGCATGGGGAGTTTGCACTACCAATTCAATACCCAGCGAACTAGCAGCATCCCCCATCATCGAAGCTAGCTGGCCGCCGCCGACAACGCCCACCCGCTTAAATTTTGCAGACGAACTCGCAGCGGTTTGATTTGATTTCATGTGAGTAAAATTCCCCAGAGTCAACCTGCCTATCTTATCGCTATTTGTCCCCGGATCAATTATAGTAATTGCAGAGTTAAAAGCCAGAAAAGAGTTTTAATTGCCTGATTAAATCGAGGCAGAACCCATAAAAAATGGGCAGCTAAAGTCTTTAATTATTGCACGCTCCCAGCCATTGAGAAACAGCCGTCGAACCCCACTCCTCCAGAAAAGTGCCACATCTAGCCATTCCCTAGCGCCAAGCATGGCATAATTGACAGCACTGCAAAAAGCAGATAGACAGATGCCAACACTGAAAATCAGACATTCAGGGAACAAAATTTATAGGTGAGGATACTGTGAAAGTTTTAGTTGTGGGAAACGGAGGTCGCGAACACGCGATCGCAAAAAAACTGCTAGAATCTACGCGGATTAAACAAGTATTCTGCGTACCGGGCAACGGCGGCACAGCTACCACCCAAGGCTGTCAAAATCTGTCGCTCAACATCGACGACTTCCAAGGCATCGAACGCTTTGTGATGGTCAACAACATCGGATTAGTCATCGTCGGCCCCGAATTGCCCCTATCGCTAGGCATCGCCGACTATTTCCAACAGCGAAAAATGATGATTTTCGGCCCCACCAAAGCCGGCGCCCAAATTGAATCCAGCAAATCCTGGGCCAAAGAATTGATGCTCGAAGCAGGCATCCCAACACCCAAAGCTGCCGTATTTACCGACGCAGAAGCAGCCAAAGCATACGTTCTGGAACAAGGAACCCCAATAGTCATCAAAGCAGACGGACTCGCATCAGGCAAAGGAGTAACCGTTGCCACCACCGTCAAAATGGCTCACAGCGCCATCAACACCATTTTCCGAGGCGAATTCGGCACCGACAACATCCGAGTCGTCGTCGAAGAATTCTTAACAGGTCAAGAAGTCTCAATTCTCGCCCTCACCGACGGCATCACAGTGGAACCGTTGTTGCCCGCCCAAGACCACAAAGCTATCGGCGAAGGCGACAAGGGAGCCAACACCGGCGGTATGGGAGCCTACGCCCCAGCGCCCATTGTCACCCCGGAACTCATGGAAAGGATTCAAGAAGAAATTCTCGAACCCACCCTCGCAGCACTGCAAAAACGCAAAATCGACTACCGGGGTGTACTCTACGCAGGTTTAATGATTACCCCCGAAGGAGAACCCAAAGTCTTAGAATTCAACTGCCGTTTCGGAGACCCGGAAACTCAAGCGGTTTTGTCGCTGCTGGAAACTCCTTTGGAAGATTTGGTGCTCGCCTGCTGTCAGCAGCGTCTCGGTGAATATTCTATTCGCTGGAAGTCGGGGGCCTCTGTTTGCGTAGTTTTGGCTTCTGGGGGGTATCCTGGAAGTTATCAAAAAGGCAAAGTTATTACAGGTATCGAGGAAGCTGAAGCCAAAGGAGCAGAAGTGTTTCACGCCGGCACCCAGTTGAAGCACCAGCAGTTGGTGAGCGACGGAGGCCGGGTTTTGGGCGTCACCGCGGCGGGAGAAACTTTGGAACAAGCTATCTCCAAAGCTTATGCAGCAGTTGATTGTATCCAATTTGAAGGGGTCTACTGCCGTCGGGACATCGGTCGCCGAGCTCTGGGCGATAAAAATTAGGAATTGCGACATCGGCCGCCATCCGAAAGCCAAGCAATCTCAATGTAGAAATGTAACAATGAAGTTTGGTATCTCTGCGGTGGCGGTAGCGGACAAGTCGCAGCAGAAAATTCGATCGGGAGCCAACTGAATTGATCTTGCTTTTAATATTGAACTGGTGAACTGGTGAAATGCTGGCCATACTAAACAAAATCGGAGAAATTATTGCCCGCTGGTGGTCGGATTTTACCCTCCAGACCCGCCTGATGGCCGGTGCTACCCTCGTAGTGTCCTTAATTATGAGTGGCCTGACATTCTGGGCCGTGAATACTATCCAGCAAGACGCCCGACTTAACGATACTCGCTACGGTCGCGACCTTGGCCTGCTGTTGGCGGCAAATGTGGCGCCGCTGATTGCCAAAAACGATCGCTCCGAAGTCGCCCGCTTTTCCCGCCAATTCTACAGCAGCACCTCCAGCGTCCGCTATATGCTTTACGCAGACGAAGCCGGAGATATTTTCCTGGGGATACCATTTTCGGAATCGGAGGTGCAGACTTCCCTGACGCTGCGCCGCCAGATCAAACTTCCCGATAATTTTCTAGCCGATATTGAGGCGAGAAATTTAACTTCTTTGCCTTTGGTACGGCAGCATTTGACGCCAGATGGAGAAGTTACCGATGTATTTGTGCCGTTAATTCATGAAGACAAATATTTGGGAGTTTTGGCGATCGGCATTAACCCAAATCCCGCAGCAGTTATCTCTTCAAATCTGACTAGGGATGTCACTTTAGCAGTATTTGTCACTATTTGGGTGATGGTAATTTTGGGAGCTGTATTTAATGCCCTGACAATTACTCAGCCGATCAAACAATTAGTCTTCGGGGTCAAAAACATTGCCAGCGGGAATTTTAAGCAGCGAGTTGACCTGCCTTTAGGGGGAGAATTGGGCGAGTTGATTGGCAGTTTTAACGAGATGGCCCAGAAACTCGAAAGTTATGAAGAACAAAATATTGAAGAGCTGACAGCGGAAAAAGCTAAGTTAGAAACTTTGGTTTCAACGATTGCTGATGGCGCGCTTTTATTAGACGCAAATTTGCAGGTGATTTTAGTTAATCCGACGGGGATGCGAATTTTTGGATGGGAAGGTAAAAATGCGATCGGAGTAAATGTTCTGAACATTTTGCCTTCGGAAGTGCAGCAGGACTTGGCGAGACCTTTGCAGGAAATAGCTGCGGGCGATCGCGAAGGCGGCGAATTTCGCATCTCTATGAGCGAACCAGTTAACCGTACAATTCGGATTGTTTTAACTACAGTCATTCTGCACAAAGCGCCCGGTGCAGAACCGCTGTGCAGAAGCTGTATCCGCCATGAGGAAGATACCTGTACCGAGCCACAACGCCCGGTAGCTGTAGAGTGTACTTTCTACGAGCAAACCTCCAAGCATCAAGGTTCCGGAAATTACCGAGAAAGTCTCAAAGGCATTGCAATGACAGTGCAGGACATTACTCGCGAAGTAGAACTCAATGAGGCTAAAAGCAATTTTATCAGCAATGTTTCTCACGAATTGAGAACACCTTTATTTAATATCAAATCTTTTATCGAGACTCTCCACGAGTACGGAGAAGACCTTCTAGAAAGCGAGCGCAGGGAATTCCTAGAAATTGCCAATCGAGAAACCGATCGACTAACTCGTTTAGTTAACGACGTGTTAGACTTGTCGCGACTGGAATCCTGCCGAGTTTATCACTTGGAGGCTGTTGACCTCCCGCAAGCTGTCGAACAAACCCTGCGGACTTATCAGTTAAATGCTAAGGATAAAGGCATTCAATTAGAGCAAGAAGTTGACCCATATTTGCCGCCTGCTTTAGGTCATTACGATTTGTTACTGCAAGTATTTGCAAATTTAGTAGGAAATGCCTTGAAATTTACTCAGTCCGGCGGCAAGGTGGCAATTCGAGCGTATTTGCTAGAGCCGGAGGTGGCGGCGCACAAAGAGGGCGCATCCTGGAAGCACAACTTGTCACCGAATGCCAGACATTTTCCGGTAGTGCGGATCGAAATTTCTGATACGGGAATTGGCATAGATCCTGAAGATCAACAAGCAATATTCGATCGCTTTTTCCGGGTAGAAAACCGAGTACACACTTTAGAAGGAACGGGATTGGGTCTTTCTATTGTCAGAAACATTATTGACAAGCACCACACTAAAATTAATTTAGTTAGCGAAGTTAATGTGGGCACGACTTTCTGGTTCGACTTGGCAGTTTATCAACCGAAACAAACAGTAGAGATGGAAAAATCTTGGCCAGTGGAACCAACGGTGGAGAGTGAAACAATTGCGAGTCATGTTAAGTGAACCCACTTAATTAAACGTAAAATGCGATCGGTGTTAAAGCCCCGACTTCTTAAAGAAGTCGGAGATATGCCTATTCTGTTGAAAGATTCTCCTAATAGGCCTGACCAAAGGCTGACATCCTCAGTGTGGATTATCCTTAGCTGTCCTATCTAAGCTCAATTTTACTGATAAAACTACATACCAACACCAATAAGTACCAATCCCAAATAATCCCCCCTCGGTCAAATTAGTCATTAGGATAAATGTTAATAAATACAAAGGCAAACCTGACTCCGGAAAACTTCCTTTAACTAGGTATTTTATACCTCTAAATATATTATTCAAGAATGACCCAATAAACAACAAAAGTCCGGCCCAACCCAGTTCGCAAAGTATATCAAGAAAACCATTGTGAGAGTGGGGTGGCACAAAACCCGATTTAGCTACTACAATTCCGTAAGCGGGATTTTCTAAGCCACGCCAAGACTGCCAAAATCCTCGCATTCCATAACCAAATATGGGATTATTTTGATTGACTCGATCAATAATTAAAGGCCAAAAATCGGTTCTGCCTGTTAAAGTCATATCTTTTTTCAAACCATCCACAATAATAGCCTCTAAATTGTTTAACACCAAAATACTTATACCTATACTACCGACTAAAAATAAGATAAAACAAAGAAAAGCCCATTTTACAGGTAATCTTTTTAAGAGGGCTAAATAACTCCACAAACTGATTAATATCACTGTCAGAATCCGACTAGCACCACTACAACCTTTTTGCAATCCTACTAAAGCTATTAAAATGATAAATAATGATAAATATCGATACTTACGCTCCTTAAAAGCATATAAAATCCATAAAGAAGCTGTATTAGCCATTTGAAAAGAAAAAGGGTTTTTATGACCTAAAACTCCTGTCCAACAACCGTCCGGCGCTGCATTTGTTTTCACAAGTAACCATAAAGCTAATAAACCAGTTAGCCATCTCAATAATCCATAAAGTTCTAACCAACTATACACTTTCCCTACATAAATAGAAACCAGTGTTATTCCCCAAATAGCAAAAACAGCCCTAAAAGTAATTTCAGGAGTTTGTGACCACAAGCCCGATAAAGTCATGATCAATAAAAACAAACCTAAAAAAATGTCTCCTGCTATCCATTTGATGCACATAGAAACAGTTTTTTGGGTAGTTTTAGTTAAGCGGGGAAAAAGCATTAATATCATGGCCCCATAAATTGCAATTTGAGCAATCATCGTTGGGGGTGTAGTTTCTAAGTTGTAGAAAACGTTAGGATGGAGTTTGGTAAAGGGCATGGCCGTGATACCTGATCCACCAGTCATGGTGAAAAAAAGTATCCCCACAAAAATCTTTTCTAATCTGGCACCCAATTTGGGATGGCGTGCGGCTAAAATATAAATAGTCACAAAGACGATAAGCGCTAAACAAAAAAGCATCAACGCAAACATCGGCACCCTTAAAATATCTTTCATGGCTTTACCTCTATCATCAAATTTGTTACTACCTATGAAATGGCTTACCCTTCCTGCTTTACACCTGCCACTGCTGGCGCTGGTACTCACTCTCTCCTACCCTCAAACCAACCTCGCTCAGTCCCCAGCCCCGGCAACAAGCATTAATACTGACTATTATCTAGGTGGTGGAGACAATATTAGAATTGATATCTACGATCTGCCCCAGCTTAGTGGGGAGTATCAAATTCCCGCTGGGGGAGCTATTCAAATCCCCATTATTGGTAGTATTCCGCTTCAAGGATTAACTTTAGAACAGGCAGCCCAAGTTATCACTAGAGCTTATGGCCGGGTTGTAAAAAGACCTTTAGTTACCATCAGCTTACAAGCTGCCCGCCCGCTCAATATTTGGTTATCTGGTGAAATAAGCCGTCCCGGCTCCTACTTATTGCCCCTAGCTAATGGAGGCGGAAACAGACCATCAGTTCAGTTTCCCACGCTTCCTCAAGCTTTAGAAAAAGCTGGGGGTATTCGAGCTAGTGCTGATATTCGACGAGTAATTGTGCGGCGTCGGCTCACGGCTAACAAAGAAATAACTATCACTTATAATCTGTGGGATTATTTACAAACTGGTCAGACCCGCCAAGATCTCACGTTGCGAGATGGAGATCAAATCTTGGTTCCCCCTCAAGAAACAATTAATTTAGCAGAAACAAATCAACTTAGTGAATCTAATTTTTCTATACCAGCAGAGCAACCCCGTACTGTCTCAGTATTCGGAGAGGTGAAGCGTCCCGGTAGATATGTAGCGATTGGTGGTGATACCCAAAATGGTCAAAGAAGCAGCGGACAACCGACAATTATTCGTGCTCTACAACTAGCTGGTGGAATCACATCAATCGCCGATATTCGCCAAATCCAACTCCAACGTTATACTAGAAGTGGCAAACAACAAGTTAGAACTATTAACCTCTGGCAATATTTGCAAGAACAAGATACCTCTCAAGATACTATACTACAAGAAGGGGATATCATCTTTGTCCCGACAGCGACTGCGATCGACCCCGGAGAAGTTTCGGTTCTAGCTACTGCTAGCTTTGCTCCGGGGACTGTGCAAGTGAGTGTTATCGGAGAAGTCAATACTCCGGGTGGACTCAAATTACCTCCTAATACTACCTTAAATCAAGCAATTATGAGTGCGGGGGGTTTCAGACAAAATCGCGCTAACTCTAGATATGTGGAACTGATCAGGCTGAATCCTAATGGCACTATATCCCGATCGCAAGTATCAATTAATTTGAATCAAGGAATCGACTCTCAAAGCAACCCACTGATTCAAGATAATGACATAATTATAGTGGCACGTTCGAGGACTGCTATCTTGGTAGACAACATTAACACTGTTCTCTCACCAGTTAATAATATTATTGGTGGAATTCTCGTTCCTACCCGACTCATCGAGTTACTCAGACTATTTGGAAATTAGGAATTAAATAACATTTTTGCTATGGACAAAAAACTTTTGTCTTCCCTCAAGAATGACCTTAATGGTCAATATTTGTCTGTTCCCTCCGCTAATTACCTAGCTAGTACCCCAGCAGAGGATGACCAAGTTCTTGATATGAATTGGGTACTAGCTGTCGTCAAACGTCGCCTTCTAGTGATGGGCATAGTAGCTATCAGTATAGCTACTTTAAGCGGTAGTTTCGTGCTCAGGTCTGCCAAAAAATCTATTACTGAGTATGAAGGAAAATTTACAGTTTTAGCAGAACCCATTACGGCTGACGATCGGCTATCAAAGCTCTTTGTCCAAGCTCAAAATAACAGTTTAGGCATCACAGACTTGAACAAAATTAAATCATCAGCGGAAGAAGGTTCTTCGGTGGATTATCAAAGTTTATCGCGGGTTTTAAAAAGCCCAGAAGTGTTACTACCATTAGTTAATAAGTTGCAGAAAAAATATCCAAACTTTGACTATAAAAATCTCAACAACCGCTTGATGATCCAACGTGTTACTTTCTTGCGAGATGGGAAGCAGGGTGGTACTAAGCTCCTAGATATTAGCTACCGCGATCGAGATCCCAAGCGCATCCAATATGTGTTGGATGAAACTGCAAAATATTACCTAGAATATATGGGCAAAGAGCGTTTAAAAGTTAGCAAACAAAGTATTAATTTTATCGATCGACAAATGCCACAACTCCAGCAGAAAGTAGATAACTTGCAACAAGAATTACAAGTATTAAGAGTTAAGTATAACTTTAATCAACCAGAACTACGCAGCCGCAGCCTATCAGATCAGCTAGATAATTTAACTAATCGTCGCCTCGAAGTGCAAGTACAACTAGCAGAAAGTAGGCAGCAATATGAAAGCTATAAAAAAAGATCTTTAACGGGCGATAATCGTTGGATTGTTGATATTAGCCCCAAGTCTTATGAAAGTTTAATGAGCAAAGTAAATGAAATAGAGTCGCAATTAGCTTTAAGCTCTACTCAATTTTATGAAAATAGCCTTCCTATTCAATCTTTGCGGGAAAAGCAGCAAAGTTTGCGCGATTTAATGCAAAAAGAAGCTGAGTCTGTCCTCTTTCAGATGAAATCACAACTAGAACAGTTGGAAGCTCGCGAGCGATTGATAACTAATAGCCAAAATTTACTGCAAGCAAAAATCACTCAAATGCCCGAAGCTCAACGTCGCTATGATGACATACAATTAAAACTAGAACTAGCTAAAGATACTCTAAAACTGTTCCTAGAAAAACAAAAAACTTTACAACTAGATGCTGGTCAAATTGATGGCACTTGGCAAATTATATCTAAACCACAGTTAGTCACAAACGAAAATGGTGATCTCAACCCAGTAACAGAAAAACCAACCCGTCGCCACCTAGCGATCGCGATCGTTATTAGCACTTTACTAGGCATTGCTATAGGTTTCCTAGTAGAAGTTTTAAATACTGTTTTCCATACTCCAGAAGAAATTAAATCAGCAACTAAACGCCCTCTTTTGGGAGTCATTCCGATCGCCAAAGCGATGAAAATTAAATCTCGTAGAGGTAAAAGTGTTCCCGCTCAATTCACTAGCGTAAGTTCAAATACTGACAGTGCAAGCTTAAAACGAATAATAGTTTCAAATTACAAAGATTTTCCTGTGGTAGAGGCATTTCACTACTTATACACAAATATTCAATTATTAAATGCTGAACACCCAATAAGTTCTTTAACCATCACTTCGACTATTAAAGGTGAGGGTAAGTCAACTGTAGCACTTTATTTAGCTAAAACTGCTTCTGCTGTTGGTAAACGAGTATTATTAGTGGATGCTAATATGCGTTTGCCTCAACTGCACACATACCTTGGCTTATCAAATATGAAAGGTTTAAGTAATGTTTTAAGTTCTGATTTAAGCTTAAATGAGGCTATTCAGCGATTACCCGACGATGACAATCTTTTTGTCCTCACTGCTGGTACTATTCCCCCTGATCCAATTAAATTACTTTCTTCGAGAAAGATGCACTATTTAATGGAACAATTCCTAGCGTTATTTGATTTAGTCATTTACGATACACCACCTTTAATTGGTTTAGCAGATGGTCATTTACTAGCCTCTCAAACTGATGGTACAGTGCTGATAGTAAAAATAGAAAAAACCGATCGCGGCCTGGTAAGCAAAGCTTTAGATCAACTAAATTTAGCCGATTTTAAAGTATTGGGAGTAGTAGCTAATGGGGTTAAATAACGAACGCTGAAATGAAGTTAGATAGCCAAAGGAAGAAGTAAGATAATTTTTGATTTTTTATTTTGGATTTACCAGAGGTATTAACTTACTAGATAAGGGTTTGGAGTTAGCCTATAGTTTGATTCTTTTGGGAAACTGGTATAAGAAGTCGATGTAAAATGCAAAATAAGTAAATCAAGCTAATTAAACGTAAAAAGATCGCGCTCTTAGAGCCCCGACTTCTTAAAGAAGTCGGGGCTCTAATTACGTCAAGACTTAAGAAAGAGTCTTTCGAGCACGTTCCGATCGCTCTTCTGCCGTATCCATAACATCCGCCATTTTATCCACCATTTCCCCTGGGTAATTTTCTAGTACCCGAGTAGAAAGTGAAATCCGGCCACGACTTTCATCGAGGTCAACCACGATCGCTTTCAGGGGTTGACCGGGAGCAAACACCTTTCCAAGGTTATCAATATATTTTTGGCTAACTTGCTTGATGTGCAGCAAACCGCTAACTCCTTCCAAGTCCACAAACACGCCAAAAGGCTTGATGCTGCTGACTTTTCCTTCGACCAACTGACCAATTTGCAAATCCTTGAAAGCATTCGATTGAGTGGCCATCCGCTGGGAAAGTACGAGTTTTTCTCGTTCGCGATCGACCTCCAAAAAATTAACGCTCAAAGATTGACCGATCAGCGATTCTAGGTTATCGCGTTCCACTAAGTGCGATCGGGGAATAAAACCGCGCATTCCCTGAACATCTACTGTCACGCCGCCCTTATTCGCCCCTGAAACCCGCACCTGAAGAACTTTACCGGTTTCCTGCAATTCAATTAAATCTTCCCAAGCTTGCTGAATTTGTAACTGCCGCAGAGACAAAGTAACTTGGCCATCTGCATCTTGTTCGCGGATAATCAAAAAGTCCCGTTCCTCTTCCAGCGGAACCACTTCCGACAAATCCGTTACTGTTCTCAAAGCAGCCTCTTCGATCGGCAAAAAAGCCGAAGACTTGCCGCCGATATCAACATACGCGCCGTTTGAGTCGTACTCGAACACTTTGCCGCGCACTACTTGTCCCTTCTGGAACTCGTAATTGTGCTGTTCGAGGGCTTTAGCAAAATCATCCATTGAAAAGGATGCTTTTGCGCTTTGAGAACCTGTAGATTTGGAATTCATGTCAGTTTAGTTGTCAGTTGTCAGTAATTTAGTTGGCAGTCGTCAGTCGTCAGTTGACAGTTGTCAGTTGACAGTTGACAGTTGACAGTTGTCAGTTGTCATTAGTCATATGTTGAAGGAAGAAGGAAGATATTCCCCCACTCTCCCACTCTCCCCCTCTCCCTTTCCCACTCTCCTCATTTCCCCATCTCCCTATCTCCCCATCTCCCACTCTCTAAGCTGGTTGAAGTTGCTGATGAAATAGCTGCTTCACCTGCATCCACGAGTCGGCTGCTGCCGTAGCGTCGTAACTGCCGCGGTGGTCGCAGAAGAAGCCGTGATCGGCATTGTAGCGGAAAATTTGGTGAGAAATACTGTGTTTTTGCAATTGTGCGGCGATTTGGTCAACTTGTTCTAAGGGAATGCTGGGGTCTTGAGTGCCAAAAAAGGCGTACAGAGTGCCTTTAATGTCTGCTGTGCGGGCGATCGTGGGGGTTCCCCAGGCGGGGGTTTGGGTGGCGATACCTGCGCCGTAGAACGACGCTGTAGCCTTGATTTCGGGCAAAGTAGCGGCGAGGTAGGCGACGTGTCCTCCAAAGCAGAAACCGATGCAGCCAAAACCTTCTGGTTTGACAGAGGGTAGAGTTTTGAGGTAATCGATGGTGGCTTGGATATCGCCGAGAAGTTCGGAAGCTGTGGTTTTTTCTTTGTATTCTCTGCCGATTTGGATGGCTTCGGGTGTGTAGCCTGTTTCAAAGCCGGGGGCTTGACGCTGGTAAATGGCTGGGGCGATCGCCACATATCCTTCTTTTGCTATTCTTTCAGTAACTTCGCGGATGTGCGAGTTGACGCCAAAGATTTCTTGAATCACGATAATTGCGGGAAATTGTCCTGGGGAGGCTGGCTGGGCTAGGTATGCAGCTATTTGCAAATCCCCGTTAGGAACTGTGATGTTTTTGGTGTTAATTTCGGCTTTTGTCATAGGTAGTTTTAAGGTAAATGCCACTCTACTGATTTTAAGTTAATTTGGGGAATTTTTAGGCAATTTCCCATAAAATTTTCATAACCCCGAAGCCGCAAATATGGCAGATAAAAATTCGCTAATTATTGAAAGTTTAGGTTTTGCTGAATAAGTCGGGGTCGATCGCTCCTAGCAATTAATTGGGGTTAAATCCCGGGAAAATATACGTTTTGGTCTGTGATTTGCTCAAATATAGATTTTGATAAACCTAGGGTTGAGAATATTTTATCTGGCTTGTTCGTGAGATTTTTTAGATAAGTAGGGCTTGCTGAATAATCGAGCACATATTGCGTCGCGAAAGGTTTCGATGGCGTGATCGAGAATAAAGTGCAAGATAAACAGGTAAAATAGGTCAAAACCCGTGCATCACCCAGTGCGAAC
>Ga0163153_10005296_pt1 | contig 15343 bp, 11 predicted proteins | sample OliLakLV19MP6IB1_FD_148629 | JGI IMG/M metagenome (GOLD analysis project Ga0163153, IMG submission 148629) | Freshwater microbial mat bacterial communities from Lake Vanda, McMurdo Dry Valleys, Antarctica - Oligotrophic Lake LV.19.MP6.IB-1 | ecosystem: Environmental > Aquatic > Freshwater >... | reverse complement strand
GTTTAAAGGACTTACCTATGAATAAGACGTGCCAAGTGTGTAACAACCCAATACCACTTCTGCGGAGCGACGCGCTGTATTGTACGCCGACGTGCCGATCAAAAGCACATCAGCAACGAGCAAAACGCGAGTCTTTTGTACCATTCGTACAAAGCGTACAACCTGTGCAACCCGTGCAAAGTGTACAACCCGTACAACCGAATCCAAGCAGTTCAGACCGTACACGTGGACCACTCGTTCAACCATTGGACGGAACGCCCGAGTGCTCCGAAGTAAACGTTCTCTATGACCTTCTGAAAGCTGACCTTCAGGACTTGAAGCAGAAAGAGCTGAACCTTACGGCGCGCATTGATGTTCTCATTGCACGAGACGCGGAGATTCCAAAGCTTGTCAGAAAATTGAAAGGAAAGGTCTGTGATGAAGAACAGTTGCTCGCCGATTTTACCGTTCGTCTTCAGTTAGGGGAGGCCGATATTTACGATAATTATGTGAATAAGAAGTTGATGGAAGCGATAGCGAACAGAGCATCCTTTGCCCATATACATGCTGTCTACCGCGACCACGCCGATAAGTCGCTCTTGGGCCTAGATACACATAGAAGTGAGGTTAATAAACTGCGGGCAAACTGGCAGACCGAGCGTGATGTGCGATTACTCCAATTGCGTGCGCTTCAAGACGGCATTACGGACCTCGAAATGGAACTTACTAAGGTTCCGAGGACGATCAATCTTGTTATGGATCAGCTTCGTGACGTGCGCTTGGCAAAGAGCCGCCTGTATGGAATCAGAGCGCCCAATGCTCCTGCCCCCGTTCACAGAACGACAGTCCCAACCGTACAACCATATCAAGAACGTAATGCAACGAAACCATCAGACCTGACGGCAGAAGACATTCGAAACTCGTATTACGAGACATTCTCGATGCCGACCGAACTTGGTCGCTTCCTAGGCAATCTCGACCGTAATAAACTCGCCTTTGCTCTGACAGGAGATTCGGGCGCTGGGAAAAGCCATCTTGCGTTCGCACTAGCAAGACTGTTTTCCGAAGAGAATTTTAGAACGAAGATTTTTTGTCTTGAGGAAGGCATAGGTCATCTTACACAGGAAAAGGTAAACAAGTATAATCTCTCGGAAGATGTGGTCCTATCTGGTACTGCTGCTCTTGCCGATATCAGACGGGATGCTGCACTTTACGATCTCATTGTGCTGGACTCGTTCAACAAACTCAACGTGGACGCTTCGGAATTCGAGCGTCTTCGCACGGATTTTCCAAAAACCATTTTTGTCATTGTCTTTCAGAAAACGACCACTGGTTCCATTCGCGGTGGTTCGTCCATTATATTCAACAGTGCGGCAGCTATTGATGTTACCAAAGTGGATGATGACCGCGTTGCCACGATGGCAAAGGGTAGGTATGGAACGCAGGGATGGGTATACTCTATTGCTCATGACCTAATTATTCATGAGAACTAGTTTCACAAAGAATGGACTCAGAATAGAAATGCCGTATCAGATACAGATACGCCATTTCATTTTTTGCAACAGAATTCATTTACTCATGGCCGCCGATACAGAATCTGCTTACTGCACCACAAAGGATGCCGTCCGAACAGCCTTGCCATTCGACATGGTCATGAAATATGTACCTTCCGTCATGTCTGAAACGTTAATGGAAACACCTGTGCGAAAGGCATCCCAGTTGAACGTGAGTCGCCGAACGTTGGCTCCGTTAATGGTATTTACTTCGAGAGTAACTGTGCCCTGAAGTTCGTACGGACTAGGTGGATAAAACGCGACCGAACCGGATGTGGGATTTGGGGTCACACTGACTGGTACACTCTTGGCAAAGGTTTGGGTGCTGGGGATATCATTGAGTGGAGACAATGTTTGGCAACATTGCTCAGGATAATTTACCCACTCCAGCGAAACGAATTTTGTAGGGGAGCAGACGGAAGATTCCATGCCATCCACATCGTATGCGGCAATTCTGTATACGAGCCCGAGATAAACAGTGTTTTGTGGAGCAGCTGGATATGATTGATTGTCGAAGTAAGAGGTCGAGGTTGTACCAACCAATGTATGTATTTTTTCCCAGCCAGTGGTCGTGTGCCCCGGTGAGCGATAGACGTGGTAGCCTGCAATATCAGGCTCAACATTTGCATCCCAATCTAAGTTCACACCATATTGATTTGGAACACCGATGTAGTTAGCAATTGTGGACGAGGGAGCAGCCAAGTTGATTGGGACTGATGGTGGTCCAACAGGCTGATTATTGTTAGCAATAGTAACTGTGTACGTCCCAGTACCCTGCGCATCCACAGCGACGCTTTGAATAACTACGGAAACCCCAGTTTGCTTTGGCGATGTAGGTGGAGTTGCGTTATCAGGCCAGTTGCCGTGATTGTTGTAGTTCGAACTCGGGTTTGACCACGGTGACCAAACCGGCTTTCTACATTGGTCGTGGTGATCTTCCTTGTCCTCGTTTAGAAAATGTTGCTTCGTAGAAATATTGCCATTTTGCTTGACAAAATAAATAGGGAAACTTGTATGGTGCTTTGGGGTAACACCATTGGACTCAAATCCTCTAGTGAAATCCGGTGTAGTCATCAGCTCCGTCTGTGTCGCCCCGTTTAGTCGAGACTCCGCTTGACGTTCAAAGGCGATTCCATTGTCACCCCACAAATTTGACTCAACTGTCTTGCCCCATAAATATTCTCCTCGTGCGGATTGGACATGTTGTTTCGGATCTCCTCCTGGGGACCTGTGATAAAGAACATACAAACCTTTTGTGGCGGTTCGATTGGGATCGTAAACTCCCGGCATTTCTCCAAACTGACCACGAACAAAGTCAAACTTCGAAGACATCTGATGGTTTTCAAGAATGTACCACTCATCCTGATTGTTAGCTCCGGGCTCAATTTCAACTGCGATACAATCTCCAGTTCGATAAAGATCGCCCAGTGTGACATTGTTATCAGTGAAACTCATTGAATTCCTTCGCACAGTCTTCTTAATGTTCGCCCAGCCAAGCTCAATCATTTCCTTAGCAGACGGACAATACGAACGATGGTCACTGCTTGCTATCATTGTCCAGCTTCCCGACTCCCGATGCGGGCCGAGGAGTATATGACCCGTCTCGTGAACCATTCCTCGAAAGTAACCATCTATGGCACCGGTCGAACGAATGTTCGGCTCAGCTTGAAGGAAGTTTGTAAAATGAAAGCCAGAGCCATTTTGAAATGGTGAAGGGTCATTTGCATTATATCGTGGGAGGTAGCCAGTATAGACATATCGCGTAGGTGTGAGTACGCCGTTTACCATCGTCTTGTCCACACCGATGAGCCCAGAATTTGACCAGTTGATCTGCGCTCTCGTTGCCCTTTGATAGTCGAGCACCCCTAGTCGATTTCTCAGGGTTGGATTGAGACCTAAATCACGATCAATATTCCTCCAACAGATAATAACAAAATCTACAATACTATTGGCTTGTTGTGTATGTGTATAGTCGCCTGTAGATCTCCAGAGATCATAAAACGTGAAGTCTATTTGGCCATCCACGGCTTGGATCACTTCATTGTTCGCGACATTGGCATAGATGTTATTATCTGATACTTACTGCCGAGTTCGGGCATATATATGATGCACTACCGTGCCATATATCTGCAATGGCTCAGTAGAATTTTTACTCATCTCGTAGAAATAGTGAGACAAACTAAACTCCCTTAGTTGATCATCTGCTGCTCCAACGACGGTTGGGAAATTTGGGAAAGTATTAACTGGTACAACAAAGCGCCGAGGATCATTAGCCCAGATAGGGTGAGAGTTTCCGTCTGTTGTTGTCACGTCGGTGCGGCGGTCACCATTAGCCAAAAAACTGGATGGCCATTGCGTGTTCGATTCCTCCCACCTATCATCTGAAAACTCAGCCATAATGATAAGCACCTTTAGCGGACCGTGTGAAGTCATGTACAGTCCTGTATTTGGAGGGTTGACTACGAATGCGGCGGTTGGTTGAGCTGCGTCAAGAAGGCAATCTTGAGCATTGCCCGGCGTTAGAAACGATAATTGACCATACCCACATAGTGGCCAAAGAAGCATAAAGGCCGTTAAACATATGAATCTAGACACTTGGTTCTCCGTGCATAAATTTGAGAAAGCTATTCAAAAACAGATTGTAACAACGAGTGGTATTTCCTATTCAAGGTGAATAATAAGGCGAGGTGAGTTCTTAAAATCACTGCCCGCAACCACGAAGATCCCAACTGGTAGTGTGGCTAAGTTGACAGTTGCCGACATCGGCGGAATTCCCGTGAAGACTACCCTACCACGAAGGTCATAAATAAAAAACGTGGAATCTATGGGGAACCCTTCTGGCAGATGTAAGATTCTGTCAATAACTCTTACAGTATCATTGCGGCCTATTCCTTGCCGCACACTTACTGGTAGCGGGTCGCCATAGTAGATGCCGCCCAAATATGCTCCGAGAAGTCGGAATGATTCAGTACCGTGATGAATATCACGAATGAGAACAACTCCAAATGTGTCAATCACAAATTCTTCAGTAGTAGCAATCCATTCACCATCAAAAACTGTGAGCGTAACGAATCTTTGGGCCAAACGTATACCCCCCAAGACATCTAATTCTTCGATTCCTGCATACACAATGCTGTCGACGCTATTTGTATCCGTAAATCGCTTCCAGGTGACACCGATACCATCACAAAGTCTGTATGGCTCCGCGAATAGTTTTTTGGATGCGTCAGGTACAAAGACGCGTTGATCAGCACTAACATAGTAGTTTAGCAGTGACGGCCCATCGGGCAGAGACTTAAGATAGATGTAACGTCCACCGATCGCGTCAACACTATCTCTGTCAATTTCTCCTATGTTATACACACGGTACGGCCTCTCTCCAATAATGTACCTATCACCACTAGCGCCCATAAAAGTTCGACCGCACTGAGCATAAACATTATTGAAAGCATTAGCACATACAAAGAGGATGAGAATGAATTTCATAAAAAATCTCAAAATATACTGTTCCAAATGTGACACTCCCGCACCTGCCAACGATTTCTAACCACAATCTATATACTCTACTGATTACATCCATCTATACTAATTTTTATATGTCAAAAAGGTAACGAAGATTTGCGTTGCTTCCCAAACCAAGGTTGTTACGGAAGAGAGCTCGGAACGTTGATCTCTAGCGAAGACTTGATCTGACAACGTTACAAACTGTTCTGACATAGTCGGTAGATTTCTATCATGACACATAGGCAAAGAATGAAAGAACGTCCGTAAAACGTGCGTAGCAAAATAAAAAAGCCAAGTAACTCATTGAGCTACTTGGCTTTACGTCGGGGCGGCGGGATTCGAACTCGCAATCCACGGCATCAATTGTCTCATTCGTCCATCGCTACAAGAGCGCCACAGGTTACGAAGGTGTCTGTATAGCATACAGCGAGTACATCAAGCGGGGACTGGACCATGCCGATGCGTGGACGCGATCCGGCAGATCTGAGTTCTCCGTAGATCGTATAAATGAACTGTCTCTCAACATTGAAGCCTTGCCAAGTTTCGTTGCAGACTTCATACGTCTCACGCTCGCGCCCGAAGTGTTAACTTCATTTACCGTCGGCATGGGGTGGCAGAACGAGCTTGTCTTCTGGTTATGTGGACAGGACGGACATGTTCGTAATGGGCAGGGCATTCGTTACGACGGCCTCAATCGTATCAAGTCGTCGCACGCTCGGTTTCTTTACAAAGCACGTGACGGATTTCGTGCGGATTTGCTGTACGGTGCTGAACAGCTACGTGCCGAAGCTCATTCTTGGACGGGACAGCGGCATGATAAACAAACAGTTGTCGTACTTGTTGAGTCACCCAAAACCGCACTGCTTTCATCTGTACTCTTTCCAGACCGAATCTGGCTTGCCAGCATGGGTACATCAGGCGTAACACCGACAAAAGCTCGCGACCTCAAAGGACGTACAGTCCGGATTCTTTTCGACAACGATCAGGCAGGGCATGACGGCGCAGTACGCGCGCTGCGCGTACTGCTGCACGTCGGTGCTTTCGCAAGTATTCTGCACCCTGAAGTTGTTTTTGGTGGACCTCGCATTGAAGGCTGGGACATGGGCGATGAAGTAACACACCGTCTTGGAGGCATCCATGCTGCCCATTGAGCCTATCAATCTCGATCCATCACCTGTTCGCGTTCCGCGCTCCTTCCTGCAACGCTTGACGGACGCGAAACATCAGCCCGTCATCGAACCGCTTGTTGGTGACTTCTGGTTTGTAGGGGAACTGCACATCCTGTTTGCAGACACCGGCATTGGCAAGAGCATTCTGGCAACACAACTTGCCGACGCTCTCACGAAAGGACAGAGCGTTCTTTCGTTGGCAACACCTTCACGAATGCTGCGTGTTTTGTTGCTTGACTTTGAGCTATCAGATAGGCAATTGGAAGCCAGATACGTCGACAAGGATACACAGGAGGCACACGCATTTTCCGAACTGCTGCATTGTGACGGCATCGATTTCATGGAGCTGGCCAATGAGTACCCAGGAATACCACTCGATCAATCCATCATTCTCCGCATTCGCGAATTCGTGATGGCAACAAAGTCAGACATCCTCATCATCGACAACATCTCGTACCTGTCGATGCAGTCTGCACAGGAAACGCAAGTCGCACTGGAATTGATGAAGAGCCTTGTCGACCTGAAAAAAGAACTGGGCATTTCCATCCTCGTTCTTGCACATACGCCGAAGATTCCCGCAGCACGTCCTGTCTCCATCAATGACCTCGCTGGCAGCAAGCATCTAGCAAACTTTGCGGATAGCGTAAGTGGTCTCGGACGAAGCTGCAACGGCGCTGACGTGGTGTACTGGAAACAGGTCAAGCCATCGCGATCCGGTGAGCATGTCTACGATGCAGACAATGTCGTCGTACTGCATCGCAAGCGTCTCACGCCATGCTTTCTTGGCTTTGCATATAATGGTACGGATTCGGAATACAATCATCTGAAGGTTGTCGACCCTGCCGAACGATTGCAGCTTCGCAAGCAGGCTATTGCACTTCGAGCGAGCGGTCTTTCGCTGGCACAGATTGCAAGTAAGCTTCTGAACGACCCGGCGAAGAAAACCACCATCGCGCACTGGCTGAAAAATACGCCATCAATGAACGATCCATCGACCGTACCGTCCAACAATGGGAGTACCCCCACCTCGGACGCACTGCACGTATTGGACACGTTGAACGCATTGGACGGCTTGGACGCTTTGCACGATGGTGTACGCTCGGAATAGCGTGAGCGTCATTCCGTAAGCGTTTACGAGGCGTTTATAAACGTTTTTAACCATGTTTAAAGGACTTACCTATGAATAAGACGTGCCAAGTGTGTAACAACCCAATACCACTTCTGCGGAGCGACGCGCTGTATTGTACGCCGACGTGCCGATCAAAAGCCCATCAGCAACGGGCAAAGGGTGAGCCCTTCGTACCGCCCGTACAAAGCATATAACCCGTTCAAAGCGTACAACCCGTGCAATATGTTCAATCGCATCCAAACAGTACAGACCGTATACATGGACCACGCTCTCACCCATTGGACGGTACGCCCGTGCTTTCTGAAGTAAACGTTCTCTATGATCTTCTGAAGGCGGACCTTCAGAATTTGAGGCAGAAAGAGCTGGACCTCACTGCGCGCATTGATGTTCTCACTGCACGAGATGCTGAGATTCCGAAGCTTGTCAGGAAATTGAAAGGAAAAGTCTGCGATGAAGAAATGTCGCTAGCAGATCTTACAGTTCGTCTTCAGTTGGGTGAGGCCGATGTTTACGACACCTATATCAATAAGAACTTCATTGAAGCAAACGCTAATGGAGCTTCCTATGCACATACGTATGCTGTCTATCGTGATTACGTCGATAAGACGCGCTTGGGCCTTGATACTCACAGGAGAAGTGTCTTCACAATGCGTGCAAACTGGCAGTCAGAGCATGATGAGCGATCGTTGCAATTACGTATCCATCAGGACAGCATTGCGGACCTTGAAACTGAATTTGCCAAACTTTCCAGAACGATCCATCTTGTCATGGATCAGCTTCGTGACGTGCGCTTGGCGAAGAGCCGCCTCTATGCAATCAAAGCGCCCAATGCTAGCGTCCCCGTTTACAGAACTACGGCTCCGACTGCACGTCCGCAGCAAGAATGTAAGACAACGCAACCGTCAGACCTGACGGCAGAGGATATTCGGAATTCCTACTTCGAAACATTCACGATGCCTACCGAACTTGGTCGATTCCTTGGCAACCTCGACCGCAACAAACTTGCGTTCGCACTCACGGGTGATTCCGGTGCTGGCAAGAGTCATCTTGCATTTGCGCTTGCCAGACTGTTTTCCGAAGATCGATGCCGAACGAAGATTTTTGGCTTGAGGAAGGCATTGGTCACCTTACGCAGGAAAAGGTTAACAAGTACAATCTCTCGGACGATGTAGTACTAAGCGGCGCGGCTAGCCTCGCTGATATCAGGCGGGATGCTGCCTTGTACGATTTCATCGTGATCGACTCGTTCAACAAACTCAACGTGGATGCTTCGGAATTCGAGCGCCTTCGTACAGACTTTCCAAAAATCATTTTTGTCATTGTCTTTCAGAAAACGACGACAGGTTCCATTCGCGGTGGTTCGTCCATTATATTCAATAGCGCAGCCGCTATTGATGTTACAAAAGTGAATGATGACCGCATAGCAACAATGGCAAAAGGCAGATACGGTACACAGGGATGGGTGTATTCCATCGAGCAGAACATGATCATCCATGAGCATTGACATTCACAATGATTGGCATCCTTGAGGATCATAAACAAAGAAAAAATAGAAAGGACCCATCTGCATATGAGCCGATGGGTCCTTTGAACACTGATCTATTGAACTATTTCACGACGGTGAATGTCCCTGATGCTCGCAGAGTGTTAGTAGTAGCTCCCTCTATCCGCACCCGCACTAGGTATACTCCTGCGGGAAGACCCGTTAGTTCAACTGCTTCGCCAATTGATGCGCCGTCGGTGAGAACTATATGCCCCAGCGCATTTACGACATCTAGAATTAGATGTTTGCGACCAATCTCCTCACGCTGCAAGGCTAGTCCGTCCACAAGGACAGTTACACGATCTGAGGACGGATTTGGGAAAATGTGTAGGTCGTGGGACGCACCAAGGTCGGCACCCGTCATGTTCTTCAAATCAACTATTCGTGCCGATTGCAAAACGCTCTTTTCGAATTCTTCTTTCGCTGGAGACATGTCGAGGTCCTCTCGGAATACGACAACATCGGTGCCCGTGTACTTCATTCGCAGGCGGTAGAGTTGTTGGTCACCACGGGTGAGGTAGTACAATGCCTTCTTCATGGCTTCCGGCTTTTCCTCGTCGGCCTGTGCCATAATCAGCGTAAACGATTCCTTGGGCTCCTTGAAGTTGGTGACCTTGGTCTTTCCTTTATCATCAACCTTCACTGAAGCGGGATCGACTTCTTCGATTGAGACGCTGATGTTATCACGCAGACTACCTGAAGTCAGAAGCTTCATGGCATCTACATCACCTACAGAAAAGACTTCCGACACCAGTTCACTCACGGGCGTCGTCATAGCCGCCATCTGCCATGCATAGTCCTCGTTGCCGACGAAACCTGCGGGTATGGTGTTGTGATACACTGGCCGGAATGACATGCTTTTACCATCGGAGAGTACGGCACGTAACGTTACCTTCTGGCCTCGTACCTCAATTCTAGATGCTGCTGCAGGTTTTTCGTATGTATCGTCACCGAGCTTATAGAACTGCTCGGCACTAGCAATCAGCGACGGTGCATCCGTGTTCGTGTACTGGAGTACACGCCTGACCGATGAAATACCATCAGGGCGATTCTCACGTTGGCGCATTGCAAGATGTGGCCATGCTCCATCGGCACGCAGATTTACATCGTCAACCCTGATGCTATAAGGCTGCGGTACTCCTGGCATCCGAGAAATCATTATCTGCTGACCCGTAAGAACGGCAAACTGATCGTAACCCGTCCAGTATGTAGCATTGCCAGCCAACTTCTGTACGCGCAGATTGTTGTATGACCCGCTGTTGAGAATGTTGAAGTTCACGATCAGGGCAGAATCGGAGAGATTCCCCCTCACGATATACAGACTGTCCTCATATGTGATGAGCGTGTCGTTCACAATGCCTTCCCAGTGCAGAGAATCCATCCAGACCTTACCATTCGTGATCACAGGGTGGAACAGACTCTCAGTCTCGCTATACGTCGTGTTCGTCTTCCAGTAATGCATATGCCCCGGATAAGCAGAGAAACTTGACCTGTCGATGAAGTGGTTGTACCGTACTCGTGAGCGTAATTCTGTACGTACATACTCTTCCCATGCAACGGTCTCATGATTGTACCGCCAAAGCCCATTGATACCCTCGGAACTGTCGCGGACGAACATCATCATCGTGTCCTGCTGTAGACTTCGTACAACAACAGGGAATCCCGCGTCATGGTCGACTGATGCACCACCGACAATGGCAATTTCGTTGACCGCATCAATTGGTATCGAGGGTGGGTGTGACGTATCATACGACATTTCATCGAAGACTGGTATGTATCGGCCCAGACTCGATTCCCCTAGAAGACGTGTATACCTGATATGAGGGTTTGCTACATTCCTGCCAGACCAAAGTCGCGTCATAGCGACCTTGAGCAAGATTGCTATAAACATTTAAACTTGGGTACAGTGGTGTTCCGCCAAATATGGTGTCGCCAGAGGTCGTGATGATGTTCGGGGTCGGAATAGAGACCACTGCATTTGCTGCCGGGAACCAGTCTTGAAATGCTGTCTTCGTCCCTGCGCCGATGCCGCTACCGGAAGCACTCCACGCATAGTACATCTTGCTTAAAGCGGAAGCATTGATCACCGGCGTACCGTGCTTCGCCAGACTCTTGAGCGTATCTCCACCTCCATCATGATTGCCCGCCTTTGTGCAAATGATGAGCGACTTGCCATTAGCGTTCAGAGCAATCGGATCCAAGATCGCCTGATCAGGGAAGGCATTCTCGACGATGTGGAAATATGGGTGCTTGAAGTCATTTGGCAGCCACTCGTCTTCACACGCATAGACGACGAACACTTTTGGAGCATAATGCTCTGTTTCGCGAACTACAATACTTGGGAAACCGCAGCAGCAGTCTTTTACCGGGTCCGTGTTCTCCAACATGCGATCTAGATAGCCACCTTCAGCATCCTCGTCGATTTCATAAAAAAGTGTACGATTTAGTCCATCCGTTTTCTGTACACTTGAAGTTGTGAGCCCACTTAAGCGAATTGGTGGGTCCCAATCTAGCCCTGCAACGAGTGGAAGTGAATCACGGTGGTACGGTAGAGACCGCTGATAATACACGGTCCAAGGTCCGTTGCGCAATGTGTCATCATCCTTTCGATGGAACACCATGTGGTAGCGTATCGAATCTGTGTAACCGGAGCTATCGGCTTTCGCAACGGGATAGGCAATCATTTTGTTTTGCGTTGAAAATGCCAGGTACCCGGAATTCAGGGTATCAATTGCCTGAAGGCGCTTGATCTGGAAGAACCGCGTCTGTCCGGGTTTGAAATCAACAGCAAACTGTGATCGGTCACTCAGTATTGTGTCGATACGAACAGCGGAGTCGAGAGAAAGTTCTTTCACATGTAGAAGTGATGGCTGCGCTGCACTCTGGTCGTATTTAAACGGAATGACGATGCGTCGCGCGCCTAATTGACGATAGCGCCATTCGGGTGCAGAGGCGACAAGTGCGTCGAAGTCAAACGTTGTGATCGGGTTAATGGAATCTGTGCGCGTGAAATCAATGATACCCGGTGCAGTGCGCCGGTTAATCACAGCAAGAACGCAGTCGTCCTGCACCGCCGCAGTGCCCGACGCTGTATCGAGAAGCACGTAATCGTAGAAGCGTTCTGCTATGGGTTCTTCACGCAGAGCATAGTTCGTCCAACCGGATGCGCTGTCCTTCGTCCAGTGATACATTTTCGTAGCTGCCTTGGTCGTGTCGATCCAATGTTTCAGATCGGTCATGTTCCCCTTGACAAGTTTTCGATACCCCTGACCATACCATGCCACGGGGAGCATCTTATACATGACGTCAGTGAAATCGGGGTGCATCGCAAGGTCGTGCCACTTCTTCATCTCGCAGCGGATACTGCGTTGACCGAGATAAACGTGTGTTGAATCCTGCGAAGGGAAACATCGATTAAGCCGCATTGCTGCTGCCATGTTGGTGCGCGATTGGAATAGACCCATCCGCCAATGATCGTTTACGGGTATGTAGTCCCCACCCAGACTATCGTACGTCAGGATATTTTGGGGTGTTGCCCACGCGCATGTATCCCAATCGCGCGTCGTTGCGTTGGTTATCATCCCCGGCTCAATGTGAATATCATACGCGCCTGTTCTCTCCGTCGGCCCGCCATGGTCTCGCGATGGCATGTCGTAGATTTTATCGTATGCGAATCCCTTCGCTCCGAATGCTAACGCGGTGGAAAGCTCCAGCCGAACCTCTTCCCCCGTTTGCGGTCTCCAAACTCCGAAGTGAACATATGTCGAGTCTCCGATGGTGCCGTGGCGACCTCGGTTCATACGATAGTGGTAGAAGGAGTGCATGATCCACGGCGTTTTAGGCTTTTTGAAATACCAGCCGTTTTTATAAAAAGCCACATAAAGTGATTTTTCCCAAGATGCCATCGCCCCAACATTTAGATGAACTGACATGATGCGCTCATAAATGCTGTCGGCCAGTAACGAATCAGCCAAGGGTGTGCCGAACATGTCATAGATGCTGTCGACGAAGATGTTCGTCGTTCCCATTGTCTCATAGCTGGCCGAATAGGGTCTGCTGAATTCAGCATCATTCTGCCCGAACATATATCCATCACGAATGCTCAAGGTCTTGTACGGTGGCCCCATCAACGTATCAGACGAATATGGCAGCATCGGCGAAGGCGTCAACATGCCTGTGTAGCCAAGTCCTGAAGTCCAGTACATTGGGAACGGCATGATGTGCATGCGTTTTTCAGCTTCGCCATGGATATAATTATTTCGGAAATGCGGCCCCTCATAGCCTGTTTCTGAGGTGCAGAATTTGTTCAAGAGGTGCGTACGGTACACCATCCCAAGCTCGTCGCGGGTATCGAATTCATCTACGCCGTATATGTGTGAGACATACAATGGCTTGATGCAATGCACGCTGTCACGATAGTACATACGCACGCTGTCGACGATGCGGAACTCGTCTCTAAGATTCAAAGAAAAATCTTCGTCATACCTCCCGCACAGGATATCGAAAGTGACGGGGGTTACGAGTGAGATGCTCTGTATGGCAACCGACGTGCTGTCGTAAAACCACACCACGGGTGTCATAGTATCGATTAGATGGTCATTCGCGCCGGGAGTACCATGATTAAGCATGTCCACCATCTTCAGATGGGTGTGCTCTGTCGGTGGCTTCCAATTCCCATTTACGTCAATCTGGAGCAAGTCGCGAGTGCGAATCTCCGCAGTAATCGTTATATCCCTGTTGGCGCCGATGGGTAGCATCCGCCTTGTGATGATGACGGTATCTGTCGTATCAGCGACGTTCACCATACCCAGGACCTTGCCCCTACCTTCCCGGAGTTCTGTTATATCAGTTCCTGTTGGATCTGGTGTACGCCAAATGTTGAAGTTAATGGGCAGCCTAGCTTGCACATTGAGTAAGGCGGTATCGGGCTCGAACCTTCGGCCTTCAACGAGCAGTTTCAGCACGGGCGTGTCATCCAGGAGTGTTGCATCGAGGCTATCCAGACGCCGCAAGTTGATCGCCACGTACAAGCGCCGCCCGTCCGTGGAGTCTGTTGCCGGTCCGTCACCGCCACGGCGGACGGTGGAATCGGTCATATACAACGTCGTACGTGGATTACAAAGGTCCAGTACCTTTACAGGCATCGCACCCGAAAAGTCTGCGGTGTCAAAAACGATGCGACGATAATTGGTATCGGTAGGAACGTTTGAAATGATGCCTAGTGGGTGACGATATTCAAAACCATACGCCCACGAAGCACTATCACGCGGTGACCATGCATCTCCTGATTCCGGGTTTTCCGCAGGTTCCCATCGCATCCCTAACCACGTACGAAAGAACTGTCGTTTAATGTTGTTGCTGTGTAAATCCTTCGCGTTGGACCATTTGTTGAGACTCCATCCCAAATAGTTGATGACGTTGGTGTCGAGGTTATGGAGCTGCTGCTTGTTTCGCCAATCGGCAGAGTCCCACTCATTCGAGGTCGGCGTAAGGAACGACGACATCCTGAAAAAACTCCAATGACCATTCGTCAAGTTACATGACAATGCTTGGTTAATCTTTGCAAAGTCAGGGCCGCCCCATTGGTGAGCATTTACCCATTTTTTCCGGGATGCTGCATGATGCTCGTGTCGCCGAGCGGCAACAAATGCAAAGGGAATTGCAGATGTAGTGGACGTGGACGTAGCGTGTTCTGTGCAGTAAGTGATGTGGATGCCAACAAGAATGCCAGCAAAAAGAATTTGATATGGTTCATGGCACTACCTCAGATAGGATAGTGATTGAACACGCAAACCATCATTCACTTGAATGAACCACGCCCCTTTGGGCAGTGCCGACAACTGCTGCGTCAGATCCAACGATGATGGACCCTCTGCTGCGCTGAAGGTAGTGACGAGCACCTTCTTTTGACCGATACTATTAACGGCATCTATCCGGATAGTGGATGGTCTCTCAAGAGTCAGTCGCAGTAGCCCAGACTCAAGTACAGCCCAAGCGGGCTTTGGAAGGTCGGTCCCTTCAACGCCCGTAGGTTGCAGATCGAAATTTACTAGGGTAACGCTGGTGCCATTCGCTAACAATAGGTCGCGGCTGCCGTCACCGAATTGGTCATCAATAAATGACATGCCCGTAGCAGTCATTGTCGGAGACAACTTGGCAAAGGGCTTGTGGAACGTGCTAACTCTTGAAAAAAATCTGCCAGATCTGATGACAGCCTCACCGTCGTCAAACTTATTATCAAATGACTCAGCATAGGCATTGAGCACTATACCCTTCGTAGACAATCGCTCAATCAATCTACCATTCGACACTTCATACAGAACCGTTGTATTGTGATTTGGATGGAAGCCATCCTGCCAATTTACAATGGCGTACTGATGCCCGCTCTTCGCATCATCTACACCTGTAACAGGTCTGACGACCCAAGGAAACTCTTCTCCCTGAAAGACGAAATGCTGATGGACGA
>Ga0163153_10005292_pt1 | contig 15354 bp, 12 predicted proteins | sample OliLakLV19MP6IB1_FD_148629 | JGI IMG/M metagenome (GOLD analysis project Ga0163153, IMG submission 148629) | Freshwater microbial mat bacterial communities from Lake Vanda, McMurdo Dry Valleys, Antarctica - Oligotrophic Lake LV.19.MP6.IB-1 | ecosystem: Environmental > Aquatic > Freshwater >... | reverse complement strand
ACTAAACCCCGTTCACCCCCGAGCGCCACACTTTTCAACCGCCAAGCGCTGCACAATTCAAGCGCCGTTTACAACGAGGTCATCTTGCACGACGAGCGACTCAATGGCAGTACGCCGAATTGGGACGGTGTGAGCGGGTTCAGCGTGTCGAAGAACGATGCGATCGAGCGGATTCTCAGCTGGGTGGCCGCCGCTTATCGTTCGCACGGACAGATGGAGGAGCTCGGCATCATGGCGCACGGATATGTGCAAATGTATGCCGGTGGCATCGGCTACGGAGGGCACGGAGTTCAGTTCGGCAAGGACGACATCGAAACGAACAACGTCCATAAATGGCGGGCAATCCGCGGGATGGCGAAGCGAATCATCGTCTACGCCTGTAACACTGCCGACGTGGATCCGATCGCCATGGGCCAGGCTGACGGCCGGCAACTTTGTCGCCAACTGGCAGCCGCGAGCGACACCCCCGTGATGGCCGCTGTGAGGACCCAGAGTTATCATCGTTCGATTAATCCCCGCCACTGGAGAGAGATCAAGTTTGGCGACTGGGAGGGACCCGTGTTTCTCTTCTTACCAAACGGAACGGTAACAAATCTGACCCCGGCGGCCGGGTCCTACTGATCCCGAGAAGTGCGACACACTGTTCGAGTAGGTGGTCGAGGAACTTCTCGAGCGCCTGCGGAACTCGCCGGTCGTTGGCGGCGATGAGACGGGCCGCCGTATCAACGTTCCGGCTGCCAGGGCCTAGTGCTTCCGCGCCCTGTCCTCAACGTTGTTCCTCATCGACCGCCATCGCAGCCGCAACGTCCTTACTTACTTGCTAGACCCAACCTTCGCCGGCACCTCGGCGAGCGACTTTCACTTGGCGTGCGGCGATCGTGACACCTGCAGCCAGGCGGCACGCGGCGAGGCCGGCACCCATTGCGCCGAGTGGAGTGTCACCGCGCTTGCCCGCATCAAAAGCGTCAGTGTCACCAGCCTGAAGAATGGCCTCCGTTTCATTCATTACGGCCTGGAGGTCGTACGGGCAAAGCTCCAGGGCCAGCCCCCGCCGCTGCCCTTGGCCGATCCCAGCTTACCCGCCAGCCACCGCGTCGCCTCAGCCATTGTGCGCGCTGAGAAAGCCATAAAATCGTCGTCCCGTTTGTCACAACCGCACCGATGTCGCGAAGAAGCAGATGGCGAGTGCTGCAATGTGCGGCCTTCAGCAACGATGAAACGCGGCCTGGCGAAGCGCTTGAAGAATCCAATTTGCCGGTGTTCGGCAATCTTCCAGGTGCGAGCGGGCAGCACTGTGAGGAGAATTACGATGAACGAGATTGGCAACGGGTTCGGCGCCATGCCGGACGGACTCAGCGCGGTGTCGATGGGCGAACTGGATCAGATCGAGGGCGGCCAGACCACCATGGGCCCCTACAAGCCTTATGTCGACGGCACGGCGGACAGCTACTGGAGGCTCGTCCGATGGTTGCGGGATCAATGAGTTCCGCGCGCTGCCGGACGGCTTCCGTACGTGAAACGCCTGCCAGCCAAGTCTGAGCGAGTGTTTTGCACTGGATAGGCATCGTGAAGCGACCGTGGTGCCCTGTCACCTGGCGCTTCACGGTGTTTGTCTTCGTTCCCAAACGTCCTGCGCAGCTACTTCGGTCACATCGACCGGTTTGGGTCAACGAGTTTGTGAACCAGGCGACTTCAGCAAGCTGCGGGATTCAAAGCATGTTCGTGGACAACGTCCGATAATCGCCATTCCCTCCCTTGGTTCCGGCCGAAAGGAATTGCCCTGCCGCCTAGTTGCTATACTAAATAGAACCTCGCCGCAAGTGTAGCGCTCGAATTCGAGAATATGCTTGAAAAAAGGCTGTTTCTGGCGTCATGCGCGCTACGCTCAGGACGAGGGGCTATTTAGGGGCTGCATCGGCCATTAAATGCATGTCTAATGGCACATTGTTACATGAGAATGGGCGAGCCGAGAGCTTCACCGACATGGCACGTCCATTGATTGACAGTGGTTTTCAACTCGCTTCCAACCGAGTTTGTTCGCTCATCAAGGCCGCGCTCCGCAAGATTCACATGCCTTATCATGAGAGCGATCTCGTGTTGAATAGCTCTCAACGCGCCTTACGAAGCGACCTGCCTGGACGATCTGGAACCGCGTCGCAACAACGAAGCGTACCTCGATGCCGCATGCCAGACGCATACACGTCGCCAGAGAACGCTGTGACGCGCCGAGTCCGTGCGACGTCGGCGTGATCAGTCTTTCCCCGCCAGAGCACGGGCCCAATTCCTCAACCCTGTAGCCTCGCAGTTTTAACCCTCTGGAAAGCCGCGCCTACTGGGTCACCTGGGCCTTTGGCTTGCTGTTCGCGCCGAAAGACTGGCCGCCATTCGGCGACCCACCAGCGCGATCACGCCCAACAACGCTAGCACGCCAGTGGCGGGTTCAGGCACCTGAGCGCTAAATTGTCCCAGGTCACATCGACCGGTGGAACGGGATTTTGACTGTAGGCAATGAACCCCGAAAATCCGCTGGAATAGGCCGCGTCGGTGGCGAACTGTTCGGCGACCATTCCGCCGCCGATCTCAAAGACCTGCCCGTGCAATTGCGTCCCTAGGAAGTTCAGGACGAACGTGTAGTCCTTGTTCGAATCCAACGTGACTTGTTGATTGCCAAGATCCTGGATCGCAACGCCGGGGTTGATTTTGTAAAGCACGACCTCACCCAGTCCAGCCGCGGCGAACGGTTCGTAGGCGAAGGCATAGCCCGTCAATTGGCCGACACCGTCAAGTCCGTTCAGCCGAGCGCCCACGCCAAACACGGCGCCTGCGGGAGACCCGATGAAACTCACCATGTCGCCGCTGACGCGGGCATCGCTGAACGAGGGTCCGGCATAACTGCCGACGAAGCCAAGGGCGTTGGCGCCGTTGTTCGGCGCCGTCATCCGATATTGCCCCGTGTGAGCGCTCCAAGTCTGGCCGGTGGAATTGACGTAGCCATCCAAACGTGTCCAGGCGGGATTCGACGTGTCTTCCAAGTCAGAGAAGTCGTCGAATACCTGGGCCTGCAAGCGGCCCGAACCGCTGATTACTGCGGCCGCCACAAGGGCGGCTCGCATCAAAACGTACGACGTTCGAATTGGTGCTTTCATGGATTGCCTCATTAGCGCGACCCTGCGGATTTTGGCGTGAACCGGGAGCCGATTCAGACTCGTTATGCTCGCTAGCATAATTACGCGCCCCCCTTTGTCCAAAGCTAATTACACCCGCAGCAAAATCTAAGCGCCTGTTTTGCTGGAAGTGGCTTGGATTTCTTGGTACGGGTCGTCGTGATCGCACAGAAAGCCCATGCGGTCTCGGTTTCCCGTGAGCCGTCGGACACCGGTGCGGAACGCGGTGACGAGGTTATCGAGGTCCGCCTAGAGGGAACAACTTCGGCACAGCCGGTGGGGGGACGCCGTCGCAGCGAGGACAAGCTGGCAATATCTAGCGTGCCGGCGGCCGGATGCGGAACAAGCATTTCACCGAATTGGAGCCCGCATTCCTCTTCACTTAGCTCATGAGGAGTTGCCGCTTGGGCGCCGACTTCTGGCGAGCACCCGCCTACCTCACAAACCGCAGCACAATGCAACAGCCTGGGCACGGATGTGGTCTAATGGCAGTAGCAACCGATCGATTCTCTTCGAAATCCTTGTCTCGCAGTCGGTGCTTTGTGCAGTAAAGGGAATGGATGCACCGCGTGCTTGTCCAACGAACTGCCGGTGGTGACCGCCTGACCGCCTCACGACCGGGCAGCTGTGCGTAACGGATTTGAATTCTCGCCGATGTGAAGATGAGTTCATGATCGCCGACGATACACCTGAAGAAACGTTGCTATTGAACCGGGCGGCCGACGGGGACATGGACGCCTGGGGGGCACTGCTAGCTTCGCATCACGAACGTCTTCAAGCCGTGGTTTCCTTCCGACTTGACCCGCGCTTGAGGGGGCGGATCGACGGCGCCGACGTACTGCAGGACACCTTTGTCGCCGCCACGAGTCGCCGCGACGAGTTCTTCCGGCAATCGGAGCAGCCGCTGTTCTTGTGGCTACGCTGGATGGCTGGGAACACGCTCCTGGAGTTGAATCGGCACCATCTCGGCGCGCAGATGCGAGACGCGAGACGCGAAGTCTCGTCCGGCCACTGTGCTGATGCGGACGACGGCCCCGACGCCACACGGATTGCCTTGGTCGCCCAACTGACGGCGGGGGCCACGGGACCGGCGACCGCCGCAGGGCGCGCGGAACTGCACGCGCGGCTGAACGGGGCGCTGGGGAAAATGGATGCGACCGACCGCGAGGTGCTGGCGCTGCGTCATTACGAACAGCTGACCAGCAGCGAAGCTGCTCGAGTGTTGGGCATCCAAGAACGCGCCGCCGCCAAGCGATACACGCGGGCGCTGGAGCGACTGCGGGAACTAATGACCGACATGTCCAAAGGTCTCACTGAGTTGCGCCCATGAACGAACCAACGCACGGGCCATCGGCTCAACGGAACGTCGATGCAACCGCCGCCGCCGACGCCGACGAGAGTCTGCTGGCAGCACTGGCCGATGAATTCGCGGCGCGCCTGCGCCGCGGGGAACATCCGCAGGTGGAAGAGTATGTGGAGCGACATCCCGCTCTGGGGGAGCGAGTCAGGAAGGTCCTTCAAGCGGTCTCCCTGATGGAACAGTCGCGCACCCTCGACTTCGCGACATCCACAGAACAGGTCGGGGCGACCATCGGCCGTTACAGGCTGCTGGAACAGATCGGCGAAGGGGGCTTCGGCGTGGTCTACATGGCGGAGCAGCAGCAGCCCGTGCGCCGCAAGGTCGCGCTTAAGGTGATCAAGCCGGGTATCGACAGCCGGCAGGTCATCGCCCGGTTCGAGGCCGAGCGTCAGGCGCTGGCGCTGATGGACCACGAGAACATCGCCAAGGTGCTGGACGGCGGCGCCACGGACTCGGGCCGGCCGTACTTCGTGATGGAGCTGGTGCGCGGCGTGCCCATCACGACTTTCTGCGATAAGAATCAGCTTTCCTCGCGCGAGCGACTGGAGCTATTCGTCAAGGTCTGCCGGGCGGTGCAGCATGCGCACACGAAAGGAGTCATCCACCGCGACATCAAACCGACGAACGTCCTGGTAACCTTGCACGAGGGCGCCGGCGTACCGAAGGTGATCGACTTTGGCGTGGCCAAAGCGACGGGTCAGCAATTGACCGACAAGACGCTGTTCACACAGTTCGCGCAGATGGTCGGCACGCCGCTGTATATGAGTCCCGAGCAGGCGGAGATGACCAGCATCGACGTCGACACCCGCAGCGACATCTACAGCCTGGGCGTCCTGCTCTACGAACTACTGACCGGGACGACGCCGCTGGATCAAAAGCGGCTGCAGCAGGCGGCGTTCGACGAAGTGCGGCGGCTGATCCGGGAAGAAGAACCGCCGCGGCCGTCCACGCGGCTCAGCACAATGAGCGGCGAGGCGCTGAGCGTCTCGGCGTCGCTGCGCGGGAGCGATCCTAAGCAACTCGGGAAGCTGATGCGCGGAGAGCTGGACTGGATCGTCATGAAGGCGCTCGATAAGGAACGCGCGCGTCGCTACGAAACGGCGACGGCCTTGGCGCGCGACGTCGAGCGTTACCTGCATGATGAGCCGGTCGAGGCTTGCCCGCCTTCGGCACTTTATCGTTTTCGCAAGTTTGCCCGGCGGCAAAAGACCGGGCTGGTGATCGCGACGGTCCTGACCTTGGCCCTGCTTGTTGTCTTGGGAGTTGTCGCCGGAAGCATCGGCTGGGCCGTCCGCGACCGCGCAAGCCGGCAGGCCGCCATCGAAGGGGAAGTCGACTTGGCGTTGAAAGAGGCTACGCGACTTCAGGCGCAGCGAAAGTATGCCGAGGCCCTGTCGGCGGCCTTGCGCGCAGAGGCGCTTTTGCCCGGCAGCATTCAGGAATTACAACAGCGCGCTGGCGACCTGCGCAAAGACTTGCAGATGGTTTTGCGCTTGGAGAGCATCCCTCTCGAAGGATCGCGTTCCACGAGCGAGGGCGGATTCGACTTCGCTAAGGAGGATGAAGCATACGCCGAGGCGTTTCGGCAGTTCGGCATCGATGCAAGCGTCCTTGGGCCTCAGGAGATCGCCGATCACACTTCGGCCACGACGATCCGGCTGGAGCTCGCTTCGGCGCTCGATAACTGGGCGTTTACTCGACGCCTTTTGAGCCCTCAGGGGGACGAGATCGTGAAGAAGCTGGTGGCCGCCGCGCGCTTGGCCGATCCGGATGAATTACGCAATCGCATTCGTGACGCACAGGAAGCCCGTGATGCGAAAGCTCTGAGCGACCTCCTCACGACTGAAGGCGACCGGGTCCTGCAGTGGCCGACCTCGCGTCTCCTGTTTGCGGCATTGTTTCAATTAGAGCAATGGGAGCAGTTAATGACGCTAGAGCGTTCGCTCCACCGCCAGCGACCCGACGACTTTTGGAACAACTTCGCGTTAGCCTCACTTCACGCAAACAAGGCTCAGTGGGAAGATGCGGCTCGCTTCTACACAGCGGCTCTCTCGCTAAACCCCGAAAACGCCGCGACACAGAATGACCTCGCCCGGTTGCTTGTGAATTGGCCTCGTCCCGGCGTCGATCACTTCGAAGAGGCCCTCGAATTAGCCAAGAAAGCTGTTAAAGCGACCCCAACCGCGGGAAACTATTGGATCACACTCGGTATAGCCCACTACCGGGTCGAGCAATGGAGCGATGCGCTCACGGCATTTCAGCAGGCGGCGAAGCTCCGCGATGGCGGCGATGGTCTCGATTGGTTATTCCTCGCTATGGCTCACGGGCGACTCGGCGAGAAGGAACAGGGGCGTAAGTGGTATGACCAGGGCGTCGCGTGGATGGAGAAGAACAATCCAGATGATGGTGGATTGAAGCACATGCGTGCCGAGGCGGCGAAACTGCTGGGAATCAAAGAAAGCGTGCCAGTAAACTGGCTGAAGCAGCTCATTAAACGCGGCGTGACCCAGTAGCCTGTTCTCGGCTACCGCGCCCAAGGGCGAGAACCGGAATCACTCCGTGCCCTTCAAGGTAGGCCTTCATTCTCCTTCTCAAAGAGGACCCGCATGAGTAATCGGCGCAGACGTTTCGAACCCCTTTGGGGGGCCGCGTTCACCGCGTTCATGGGATTGATTGCCTTTATCAGCGTGGCCAGCAATTCCCGCTTTGAGACGATTCACAGGCTTGACGTGATCCGGTTGATGACCGCCGGAGCGGCCGTCGCCGTCACCATCATGCTGTTGATTAAGTTCTTCAACGGCGGCCCTCAAACAGCAGACAACTGGGCAGGAGAAAAACCTGTTGAGAGGTCAAATTGAGGGAATTCCGGGCCGAACCTGCCGCTGCGGCAGACGGCGGGGCATGGCAATTTGTCAGTGTTCAACGACTCATCAGCGGCCGCCGCGCGCGTGCCAAGAAAGGTCATCGCATGAAAATGTATCCAGACGACTGGCGGACCCGCGTCACGACTGCCGTGGTGATTGCCGCCTGTCTCATTGCCGTCAAGCTGTTGGGGCCCATGGTCGGCATCGATGGCTTCTGGCCTTGGATGCTCGCGGTCATTGTCGGGATTGTGCTCGGGGCGCTCGTGGGCAGGCTGCTGTTTCGGCCGTCGTCCGGCGGCCCGCTGGAAGACAAAAAGCGGTCATCCTGAATAAGGGGCCGAGCGAATGGCTTTAACGGACACGGCGGCCCTTCCGGCTCTCCGCGCTTCAAGGCTTTGTGGGTAGCCGCGCCGCTGAACGTTGCCGTTAGCTGCACCCCGCACGAAACAGCCCAGCCGCATCAAAGGGCAACAGATGAAACCTGGAAGGAACTACCTCCAGACTGTCGTCTGCGCGATCGGCGTCACCATCATGATATTATCGGGAAACTTGAAATCAGCGAAGCACAGGAAGCCTTGTTTCAATGGCTGATGCGGCCTAAAACCGCACAAATGCGGCGTAAGTAGTTGGCCGATCGCGATTTGCCGCGAGACCCGCACGCTCATGCTGAACGCGGCCTCCGGTGCGCGAGTCCGATCACAACCATCCCGCTCGCGGAAAACAGCGCCAGCGACGTCGGCTCGGGCACCGAAGAGATTCGAACCACCGACGATGCCGTGGTCCCGTCCTGCGGGAAGCAGGGACCAAAAACCTGGAAACCGGTTCGAACACGTTCGACCGGGCGGCGCTGGGGAACGAACCACCCACCGTGTTCCAGTCGACCTCGACCACCGTCGGTGTATTGGCCGGTACGCAGATCGCACCCACGCGGCCCGCCGAACCTTGGCATTGGACCACCATCTTCCGATAGCGGCGGGCAGGTTGCGGATTCGACCGGCGGCCCTGCCATCCTTTGCCTCGCGACCGAACAAATGCGCGCGATTGAACCATGTCCTTGTCTCGCCTTCGCCCTATTGCGCAGTTGTATGGATAGAAGCTTCCAGTCGGTGTGGTTCCTGCCTACTCATAACATACGGAGCGGAGACATGGGCGGCGCTTATCCTGGTCCTCATGGACGTAAGAGAGCTATTGATCTGAAGGCGAAAGACGCCAGCGGGTTTCTGAGCTCTGCTCTTCCTTTTGTGCTGCGGACGATGACTGGCGAGCAGGTGGGCCACGTGCAGATGGTCCTCGACGCCGCCGTCGTGAATCCGGCTATCGAAAAGCAATACGCCGAGCTGATGCGCAGATCGGTGATCGCCCAGAACGGCGTAGCGGTGAACCGGGACCCGAATACGGTGTTGCAGGCCCAAAGGCTGTCCGCGGAACGGATCCCGGTCAGCGAAGCGGACAAGCATGTGCGACTGGAGCACACCCAACTACTGGCGCCCGATGCACTGTTGCGGAGGACTGACACCCCTGACGAAGTACATTTTCTCGCCAGGGTTAAAAAAACCCTGGCCGAAAAAGGAATCTGGCTCCGATTCGACTACAAACTCATTCGAGATCCCGCCGATCCGTCGCGCTGGATTGCCGACCCGCATTCGTTTCAGGCTTGGCTGACCCTCGGCTACGGCGGCGACACGATCCCGGCAAAAAACGGCCAGCTGACCCTCGAGGACCTTTTGAACACGACGATTCTCGGCGCCAACTACTATCGTGACGTTTCACGAGGAGCCATCCAGTGGACACTCGACAAGGCGATCAAGTTTGTCGAGAACCAGATTCTTACCGGAGCGACCTGGCATGAAATGCAGCAACAGTCCCGCACGGAGGCCAAGCTCGGCGTGGAACTGATCTCAGACACGTTGGGCGGAGCCGACTTTCCGAGCTTGAAGATTTGGGATACACCCCATCAATTCCTGACGCAATCCCTGAAAGAAAAAGTTGGCGGCAATGTCAGGGAATCCAGCACCAGCGTCATGTACGCGGCCTTCGCAGCCAAGGCTGCCGCGGAGGTACTGGATGAGTATGTGAGGGACACCTTGAAGGGCGCCCAGCGCGCCGTGACAATTCTCACCGTCGCATCGGTACTCGGCGAGATTGCCGGAGCTTTTCTTATTGTCAGGGCCCTGTTCAGCGGCTTAATACGTCTAGCAGCCGCCGAGGGGTCGGCAGTGGCGAGCACCACCTCGGTGGCGACCAACGTGGCGAAGAACCGGTCTCCGGCCGCCCACTATCCGACCAACTACCGCGGCGTAGCGGCCTACGAAAGGACCATCAACCAATTTGCCACGCCCCACACCGGCTCCGGCTTCGGCACAGTGATCAAGCGCTACGATCTTGCCACGCGACAGAAAATCAACGGCTGGATCAAGGACTTTGAGATCGGCGTGAAAGATTTGTACAAGGCAAGAGGCGAAGCCTGGAGCGGTGGATGGGTCACGTCACGCGAGGAATTCGGACGACTTTCGGCAGCCTGCGACAAGAAGTGGGGTGACATCATGAGTTTGTTTGCCGATCTTGACCGGCTCGCGATGGGCGTCTAGCCGAGCGCGCTGTGCAAAAACGAAATCCGATGCGAACGCGGAGCCGAGACAGGTCGCTAAACCGACAGAAATCGGTGTCTCGCGAAGCCTCCTTGTGCTCGGTAAATCCGGCGGCTGAAGCAACCGGCGTGACTGGTGATAGTCATACGGTATTTCGAGCAAGCAATTCGTGAGCCGACAAACAACGCTTGCCTCAATGGCACTCGCAAGTGAATAATCATGCGTGGCTCGCCCGATCCCTTCGCGAACGACCCAGCCATGCAGATTCGCTGTCCGCACTGCCATCATCCGCTTGAGGTGGTCGAGGAGAAACTGCTCGATGAGTTGGTGTGCCCTTCCTGCGGCAGTAACATCACGTTGATCAGCAAGGACACGGCGGTTGCTCACGAGCTGGTCTCCGACGGCAATACCGTGCGACTTGAGCCGCGGCGGCTGGGACACTTTGAGCTTTTGGAGCAAGTCGGCGTGGGCGGCTTCGGCGCCGTCTGGAAGGCCCGCGATACGGTGCTCGATCGAATCGTAGCCGTGAAGATCCCGCGCCGAGGACAGCTTACTAGTTCAGAGGCGGAGTATTTCCTCCGCGACGCCCGAGCTGCCGCCCAGTTGCGGCACGCGAACATCGTGAGCGTCCATGAAGTCGGCCGCGACGGCGACACGCTGTTCATCGCGAGCCGAGGATCAAATCGACGACCCCGTCGACCGCCTGCCGGGCGATACGAACTTGGACGGACGCGTCGACCTTGTCGATCTCAACAACGTTCGCAACAACTTTGGGACCGTGGGCGCCGGCGTCCTTGGCGACGCCAATGACGATGGTCGCGTCGATCTCCAGGATTTAAATGCGGTCCGGATCAACTTCGGCGCAAGCGCGAGTGGCACTCCCCTATTGCGTCAGCGCGTGGAACCGGCCATCGAGGAGAACCGCGAGCAGTCCCTACTCGAGCAAAGGCGCGAAGCGCTGAATGGTCGACGTATTGGAGCCCGAGTCGACGACCTCGTATTCGGAGTCGGAGTCGATCGCGGCGTTAACGAGCGCCCGCTTTCTATAATCGGCAACCAACTGCCGGGCGCAATCCGTCGCAAGATCCTTCGCAACACATGACCAACGGCAATTCGAGTAGACCGTAAGCCTCGATTATCACGCAAAGCCATCAAAGGTGTTCGCGTCTGAACGGGCGTGAGTCGAACCTGCGACTGCGGGTTACGCCGTCCGATGTCTGGCGCACTACGAAGTGTCATGCCATTCGAGGTCATCGCGCGCTCGTGCATCTGTTAACCGGCTTGTCCGTTTTCCCGACGGCGACAAAAAGTCCGCGCCGATTGACAGGCGGCGTGCCTACGCTCGTTAATTCAGAGGGTCTCTATCCGTAGGCGGTTCCGCTCGTTTTCGGCGGACCGAACGGGACTCGAATCCCGCATCCTCTTGTCGGCGAACGACTTATCTCTTGGGCTCTCGCGCGCATTGTTACGAAGAGGGTTCCTTTCGGGGAGGAAATCAACTTTGTCAGCATGCTGACGGTACAACGCACGTTCACCCAGACGAATCTCAGCTACCTGGCGGCGCTCCGCGAACTTCGCGTCGCCGAGGCCCAGTTGGATGGCTTCCTGCTGTCAGGGAGCCTCCGTTAGCTAAACACCACAACGTTGCAAGCAACACTTGATAGATTCATTCGGCCTGATGATGGATTGCGCACATCGCCTATGGCGACGAAGTTGGGCGCACCAAATCTTCAAAGCGCGCGATAGGTTGCTGCGCAGCCCAGGCAATGCCGCGCAACACTAAAATCCGGAACAGCGGGTCATCCATCGTCGCAGTGTAATGTCCTAAGACACTTGCGAAGACTCGCCCGTCACCAACTTCGTGCGTCCAAACCATGGGATGCTCTTGGCCTTCTTCGACCGCCGTGGCGAGCACCGTCACACGGCCTCGGTCGCCAATCAGGGGCCAATAAGTCTCATCCACGAAGGGCGTCGCTTCAAAGTTCATCGTCAGCGGATGCTTATCGTTCGTAATATGCAGTTCAAGCGGCCCATGTCGGTAATTGGAGCGAACCGGCTGGGCGGCGAGTCCCAGTCGCTCAGCGAGCGCCTCCGGATCGTCGTCGGAGATCATCGCCGAGTGCAAGACGACGAGTCCGCCGCCACGTTTCAGAAACGCATCGATTTCCGCGAATCGCTCTTGAGACCAGTTGTGATTCCAGCAGTAACAAATCACGACGTCGGAACGTTGCCAAAGCTCCGGAGTTGGCCAGTCCTCAACTTCACCAACCGAAGTGTCAGCGGCGCGACTGAGCAATGCCTGCCATCGCGATTGCCAGGCGGGATAGTCATGCTCTCCCGGGCCGTGGTCCTGTTTACCGGCGACTAGGGTAATGTTCAGGGGCGCAGACTTCTCGACAATCGGGGTTTCCATTGCCGCGGTAGAGACCCGACGAACTTCTTCGTCCGAACGTACGGGAAACGCGTCGCCAGCCGCGCTGCGCGAAATCGGTTCAGTCAGCAGAAACGCCAATAGGTCGTGCACTTCATGCCCGCTAAGGCCATCCAGCAGGCCGGTCGGCATCGCAGATGTCGTGGCTGGCTTGATACTTTCCACTTGATTGCGGTCGACGATGGTTTCCTTCGCCTGGGCATCCACCACCCGCAGCTTGTCGGCGCCATCCGCCTTCACGATTCCCTGCAGCACACGGCCATCGTGCAAGGCAAGGCTGTAGCTGACAAAGTCCGGGTTGATCGATGCGCTCGGCTCGCGGATATCTCGCAATACGGAGACTTGATCGCGGTGCGCGAGATTGCCCAGGTCCGGCGCGAAGGTCGCGCCCCGCCCCCGAACAGCATGGCAAGTCGAACACTTGCTTCGGGAGCCGTAGAACAGTTGCTGTCCGCTGGCCGGGTCGCCTTCGGTTTTCGCAACACTCACGCTTGCGACGCTCGCTTCTTGTGCCGATGGCGGCGGCGCCCAAGGAACGAATAATTGTTCCAGTCGGAGACTACGTTCCGTTGGATCAAGGGCGGTATGGTAGCTGGCGTGAATCTGAATCGGTTCTTCGCTGGTCATCGCGACAAACTGAAATGATCGACCACCCGAGTCGACGGCGACGGCCGCGATATGCCCGGACTCCATCGCACGTGACGCAGTCGCCATCCCGGCATCGACTTGCAACTCAAAGCGTCGGTCCGCGGTGATGGTCAAGGTCGCCGCCGAGGGTAACTCTACCGTACCTTCGATCGACAATTCGCCCGGTTGGCGCAACTTCGGAAACCACTGCTCGTGCTCCGCAGAGCCGATCGCTAATTCGCGAGCCACGTTCAGGTCAATATGCGGGAGCCAGATTTTGCTCGCGTCTTCCTGGACGGCCGCGCCTCGCCAAGTGGCCTGGACGCCGTGCAGCGAGTATTCCATGTCGATCGGAAGCGTAGGATCGCCTGGAGCCATTGGAATCATCAGCGAGTAGCCAGCCCGCAGGGGGTGGGGATCGGTGGCAATTGACAGCATTCGCCCATCGTCAGACCACCGAGCGCCTGCCGAATGCAACGTGCCGCGGTGCGATTTCCATTGCTCTTCTACGGCGGCATAGGGGGGCTTGAGCGACTCGAATCGATCGCCAGCCCGCACGTTTTCACCGTAACTCAGTTCGACGGCCGCAGACTCCTTGCGCCACGCCTCAGTCACCGGGCGGTCGAACGCCACCCGAACTTCTAACGGGCTCGTAGGCCAGGCAACTACCGGCTGCGGCGCCGTGGCGTCCACGTAACGAATGCGAAATAGCCTCCCTTCACCTTGAGGACCAGTACCCCAATCAGGCGGACCACTGTGGCAGCAGAGATACAAATCGCCGCGCGGCGAAATCGCCGCGTCTGCCAACAACATCGTGGAGGCGGCGATCAGCGAAGGCCGGCCAATGTATCCATGTTCTGTCTTTACCAAACGTACGCGCCAGAGCTTTCCGCGGGAAAAGCCCGTGACCAGGGCGTCTCCCTGCCATGATTTGGGTCCAAACGATGGATGCAGAGAGTTTGCGTCGTTAAACACCAGCCCCGTCGTCGACTGATGTTGGGGACCAAAGCCCACGACGGGGGGTTCGTCTACAACATCAGGAAGATACACGGGGTGCCGGGGCGGAAATCCGTAGTGCCGGCCTGGCTGAATATAGTTCAATTCATCCAACGGATTGCCGCCAGGTAGCCACGTCGCCCCCTCCTGGTCGGTCAAGAACAGATCGCCGCCGCGATTGAACGCCAGCGTATACGGCACTCGCACACCCGTGCAGATTGTTTCGAGCTTGGTTTGGCCTTTTGCCAGTCGAACAATGGTCCCGCGCAGACTGCCTTTGTCATAGCTGGCGACGTCATCTTGGACTCGATACGGATTCGAATAGTCTGCACACATCAAACCAAAATAGAGATTCCCTTCGGCATCCAACGTAACGGCCGTGGCGTCGACACCTCCCGATGAAACGTCCGTGGGTGGCCATCCTTGCGCGATCACTTTTTCCACATCGGCCCGCAGGTCACCGTCTGAGTCGATCAGCAATGACACCTTCCCATGCGAGGAGACATAGAGTCCTTCTTTAGACCAGGCCAAGCCAACCGGCACGCTCAGCGTATCCTTGTCCCAATAAGCAATGGCTTGCTCCTCGATTCCATCGCCATCGCGGTCGCGAAGCACATACACATGGCCGTTGTAACCGAGTGCGAGTAGGTCACCATTCGGCGAGAATCGCAGGTTGTTGACGTTCGGCAATGCAATGGGCAACTCTTCGACCACGAATCCCGGTACGAGTGGGCGAATGACTTCCTCGGCGCTGCTAGGCGGTGCCAGCACTCCGTAACTACACGTGATCACTGCGGCAAGAAAGTGATGAAACGAGACGCAGTTGGCTCGGGTGAACATGGAATCGTACATCTCAGCTCGTTTGGAAATCAGGGCGGAGCGCCGAAACGCAATCGGCGCCCCGCTCGTGAGAGTTCGTCCGCGGAACGCGTCGAAGTCTATTGATCCAGAATCTTCGACAAGTCATCGAGGATCGCCTTCTCGGCTTTTTCGTCGAGGCCATCCTTCGCCAGAACGTGATTGACCTTTACGTTCATGCCCTTGTAGAGCATGACGGTCAATTCCGCGTCGGGCGAGATCTGGTAGTCTTCCGGTCCGTTCGGCTGATCGGCCGGAACCACGAGGGCGACGTTTTCGATCTCGTGTTCCTTGGCGAGTTCAGTGGCCGCGGCCGTTAAGGCGTCGGCATCATCGCCCAGGAAGTTCACGAAGGCAGCCAGCTTTTGGCCGCTGTGCTCAGAGAGCGCCTTGTCGAGTTGCTTGACCAAACTGGCCAAGTGCCCGTCCGATTTTCGTGCGAAAATCATGACGACGGGGCGTCCAC
>Ga0163153_10005291_pt1 | contig 15355 bp, 15 predicted proteins | sample OliLakLV19MP6IB1_FD_148629 | JGI IMG/M metagenome (GOLD analysis project Ga0163153, IMG submission 148629) | Freshwater microbial mat bacterial communities from Lake Vanda, McMurdo Dry Valleys, Antarctica - Oligotrophic Lake LV.19.MP6.IB-1 | ecosystem: Environmental > Aquatic > Freshwater >... | reverse complement strand
GCACGGATTCCGGCGGTCCTCGCCGACGACGCGCGCGCGATCGCCTTGCGGGTGGCGGCACTGCTCGACTATCGCGGCGTGTTGTGCGTCGAAATGTTCGTCGATACCGCAGGAGCTCTGCTGGTGAACGAAATCGCGCCGCGCCCGCACAACAGCGGCCATTACACGATCGATGCCTGCATCACTTCGCAGTTCGAGCAGCAGGCCCGCGTGCTTGCCGCGCTGCCGATGGGCGACACGCGCCAGCACACGCCCGCCGTGATGGTGAATCTGCTGGGCGACCTGTGGTTCGATTCACCCGACGCGAAAGCCCCGCGCGAACCCGACTGGTCTGCGGTGTTGCGGGAGCCGCAGGCCAAGCTGCACCTGTACGGCAAAACCGAACCGCGGCGGGCGCGCAAGATGGGACACGTCACGTGCCTGGGTAATTCTCTGGAAGAAGCGTTGCAGTCTGCTGCGACCATCCGCCGCGCGCTCGGGTTGCGCGACACCGGCCCGCTCTGACGTGCATGAACTAACGCGCGGGCTTGCGCTTGCCGGCCTTCACTGCGGGCGCGGCACGGACAACCCCCAGCGGCAGCGCCGATACGCGCGCGATTTCCGGATCGGTCCAGCGGGACCCTGCGGCAATGTAATCGGCTGCCATCGCCGTGGCGTCCGCGCCCCAGAACAATTCGTCGCCTACCATCAGCGTGGGCACGCCGAAGATGCCACGCTCGATGGCTTCGTCCGTATTGCGCCGCAGCTCCGCCTTCACGTCGGGCGCGGCGATCCGGGCCTCGGCATCCGCAACACCCAACTCCGAAACGAGTTCGGCCCATTCGATCGGCAGGTCGGGTAGCCGGCCGTCGGCCCAGACGAAGCGGAAGATGCGCTGCACCACCTCGGGCGCGCAATCGCACGCAATGGCGAGTCGCAGCAGCCGCAGCGGATTGAACGGATGCTCCGGCGGCATCTTGAACGGGATCTGCATCCGCCGCGCGTGCCACACCAGGTAGCGGTAGGTGAACTCACGCTTGCGAACGATTTCGGCGGGCCCCTTGTGGCTGTGGGCTTCGAGCAATCCGGCGAAGAGAACCGGGCGATATCGCACCCGCACACCGGGCCCGAGCTGGTGCAACTCTTCGCACTGCAGGTAGGCGAACGGCGAGATGAAATCGAAATACCAGTCAACGCTTGCCATTGGCGGGTCCTGAAGTTGTTGCAGGGGTCGCGTTGGCGCGCCGCGCGTCGATGCTGGTCCAGACCGCGCGCTTCTCGTCGTCGTCGAGCACGCTCCAGCCTGCGATCTCGTCCAGCGTACGCAGGCAGCCGGCGCACAGGCCCGTGACCTGGTCGATCGCGCAGATGCTGATGCAGGGCGAAGGCACCGCAGTGCCGATGGCGGGACGTGTCATGGGGTCGTGATGTGTTCGGCGGGCTTATTGAGCCACCAGTGGGTTGCGGGCGTCGAGGGCGCGCGCCGCGCGCGACACCGGCGGCCGCTTGAGGAAATCCGAGATGAAATGGCCGGCGCGACGCAGCCGTGCCATGTCCACGCCGGTCGCGATGCCGAGGCCGTCAAGGAGATAGAGCACGTCTTCGCTCGCGACATTGCCGGTCGCGCCAGTCGCGTAGGGACAGCCGCCCAGGCCTGCCACCGAGCAGTCAAAGGTGGCGACACCCCGCTCCATCGCGGCATAGACATTCGTCAGTGCCTGGCCGTAGGTGTCGTGAAAGTGTCCGGCCAATGCCATGACCGGCACGCGCTCGGCACACCGGTCGATCAGCGCTTGCGTCGCGCCGGGCGTGCCCGTGCCGATGGTGTCGCCAAGCGAAACTTCATACGCGCCGAGTTTCCACAGCGCGTCGGCGACCTCAGCGACGCGCGCGGGCGGCACCGGGCCCTCAAACGGGCAACCAAGCACGCAGGAGATGTATCCGCGCACTCGCACCCCCTGCGCCGCAGCGGCCGCGAACACGGGCTCGATGCGGACCAGGCTTTCCGCAATGCCGCAGTTGATGTTCTTCTGCGAAAACGACTCGGAGGCCGCGACGAAGACGGCCACTTCGTCGGCGCCGGCCGCCAGCGCGGCCTCGAACCCGCGCAGATTGGGCGCCAAGACCGGGTAGCGCACATCGGGCCGGCGGCGGATCCGTGCCATCACGTCCGCCGCATCAGCCATCTGCGGCACCCACTTCGGCGAGACGAAGGCCGTGGCCTCGACCGCCGGGAAGCCGGCATCCGTCAACATGTCGATGAGCCTGACCTTGACGTCAGTGGGCACCAGCACCTTCTCGTTCTGCAGGCCGTCGCGCGGTCCCACTTCCACCAGTCGTACCTTTTTCGGCAATGGCATCAGTAACCTCGCGTCCAATCGACCAGGCCCGTCACCGGCTCGCCGCGCTCGAGCATTGCGATCTTCGTGGCGATCTGGGCGACGGCATCTTCCGGAACGGTCAGTCCCGCTACGTGCGGCGTGACGTTGACGCGCGGATGGCTCCAGAATGGATGCGCGGAGGCCAGCGGTTCCGGTGCGAACACATCGAGCGTTGCGCCCGCAAGCTTGCCGCTGTCGAGCAGCGTCATCAGGTCGGCCTCCACCAGGGTGGCACCGCGGCCGACATTGACGACGTGCGCGCCGTCGGCGAGCAGGCCCAACATTCGCGCATCGAGGAGCGCCGTCGTCGCCGGCGTGAGCGGCAGCGCGCTCACCAGGAAGTCGACGCCGTCGAGGCATGCAGCGAGCTGGTCCCGCCCGGCGAAACAGTCGATGCCGGCGATGCTCTTCGGGCTCGCCGCGTAGCCGCGCACCGCGAAGCCCTGCGCGGCGAGCGCGCGCGCGATCGCGCCGCCGATGACGCCGAGACCAAGCACCGCAACACGGACCGCAGCCGGCGTGCGCGGTTCGTGCTGTTCCCAACGACCGGCGCGCTGTTGCGACGCGTAGGTGTCGAGTCGCAACAGGAAGCGCAGTGCGGCCGCGAGCACGTAGCGGGCCATCGGCTGCGCCATGCCCGCATCCTCCAGGCGCGACACGGGCACGTCGCGCGGCAGGTTGGGCAGACGCAGCAGATGGCCAACACCCGCGCTCGCCGTGAACACTGCCTTGGGCGTGCGCTGCGCGTCGAACACCGTGCGGCATGGCTCGGCCAGCACGACGTAATCTGCCGTCGGCTCGGCCTCATGCGCCGGCTGCCCGGGCTCGCGCCGTTCGACTTCTGCGTTCGGGAGCGCATGGCGGAAGAGGTCCATCCATGGCTGCGCTTCGGCAGCGGATAGCGTGACGACCACGCGCAACGGATGGTGGCCGACCGCGGTCATGCGTCTTCCAGGTCGACCAGGTCCGCGCCTTCGGCGACGCGGTCGCCTACCCCGAAGTGCACCGCCGCCACGATGCCGTCGGCGGGCGCGACGATCGTGTGCTCCATCTTCATCGCTTCGAGCACCATCAGCGGTGCGCCCTTGGCCACCTTGGCGCCGACTTCAACCATCACCGCGACCACGGCGCCCGACATCGGCGCAGTCAGGTGTCCGCCATGCTCGTCGTCCTCGGCGGCATGGGCGAGCGGGTCGATGAAGCGCAGGTGCCGCCGCGCTTCCGGCGCGAAGACGTAACGGTCATCGTCGTCGGCGATCACCGTGGCCTCGAACGCCACGTCGTCGGCGACGATGTGCAGACGATCGTCGGCGTGGCTGTAGCTGACCGCAATCGAACGCCCCGGGAAGGCTACATCGAGTTGATGTTCGCCGCGCGGCCTGACCTCGACGCGCGTCCGGGCATCGCCGTCCGCGAAGGTCAGCGGAATCGCATGCGTGGTCATGCCAAGCCACCAGGCATCGCGGATATGCCACGGTGAATTGGGGTCACCGGACACCCGCGCCGCGGCGGCGGCATCCAGCGCCAATCCTTCATATTCGGCGACGGTGGCGGCGAGCAATGCCGCATCAGGTGTTGCCGATGGCGGCGGAAACAGCGCGTCGCGATACTTTTCGATGAGACCGGTATCGATACGGGCGCTTGCAAATGCGTCGTGCGCGACGACCCGCTCGAGGAAGGCGATGTTGGTGGCCACGCCCACGACTTCGCATTGCGCGAGCGCGCGCAACATTTCCGCGCAGGCCGCGGCGCGGTCTTCGCCCCAGACGATGAGCTTGGCCAGCATCGGGTCGTAGAACGGGGACACGTCGTCGCCCGCACCCACGCCGGTATCCACACGCACATGAGCGGATGCCGCGGGCATGCGCCAGTGCGACAACGTGCCGATCGACGGCAGGAAGCCACGCTCCGGATCCTCCGCGTACAGCCGCGCCTCGAGCGCGTGGCCGTTGATCGTCAACTGGTCCTGCCGCAGCGGCAGTGGCTCGCCGGCGGCCACGCGCAACTGCCACTCGACGAGGTCGGTGCCGGTGATCATCTCGGTGACCGGGTGCTCGACCTGCAGCCGCGTGTTCATCTCCATGAAGTAGAAGCGGCCATCCTGCTCGGCGATGAACTCGACGGTGCCCGCGCCAACATAGCCGATGGCCTTCGCGGCAGCGACGGCCGCCTCGCCCATCGCAGCGCGGCGCTCGGCCGTCATGCCGGGCGCCGGCGCTTCTTCGAGCACCTTCTGGTGGCGCCGCTGCACCGAGCAGTCGCGCTCGAACAGATAGACGGCGTTACCGAGCGTATCGGCGAAGACCTGGATCTCGATGTGCCGCGGCGACGTGAGGTAACGCTCGATCAGCACGCGGTCATCGCCAAACGAGGCCTTCGCCTCGCGGCGTGCCGACGCCAGCGCCGCCGCGAATTCGCCGGCCGCGGTGACGATCTTCATGCCCTTGCCGCCGCCGCCGGCCGTTGCCTTGATGAGGACTGGAAAGCCGATGGCTTCCGCCTCGCGCGCCAGCAACGCCGAATCCTGCGCGTCGCCGTGATAGCCCGGCACCAGCGGCACGCCGGCCGCACCCATGATGTTCTTCGCGGCGGATTTCGATCCCATCGCGGCGATCGCGGCGGGCGGCGGGCCGATGAACACGAGGCCGGCCGCCGCGCAGGCCGTCGCGAAGTCCGCGTTTTCCGACAGGAACCCATAACCTGGATGGATCGCCTGCGCACCTGCGGACAGCGCGATGTCAATGACTGCCGCGCCATTGAGATAGCTCTCGCGCGGCGCCGCAGGGCCAAGACGCACCGCCTCGTCGCACTCGGCAACGTGCAGCGCATCGGCGTCGGCGTCGGAGTACACGGCGACGGTGCGGATACCCATCCGGCGCGCGGTGCGAGCCACGCGGCAGGCGATTTCGCCGCGGTTGGCGATCAGGATCTTGGTGAACATGGCGCGCGTTTAGCGAAAGATCAGGGGACGGGACGGTGCGAGGAGCCTTCGAACCAGCCCTGCATGCGTTGTGCGATGCGGCGGATCATCCGCCACACTTTCGGTATGAGCCAGATCATCAGTGCGACCAGCAGTGCCAGCACGATCAGCGCAATGACCGGATACGCAAACGCGAGCCACAGCACGGTGCCCACCGCAAGGTCTTCGCTGAACGACGCGGTCCAATTCGAGAACGGTTCGGGCGACGTATTGATCACCGCGCGGGTGCCCGCCTTCGCGAGGTGGCTGCCGGCGGCCAGCGTGCCGCCGAGGATGGCTGCGGCCAGCATGGCGGCGGTCGACGCATCGCCGAACACGCTGGCGGCCAGCACCGCACCGGCCGGAATCCGGATGAAGGTCTGCACGGCATCCCATACGGAGTCGACACCTGGAATCTTGTCCGTGAAGAACTCGACCGCACACATGAAGCCTGAGGCGGCCAGCACGTACGGATGCGCCAGCACCGCAAGGCCGGCCGGCAACTCGACCCAACCCAAGAACTGCAGGCCGCCGAGGATGAACAGCACCGCGTAGAGGCGCAATCCGCTCGCCCAGCCAACCGCCGCCGCCAGCGCCACCAGCTGCAACGTATCGAAGTGCGCGAGCGCGGTGTTCATTTTTTCCTGACGAGCGCCGCCGGCACCCACGCCGGCGTACGCTTCTGCAGGAAGGCCGCCACGCCCTCCTTGCCCTCCGGCGATGCGCGCACCGCGGCGATGTGCTCGGCGGTGCCACCGATGACCGCTGCATCGATCGGACGATGCGCCACGCCGCGAATAAGTGCCTTGCATTCCATCTGCGCCCGCGGCCCGGCCAGCATCAGCTTGCCCAGAGCTTCGTTGACGCGATCGTCCAGTTCCGCGATCGGCACGATGTCGTGCACGAGGCCGATGCGGTACGCCTCGGCGGCATCGAAGCGCTCACCGGTCAGGAAGTAGCGGCGCGCCTGCCGCGCGCCGATAGCCTCGATCACGTAAGGTGAAATGGTCGCGGGGATCAATCCGAGCTTGGCTTCGGACAGCGCGAACGTGGCCTCGATCGCGGCGATCGCGATGTCGCAGCATGCCGTGAGGCCCACGCCGCCGCCATAAGCGGCACCCTGCACGCGTGCAACCGTGGGCTTCGACAGTCCATTCAAGGTGCGCAGCATCAGCGCCAGCGCCTGCGCGTCGGCGAGATTCTCCTCCGCGCTGAAGCCCGCCATCGTCTTCATCCAGTTGAGGTCAGCGCCGGCGCAGAAGCTCTTGCCGTTGCCGGCCAGCACCATGGCGCGCACCGTATCGTCCTCGTCGAGAACGTTCAGCACTTCGGTCAGTTCGCTGATCAGCGTTTCGTTGAACGCGTTGTGCACATCGGGCCGGTTGAGCGCGACGATGGCCACGCCGTCATGCATCGCGATGGCGAGGGTTTCGTAACCGGGTTGGGCAGTCTTCTTGCGGGCCATGGTGGGGGCTTTCCGTGCGTGCGAAATCTACATGCGCTTGGCGGCTTCCTCGAGCATCACTTCGGTGGCGCCGCCGCCGATGGCGATGATGCGTGCATCGCGCCACAGCCTTTCGATGGCCGTTTCACGAATATAGCCCATCCCGCCGTGAAACTGCTGGCACGTGTGGACCACCTCGTTGACGAGTTCACCGGTCAGGGCCTTCAGTTGCGAAATTTCGCGGACGCAGTCGCGATCGGCCGTCGTCAACCACGCGCAGTGGTACATGTAGGCCCGCGCGGCCTGCGTCTTGGCATCCAGCATCGCCAGCCGCTGGCGGATCGTCTCGCGCTGCCACAGCGTGCCGCCGAACGCTTGCCGTGTCCGCACGTGCTCCAGCGCCAGCCGGAGCGCCACCGTGGCATGACCCACCGCCATCGCAGCCAGCGCCAGGCGTTCGCGCTGGAAGTTGTGCATGATCGCGTAGAAACCGTCGTTTTCCCTGCCGAGCAGTGCCGACGCCGGTACGCGGCAGCCATCGAAGACGAGTTCAGCGGTGTCGGAGGAACGCCAGCCCGACTTGTCGAGCGCGCGGCCGACGGTGAACCCCGGCGTCCCGCGCTCGACCAGAAACAGCGAGATGCCGCGCGAACCCTTCGCCGCACTGTCGGTGCGCGCCGCCACGACCACCACGTCCGCGTGGACGCCGTTGGTGATGAACATCTTGGTGCCGTCGATGACCCAGTGATCGCCATCGCGACGCGCCCGCGTGCGCAACCCTGCGACGTCGGAACCGGCGCCCGGCTCGGTCACCGCCACGGCGGTGATGGTCTCCCCGCTGCACACGCCGGGAAGCCAGCGCGCCTGCTGCTCCGGCGTGCCGGCATGCGCGATGTGCGGCGACGCCATGTCGGTATGCACCAGCACCGTGATGATGAAACCACCGAAGGTGGACTGCGACAGCGCTTCGGCAAATACGAGGTTGGTCAGCGCATCCGCGCCCGCGCCGCCATGGCGCTCGTCCACCATCAACCCCAAAAGCCCGATGGCACCCATCTTGCGCAGCACGTCGCGCGGCGTGGCGCCGGCCTCTTCCCAGCGCATCGCGTGCGGCTCGACCTCGGCGGCGATAAACCTGGCGACCTGGTCGCGCAGCAGCGTGTGCTCGGGTGTTTCGTAGATCATCGCCGCATCACATCCGGAACACGCCGAACTTCGTGGGTTCGACCGGGCGATTGAGCGACGCGGAAATCGCGAGTCCCAGCACGCGCCGCGTATCGGTCGGATCGATCACGCCGTCGTCCCACAGGCGCGCCGAGGCGAAATACGGATGGGCTTCGCTGGTGAGCTTGTCGCGGATCGGCGCCTTGAACGCGTCTTCTTCGGCTTCACTCCACGACTTGCCGGTCTTCTCCAGCGCGTCGCGCTTCACGGTGGCCAGCACGCTGGCGGCCTGCTCGGGACCCATCACGCAGATCCGCGCGTTGGGCCACATCCAGAGGAAGCGCGGATTGAACGCGCGACCGCACATGCCGTAGTTGCCCGCGCCGTAGCTGCCGCCGATGATCACCGTGAACTTCGGCACCTGCGCGCAGGACACGGCGGTCACCATCTTGGCGCCGTCCTTGGCAATGCCGCCAGACTCGTATTTCTGCCCGACCATGAAGCCGGTGATGTTCTGCAGGAAGATGAGCGGAATACCGCGCTGCGCGCACAGCTCGATGAAGTGCGCGCCTTTCAGCGCCGACTCCGAATACAGCACGCCATTGTTGGCGACGATGCCCACCGGATAACCCCAGATGCGCGCGAAGCCCGTCACCAGCGTGGTGCCGTAGCGCGCCTTGAATTCGTCGAAGTTGCTGCCGTCGACGATCCGTGCGATCACCTCGCGCACGTCGTAGGGCTTCTTGATGTCGGCCTGGATGACGCCATAGAGTTCCTCCGGGTCGTACAACGGCTCGACTGCCGGCTCTACTGCCAGCGCCACCTGCTTCACGCGGTTCAGGTTGCCGACGATGTTGCGCGCAATGGCCAGCGCATGATGGTCGTTGAGCGCGAAATGATCAGCCACGCCAGACACCCGCGTGTGCACGTCAGCACCGCCCAGCTCCTCGGCGGTGACGATCTCACCGGTGGCCGCCTTCACGAGCGGCGGGCCGGCCAGGAAGATCGTCGCCTGGTTCTTGACGATGATCGACTCGTCCGACATCGCCGGCACATACGCGCCGCCCGCCGTACACGAGCCCATTACCACGGCGATCTGCGGAATGCCCTGCGCCGACATCGTCGCCTGGTTGTAGAAGATCCGGCCGAAGTGATCGCGGTCGGGAAACACGTCGAACTGATTGGGCAGGTTGGCGCCGCCGGAGTCGACCAGGTAGATGCACGGCAGGCCGTTGTCGCGAGCGATATCCTGCGCGCGCAGGTGTTTCTTGACGGTGAGCGGGTAGTAGGTGCCGCCCTTCACTGTGGCATCGTTGCAGACGATCACGCATTCGCGCCCGGCCACGCGGCCAATGCCGGTGATGATGCCCGCGCCCGCGATGTTGTCGTCGTACATGTCGAACGCCGCCAGCGCCGAGAACTCGAGGAACGGGCTGCCCGGATCGAGCAGCGTGCGCACCCGCTCGCGCGGCAGCAGCTTGCCGCGCGCGGTGTGGCGATCGCGCGCCACCTTGCCGCCACCCTCCTCGATCGTGGCGAGCTTGGCCTTCAGGTCGGCCACCAGCGCCGCCATGGCGTCGTGATTCAGAGCGAAGGCCGTGTCGCGGACATTGAGTTTCGATTCGATCACGGGCATGGTCATGGCCTCACGTTGCCGCCGGACGCGGGTGTCCGGGCATCAGCGCATAAGGGTGTTGCCAACGGGGCGTGGCCGCGATGCGGGCCAGCCACTCGCGCAACGCGGGATAGGTGGACCAGTCTTCGCCGAACTCGTCGGCAAAGTACAGGTAGCCGCACATCGACAGGTCGGCAATGGTCAGGCGCTCGCCGACGATGAACGTGCGCGTGGCCAGATGCGCATCGACGATGCGCCAGGCCGCTTCCGACCGCTTGCGGAATTCGGCCAGCACCGCGGGCTCGGGCGCGGCCGCGAACGCACGCATGAAGCGGCAGGTCGCCGTATAACTCGTCAATTTATGATTGTCGAACAGGATCCAGCGCAAGATCTCACGGCGCTCATCGGCATCGCGCGGTCCGAACATGCCCAGCGCTTCGGCGAGATACTCGAGGATGACGCCGGACTGCGACAGCGTGAGCCCGCGATGTTCCAGCATCGGCACTTCGCCCATGACGTTGCGCTCGCGATACGCCGGGGTGCGCGTCTCGCCGCCGAAATAGTCGACGAAGCGAGGGCTCCAGTCCGCGCCCGCGAGCTCGAGCGCCAGCGCCACCTTGTAGGCGCTGCCGGACTGGGCGAAGCAATGCAGCGTGTATTCGGCCATCCAGATTCCCCGTTCCCTCAGAAGCCGCCAGTGGAGACCCAGCGCTCGATCTGGTCAAAGCGATCCAGCCCCCAGAACGGTTCGCCATCCACGACGACAAAAGGCGAGCCGAACACGCCCGCCGCGAGCGCGGCCTCGACGCTTTGCCGCAACGCATCCTTCATGGCGGGATCGTCCACTGCGACGCGCGCGGCGACGGCATCGAAGCCCGCTGCGCCGGCCACCTCGGCCGCGATATCCGGACTCGAGATGTCGCGATCGTCGACGAAATAGGCGCGATACAGCGCCTTGGCCATCGTGGCGCCGGCCGCCGGATCCGTTCGTTTCGCCCACAATACGATGCGCGAGGGCGCCTGCGACGGGATCGGAAACACCGATGGCATCCGGAAATCCGTGATGCCGTGGAAGCGGGCGCTGCGCGCGAAGTCGCGCTTCGAGTACGGCCCCTTCAGCGGCACGTTCGGCAGGGGCATGCCGCCGGTGGCGCGGAAAATGACGCCAAGCAGGATCGGCTTCCAGTCCACGGTACGGCCATGCCGGGCCGCGAGCGCATCGATCTTCTGCGCCGCCACGTATCCATAGGGCGACGAGAAGTCGAAATAGAACTCGATAGGCGCAGTACTCATTGAAGGGTTCCTCGCAGGAAGGTCATGCAGCCAACGCGCGCGCGATCACCATCCGCTGGATGTCGCTGGTGCCCTCGTAGATCTGGCACACGCGCACGTCGCGGTAGATGCGCTCGACGGGGAAATCGTTGACATAGCCATAGCCGCCATGGACCTGGATGGCGGCGGAGCACACGCGCTCGGCCATCTCGGAGGCGAAGAGCTTGGCCATCGATGCTTCCTTGAGGCATGGCAAACCGGCGTCGCGCAACGCCGCCGCATGCCAGATCATCTGCCGTGCGGCCTCGATGTCGACGGCCATGTCGGCAAGCCGGAAACCGACTGCCTGGTGGTCGGCAATGGCCTTGCCGAAGCTTTGTCGTTCGCGCGCGAATGCCAACGCGGCCTCGAACGCCGCACGCGCCATGCCCACCGCCTGCGCCGCGATGCCAATGCGTCCGCCTTCAAGGTTGGCCAGTGCGATCCGGTAGCCGGCGCCCTCGGCCCCGAGCAGGTTGGACGCCGGGACTTCGCAGTCCTCGAACACGATCTGCGCGGTGTCGGAGGCGTGCTGACCAAGTTTGTCCTCCACGCGGGCCACGACGTAACCCGGTGTCTTCGTGTCCACGATGAAGCCCGAGATGCCCTTCTTGCCCGCGCCCTTGTCGGTGACCGCAAACACGATGGCCACGTCGGCATTCTTGCCCGACGTGATGAACTGCTTTACGCCGTTCAGCACATAGCAGTCGCCTCGTCTATCCGCGCGCGTGGTGATGGCGCTGGCGTCCGACCCCGCCTGGGGTTCGGTGAGGCAGAAGCAACCGAGCCACTCGCCTCGGGCCAGCGGCTTCAAGTAGTGCTCCTTCTGCGCGTCGGTGCCAAACGCGTTGAGTGGCCCGCACACGACCGAGTTCTGCACGCTGACGATGGTCGAGGTGGCGCCGTCGCCTGCGGCAATTTCCTCCAGCGCCACGGCGAGCGATACATAGTCCATCGCCGCGCCACCGAAGCGCTCGGGCACCACCATGCCCATGGCACCCAGCAGGCCAAGCATCTTCAATTGTTCGCGCGGAAAGTGTGCGTCGCGATCCCATTGCGCCGCGTGCGGCGCAAGCTCGCCTTGCGCAAATGCGCGCATCGAATCACGGATGAGTTGTTGTTCTTCGGTGAGCAGCATCGGGGTCAGGCCGTCACGGTGGCCGCTGGTGCGGGAGGAGTCGGCCGATTGATGATGAATACACCGAGTATCACCAGTGCGCCGCCGCTGAGCATCGACATTTCGAGTGGCTCGCCCAGCAACAACACGCCGAGCGTCACGGCAGCTACCGGCACCAGGTTGATGAACACGGCAGTCCGTGCCGGCCCGAGCACCTTGACGCCGTCGTAGAACCATACGAACGCAACTGCCGTGCCGAACACGCCAAGATAGGCGAGGCAGATCCAACCGATCAACGAGGCCTGCGGCACGATCAGGTCACCGGAGAGCGCGGCTGCAATCGCAAGGATTGCAACGCCCGTCAGCGCCGCATAGGTGGTGGCGGCCAGCGGCGACAGACCCTGCAGGATGCGCTTGCCCAGCAGTGTGTAAGTGGCCCACGCCATGGCGCAACCGAGCAGTGCAACTTCGCCGACGCCGACGTGTCCGGTGAAGAGTTGCAGCGGGTGGCCATGACCCAGCACGATGGCCACGCCGAGCAGGGCCAGCAGGATGCCGGCGACCCGGTAGCGCGTCAGCGGCTCACCCAGGAACAACGCGGCGCCCAGGAGTGTCGCGACCGGATTGAAGGCCATGATCAACGAACCACGCGACGCGGGCACGCGTTCGAGGCCGAACATGAAGAGCAGGTTGTAGGCCGCGACACCGGTCATGCCGAGCAGTATCACGCCCACCCACTGCTGCCGTGACAGCACCGGCAGGCCGCCTTCAAGGCGCCACGACAGCAACAGCAATGCGCCACACGCAATCAGGTAGCGCCACAACGCGGCCGTCGGTGCCGGCATCTCGTTGGCGGCGACGCGCCCGGCGATGAACGTGCCACCCCAGATGATGGCAACCAGCATCAGCTTGCTGTAGACGAGCCGCAAGTCGGGCTGCAGGTTCATTGGCATGCGCCGCGGGTGATGTTGGCGGTCACGGCACCAGTTCGATCGCCATCGCGGTCGCCTCGCCGCCGCCGATGCACAGCGCAGCCACGCCGCGCTTCTTGCCGTGCTTGCGCAGCGCGCCGATCAGCGTGACGAGGATGCGTGCGCCGGACGCGCCGATCGGATGTCCCAACGCCGTGGCGCCGCCGTGCACGTTGACCTTGTCGTGTGGCAGGCCGTGCTCCTGCATCGCCGCCATCGCCACCACCGCAAAGGCCTCGTTGATCTCGAAGAGGTCGACATCCTTCGTCGTCCAGCCCGTCTTGCGGTAGAGCTTCTCGATGGCGCCCACGGGCGCCGTCGAAAACCATGCGGACTCCTGCGCATGCGTCGCGTGCGCAACGATGACGGCGAGCGGCTTCTTGCCGCGCTTCTCGGCCTCGGAGCGGCGCATCAGCACCAGCGCTGCCGCGCCATCGGAAATGGAACTCGAGTTGGCGGCCGTCACCGTACCGTCCTTGCTGAACGCCGGCTTCAGCTTCGGAATCTTGTCGGGCGTGGCCTTGGCCGGCTGCTCGTCGTGGTCGATGACCACATCGCCCTTGCGCCCGGTGACCGTCACGGGCGCGATCTCCCAGGCGAAGGTGCCGTCATTGTTCGCCGCCAGCGCGCGCGACAGCGACGTCAGCGCGAACTGGTCCTGCGCTTCGCGCGTGAACGTGTACTTCGCCGCGCAATCCTCGGCGAAGCTTCCCATCAGGCGGCCCTTGTCGTACGCATCCTCGAGACCATCGAGAAACATGTGGTCGAACACCTGCTGGTGCCCCATCCGGTAGCCGGCGCGCGCCTTCGGCATCAGGTAGGGCGCATTGGACATGCTTTCCATGCCACCGGCGACCATCACGTCGGCCGAACCCGCCAGCAACGCATCGTGGGCCAGGATCGTCGCCTCCATCGCGGAGCCACACATCTTGTTGACCGTGGTGCAGCCGGTGGACAGCGGCAAACCAGCCTTCAGCGCCGCCTGCCGCGCCGGTGCCTGGCCCTGCCCGGCTGGCAGCACGCAACCGAAGATGACCTTCTCCACGTCAGCAGGGGCAACCCCGGCGCGCTCCACTGCGGCCTTGATCGCCACCGCACCGAGGTCAGTGGCCGCGAGTGAGGCGAAGTCGCCCTGGAAGCCACCCATCGGCGTGCGCGCGGCACCCACAATCACGATCGGATCGATGTCCATGCGTTTCGCCTTACTTCGTTTCGTTGAAGAGTTCGCGGCCGATCAGCATCCGCCGGATCTCGGAGGTGCCCGCGCCGATTTCGTACAGCTTGGCATCGCGCCACAGCCGGCCGGTGGGATAGTCGTTGACGTAGCCGTTGCCGCCCAGCGCCTGGATGGCCTCGCCGGCCATCCACGTGGCCTTCTCCGCCGCGTACAGGATGGCGCCTGCGGCGTCCTTGCGTGTGGTCTCGCCACGGTCGCAGGCCTGGCCCACGGCATACACGTAGGCCTTGCAGGCCATCATCGTCGAATACATGTCGGCGACCTTGCCCTGCATCAGCTGGAACTCGCCGATCGGCTGGCCGAACTGCGAACGCTCATGCACGTAGGGCAGCACCGCGTCCATGCACGCCGCCATGATGCCGAGCGGTCCGGCCGCGAGCACGGCGCGCTCGTAATCGAGGCCGCTCATCAGCACCTTGACGCCACGGCCTTCGGCGCCAAGGACATTGTCGGCCGGCACCACGCAATCGGCGAATACGAGTTCGCAGGTGTTGGACCCGCGCATGCCGAGCTTGTCCAACTTCTGCGCGGTCGAAAATCCGGGCATGCCACGCTCGACCAGGAACGCGGTGATGCCCTTGGGACCCGCCTGCGGATCGGTCTTCGCGTACACGACCAGCGTGTCGGCGTCAGGGCCGTTGGTGATCCACATCTTGTTGCCGTTGAGGATGTAGGCGTCGCCGCGGCGATCGGCGCGAAGTCGCATCGACACGACGTCCGAACCAGCGCCGGGTTCGCTCATCGCCAGCGCACCCACGTGCTCGCCGCTGACCAGCTTCGGCAGGTAGCGCTGCTTCTGCGCCGCGTTGCCGTTGCGGCGGATCTGGTTCACGCACAGGTTCGAATGGGCGCCGTAGGACAGGCCCACCGACGCGGAGGCGCGGGAGATTTCCTCCATCGCCACGCAATGCGCGAGGTAGCCCATGTTGGTGCCGCCATACTCGTCCTCGACGGTGATGCCCAAGAGTCCGAGATCGCCCATCTTGCGCCACAGGTCCGCAGGAAACTGGTTGGTGGCGTCGATGGCGGCGGCGCGCGGCGCAATTTCGCCCGCGGCGAAGGCCTGCACGGTGGCCCGCAGCATGTCGATGGTTTCGCCGTGATGGAAGGACAGCGATGGAAAATTGAGCATGATGGCTTCCGCTGATGGGGCGCGACATGATGCGCGGTCAGGACC
>Ga0163153_10005288_pt1 | contig 15360 bp, 16 predicted proteins | sample OliLakLV19MP6IB1_FD_148629 | JGI IMG/M metagenome (GOLD analysis project Ga0163153, IMG submission 148629) | Freshwater microbial mat bacterial communities from Lake Vanda, McMurdo Dry Valleys, Antarctica - Oligotrophic Lake LV.19.MP6.IB-1 | ecosystem: Environmental > Aquatic > Freshwater >... | reverse complement strand
AACGAGCTGTGTCGCCGCCTGACGCTGCCGCCTGCCGACGTCTACGGCGTCGCCACGTTCTACGCGATGCTCGCCGTCGAGCCGCGGCCGGCGCGTGTCGTCCACGTCTGCGAGGACATCGCGTGCAAGTGCATCGGCTCCGACGACCTGATCGCGCAGATCGAGGAACGATTCGGTGCAGAAGGCGAGCTCTCCGACGACGGCTCGGCGACGTGGTACCGCAGCCCCTGCCTCGGCCAGTGCGACCGCGCCCCGGCAGCACTCGTGAGCGATGCCGGCGACGCGCCGCACGAGCGGACGCTTGCGTTGACGACTGCAGCTGCGGTGCTCGATGCGCTCGCCGGTGGCGACCCGGGTCCGGCACCCGTGACCGTCCTACCGCAGGCCGGCGACCCGTCTCTGAGGCTCCTTCGCCGTGCCGCGTCCGATCGGTCGGTGAGCCTCGACGAGTACCGCGCCCAGGGCGGCTACGCCTCCTTGCGACGTGCCCTCGAGCTCGGCCCGGAGGGTGTGATCCGGGAAGTGAAGGACTCGAAGCTCCAGGGCCGTGGTGGCGCAGCCTTCCCCACGGGCATCAAGTGGGATGCTGTCGCCCGCCAGCCGGCCCGCCCGCATTACCTCGTCTGTAACGCCGACGAGTCGGAGCCGGGTACGTTCAAGGATCGCGTGATCATGGAGCGCGACCCGTTCGCGCTGATCGAGGCGATGACGATCGCGGCGTATGCGACCGGCTGCGAGCTCGGCTTCGTCTACATCCGGGGCGAGTATCCCGAGCCGCAGCACGCGCTCGAGGCGGCGCTCGCCGAGGCCCGCGCGCGCGGGTATCTCGGCGACGACATTCTCGGCGAGGGCTTCTCCTTCGAGATCGAGATCCGCAAGGGCGCGGGCGCCTACATCTGCGGCGAGGAGACCGCGATCTTCGAGTCGATCGAGGGCAACCGCGGCGAGCCGCGCAACAAGCCGCCGTTCCCCGTCGTCCAGGGTCTCTTCGGCAAGCCGACCGTCGTCAACAACGTCGAGACGCTCGTCAACGTGCTCGACATCGTGCTTCGCTCGGGACCGTCGTACGCCGAGACCGGCACCGACGTCTCGACCGGGACGAAGCTTTTCTGCGTCTGCGGGCACGTCGAGCGCCCCGGCGTTTACGAGGTGCCGTTCGGCACCACGCTCCGCGAGCTGTACGACCTCGCGGGCGGTGTCAGCGGCGGGAAGGACTTGCAGACGATCCTGATGGGCGGCGCGGCAGGTGGCTTCCTGCGCCCGGACGAGCTCGATCTGCCACTCACGTTCGAGGCGGTGCGCGAGGCGAAGACGACGCTCGGCTCCGGCGTCGTGCTCGTGCTCGACGAGACGGTCGACATGCCGCGGCTGCTGATGCGCCTCGCCGCGTTCTTCCGGAACGAGTCGTGCGGGCAGTGCGTCCCGTGCCGCGTCGGCACCGTGCGCCAGCAGGAGTCGCTCGCGCGCCTCGTCTCCGGCAAGACGATCGGGGGCGTCCAGAACGAGCTCGCGGTGATCGCCGAGGTGGGGCAGTGCATGCGTGACGCGTCGATCTGCGGCCTTGGCCAGACCGCGTCGAGCGCGATCGAATCGGCGATCGGACGACTGGGGGTCTTCTCGTGACTGAGTTGCTCGCGCCGCGGCGGATGATCGAGCTCGAGATCGACGGGCAGACGGTGCGGGTCTTCGAGGGTGAGACGATCCTCGGCGCCTGCCGGCGGCTCGGGATCGACACGCCGACCCTGTGTTACGGCGACACGCTGGAGCCCGCGAACGCCTGTCGCGTCTGCGTCGTCGAGGTCGAGGGTGCGCGGGTTCTCGCGCCGGCCTGCTCGCGCAAGGCCGAGGCCGGCATGAAGGTCCAGACCGACTCCGAGCGCGTGCGCCACTCGCGCAAGATGGTGCTCGAGCTGCTCGCCTCGTCGGTCGACCTCTCGACGACCGATGTTATCCCTGAGTACCTCGAGCGGTACGATGCGCGGCCACAGCGCTTCGGGCCGCCCGCTCCGCCCGACCCGGATCGCGACCGCAAGAGGACAGGACATCACGTCGAGCCCGACGGCCAGACCGCTGCGACGGTGTACGCGCCGATCAAGATCGACAACGAGCTGTACGTGCGCGACTACTCGAAGTGCATCCTCTGTTACAAGTGCGTCGACGCCTGCGGCGAGCAGTTCCAGAACACGTTTGCGATCCACGTCGCGGGCCGCGGTTTCGATGCGCGGATCTCGACGGAGTACGTGGCCGAGCTGCCCGAGTCGGCGTGCGTCTACTGCGGGAACTGCATCGCCGTCTGCCCAACGGGCGCGCTGATGTTCCGCTCCGAGCACGAGCTGCGGGAGGACGGGAACTGGCGTGAGGACGATCAGACGGTGACGACGACGGTTTGCCCGTACTGCGGCGTCGGCTGCAACCTCGAGCTCCACGTGCAGGACAACACGATCGTCAAAGTCACGAGCCCGGATGACCACGACGTGACGCGCGGGAACCTCTGCATCAAGGGGCGCTTCGGCTTCCAGCACGTGCAGGCCGGCAAGCGGGACTGAGAGCTCGAAGGTGACGGCAGGAGCGGTCGTCCTCGCGGGCGGCCGGTCGAGTCGGATGGGGCAGCCGAAGGCGCTGCTCGACTGGCACGGGCTGACGGCGGTCGAGCACGCGGTGGAGGTGGTGCGCGAGGGCGTGGGTGGTGGGCCTATCTGCGTCGTCCGTGCTCCTGGCCAGCAGTTGCCGGCTCTGGATGCGATCGTCGTCGACGACCCAGTCGCGTACGACGGGCCACTTGCCGCGCTGTGTACGGGCCTCCTGGCGCTCACCGGGGAGGCTGACGCTGCCTTCGCCTGCGGGGTCGACACGCCGTTGCTCGTGCCGGCCTTCGTTCGGGCTGTGCTCCGTTCGCTCCACAAGGGCGACGACGCTGTGGTGCCGACGATCGGCGGTCGTTCCCAACCACTCCTCGCCGCCTACCGCGTGCGGATCGCGCCGCGCTTGCAAGCACTTCTCGACGACGGCGCCTTCGGCCTGAGAGACATCCCGCGCACGAGCGCGGTGCGCCAGGTGGGGGAGTGGGAGCTGGTCTCCGATCCCGAGCTCGATGCCGCCGACCCGCGGTTGAACGCCGCAGCCAATGCGAACACGCCGGAGGAGTGGGCGGCCCTGCTGGCCCGGGGATAGCGCGGTGGCGCCGGGATTCATCCTGGCGTCGGAACGGCTGGACGGTGGGTTGCTGGTGGCCGTTTCCGCGTCGGGCTGAAGCCCGACGCGCGCGCCATCCGTTGCGCCGAGGGGTCGTCCCCGCGCGTGCCGCCTCCTGTTGGCGCCGGGGCGCGCCGCGCGCGGTGGCCGGCTTCAGCCAGCTGCCAGGGTTACGCCCTGTCCGAGCTCGACCTCGCCGCTCTCGACGAGCACGACATCGCCGCGGTCGAGCACGATCGTCAGCCGTCCGTCCGCAGCGATCGCGCCCGCCGTTCCTGCCCGGGCGCCGACGCGGACGTTGAGACCGCGAAGAACGTTGCGCTGCTCCAGATCATCGAGCAGCGTTGCGAGACCACCCACGACCCAGGCGTCGTAGCGGCGTGAGAGCTCGGCGAATACCGCAGCGAGCAGAGCTCCGCGGTCGAAGGTGCGGCCGGCTGCGATCCGCAGTGACGTGGCGGGGAGCCGCGTCTCCGGCGGCAGATCGTTCGCCTCCTGGTTGACGTTGACTCCGACGCCGCAGACGACTACCGAGCCCGACGCTTCGAGCAGGATTCCCGCCACCTTGCGTCCGTCAACGAGAACGTCGTTCGGCCACTTGACCATTGCGCGAAGGCCGCTCTCGTTCTCGATCACGGTTGCGACCGCGAGCCCGGTGACGAGCGAGAGCTGGGGTAACGGCGCCTCCGCCGGAGTCCGTAGGAGTACCGAGAAGAGGAGCGCGGTCGACGGCTGATCGTCCCAGCGCCGACCCGAGCGTCCGCGGCCGGCGGTCTGGTGCTCGGCCACCGCGACCGCGCCGTGCGGATAGTCGCTTCCCGCGAGCACGTCCTGCGTCGAGGCTGTCTCCGTCGTATAGAGATACGGTTCGCCGAACGATCCACGCAGGAGAGGCCGGACGGCCTCTGGCGCGAGATCACTCATGGTCGTCCACACGGCGAAGCTTCTTCGTCTCGCCCCGGCGTTTCTTGGCCTCCACGCGCTTCGCCTTCGCCGCACGCGACGGTTTCGTGGGAACCCGCTTGCGCTCGACGTGCAGGGCCTCGGCGAGGCGAGCGACGACGCGGTCGATTGCGATCTCGCGATTGCGGATCTGGCTGCGCTCGTCCTGCGCGACAGCACGGATGATCGGCCCCGCCTTCGCGATGACCCGACGCTTCTGCGCGTCGCTCAGCGCGGTCGACGTCTCGATGTCAAGGACGGCCTCGACGCGCGACTCGGTCTTGTTCGCGTGCTGCCCGCCCGGGCCACTCGAACGGGAGACGCGAAGCTCGACCTCCGAGAGCGGGAGGAGGACGGAGCGCGTCACCCGGCGACTGGTGTGGTCGTCGTCGCTCACGACCGCACCGGTGGCGAGATCGTGAGCAGCGCGTCGACGTGATCGTGGTCGACCTGCAGCGTCGTGTGCGTGATCGAGAACCGTTCGTTCAGCATCTGCTCGCTGGCGCGGCGAATCCCGTGGCAGTCATCGCCCTCCCGCACGAGAACGTGCGCGGAGAGGCAGGGAAACCCGCTCGTGATCTGCCACACGTGGAGGTCGTGCACCTCGACGACCCCGGGCTGAGAGACGAGCGCGCGTCCGATCTCCTCCGCATCGAGCCCGCGCGGGGTCGACTCGAGCAGCACCAGCACAGACTCGCGCAGCACGCCCCAGGAGCTCACGATCAGGTAGATCCCGATCACGACCCCCATGATCGGATCGGCGTACTGCCACCCGGTCGTGACGATCACGATGCCCGTCACGATCACGGCGATCGAGCCCAGGGCATCGCCGACGAGGTGGATGTAGGCGGCGCGAAGGTTGATGTCCTCGCCACCGCGCCGGAACACGGCCGCAGCCCCGATCGCATTGACGAGCAGGCCGATGCTCGCGACCACGATGAGCCAGCCGCCGGGCACCGTCGCCGGGTCCGAGAATCGTCGCGCGGCACCGGCGAAGACGATCACCGCGATCACGATCAACGAGACGGCGTTGAAGAGCGCCGCCAGGATCTCTGCCCGCTTGAACCCGAAGCTCCGGTTCGGGGAAGCGGGCCGCCGCGCAAGCATGACCGCGCCAGCCGCCACGGCGAGCGCGACGACGTCCGAGAGGTTGTGCCCCGCGTCGGCAAGCAGCGAGAGGCTGCCGGCGAGGATCGCGGCGATCACCTCGACCAGCGTGTAGGCGGCGTTCAGGACCAGCGCGATCGCCAGCGAGCGCAGCGAGCTGCTCGAAGCCGTGTGGGAGTGACCGTCGTGGTGCTCGTGCGCCATGCGCAGACGGTAGCGCGATGGGACGCCGACGCCCTGTCGCACTATCTCGGTCAACATGGAGCGGGGCGTCTCGCAACGATCATTTCCGGTCTACCGTTGCGAGACGCCCCGCGGGCGCTCCTTCTGGGAGAATGACGGCCGTGGCATGCATCCTGCTCGATATCGACGGTGTCCTCCACGTCTCCGGCGAGTCCATCCCGGGCGCGGTTGACGCAGTCGCTCGCTTGCGGGAGCAGGGCCACTCGCTGCGCTTCGTCACGAACAACTCGACGATGCCGCGCGCGACCCTCGCCGAGGAGCTGCGCGCGCTCGGCTTCGAGCTCGATGACGACGAGCTGCAGACGACGCCGAGGGCCGCGGCCCGCGAGCTTGCCGGCAAGCGTGTGCTCGCGCTCGTGATGGGAGCGATCGTGCCCGACCTCGAGGGAATCGAGCTCGTAGGTGAACGCGCCGATGCAGTCCTGCTCGGTGGGTGCGACGAGACGACCGAGCCGAACCAGGTGTTCTCGTGGATGAACCTCGGGCGCGCCTTCGCCGAGCTCCAGATGGGCGCCGAGCTCTACTGCCTGCACAAAAACAAGTGGTGGCAAACGAGCCGGGGGCCGCTGCTCGACGCCGGTGCCTTCGTCGCCGGGCTCGAGTACGCGACCGGGGTGGACGCCACGGTCCTCGGCAAGCCGAGCCCTGCCTACTTCGCCGCTGCGCTCGATGCTCTCGGAGCCCAGCCGGAGCTGACGTGGATGGTCACCGACGACCTCGAGGCGGACGTGCGGGGCGCGCAGAGCTTCGGAATGCGGACGGCCCTCGTCCGTACCGGCAAGTTCAGGCCCGAGACGCTCGAGGGCTCCGGCCTCGTGCCCGAGATCGTGCTCAGCTCGATCGCGCATTTCCCCGAGTGGCTCGAGCGGTCGCTCTAACCGTCCCGATGACCGTCAAGATCGGCACTGACCTGATCGAGATCGAGCGAATCGTGCGGGCGCTCGAGCGCCCCGGCTTTCGTGACCGCTGCTTTACGAAGGCCGAGCAGGACTACTGCGAGACGAGACGCAACCCCGCTGAGAGCTACGCGGCTCGGTTCTGTGGCAAGGAGGCGGTCGGCAAGGCTCTCGGCTGCGGCGTTCGGTTCACCTGGAAGGACATCGAGATCGTTGGCCCGCCGAAGCCGGGCGTGACCCTGACGGGCCGCACTGCCGGGTACGCCGAGCGGATCGGGATGCGCGAGATCGACGTCTCGTTGACCCACTCGCACACGATGGCAGGCGCCTCCTGCGTCGTGCAGCTTGGGGGCGTATGAGGCGAGCGACAGCCACCTGCACCGCGCCAGGCTTCAGCCTGGCATCGATCGTTGGCCTCGCGGCCTCGCCTGATCTCCCGCGTCAGGCTGAAGCCTGGCGCGACGGCGGCACAAGCCTCTGATGGCCGAGTCCGGCTTCGAGTGGCTCTACACGGCGGCCGAGATGCGCGCCGCAGAGGAGGCATACCCGGGCTTCCCCGGAACCGCTCCGGAGCTGATGGAGCGGGCGGGCGCGGCGGTCGCGCACGAGGCGCGTCGCGCGTTTCCTCACGCTCGGCGCTTTGCGGTGGTCTGCGGAGGCGGCGCGAACGGGGGAGATGGACGGATCGCCGCTCGGCTTCTACGCGAGGCGGGCCTCGAGGCCGTCGAGACGGACGCGGTCGAAGGGTGCGACGTCGTCATCGACGCGCTCTTCGGAACGGGCTTCCACGGGGCACCACGGCCCGATGCCGCGCAGTTGATCGAGCGCATCAACGCCTGCGGTCATCCTGTCGTCTCCGTCGATGTGCCCTCGGGCGTCGACGCCTCGACCGGCGAGGTCGCAGAAGTCGCCGTGACCGCAGCCCTCACCGTCACGTTTCATGCGAGCAAGATCGGCCTTCACGTCGCGCCCGGTCGGTTCCATGCCGGAGAGATCGCGATCGCGGACATCGGCCTTGCGACCGCAACGACCGAGGCACGGTGCGCGACCCAGGCTCTGCTTCGCTGCGTCCCTCTCCGGGCAGCGCGCGACTCGAAGTTCACCTCCGGCGCGGTGCTCGTCGTCGGCGGATCAACCGGGACGACAGGCGCCTGCGTTCTCACAGCGATGGCCGCTCTCCGCTCCGATGCCGGATACGTCACGCTCGCCGTCCCGCGAGAGTGCCTCCCGGCGGTCGAGGCCCTCGCGCTCGAGCCGGTGAAGCGCGGCTTCGACTGGGACGACGCCGAGGAGTCGATCCTGGCCGACGCCGAGAGGGCCGATGCCGTCGCTATCGGCCCGGGGCTCGGGCGGAGCACCGAGGCGCACGCGCTCGTCACCCGGCTCCTCGAGGCACTCGAGCTTCCGGTTGTCGTCGACGCCGACGCGCTGTTCGAGCTCCGACCGGTGACACGGCCTCACCCGACCGTGCTGACCCCGCACACCGGTGAGCTCGCGCGCCTGATCGGCAAGGACTCCGCCTGGGTCGACGCGCACCGCCTCGAGGCAGTCAGAGCGGCGTCCGAGCTGTTTCGCGCGGTCGTCGTGCTGAAGGGGGCCGACACGATCGTGCAGGCGCCCGACGGCGGTCCCATCGTCTGCGAGGCAGGCCCGCCGTCACTCGCAACGGCCGGCACCGGCGATGTGCTCACGGGCGTCATCGCAGCGTTCCTCGCGAAGGGGCTCGATCCGATCACAGCTTCGGCTGCGGCCGCGACGGCCCACGGGCTTGCCGCGGCGGCCGTCCCGTACCAGGCGGGCCTCGTCGCGAGCGACGTTGTGGCGACGCTCCCGTCGGTGCTCAGCTGACCGGCCCCCTGACGACCGGTTGGTAGCCTCGACAGCGTGAGGATCGAGATCCTGGGCTCCGGTGGTGCGGCGACGATCCCTCGCCCCGGCTGCCGTTGCCGCGTGTGCGTCGAGGCGCGCGAGATCGGCGGACGCTCCGTGCGCACCGGGCCGTCGGCGTTCGTCCACGGGCCGAACATCCTCTTCGACACGCCCGAGGAGTCGAAGGTTCAGCTCGAGCGGGCGGGGATCGGCGAGATCAACGCCTGCTTCTACTCACACTGGCACCCCGACCACACGATGGGGAAGCGTGTCTGGGAGACGCGGAACGGCGACTTTCGCACCTGGCCGCGCGAGGCCAAGCGACCGCTCGTCACCGACATCTACCTGCCGCAACAGGTCGCCGTCGACTTCCGCAGATGGCTCGGCAGCATGGAGCATCTCGAGTTCATGCGCGAGCGAGGCTGGATCCGGATCCACGAGCTCTCCGACGGAGACACGGTGGACATCGGCGGCGTCAGCGTACGGCCGTTTCGGCTCGCCGAGGACTACGTCTACGCCTTCGAGCTGACCGACGGCACCCGGCGGTTGCTCGTGGCGATGGATGAGCTCAACGGCTGGGTTCCCACCGACGACATCAAGCGCTGCGACGTCGCGGTGATCCCTATGGGCATCTGCGAATTCGATCTCTTCACTGGCGACCGATTGATCCACGAGGAGCATCCCGTGCTCGTCTTCGAGGCGACATTTGCCGAGACGATCGGAATCGTCGATGCGCTCGAGGCTGGACAGGTCGTCCTCAGTCACGTCGAGGAGATGGACTGCATCTCGTATGGAGAGCTTCTCCAGGTCGAGGAGCGGCTGCGGAGCGAGGGTCGCAACGTGACCTTCGCCTGGGACGGCTTGACGGTCGACGTGTGACCGGGAGAATGGAACCCATGCATCGCTCGCTGATCACGATCGACCTCGCGGCGATCCGCCACAACGTTCGCACGTTGCGAGGGCTTCTCGCCGGTGCCGAGCTCTGGGCCGTGGTCAAGGCGGACGGCTACGGCCACGGCGCGACCGACGTGGGGCGGGTCGCCCTCGAGGAGGGTGCCGCGGCGCTCTGCGTCGCGACGGTGGCGGAGGCGTTGGAGCTGCGATCCGCGCTTCCCGAGGCCCGGATCCTCGTCCTCGGTGACACCGGCTCGGTCGACCTTGCCGAGGCGCGCGAGGCCCGTCTCGAGCTCGGGGTCTCGACAGCGGACGTGCCCGACGGTGTGCCGGTGCACCTGAAGCTCGACACGGGCATGGGGCGGTGGGGGCTCTCCGAGCTCGAACGCCCCGGTTCCGGCGTCGTCGGCGTGATGAGCCACTTCGCATCGGCCGACACCGACCCCGCCTACACGGCGGTCCAGCTCGCGCGCTTCCTCGAGGCGACGGCATCGCTCGCGCATCTGCAGCGGCACATCGCAAACAGCGCGGGAACCCTCCGCTATCCCGAGGCCCACCTCGACGCTGTTCGCTGTGGGATCGCCCTCTACGGAATCTCGCCGTTTGGCACCGACGCTGCCGAGGACGGGCTGCGGCCCGCCCTGCGCTGGGAGTCATCAGTTGCGCTCGTGAAGACCCTTGGGCCAGGCGAGAGCACAGGGTACGGGCGGCGCTTCGTGGCCTCGAAGCCGACCCGGATCGGGATCGTCCCGGTCGGGTATGCAGACGGGTTCCGCCGGGACATGTCGGGCACGGAGGTGGTCGTCGCGGGCGCTCGCGTACCGGTCGTCGGGGCAGTGTCGATGGACGCCGTTGCGGTCGCTCTGCCGGACGCCGCACTGGCCGGCGATCGGGTTACGCTCATCGGTGAAGGAGTGACCATCGAGGAGCACGCGCGCGTCTCTGGCACCATTCCCTACGAGATTGCCTGCGGGATCGTCTCGCGGGCCACCCGAACGGAGCGTGTCGTCGTCGATGAGTGACGTGGTCGGATATCGCGTGGCAATGCAGGAGGAGCGATCCCTCGCTCTGCGAGATCGCGCCCAGCAGCTGCTTGCTCCTCTCGACGGCAGCGAGCGCGCGCTCGACAGCGGGTGTGGGGCGGGAGCGCTCGCGTTCGCCCTGGCGCCCTTCGTCGCGAGCGCCGTGGGTATCGATCTGTCCGAGGATCTCGTCGCTGCGGGCCGGGAGCTCGCCCCGGCGAACTGTGAGCTGATGGTCGGTGACGCCACCGCGTTGCCGTTCGAGTACGGCTCGTTCGACATCGTGGGCTGCATGCGTGTCCTCCACCACGCACATCGACCCGAGCTCATCGTCTCCGAGCTCGCCCGAGTGACGCGCCCCGGTGGCCGGATTCTCCTCATCGACCAGATCGGTGCGGTCGACCCGGTCGTTGCGGCGGAGATCGATCGGTTCGAGCACGCTCGGGATCCCTCGCACACACGACTGCTGCCCGATCAGGACATTCGCGGCTTCCTCGACGCAAACGATCTCGACGTGCTGACGAACGAGATCACGCGCGAGCAGCGAGATCTCGAGCACTACCTCGATCTCGTCGGTCTCGAGGGCGAGGAGCGGCGCCGTGTAGGGGGCATGGCGCCCGGCGCCGTCTACGACGTCGAGGTCGGCTGGTACGTGGCGCGCAAGCGCGGCGCCCTCGTCCCGTAGGGGCGAGGCGCAGCCTCGACCTGCGAGGCGCAGCCTCGACCTGCGAGGCGCAGCCTCGACCTGCGAGGCGCAGCCTCGACCTGCGAGGCGCAGCCTCGACCGTCGCTCTTCCGGCGACCGCTAGACCGATTCGCCCCGGTGCGCCGACATCCCGACGAATCGTGCCACGAGGCCCGGAGCCACCGCCTGTGCGATCCCGACGAATCGGTAGGGGAACCACGGAACGACGCACTCGCTCTTTCCCTTCTCGATCGCCTTCACGACGGTGTTTGCGACGTCGTCCGCCTCGATCACGAACGACCGGAGGAGGCGGCTCTTCAGCACCTTCTTCTGCGGAAACCCCTCGGTCTCGACGAAGCCGGGAAGGATCGAGTGCACCTGGATGCCCGAGTCGCGCAGCGCGGCACCGAGCGACCGCGAGAAGGCGAGTTGCGCGTGCTTCGATGCGGCATACGCGCCCGCCGGGGCAAACGACACGGTGCCCGCGACCGAGACGAGGTTGACGATGTGCGCGCCCCCGGCCTTCGCCCCCGCCTCGAGTCCGGGCTGAAACAGCCTCGAGCACCAGACACCGCCGAGGTAGTTGACGCGCATCACCTCCTCGACGAGATCGAGGTCGACCTCGAGGAACGTCCCGCGCGCGGGCATGCCGGCGTTGTTGACGAGGAGGTGGAGCGCGGGATGGCGCTCGAGGACACGCGCTGCGAGCGCTTCCACCGCTGCCCGGCTTCCCACGTCGCAGATCTCGATCTCGCCGCCGATCTCGTCGGCGAGATCGCGCAACCGATCCTCCCGGCGCGCGACGAGCACGCACGTCCATCCCTCCCGGGTGAGCGTGCGTGCGATCGCTTCGCCGATCCCGGACGATGCTCCTGTGATGACGGCGATGCGCTTCATCACGTCAACCTAACGGAGATACGGACGCTGTGGCACGACGCAACCCAGGCGACCGCCTGGGTTTGAGGGGTGGGCCGCGGTCGCCGCCTTCAGGCGGTCGCCTGGGTTCCGCCCCAGCTGACCTTCTTGGCCGCCCGGTACGCGTCCCCGTCTTTCCGTGAGACCGTCCGTTGCTCGAGCCCTGAGGGCGTGCACAGATCGAGCACGACGTGTCCGGGGCGGAGGTCGGGGCGCCGGAGCACCCGTGCCGCCGCCCGGGGGTGTGGTTCACGGCAGAGCACGGCGTAGGAGAACTTCTCGTCCTCGAAGCCCCTCTCGGCGTCCTTCGCGATTCGGTGCGTTCGGCTGCGCGGTAGGCGCACCGAGAAGTGGCACCAGTCGTCGGCGGGAAGTGGGCACGCTGCGTCGTGGGGGCACGGTGCAAGCGTCGAGCCACCGGCTCGGACGACCGCGGCGCGCGCGGCGAGCGTTCGTCGGTAGCCCGCCGTCGTGCCAGGTTCGATGATCACGAGCGTGTCGGTGGTTCGCGCCCATGCCTCGCGCACGAGATCGTCGAGCGCGGCCGATGTCAGCTCGCCGATCACATACGAGGCGACGACGAGATCTGCCCGGTTGCCCGGTGCTCCGGCATCGGCGACCGTCCAGCTCGCGGTGCGCAACGCCTCGGGCCCATTCCCGGCGAGCCTCCGACCCGCGCGTGCCATCTCCACCTCCGCCTCGACGAGCGTGAAGGCTGCAATCTGGCGCCACGCCTCGGCGGCAGCCCAGCTTGCGATCCCGGGGCCCGCACCGAGATCGAGCACCGACGTGGGGTTCCAGTCGGGACGGAGTTCTCGAATCCGTGCGAACACGTCTGCCGCCGCGGCGTAGGTGGCCGGCGCACGCGTGGCCAGATAGGCGGCCACATCACCCGGCGTCCGCGCGGCCCGCGACACCGACGATCCTCCCGCGCGATATGCGTCGGAGAGAGCGCGCGCGGATCGCTCGAGCTCCTTCGGGCTGATCCCGTGGACGAGCTCCTCGATACCGGTCTGCAGCGCGGGTGGAAGCGTCACGCCGCGATCACGTCGCCGGGCCGTCGCCCTCGAGCGCCTTCCAGGGACTGAACGTCGACACGCCGAGGTCGGAAAGTGCTGCAGCTTCGCGACTGACGAGCGTGAGGCCGTTCACCTTTGCGGTTGCGAGCATGAGCCCGTCGGCCACCGGCAGCGGCCGGAGGCTCGAGAGGCGTCCCCACGCATCCGCGACCGAGGCGGAGATGGGAAGCAGCCGGTCTCCGTAGGCGACCACGAGTCCCTCGAGCCACTCGTCAAGCGACGCCGCTCGTTCTGGCTCCCGGGGTCGCAGGAGTTCGACGCCGCGACGGATCTCGCCCGTCACGAGCACGCTCAGATGAAGGTCGACGGACGCAATGCGTCCGAGCCATTCTCTGACGTGCGGGTCGGGGCGCGGACGCCGGAGTTCGGAGACGACGTTGGTGTCGAGAAGGAACGACACTCAGCCGTCGAGCTCGACCGGGCGGGGCAGGTCAGGTGGCCGCTCGAGCTCGAGTCCATCGAGTGTCGGCCCGGAAAGGAGGTAGTCCTTGAAGCCGTCGTCTCCCGTCAGCCGGCGGTAGTCCTGGACGGAGACGACTACCGCCGTCTCCCGGCCGTGGCGACTGATCGTCTGCGGGCCCTCGGCGACGGCACGGTCCACGACCTCGGAGAGCTTCTGCTTCGCGGTCTGGAGCTGCCAGATCATCACGTTGATGCTATCAAACAATCTAGACAGTCTAGATTGAACATGTCCAGCAGCGACACGTGCACGTCCTCCAAGCGGCGGTGGAAGCGTCACGTTAGGATCGTCGCATGGCCGGGAGATTCGAGGGCAAGCAGGCGCTCATCCTGGGCGTCGCCAACAAGCGATCGATCGCGTGGGCGATCGCGAAGCGCCTCCACGAGGAGGGCGCCGAGCTGGCATTCACGTTCCAGGGCGAGCGGATCGAGAAGGGTGTCCGCGAGCTCGCCGAGTCGGTCGATGCGAAGCTCGTCACCGAGTGCGATGTCCGCTCCGAGGAGGATGTGGCCCGGGTTTTCGCCGAGGCCGGGGAGGCGTTCGGCGGTGGGCTCGATCTCCTCGTGCACTCCGTCGCGTACGCCGCCGCAGAGGATCTCGAGGGCCGGTTCATCGACACGCCGCGTGATCGCTTCTGGATGGCTGTCGACATCTCCGCCTACTCGCTCGTCTCGTGCGCGAAGGCTGCTGAGCCGCTGATGCAGGCGCGCGGAGGGGGCTCGATGGTGACGATGACCTACCTCGGCGGCGTCCGGGCAGTCCCGCACTACAACGTGATGGGTGTCGCAAAGGCCACGCTCGACGCATGCGTGCGCCACCTCGCCTGGGATCTCGGTGAGAGTGGGATCCGGATCAACGCCGTCTCGGCCGGGCCTGTGCGCACGCTCTCCGCACGCTCGATCGCAGGCTTCACGACGATGGAGGAGATGTTCGAGCAGCGCGCGCCGCTCCATCGCCACATCGCTGCTGACGACGTCGGTGGTGCCGCCGCATACCTGCTCTCCGACGATGCGGTGAACGTGACCGGGACGATGCTGTACGTCGACTCCGGCTACCACGCGATGGGCATGTAGAGATGCCCCATGGCTAAGCCGTTCTTGGCTTAACCATGCGCTTTCGAAAGTCGTGCACGCCCTCTAAGCATGTCCTGGTGATGCCCCGGTGATGTCTGATTCTGCTGTCTACGGAGACAACGTCGGAGCGAGTTGTCGGATCGACTGCCGGCCTGTCACGCCGGAGGTCGCGGGTTCGAGTCCCGTCGCTCCCGTAGCCCGAGGCGCAGAGCGTGTAGGCGGCTTCCTGCACGGAAGCGAGGATCTTGATCCGCCGGCATCGAGGCGGAAGCCGAGCCGAATCAGACGGGCGCGCGGGGGCACTGGTCAAGCAGACGCGCTTTCACCCGGGTCCACCGCTACGTTCGACTCGATGGATGCCATCTCCTCACCCGCGCTTGCAGTCGAGCGGCTCACAAAGAGCTACGGCGACGGAACTCTCGCTCTCGACGAGCTGAGTCTTGTCGTCCCAGCCGGTTCGTTCTTTGGGCTTCTTGGCCCGAACGGCGCCGGGAAGACAACACTGATCGGCTCGATCAGCGGGCTCGTCCGTGCGCCCGCGGGGCGCATCTCGGTCTTCGGCCATGACCCGGTCAGCGACCCCGCGGCACGCCTGCTCGTCGGACTCGCCCCGCAGGAGATCCATCTTGACCGCTTCCTCTCGGCCCGGGATCTGCTCACCTACCACGGGCGCTACTTCGGGATGATGCGAGCCGAGGCCGAGGCACGCGCTAACGAGTTGCTCGGCATTTTCGACCTAGGCGGGAAAGCGCAGTCGAAGCCGCAGCGCCTCTCGGGCGGGATGCGCAGACGGCTCCTGATCGCCCGCGCGCTCGTACATCGCCCGCGCCTCCTCGTCCTCGACGAGCCGACCGCCGGGGTCGATCTCGAGTTGCGCTACGACCTGTGGCGCTATCTGAGGCGCCTCCAGGGCGAGGGCGTGACCGTGTTGCTGACGACGCACTACATCGAGGAGGCGGAGGAACTCTGCGAGCAGATCGCGC
>Ga0163153_10005287_pt1 | contig 15362 bp, 18 predicted proteins | sample OliLakLV19MP6IB1_FD_148629 | JGI IMG/M metagenome (GOLD analysis project Ga0163153, IMG submission 148629) | Freshwater microbial mat bacterial communities from Lake Vanda, McMurdo Dry Valleys, Antarctica - Oligotrophic Lake LV.19.MP6.IB-1 | ecosystem: Environmental > Aquatic > Freshwater >... | reverse complement strand
ATGGGGGTGTATAGTATGGAGGTACTCGTCTTTTTGATCATAAGGTCGGTAGTATACGCTCCGGATACTCCCACACCCATATCAACGACGAATTGGTTTGAGAGGAACTTGTCATTTTGGGCATGTGTTTTTTGTGAATACAAAAAACAGCATACTACAATTATCAGATATTTTGTCATAGTACTAGGTTTTAATTTTTTGTAACTATACAGTATCTGAGTTTTTTGTCAACTCTACTTCATCTTCCCTCTTTTCATCTGTCCCACTATACCGTCAGGTTGTTGTGGCTATAAAAAAACCCCGGAGGGGTTTAGGTACTTTTTTTGATTGGGTATTCGTAAAAAACAATAGCGGCAAGATAGGGGTTGCGATTTTTAGATACAGTGGCTGTGTACTTCAAATGCTGTTTTAAAAGTCTTACTTTCCGAGAAAGTTTTTTAGTCACATCGCTTTCTGTATCTATAAAATGTAGCCGGGCAATGTTGATATCGTTGCGAAACAAGATATAGCTTTCCCATGTGCGGAGATTGGCAATAAATTTTTTTTCCTTTCTGCCAGAACAAAGAATGTTTCCCAATTCCCACGCCACAGACCCTAGATTTGCGAATAATGCTCGTAGATCTTCGACCGAAGCTTTGAGGCATACCTGATAGACATCGTGTTTCAAGTCCAGTGTATCTGAGCGGTAAATGCGACGTATTATTTTTTTGGAAATATCGCTCACTGTTAAGGTAGTAGAAACCGTTGCTGTTGAAAAACTTTCAGTAGATTTTTTCATACTATATTTTTTATCATACTACTACACCATATGAATTTGTCAAAAAAAACCACCTTTTCAGATGGTTTTCTTTGTAAAAAATGACTTGTAGTGAGCGCAGTCGAACTATTTCTTTCCAACCTTGCGTCGAGTGATGACGTTTGCATTGGAGTACTTTTTCGGAGTACGAGTTTTGCGACCTCCAGTGACCTTACCCCATTTAGTCTTGGGACGCTTGGTACCACGACCTTGCACACCCTCACCTCCTCCGTATGGGTGATCAACTGGGTTCATTGCAGTTCCTCGAACGGTAGGGCGAATCCCCTTCCAACGACTTCTTCCAGCTTTCCCGTATTTGACGAGTTTGTTCTCATCGTTTGAGACAGTACCTATAGTAGCCCAGCAGGTTTCTTGGACGCGGCGGATTTCACTTGATGGAAGCTTGAGCTGTGTGAAGCCATCTTGCTGAGCGACTACTTGCGCGAAACTTCCTGCAGAACGCACGATCTTTGCTCCTGCTCCTGGCTTGAGTTCCACGTTGTATACGTATGCGCCAGCTGGAATCGCCTTAAACGGAAGACGGTTACCCACTTCAATAGGCGCTTTTTGCGAGACGATGAACGTATCTCCTACTTTCATATTCTTAGGCAGTACTACGTAGCGCTTCTCACCATCTGCATAGATTGCAAGACCGATAAATGCTGAGCGATTTGGGTCGTATTCGATACTATCGATACGTGCGGAGATGTCATGTTTGTTGTATAAAAAGTCCACCATACGATAGAGACGCTTGTTGCCTCCTCCTTTGTGACGAGTCGTGATACGACCGAGATTGTTGCGTCCGACATGACGCTTTTTGCCCACAGTCAGAGACTTCTCCGGAGTTGTGCGAGTCAAAAGCTTGCGATAATCGATAGTGAGCGTGCCGCGGCGTGATTTAGTTGTTGGTTTATATGATTTCATACTGATGCAACTGTTACATAATATCGATCGTCGTTCCCTTTGCAAGGACTACGTACGCCTTCTTGCTCTTGCGTGCAATGCCGAGCTTGCCTCGCTTAAAAAATGTCTTCGGCTTGACGTTGACGGTATTTACCTTGATTGGAGTTGCCTTATAAGAAGCAATAAATGCCTTGATGATCTCGTTTTTGGTTGAGTGTGTTGCTACATCAAAGGTGTAGGTCGCATGTCCTGCAAGATTTGCTGCCTTCTCAGTGATCCGAGGATTCTTCAGAAGGGTAAGGTCGGCACTTTTTGCTATAGTATTTTTTTGTGTAGTTTTGGTAGCCATAATACTTATTTCATTTTGTTCTCAAGTACAGGGATCAGGGCACTCGGGTCGACGAGGACGAGGTGGCGAACAGTTGAGAGCATGAGTGGGTTGAGTTCTGCCGCGGTAGTAACTGCAGTCCCCACAAGGTTTGCAAAACTCTTCACGACTACATCAGTGAGCTCAGGCACCACAATGAGAGTCGTCGGTCGCTTGCCTCCCCCAATACGCTCAAATGATTCAATCTTCGCAAACGTACTCAGGATAGCCACAGCGTCCTTGGTTTTGATCGCAGAGAGTGCGAGGTCGTCTACAAAGAGTACTGCACCGGAAGCATACTGCTTCGAAAGAACGGTAAAGAGTGCCTTCACACGCGCCTTCTTGTTGATCTTCTTGTCGTAGATCTTATCATTACGTGGACCGTGCGTGATACCTCCACCTACCCAAATTGGAGAGCGGTTTGAGCCGTGTCGAGCCTGACCAGTTCCCTTTTGTTTCCATGGCTTCTTGCCGCCTCCGGAAACTTCTGATCGATCCTTAGTGTGAGCCGTGCCCGCACGCTTGTTGGTTCGCATTGAAGTGACGACTTCGTGCACGAGGTCAGCATTCCACTTCAGTCCAAACACCTTTTCAGGAAGCGTAATTGTACCAGCCTTAGTACCCTTTACGGAGTAGATAGGTGCGTCGTATGAAATTGTGGTTTTTTTGATAGCCATATAGTTAACTCATACTCACAATACGAACGAGTGTACCTCGTCGACCTGGCACTGCGCCACTAATGTAGATCATATTGGTGTCCGTATCAACGGCGACTACCTTCAGTCCCTTGACGGTCACGGTGTCTCCTCCTGTGCGTCCTGCCATGCGCATACCTTTTACTACGCGCCCTCCAGCTCGCCCTGGTCCGCCCCCGATAGATCCAGCTTCTCTCTCTGAGTGCTTCTGACCGTGACTACGAGGTCCTCCATGAAAGCCATGGCGCTTAACCACACCTTGAAACCCTTTTGATTTTGAAGTCCCTGTAACGATGACTTTATCTCCTGCAATAAATGCTCCAAGATCAACAATGTCCCCAATTGCGCCTTCTGCTGCAACATCTACACCTCCTGGTGTTTTCAAACGGAATTCCTTGACCATTTTGTATGCCTTGCCGCCAGTAGCGCCAAGTTCTGCTTTTGTAACACGAGATTCCTTTTGCTCCCCTGATCCCACCTGGACTGCAGTATAGCCATCTTTTTCAGTGGTTTTGATTGCAGTAATAGTGTTTGCGGATACAGAAATAGCCGTTACGGGAGTTACAACGCCTTTTTCATCAAAGCGCTGTGTCATATTGAGTTTTGTTCCGAGGATAAATTTCATAATGTTCTTGTCCCGAGTAACTGTAAGGAGTCGAGGGATATTGGACCATTTTTACAAACGTCTCTGACGTTTTAATTGGTAGGAGAGATTATACACGGGATCTAATTTTATGCAAGAATCTCCAGTATTGCTATACTAGGTACATGACACTCACCACAACAAACACAATTGAAGGCAAGGTAATCAGAGAGTATAAAGGTATCGTCACTGGAGAAACCATCATTGGCGCAAACTTTGTAAAAGACTTTTTTGCCAATATTACAGACATCGTCGGCGGCAGATCAGGTATGTATGAAAAGACGATCGCAGAAGCACGCGACATAGCACTTCGCGAAATGACGGAAAAGGCGGTTGCACAAGGAGCAAATGCAATTATTGGTATCGATCTCGACTATGAGACTATCGGCAACATGCTCATGGTAAACGCTTCTGGAACTGCAGTCGTGATCCAATAACCATTATTTAGTATCGATCCAATACTTTGGAGTCGTGTCACAGTGGTCTTCGGATGGATCAGCATCACTAGTTGTACACCAATCAAAGAGCTTGTCGTTGAGGTACACTTCGATCTTCTTCACACTATCAAACTGAAAGGCAGCTTGATTGATCTGTTCGCGAAGCTCTGGCTCTCCACAGTGTCCTGGACCATACATGGTCCCTGTGAGCATAAGCTTTGCTGTGCCATCTTTAATACTTACCGATTGATAGGTAAGCTTCGTGTATGCACCCACGGTATTTCTAAATCCATCAGCGGCAATCTCTGGGGTGGCCTTCAGATCAAAGAGGAGTCGGTAGGTAGCATCAAGCACAGAGGAGGTCTTGGGTACTGTATGAGGTGCAAAAAATATTGCTACCCCGCAACCGATAGTTCCCCCGTCTTTGATAAGTGGGATTTGAAGCACAGTGCGAGATGATGCATCGTCTGACTCTCCACTTCCGTCACAAAATTCTCCGACACAGACATAGCGACTAGGGACACGATCTGGATTTGGAGTTGTATCTGTTTGTTCAATAGTCGGTAGAGATACTTGTGATGTAGCTGTATTATTCTTTAGTGCGACATACCCTAGGATTAATAGTACTAGAACAAAGGGAATGATTTTAATTGCTTTCATACGGTAAGTATAACAAAAACTCTTCCTCATGTTACTGAAGAAGAGTTACGGGACCTCGCATATCATCGAATTATCCCAAAGGTAAACTACAGACAAATTGCCTGCAGGATCTGTTAGAGTCGGGCGGTGTGTACAAGACAGCGCGATCAAGCTGCCCCCGACTATTGCTTAGTATACATGTATGTGCCATATGCTCCCAATCTATTTTTTGGCGATTAATAATTTGCTGTTGCTCTATATGAAGATCCGCTTGTTCTTTTTTAGTATGGGATGATCGAAATTATAGTGACATTTCGAAATCTATCCTGTTTTAAAAAGAAGATTTAACTCGCTTCCGGGTCAAACATAGAAGTAATCGTAGATCGTATAATATAAGAGAGAGCCCACATACACATCTTGAGGAACTGGGAGTTTTTGTGATTCCATACGTTTTAATTTTGTTCAATGCAGCATACAACTGCTGTAACAAAAACCCCACATAGTGTGGGGGCGAGATTCATAGAATCATCTTTGGAGGGTGTCTTTAGGGCATCATTTCGATAGCGTTCGTGAGCGCATCTTTCATGCTCAAGGGTACTTGGAAGTACAGCTTCAGTTTGCAGGTTTTGACGACGTCACTTGAGGCATCGAGCGCAAACTGTAAGCTTGTGATTACTCCCTCTACGAGAGTGTTCATGTCGACCTTGGAATCTCTTTCTGTGCCGAGTCGAATAACATCGGGAATAACAACACACATAATGCATACTCCGTAGGGAGTGCTGATGAGATTTCGAGCACAACTGTACACCAATGAACGAAACGTGCTGTGCGGGTCTGCTTCATCATACCCAAATAACACAAATGAACATGTCGCAATGGATAAATTTCCGGACACGCTCGACCCACACATGGTGTGATTAATTCCGGTAAACTGTACTGTTGGATGTACGGTTTGTACGCCATAGATAGAAATGTCTATCTGTACTTTTTCTCTACTATTCACCATTTCGTGAAGAGTATACACGCTTACATTAAAGGTATAGCGTTTTTTGTTTTTCATACGTACTATTTGTATTTTCTGTGAGGGAAAGAATTTTCTATACCTTACACTACTTAGATCAAATTACATAACACAAAATCCTGTGTATGAGTCGCACTTGAGCGGGAAGCCTCGCAGAAGAACACTCGGCTCCTGTGCATGAAAATGATGTAATAAAAAAGCCCCTGATCGGGGGCTTTTTTATTACATCATTTTCACATCTATATCTACACCAGAGGGCATAGATAGATTTGTGAGTGCTTCGATCACTTTTGGTGAAGGGTTTTCGATGTCGATCAATCGCTTGTGCACTCGCATCTCAAACTGCTCGCGAGCATTTTTGTAGATGAAAGCACTGCGGTTGACGGTGTACTTTTTGATCTCAGTGGGAAGCGGGATCGGGCCACGCACCACGGCATCGTAGCGTACTGCGGTGTCCACGATCTGCTTCACTGACGCATCAAGGATTTTGTTTTCATATGCTCGCACACGGATGCGGAGCATAGATTGCACATCGTCTTTCTTTGCGCTTTTTTTCGTACCGGTTGTTGTTGCTTTTGTTGCCATAGTAGTATTGAAGAGCTTGATGCAGTCGAGAGGATCTATACGTGGGTTCTGATGTTTCTACTTATAGACTCTCGGGTCCGCACCGTACTGCTTATTTATGCAATAATCTTCGTTACGACTCCAGCACCAACGGTTCGTCCTCCTTCTCGGATAGCGAAACGCATTTGATCTTCGAGTGCTACAGGTACTACGAGCTTGACGGTGATCTTTACTGTATCCCCCGGCATCACCATTTCGGTACCTGCGGGAAGAGTCACTTCTCCAGTCACGTCAGTAGTTCGCACGTAGAATTGCGGCTTGTACCCATTGATAAATGGAGTGTGACGTCCACCTTCTTCCTTCTTGAGGACGTAGATTTCGCCTTCGAAGTCAGTGTGTGGCTTCACCGATCCAACCTTTGCAAGCACCTGGCCTCGAGTGAGATCTTCTTTCTTCGCACCGCGAAGGAGAATTCCCGCATTGTCGCCTGCTTGACCTTGATCGAGTTGTTTGTTGAACATTTCGATACCAGTAACCGTCGTAGAAGTAGTGTCTTTGATTCCGACGATTTCAATCGTCTCACCAACCTTTACTATTCCACGTTCGATTCGTCCGGTAACCACAGTTCCACGTCCTTCGATTGAAAAGATGTCTTCAATCGGCATAAGGAATGGCTTGTCGAGTTCACGAACTGGTTCTGGAATGTAGTTGTCGAGTGCCTCTGTGAGCTCTACGACTTTCTGTGCCCATGGATCTTCGAGACTAGTAGACTCAAGAGCCTTAAGTCCACTTCCACGGATAACAGGACAATCCTTGTCGAATCCTTGTTTTGCGAGGATTTCACGGATTTCTTCTTCTACGAGGTCAATCATATCCTTGTCATCAACCATGTCGCACTTGTTGAGGAAGACGACAATCTTTGGTACACCCACCTGTTTTGCAAGGAGGATATGTTCTCGTGTCTGAGGCATTGCACCATCAGTCGCTGCAACCACAATGATTGCACCGTCCATCTGCGCCGCACCGGTAATCATGTTCTTGATGTAGTCGGCGTGACCTGGAGCATCGATGTGTGCGTAGTGACGCTTGTCAGTCTCGTACTCATTGTGCGAGATGTTGATCGTAATACCACGCGCCTTTTCTTCTGGAGCACCGTCGATTTCACCGATACCCTTGAGCTTCACTGTGTTTCCCTTCATGTTCAAGACATGGAGGATTGCCGCAGTAAGCGTGGTCTTTCCATGGTCAACGTGACCGATGGTACCGACGTTTACGTGTGGCTTATCTCTTTTAAATACTTCTGCCATAAAAACTATACTGTACTAATTACTAATAAACAAACAAAAACAACGCACTAATGCGTAGTGCAGTCATGATAGCATCTGGAAGTGCTTTGTCAAATAAAAAACCGAGTGGTAGTACCACCCGGCATACCGATTTTTTAATAATACACGGTACTGTTTTTTGTTTGTTTTTTTTCGATCCTAGGAAGAGGAAACCTATACTCTTCGGCAAGACTGGTATTGATTCTTTTCAAGTAATCCAGTACCTGGTACTGGAGAGTTTCTGATCTCAATACGCTTTCATGGAATCTTGTTGCTACATACGGCTTCGCACCATGTTTGGCATGCTCTATCGTTGCAGTAAGAAATGGGGGGGATGCCTGCGTTTTCTGCGGAGAAGACAAGTACAGCAGAAGTGTATTTTGTCCGTCCACAACCTTAATGGTACACATACACACCTCTTTCAGAGCGTGGGTCCCATTTACTAAATTTAACAAAACTTCCAAATGATTTGGGGTTAGTTCTACTAGGCTTTGATTCATATAATTTACATTTTTTCATATTATACTCGATATTATGCAAATGTCAAAATCCCGGCAGCCTGAATTATTAGAAAACTACTGAATTTCCTTGATCTTTTCTTGAATATCTTTTTCCATCGTTTTTATATCTTCAAGTTCTTGTACCAGCTCATTATTTGCATACTCAAGCTCTACCATTTCATCTTTGAGTGAATCAATTGCGCGTCGTTTATACATATGACGAAACGGTATGTGTCGATGTTTTACAAAAAAGATGCCGATACTTATCCCGAGGAATCCAATAAGAAGCACTAGCACTACTACGCCTACCCCGAAATGATTTTTAATCCATGAAAGTCTCGCTGGTTGTTCTCCTGGCACCGCTACCCATTTTTCACTAAGCACCACTCTCTCACTTGTACTTACCTGCGAGAGCCCCTTTTCAAGGATCCCCTGAAGGATTTGTTTATCTTTTTGAACTGCAAATGCAGGATTATAGTCAAACCCAGTATTGCCGACAATCTTTACACTGCTGAGCACCTGCTTTGATATATAGTATGACAGCGATGCGATATCCATTGCTGCAACATCGACTTCTCCTAAGACAACTTGTTGGAGAGCAATCTCATCATCAGTTACCTCTTCTACAACGATGCGTGGATAATTGGTTCGAATGTATGACTCCAATGCGGAACCATCGACGACTGCGAGTCGTTTACCATTGTAGTCATTTGGAGTTAGTCCAGATGACTGCGGTACATCCTTGCGTGCCACGAGTACCCCAGAGACAGAAATATATGACGCAAGTATCCCTCTCTCTCTTTATCTGGGGTGAGTGTTGCAATATCACCTTTACCGGTCTTCATGTCTTCAAGTACTTGCGTCCGTGAGCGCGGTGCAAGATATTCGATACGTGTCCCGATCTTTTCTGCGATCAACTCAATGTAATCCACTGCAAGCCCCTGGAGGTTCCCAGCAGCATTTTGATAGGAGTACGGAGGATTGTTTTGTTCGAGATAGACTACAATCGTGTCGTTTCTGCTGGCAAGCCAAAAAGACTCTTCTTTGGTAAGAAGTGAGGTTGATTGGGCTTGTACATAGACTGTGAGCCCAAAAAACAAGAGTACGGATATCGTGAGATTTTTATAGAATTTCATTTGTGTCAATAGTATATCACGACCCCGTGGGAGGGATTGTGTCTGCGGCTTTTTCAAGCATGGTATCTCTACGGATAAGTTGGTGCGTCGTGAGGTCAATCTTTTCTTCTTCCAGACCTAGTCGTTTCTTTACTACACGCATCTTGCGCCATGAATACCACGGGATTAGATAGATCAAGACAATCAGCCCAACAATCGGAATCATAAGTCCGAGCACATTGATGACAATAACCATTCCTCGAACAATTTTGCTATCACTAACGAGTAGTTGTACACCGAGACCTGGTTTCTCTGTATTGGTTATTGGATCTACTAAAAACGGTGTCGCATTATACGCTCCCGCGACAAGATTCTCAGGACTCAAATATTCAAATACCCCCTTATCATCATTCCTCACCAGAACCTCATCAAGCTTCTTCTTTTTCGTTTGCAGGTATCCTATAAATTGCTCTCCGAGAGATTTCAGTCCCACATCTTTAAAGATAATCTTGGTCAGTGCATCAGGTTCACCCTTACCCTTGATGTACCCTGTTGTCTTGGTATCAATTGTGCGTGAATATTCTGTAATGACTGGAAGTGCAAGGAGTCGTGATGCAGTGGCTGTTTTTCCAGATAGTTCCAATATCTCTTCTATAGCTGCAGTATGTGCTCCGGTAATATTGACTACGGCTGAGCCGAGAGAAGTTGCGATATTGCTCCCCAAACCATCATTGGCTAGTATTGCACCATCTGCTACATAGATCTTTCCTGAACTCTCAGAGCGCCCTTCAAATACTATTTGAAACAAACCCCCATGAGTACCCTGATACCCCGGATTAAGAATGACCCCCTCAAAATATATTTTATTACCTACAAGGTGTGGTTCTTCAGTCCAAAAATCAACAACACTTCCGGTTTTTATAATTTCAACAAAACGAAGGCTACTACTTGGAAACACAACACTTCCAGAGATTGCATTAAACGCCTGTCTTGACGATGCACCATAGACATCCACGGTCAGCTGAGTACCCACAGGTATACTTTTTTTAGTGAGAGTGATATCAAGTGCTGCGCCACGCGCAGAAACAATGCTCGGCAATAGAAAACCTACAAATACAATCAGTGCAAGGAAGGATATTTTCATACTTGTTTTTTGCGTTTCCTTTGATAAGTATAGAGGAAATATCCCACAAACAACATTCCTCCAATTACTACTCCTTGTAGATATCTATTACCCGGGATAGCAATACTCGCTTCACGTACGTTTCCTTCATAATCAACCGCTTGCATCGAGAGAGTAGACCCCCACAGTGTTAGCGGTAGTGCATATGGGCTCGTAGCAATGACATATCTACCAAATCCTTTTTTAATCTTGTATTCTTTGACCCCCGATCCTGCATCTGTTGTCGCAAAAAGTGCCAGGCGTGGAGTACGCGCAAAAAATGTACTCTCAATAATACTAATTGTGAAGGGCTCCGGTGGTGTCTCATCCCCTGTCCGGTACGTACTAGTAGGATTTGTTTTAAATGAAACGAAACGAGGAATGCTCTGTGTGGTAATACTCGTCCCCATCCCATCGTTTTTTAAAATTCTACTTCGTATGACACGAAACTCTCCTTCTATCATTGTCTCTGTTGGGACAAAATCAAGATTTACTAGTGGTATGGCACGTTTTTGTGGATTCTCGGGGTCATAGAGTCGCTCAACACCGCCTGGGATAATCCCCGAAAATTCAATCGTTCCGTCAGCTGCAATGTGTGGCTTACTGATCCAAATTGCAATCGCGCCAGTAGTCTGTGTATACCCACTTAATAGTAGCCCTTCCGGAATACTTAATACTACCTCTGCGGAGTTAATACTCTCAGACTCAGTGTCCAGCAAAACAGTGACCGTTATTGGCTTTCCTGACACCACTTCAGGTACTGCAAATGACAACTCGGCAGCAGTACTCATGAATGGGGTGCCAAGAAAGAGAAGAAGGGTGATAAAAAAGTATTTCATATAATTATGTATTATCCATTCCAATAAAATGCCAAGATACTAAAATCAATAAGGTCAATCTTTTTGTCGCGGTTTGTATCGACACACACTGGTGGATTTTGTTTATTGTACCAGTATGCAAGTATAGAAAAATCTACCAAATTTACATTTTGATCAAAGTTACAATCCCCTGGTTTATTGCTCGTAGCCTCACTTCGAAGCATGTTTGCAGTACCAACAATCACTCGTAGCACTCGACTACTTCGAGTATCGTCGACATACCGAGCTTTCACAAGATATTCTCCTTGTGACAACTGAACAGGGAACGTCATACTATATTCACCATCTGAAGTAACTACCGGTGTGTACGACTTCGATTCATTTCCATCAAACAAAATTTCCATTGGTATCCGTGTAAGCGCCCCACCCAAAATAGTGAGGTAATCCGACTGTTTAACAGAAAGTTTGTCACTGATAATAGTTGGTGCAAATCGAATACCGTTGATATCAGTGAGCGCCCCACTATAGAATACAATTGGGAAATTGAGTAGTGTCGACTTTCTTCCGCTCGTATCAGTTGCAAAGAGGGTGAAGAGTTGCCACGACTCTTCTGGTACAATGACACTAAACGCACCATTTACATCCGCAACAACACGACTAACCTCAGTCAGATTTTTCATTACGGTAACAGTGGCACGAGGGTACGCAAATCCTGAAAATCGAACGCCGCTTTGTATGTTGCCATACGAACCTCCTCCTGTAGTTAGTATTGGAAGTGTGCCCACTTGCGCTGAGATACCCGTATCTCCTGTTTGAGTAATCGTCAATGCTTCTACATGATTTGGTGTACTGATTAGTAGCACGGCACACAAAAGAATCGTACCGACTACGACAAGACTATGTTTAGAAAAGATAAACATAGCGTCATCATTGTTTCATTTGTTGCTTATAATACACTTCTGCTTTTTTCATAATAGCTCGATTATGTCGACGGATGAGTGTACGTAAAAGGAAGTATCCACCAATACCCACGACAAGACTTACCAGTACTAATTCCCATGGAAATACTACAAAATACGTACGGTTACTTTTTACCTCTTGATCGGTTGTCCCAAATGTTGCTACTACACGTGCACTAAACACACCGACTGCAAAGTTATGCCACTCGTCTTTCATTTCTCGTATAAATGAATAGGGTTGAGCAGGTGCCTCCTCTAAGCTAAGTGGTGTACTTTCTCCTTTGGACCATACGGGTTTAAATTTACGAGTTGTGTCCGGAAGAACATTACCGTCTGAGGGATTTGCGTTTACTTTGGCCACACGCCATCCCAAGATCGATCGAATGATTACATTGCCCTCTGGTTTTACACGGTCACCTCCCTGGTTACTAAAGCGATACTCAAATTCAACAGGAAGTTTTTTGTAAAACCATTGTGTACCGAGGGTTTGAAAACCAAGAAGTCCTGCAGACTCAGTGACCTGACCATTGACTGAGAGAAGTACGTTATGAACGTGATTTTATGATTGTGTCAGCTACATTTTGTGGCACGATATCGTAGCGCAGGAATTCCATCGTGAACCCGGCACGACCTTCAGTCATACTTCGCAGACTTGTCATGTAGCCAAACATTTCGGATAGTGGGACGACTGCGTTGACAACTTGGTTCATACCACGAGTCTCCATACCTTCGATGAGACCTCGACGCGACGAGAGACTTCCAGTCACGTCTCCCATAAATTTCTCAGGAGTTACCACTTCTACCTTCATCATTGGTTCTAGTATGACTGGCTTTGCCATTTTTGCAGCATCTTGGACTGCCATAGATGCGGCGATTTTGAAGGCCATTTCGTTGGAGTCAACTTCGTGAAATGATCCGTCCCACAGTTCAATCGATACGTTTTCGAGTTTAAATCCGGCCAGTACTCCTCGATCTAGTCCTTCTTTGAACCCTTTTTCAATCGGGGGAATGTACTCGTTGGGGATCGATCCTCCTTTGATTGTATTGATAAATTCGTAGCCGTTTTTACGAGTCGTGTTCTTAGGTAAATCTTCGGCCTTTATGGATTGATCCATTGGTTTCATCTTGATCTTCACATGTCCGTAGTTACCCTTACCACCGGATTGCTTAATGTACTTACCTTCTACTTCCGCAGTCCCGGTGATCGTCTCACGGTATGCCACTTGTGGCTTGCCGACATTTGCTTCGACGTTGAACTCACGCTTCATACGGTCCACAATAATTTCAAGGTGGAGTTCTCCCATACCAGCAATCAGTGTTTCTTCAGTTTCTGGATCAGTAGATACCTTCAGTGTCGGATCTTCACTTGCCAGACGATTGAGCGCAAGACCCATCTTTTCTTGGTCGGCCTTGGTCTTTGGTTCGATGCGTAGGTTGATCACGGGCTCTGGGAATTTGATACGTTCAAGTGCGATAGGTGTGGATTCGTCGCAAAGTGTGTCAGACGTGATCGTGTCTTTGAGTCCCACCGCTGCGGCGATCTCTCCTGCAAACACTTTCTTTACTTCTTCGCGTTGATCTGCCTGCATGCGCACGATACGACTCATGCGTTCTTTGTTGCCAGTGCGTGGATTGTAGATAAAAGCACCTGCTTCTACGGTACCTGAGTACACACGGAAGAAGACGAGTTGCCCAACAAAGGGATCACTCATACTCTTAAATGCAAGCGCCACAAAGGGTGACTTGTCCTCAGGTGGACAAAGGACGGGTTCGTCGGTATCAGGGTTGATCGCGCTGACTGCCTTGACATCGTTTGGTGCCGGGAGATAATCCACAACCCCATCAAGGACGAGCTGCACACCTTTGTTCTTAAGAGCAGAACCAGCGTACACAGGGAAGATTTCGTTTGCGATAATTGCCTTTCGGAGAAGCTTCTTCAAGTCCACAATCGGTGGCTCGTTGCCTTCGAGGTACGCGTTCATCATAGCTTCGTCGTTTTCGACGATGCGTTCGACGAGTTCTGCATGGTAGAGCTTTGCGTCTGCAAGCAAGTTCTCGGGAATGTCTTTTTGTACGACGTTTTTGCCCATGTCTCCTTCGAAATAGTATGCCTTCATTTCCAGAAGGTCGATCACACCTTCATGGTGTTCTTCAAGTCCGATTGGGATTTGGTATCTCACTGCCTTCTTGGAAAGTCGATCGAGGATCGTCTTGTATGAATGTTCAAACGACGCCCCTGTGCGATCGAGTTTATTTACAAAACAGATACGTGGCACATTTGCTTCGTCTGCATAACGCCAGTTCGTCTCAGACTGGGGTTCTACACCTGCTACTCCATCAAAGACGACTACTGCGCCGTCGAGCACGCGAAGAGAGCGCTTCACTTCTACGGTGAAGTCGATGTGTCCTGGAGTATCGATGATATTGAAACGGATACTTTTGCTCTTATCCCCCTTGGCGTACGTTGGGATCCACGCGCACGTGACTGCTGCCGCAGTAATCGTAATACCGCGCTCTCGCTCTTGTTCCATCCAGTCAGTCGTGGTCTCACCGTCGTGGACTTCTCCAATCTTGTGACTTTGACCCGTATAAAAAAGGACGCGTTCTGAGGTCGTGGTTTTACCAGCGTCGATATGGGCAATGATGCCAAAATTTCGTGTTTTTTCGAGTGAATACTCTCGTTCCATAAATATAAGGTGTGTAAACTGCTAAATAAAAAGAGATCGAGACGATCGCTTGTGATGACAACTATACGGCACAATAGGCGTTTTTGCAATGTACTCACATCCTATTTATTGAGAAGTGTCTGCTGCAGGTTCAGATACAATCGGAGGGATTTCCCCTATCGGCGCCACGGGGTCCACGGTCACAACAGGCTCGGAGGGAGTCGTCGGTTCGGTGACTTCTGGAGCTTCTTCAGTCGATGATCCTGCTGGTACTTCAGGCGATACAATGATCGTAGTACCGTTTCGCTCTTGCAAGATTGTATCGACATCTCCCTTGGTCAGACACGTCGTTGCCCCACTCTCGTCTGCGATACAGAGTTTCTTGGTCGTGACTTCCCCACCAACTATCTTCCCTATCCCGTTTGATGCTGTGCCCAACCATGCCACCAGAGAGTCTCTCCACGTATTTGTTTTCTCAAGGTCTCCAATGTCGATGATGTTGGTATTAATCTCTCGTATCGCTTCTACGAGTATCGGTGTCATCTGTGCGTAGTAGACACTCTTGTAGCCATCACTGTCTGTAGCGACAAGTTGGGGGAAGTAGGTTTCTACGTCTTGTGCAATAAATCCGATCATAGGAGTACCATCAGGGTTTCCTGACCAGTTGTAGGTGACTGTTTTGACACTAAGGAGAGATTCGAGTGTTGTGGAAGGGAGATCTACTATGTTGGTCTTGAGTCTCTCGTCTGAGG
>Ga0163153_10005282_pt1 | contig 15380 bp, 9 predicted proteins | sample OliLakLV19MP6IB1_FD_148629 | JGI IMG/M metagenome (GOLD analysis project Ga0163153, IMG submission 148629) | Freshwater microbial mat bacterial communities from Lake Vanda, McMurdo Dry Valleys, Antarctica - Oligotrophic Lake LV.19.MP6.IB-1 | ecosystem: Environmental > Aquatic > Freshwater > Lake... | reverse complement strand
CCTCGCCGCCCGCGTCCACAATCGCGACCAGGGTGGCGGCGGGCACGCGCGTAGGGTCAGACAGATACACCGCGCGCAGCCAGCCGGGCCGCACCAGGCTCAGCGCGCCAAACGCCAGGCACAGACAACCCAGGCCCAACAGGCCACCCACGGCCAGGCTCAGTCGCAATTGACGCATGTTCCCGCTTCCTTCTCTGTATTTGGCCCGCCCGCCGCCCGGCTCCCGGCGGTTAACGATTTTGGGGCGGTCTCCGCGCGCGCCGCCCCAGCTTAGACGCCGCCGCCCGCGCCCCGGTTCCGGGTGCATTTCAGTTTGGGGGCTTCCCGGAAAGACCCCTATGACATTGTCATTCCGAACCCCCGCTCGCGGCGGGGTAGCAACGCGGCGTGTGTCGCGGGGTGAGGAATCTCACCCCGGATAACACCGATTCATAGGGCCACAGCCTGGCGCTCAGATTAACAGTCACCGCCGGACTGAAAGATCGCCCCCCGGCTGAAATGCACCCCCCGGTTCCCGGCATTGACGCCGGGTGGGTTATTCAATACAATTCGTCATGTCCGCACCACATTCATTGGAGAGACCTAGCTATGCAGATCAAACGCTGGATCGTCATGCTTGCTTCGCTGGCCGTCGGCGCGGCCCTGACCTACGGCATCGTGTATTTGTATATCCCGCTGGGGCCGATCAGCATCGGCTTCGGGACCACCTTTAAGTTCTTTGCCTACAGCAACGTCGCGCTGCTGTTCGTGTCCATTGCGGCCATCACCGCCATCTGGCTCGACTACTTCCTCGACACCAAGTTCCTCAAAAGCTAGGTCAGTCTAGCACGGCGCGGGCCGCGCGTTGGCACACACGGGAGTCGCCAGTCAACCCAAGTTGACCGGCGACTCCTTTTTGGTTGCGGCTTGCCCCTTATGGCGGCGCATACACCCGCACCCAGCTAAACACCACCCGCCCGGCCGCCGGGCTGCGCACCAACACGCCGATTTGGCCGCGCCCCTCGGCCGGCGTGGTCGTCGCCAGCACCTCGTCGTTGATGCGGGCCGTCACCACGCCGCCGCGCACCTCCACGCGCACGCGGTTGCTGTCGCTGCCGTACAGGATGTGCGGCCACTGCTGAAAGGCAAACCAGGTCGTCCGTTCGGCCCCGCGCTGGGTGTAGGCCTCGGCGTAGCCGTCGCCGCTGACCAGCACGGCCTGGTAGTGCTCGGCGTCCTGCCAGCCAAATACCAGCCCATAGGCCGCCTCACCGCTGCCGGCGTCGGCCGCGCCCGCCACTTCGAGCGTGAAGTCGCCGCTGGGGCCGGGCGTCAGCGCCCAGGCCAAGGTCGAGGTGTCGGCCGGCGGCGCGGGCAGGGCGAACACCAGCGCGCCGCCGGCCGCCTCCGTAGACCCGCCGGGGGCTGGCTGTATCTGCCAGCGGTCCAGCCCGGCCTTGAAGTCATCCTGCCACAGCAGCGGCCCGGCGCGCGGCGGGTCGGCCAGGCCCAGCGCCAGCGCCGCCGCCCAGCCGGCCACGGCCAACACTGACGCGATGAGCGCCCAGCCGGAGGCGCGCCAGAGCCACCGCGGGACGGCGGGAGAGGTAGACATGGCGGCATTGTACTCGGTGAACGGCAGAGAAAAGAGAAAGAGAAGAAGGACAGCAGGCGACAGCAGGCAACAGCAGGCGACAGCAGGCGGTGAGTGTATCCGGGATTTAGGGCCGCAGCCGATTTGGGCCAGCCGCAAATTTTTTCAGGCGGTGGGTGGGCTTGCCCACCCACCGCCTGAAAAAATTTGTTTCGGTCAGATAGTGGCATTCACAAGGTCATTTTGCGATGAGAGACCGTCGCGACGGCGACAGCCACGCCTCTCAGCCGGTTAGCGGCCAGCATCCGGAGATACACCCGTGGGCGGTCGGCTATTCGACATTTCCCCCCGCGCCTGTTATCATCCTCGGCCGAGGAAGGCGGTGCATTTGTTCATTCGTGCGCGGGGGTTGGTCCAAATGGGCTTGTGGTTTTGCGTGGTGCTTTTGGTCGCGTGCGGCCCGGTTGCGGCGACCCCGCCCTCGGCTACCGCCACCCTGTTCGCAGTGATCGTGACTACGCCGACTGCGTCAGCGACCGAGCCGGCCACGGATACTGGTGTCCCGCCCACGCCGCTGCCGCCCACGGCCACCGGCCCGGCGACCGAGCCGCCATCAGCCACGGTTGCGCCGCCGACGGACACGAGTGTCCCGCCCACGCCGGCCCGGCTGCCCACGCCCGATGCCCTGGCCGCCGGGCGCCGCGTGCGCCTGCCGATCTTGATGTATCACTACGTCGAGCCGTGGCCGGGCGTTACCGACGTGCTGCGGCAGGGGCTGACCGTGCGCCCAGAAGATTTTCAAGCCCAGATGGACTACTTGCACGAGCATGGCTACGTCACCGTCAGCCTGTACGATCTGATAGACGCGCTGGCGCTGGGTAAACCGCTGCCGGAGCGCGCCGTGGTGCTGACCTTTGACGACGGCTACCGCACCCTGCTAGACTTTGCCGTGCCGATCATGGAGCCTTACGGCTACACCGGCACCGTGTTTGTCATCACCCAACTGATGGACGAGGGCTTTGCCCAGTACCTCACCTGGCCCCAGGCCGAAGCGCTGTACGCGCAGGGCTGGAAGATCGAGCCGCACACCAAGACCCACGCAGACCTGAAGGGGCGTGGGCGCGACTTTCAACTGTATCAAATGCTCGGCTCGCTGCAAACCGTGGAGGCCCACCTCGGCGTCACGCCGCGTTTTCTGGCGTACCCCTCCGGCCACTACGACGACCTGACGCTCGAGTTGGCGGCCGAAATGAACCTGTGGGGCGCGGTCACGGTCGAGGCCGGGCGGGTGCACACCTACGCCGACCGGTTTACATTGGCCCGCGTGCGCGTCAGCGGCACCGGCGGCCTGCAAGACTTCATCAATGGCGTCGAAGGCGGCAACTAGCACTGCGCGAGGACCCCATGAGCCAATCCGAACCTACCTCCCGCTTGCCCGGCTTTTATAAGCAAACCGTGGCCGAACGCGGCCAAACCGTGGCCGCCGCCGCCGGCCTCAGCGCCGCGCAGTTGGCCGCGCTGGATGGCACGGGCGGGCTGACGCTCGACCAGGCCGAACACATGATCGAGAACGTGGTTGGGCTGCACGCCCTGCCGCTGGGCGTGGCCGCCAACTTTGTGGTTAACGGGCGCGAAGTGCTGGTGCCGATGGCGATTGAAGAGCCGTCGGTGGTGGCCGGGGCGTCGTTCATGGCCAAACTGGCGCGGGCCGGCGGCGGCTTTCAGGCCGAGATGAGTGAGCCGCTGATGATCGGCCAGATGCAGATTCTCGACGTGGCCGACCCGGCCGCCGCGCGGCTGCGGCTGCTGGCGCAAAAAGACCACCTGCTCGACCTGGCGAACCAGATTGACCCGGTGCTCATCAAGTTCGGCGGCGGGGCGCGCGACCTGGAAGTGCGCGTGATGGATGCCTCGCCCATCGGCCCGTTCCTGGTGGCGCATTTGATCTACGACACGCGTGATGCTATGGGGGCCAACGCCGTCAACACCGCCTGTGAGGCGCTCGCCCCCACGGTCGAGCAAATCTCCGGCGGGCGCGTGCATCTGCGCATCCTCTCGAACCTGGCCGACCGGCGGCTGGCCCGCGCCCGCTGCGCCATCCCGGTGGCGGCGCTGGCCTTTGACGACTATACCGGTGAGCGGGTGCGCGCCGGCATTGTGGAAGCATATGCCTTCGCCGCCGTGGACCCCTACCGGGCGGCCACGCACAACAAGGGCATCATGAACGGCGTGGATGCGGTGGTGATTGCCACCGGCAACGACTGGCGCGCCATCGAGGCCGGGGCGCACGCCTACGCCGCCCGCAGCGGGCATTACACCTCCCTGAGCACCTGGGCGGTGGACGGCGACGGGGCGTTGGTGGGCACGCTGGAAATGCCAATGGCGGTGGGCATCGTGGGCGGCGCGACCAAGGTGCATCCCACTGCGCAAGCCGCGCTCAAGCTAATGGGGGTGACTACCGCCCGGGCGCTGGGCGAGATCATCGTGAGCGTAGGGCTGGCGCAGAACCTGGCCGCGCTGCGGGCGCTGGCGACCGAGGGCATTCAGCGCGGCCACATGACGCTGCACGCCCGCCAGGTGGCGATTGCGGCCGGGGCGACCGGCCCGCTGGTCGAACAGGTGGCGGGCCGGTTGGTGGCCGAGCAGATGGTGCGCAGCGACCGGGCCGAGGCAATCCTAAACGAACTGCTGCTGGCGGGCCGGATCAGGCCCTGACCAGGTTTGGCATTGGTAGAGGAGTTGGAAACAGCGCGATGACGGTTATGGCAGATAAGTCTCAAGCGGCGGACAGGCCAGTCCGCGTGCCAGTCGGCCAAGCGGTCGTCATTGGCGGCGGGCCGGCCGGCTTGACCGCGGCAGTGGAATTGGTGCGGGCCAACGTGCCGGTGACGGTGCTCGAAAAGGACCGGCTGGTGGGCGGCATCGCCCGCACCGACAACTACAAGGGCTACCGCTTCGACATCGGCGGCCACCGCTTCTTCACCAAGATCGGCGAGGTCGAAAAGTTCTGGTACGACATCCTGCAGGGCGAGTTCATCACCCGGCCGCGCATCTCGCGCATCTTCTACCAGGGCAAGTTCTTCGATTATCCGCTCAAGGCCATGAACACGCTGGGCAACCTGGGCCTGTGGACCAGCTTCGTAGTGCTGGTCAGCTACTTCCAGTCGCAGCTTTTTCCCTACCCGCGCGAGGACACGTTTGAGGAATGGGTGTCCAACCGCTTCGGCCAGCGGCTGTACCGCATGTTTTTCAAGACCTACACCGAGAAGGTCTGGGGCATCCCCTGTTCCGAGATTCGGTCGGAATTTGCCGCCCAGCGCATTCACGGGCTGTCGCTGCCGGTGGCGGTGTGGAACGCGGTCTTTGGGGCGCGGCGCGGCAAGGACGTCGTTAAGACGCTGATCGAGGAGTTTCAGTACCCGCGCCTGGGGCCGGGGCAGATGTGGGAGACCGCCGCCGCCTACGTGGCCGCGCACGGCGGCGAGGTGCGGCTGGAGCGCGACGTAGTGCGCGTGCAGCACGCCGGCGGCCGGGTGAGCGCGGTGGTCACGCGCGCGACCGGCGCGGGCGCTGACGCCGAAACGACCGTCAGCGCCGACGCCTTCATCTCCACCATGCCGATTTCGGAACTCATCAACAAGCTCGACCCGCCCGCGCCGCCGGCCGTGGTGGCCGCCGCCAACGGGCTGACCTACCGCGACTTTATCTCGGTGGTGTTGATCGTCAAGCAGCCCAACTTGTTCCCCGACAACTGGATTTACATTCACGAGCCGGGCGTGCAGGTGGGGCGGGTGCAGAACTTTAAGAACTGGAGCCCGGACATGGTGCCCGACGCAGACACCTCGGCCCTCGGGCTGGAATACTTCTGCACCGAGGGCGATGCCGTCTGGCGCATGGACGACGCCGCCCTGCTGGCGCTCGGCCGCCAAGAGATGGACGCCATCGGCCTGGTGCAATCGGCCGATGTGATTGACGGCACGGTCGTGCGCCAGTTGAAGGCCTACCCGGTCTACAACGGCACCTACGCCGGCTATTTGGGCACGATCAAAGACTACCTGGCCGGGTTTAGCAACCTGCAAACCGTTGGAAGAAATGGCCTGCACAAGTACAACAACCAGGACCACTCGATGCTGACGGCCATGCTGGCGGTGCGCAACCTGCTGGGCGAGCAGCACGACGTGTGGACCGTGAACACCGAACGCTCCTACCACGAAGAAATGCGCGTCCCCCACGACGCGCTCTCGTCGGACGAGGCCGGGGTGGAGTGAGCGCCGGTTCTCAGACCGAGGGCTGATTGATCAATCCCCTATGACCTGTCATTCCGAAGCCCCGCTCGCGGCCTTGTAGCAACCTAACGCTGTTGGCGGGGTGATCGCGAAGCATCCTTTAGGAGGAATCCCACCGGCTGACCTTCATGCCGCCGGCCGTTTACTCTCAATCTCGGCTACCGCCTGGTCAAAGGGGATCAGGTCGCCCTTCTCGGCCATGGCTTCGTCAAAGTCGGCCTGATCCAGTAGATCTTCGAGCGCTTCCAGCACTTTGAGGTAGACGTCTATATCCAAGATAACGCCGACCCGCTGGCCCCCTGCATCCGTGATAAATTGCGGTCACAGTTCCAATTCAGACACCGTCATCGTCATTTGCTCCTGACAGCGCCCACCTTCATGATGGAATTATACAGCCCCTTCGCTGGGGGCATTCGGCCGCCCGGCCGCGCGAATCCCGCATGTTATAATCGCGCCTAATCATGGAAAGTAAACCGCGTGCGTAAGACTGCCCAGATTGTCATTGGGCTGGTCATCAGCCTGCTCGCCCTGGCCCTGGCCTTTCGCGGGGCCAATGTGACGCTCATGGGCCAGGCGCTGCGCGAGGCCAACTATTGGTTTCTCATCCCCTCGGTCATCTTGACCTGGCTCGGGCTTTACGCTCGCGCCGCGAGTTGGCGGGTGATCCTTGACCGGCGTGTGCCCTACCACCGCGTGTTCGACGCGATGAACGAAGGCTATCTACTCAACAACTTCCTGCCGCTGCGGCTGGGCGAGGTGGGCCGGGCCTACCTGATTAGCCGGGCCGGGCAGGTCACGGCCTACCAGGCGCTGTCGTCGGTGTTGGTCGAGCGCATTATTGACTTGATTATGGCGGTGTCGCTGCTCCTGGCCTTTCTGCCCTTTGCCACGGGCTTGCCGTTGGCCTGGCAGGTGGCCGCGACTTCCCTGGCGCTGGGCGCCGTCGGCCTGGTGGGACTAATTATCGTCGTCCGCCGGCGGGTCGCCATCGTGCAGTGGGCGCGGCGCGTGCTCGACCGGCTGAACTGGCGCTGGCTGCACCCAGCCCGCATGGAAGCGCGGCTGGCCTCCTTCCTGGCCGGTCTAGCGGTGCTGCAGGACCCGCGCCGCGCAGTGGCCGCCGCATTTTGGTCAACCATCGCCTGGGTGGCGGCGGCCTTCTCCACCTGGTTTCTGCTGCTGGCGTTTGTGCCGACCGCCTCCATCCCCATGGCCTTTATCGTGCTGACCGTCGTGGCGCTGGGCGGCGCAGTGCCGTCGCTGCCAGGCGGCGTGGGCCTGTTCGAGGCCTTTGTCGTCGGCATCCTGGCCGTGTTCGCGGTCGAAAACAGCCGCGCCCTGAGCTTTGGCCTGATCTTCCACGCCCAGCAGCTTGTCCTGACCACGGTGCTGGGCAGCCTGGCGTTGGGGCGCGAGGGCGAAACCATCAGCCACCTGGCGCGCTCGGCCCAGGCGCTGCTCAACCGCGCCGACAAGAACCCGCCGCCCCCACCGACCGTACCTGAACCGGCTGCCCCCGAACCGGCCTCCTCCAACCAATGAAAGTGCTCATGGGGCTGACCTATTACCGCCCGCACGTCTCGGGCCTGACGATCTACGCCGAGCGCCTGGCGCGGGCGCTGGTGGCGCGCGGCCACAGCGTGACCATGCTGACCTCCCAATTCGACCCCCAGCTTCCCCGCCACCAGCAGGTAGACGGGGTAGACGTGCTCCGCGTGCCGGTCGCGCTGCGGGTGAGCAAGGGCGTCATCATGCCCACCATCGGCTGGGAGGCCACGCGCCTGGTGCCGCAATTCGATGTGGTGAACCTGCACCTGCCGCAGCTCGACGCCACCGGCATCGCCGTGCGCGGGCGGCTGTTCGGCAAGCCGGTCGTCCTCACCTATCATTCCGACCTGATCCTGCCCAAGTCGCTCATCAACTGGCTGGCGCAGAACGTCTCAGACCTGGGCAATGACGCGGCGGCGCACCTGGCCGATGTGGTCGTCGCCTATACCGCCGACTTCGCGCGGCACTCGCGGTATCTATCGAAATATCCCAAGAAAGTGGTGGTCATCAATCCGCCGGTAGAGATCCCGGTCCCTAAACCGGAGGCCATTCAAGCGTTCAAGGCCGCGCACCACCTGCACGGCAGTGGGCCGGTGATTGGCATGTTGGGCCGCGTGGCGGCCGAGAAGGGCGTGGAGTATCTGCTGGAAGCGCTGCCCAAAATTCTGGCGCGCTACCCGGGCGCGCGCGTGCTGCACGCCGGGCCGCGCGAAGCCATTGGCGAGGCCGACTATCTGCGCCGGATGGAGCGGCTGATCGAGCAGCATCGCGAGCGCTATGAATTTCTGGGGACGCTGACTGCGGAGCAGGTGGCGGTGTTCTTTAGCTGCTGCGACATTCATGTACTGCCCAGCATCAACAACACCGAGACGTTTGGGCTGGTGCAGATCGAGGCGGCCCTGTGCGGCACGCCGACCGTCGCCAGCGCGCTGCCGGGCGTGCGCATGCCGACCCAGATGACGGGCATGGGCCGCACCGCCCCGCCCAAAGACTCGGCCGCCCTGGCCGAGGCGATTATCGAGGTGGTTTCGCACCGGGCCGATTACGTGAAGCCGCGCGGGCCAATTGCCGAGATGTTTGCGCCGGCCACCAACGCCGCCCGCTACGAAGAAATTTTTACCGGCCTGCTGCGGGCCAGGGGCAAGGCCTGATGGCGGCTGGAACTTCTACAGGCGATGACCTGCTCTGGCGCAACCTAAAAGAGCTGCCGGCCTTTCGCGGCCTGCTGCGGGCGGTGGAGGCGCGCTTCTACCAAGACCTGCCGCTGCCCGAGCCGGTGCTTGATCTCGGCAGCGGCGACGCGCACTTTGCCTCGGTGGCCTTCGACCACCCGCTGACGGTGGGTGTAGACCCGTGGACGCCGCCGCTGCGCGAGGCCGCCCGCCTGCGCCGCTCGGCCTACAAGCTGCTGGTGCAGGCCGAGGGCCGGGGGCTGCCCTTCGCCACCAACCACTTCGCCAGCGCCATGAGCAACTCGGTGCTCGAACACATCCCGGTGCTCGAGCCGGTGCTGGCCGAGGTGGCGCGCGTGCTCCAGCCCGGCGCGCCCTTCATCTTCTGCGTGCCCAGCGATTATTTCCTGAGCTTTCTCTCGATCTCCGGCGGGCTGCGGCGGCTGGGGCTGCGCGGGCTGGCCGGGCAATACGAGACGTTCTTCAACCGCATCTCGCGCCACCACCACTGCGACGGCCCGGAGGTCTGGCGGGCGCGGCTGGCTGTGGCCGGGCTGCGGCTGGAGCGCTACTGGTACTACTTTTCGCCGGCCGCGCTGCGGGCGCTGGAGTGGGGCCACTACTTTGGGCTGCCGGCCGCCGTGGCGCACACGCTCACCGGCCGCTGGGTGCTGGCCCCCAACCGCGCCAACCTGGCCCTGACCGAACGCCTGCTGCGCCCCTACTACGCCGAGCCGCTGCCGGCCCAGGGCGCGTACCTGTTCCTCATAGCGCGCAAAATTGAAGGCCCGCTGGTAAAATAGCCCACCGTTGGCCCAGATTGGCTGGGCCGCCCAAAAGCTCTCACGCGATGCCGCCCACTCCCTCACTCCTCGACTGGCTCATTTTCATGCTGCGTCAGCCGCGCTACCAGCGCGGGCTGCGCTTTGGCCTGGCCGCGCTGGCGGCGCTGTGGGGTGGGCTGATTTTGTTCGGCGCGGGCCCGCCCGACGCGGGCGCGTTCGTCGTGCTGCTGCCGGCTATCGCGCTGTTCTTTTGGGGGCTGGCGGTGCGCGGCAGCAACGCCGTAGCCGCCGGGATGCCGGGGCTAGACCGGGCGGCGCTGCCGGTGGGGGCATCCGCCCTAGCCGTCCCTACAGAGCACGAGGTGCTCTTTGACCGCGCCCAACTGATCAAGCTGATGGCCGGCCTGCGGCTGCCCTCGGCGCTGGTGCTGGCAGTGGCCGGCCAGTCGCTGCTGCTGGCCCGGCCGGCCAAGGTGGAGGCGGGCGTGGCGCTGCTGGCGCTGGGCACGCTCCTGTTCGCGTTAGTGGTCTGGTACGACCGCCTGCTCGGCCCGGCCCGGCCTGTCGCGGTCGAAGTGGAAAGCCGCCTGAACTTCCGCTGGTGGCTGCTGGGCGCGGCGCTGGTGTTGGGGGCCTATGGCTTTTTCGCCGCCGGCGACAACACCTTCCGCTGGGGCGGGGTGATCGCCTGGGTGCTGAGCGTCATCGCCTGGCTGGCCGCGCTATGGGATTGGCCCGCGCCGCCGGCCGAGTTGGCGCGGCGCGGACTGGCACGGCTGAACGCGCTGGTCGAGACGCGCGGCGTGGCGGTGCCCCTCAGCCGGCTGGCGCTGCTGTTTATCATTGTGCTGGGCCTCGGCGCGTACTTCCGCTTCGCGCAGCTCGACGCCCTCCCGCCTGAGATGACGTCGGACCACGTAGAAAAGCTGTTCGATGTGAACGACATCCTCAACGGCAAACACCCGGTGTTCTTCGAGCGCAACACCGGCCGCGAGCCGCTGCAGTTCTACTTCGCGGCCCTGCTCGACAAGCTGTTCAACACCGGCGTCACCCACCTGACGCTCAAGCTCACCGGCGCGATTGCCGGCTTGGTAGTGCTGCCCGTCATCTACTTCCTCGGCCGCGAGCTGGAGGATGAAAATTTCGGCCTGTGGGCGATGCTGCTGGCCGCCATGAGTTTTTGGGCCACGGCCATCAGCCGGGTGGGCCTGCGCTTTCCGCTCACGCCGCTGTTTGTCGCACCCACGCTGCTGTTCCTGCTGCGCGGGCTGCGGCGCGGCACGCGCAACGACTTCTTGCTCGCCGGGCTGTTCATGGGCATTGGGCTGTACGGCTACAGCACCATCCGCGTGCTGCCGCTGGTGCCGGTGCTGGCGGTGGGCCTCTACCTGCTGTGGTCGCCGCCGGGGCACTCGCGCCGCCAGCTTATCGCCAACGCCCTGCTGCTGTTTGCCACCACCTTCATCGTCTTCCTGCCGCTGTATCGTTACGCCCTCTCGCCCCACAACCTGTTTTGGTTTCGCTCGCTCACCCGGCTGACGAACGACGAACAGGCCGTGGCCGGGTCGGTGCTGCAAATCTTCATCCAGAACAACTGGAACGCCCTGCGCATGTTCAACTGGCTGGGCGACCAGGTGTGGGTCAACACACTCCCTGGCAAGCCGTCGCTCGATTTCATCAGCGGGGCGCTGTTGGTGTTCGGCGCGGGTTTCACGGCGGCGCGGGCCATCCTAAAGCGCGACCGGGTGGCGGCGCTGCTGCTGCTGGCGATCCCGATCCTGCTGCTGCCCTCGACCCTGAGCGTGGCCTTCCCCAACGAGAACCCGTCGGTGGTGCGGGCCGGCGGCGTGATCCCCATTATCTTCGTGCTCACGGCCTACCCGCTGTGGCTGCTGTGGAAGCGGCTGCGCGCGGTGTGGCCCGGCCAGCGCGGCCGATGGGCCGGGCGGTTGCTGGTGGGCGGACTGGTGCTCGGCGTGTTTTCGGCGAACAGCGATATGTACTTCCGCCAGTACCCGGCGCAGTATGTTGGCTCGGCCGAGAACGCTTCGGAAATCGGCGCGGTAGTGCGTGACTTCGCGACCTCCCTCGGCTCCTACGACCGGGCCTGGATGTGCCTGCACCCCTACTGGGCCGACACGCGCGCGGTGGGCATTTACGCCGGGCAGGTGGGCTGGGAGCAGGTGCTGCCGCCGGACCAGTTGGCGCAGTTGGCCCCCGACCCGCGCCCGCTGCTGATCGTGATGAGCCCGCAGGGGCAGGACTGCATTGCCGCAGCGCGGGCGCTCTGGCCGACCGGCACGCTCGAATTGCGCCAGTCGGCGCGCGACGCGAACCACGACTTCTTGCTGTTCTTTGTGCCGGGCACGGTTGACTTAGACGAAAGCACGCTGCCGCCAGAGTAAGGGCCGAGAGAAAAGAAAGAGATGCTTCGCTAAGAAAAAGGGGGAGCCGTCGCCTGGGGAGCAAGTGGCGTGCGGAGCGGCTTAGGCGAAAACGCTAGAGCGATGGACGACGTGGACTTCAATGGCTGAATCTGAACAGGCGGAACCAGACAACCTAGACGGCCTGACACCGACGAGCGCGCCGGCGGCCGAGCCGCTGCCCACGCCCGCTCCGGCGGTGTCGCCGCTGCGCGCGGCGCTGGCGGCCCGGCGGCAGATGTCGCCGTGGGGCCTGGCGCTCGACCTCGGGCTGGTGGTGCTCATCCTCATCGGCCTGGCCTTCCGCTTTAGCTGGCGCGACTGGAACGAAGGCGCGGCGCTGCATCCCGACGAGTACGGCCTGACCGGCACGATCAGCCAACTGCATGTTCCCGAGTCGCTGGGCGAGTATTTCAACACGCGCGTGTCGCCCCTCAGCCCGTACCAGAAGTACGACTTTGGCGGCAACCCGCTCAACCCCAGCGCCGATTACCCTGCCCCCGACAACCGGATGCGTTGGGGCCAGTGGCCGATCACCATCATCCGCTGGGCGGCCGAGGCCACCGACAACACCGGCTACGACCAAATCCGGCTGATGGGCCGCAGCCTATCGGCGCTGGCCGACACGCTGGCGGTGCTGGTCATCATCCTGATCGGCGCGCAGCTTTACAGCCTGCGCGTGGGGCTGATGGCCGGGGCGCTGAGCGCGCTGGCCGTGATGCAGATTCAACAGTCGCACTTTATGACGGCCGACAACTTCGGCACGCTGTTCACGGTGCTGACGATGTACGCGGCCGTGCGCATCGCGACGGACAGGCCGAGAGCCAGAGTTAGCGCGGCCGGGGTGAGCCTGGTGCAGCCGGAGCGCCCGGTTGGTGCGAGCTTCTCAGTTGCCGGGCTGCGCCAGCGCTTCATGTACAGCCACACCTGGCTCTGGTACGCGCTGTTCGGTGTGTTCTTCGGCATGGCGCTGGCCTCGCGCGTGAACCTGCTGCCTCTGGCGGCCGAGGTGGTGGTGGCGGCGGTAGTGGCCTACGCCGCCCAGTGGCAGCGCCAGGACCGCGACCGGGGCGCGCTGCTGACCGACGCCGCGCTGCGCCTGGCGCTGGGCGGCGTGCTGGCCTTCCTCACCTTCCGCGTGACGCAGCCGATGACGTTCCGCGCCAAGACCGGCGACACGACCCTCCTGACGCTCCAGCCCAATCAAGAGTGGCTCGACAGCATGGCCGTGGCGCAGGCCGAGAGTAGCGGCGCGGGCGGGCCGCCGGCCGAGCAGTGGACCAACCGCACGGCGCTGGTGTTCCCCCTGGTCAACATGGTGGTGTGGGGCATGGGGCTGCCGCTGGGGCTGGCGGCCTGGGCCGGCCTGCTGTGGGCCACCTGGCTGACCTTCAAGGCCGGCGACGACAAGAGTTGGAAGAAGCACGCGCTGCCGCTCACCTGGGCCGGCGGCTACTTCCTCTTCATGGCCACGCGCTGGGTCAAGTCTATCCGCTATTTCCTGCCGATCTACCCGTTCATGGCGCTGTTTGCCGCCTGGGCGGTGGTCGCCTTGTGGAAGAAGGGCAGCGCGTATTACCAGGGCCGGGTTGCAGAAGGGCCTAAAGGGACTAAGGGGACTAAAGGGTTACTAGAGTCTGAGGCCGCGTTGGAACCAAACGCCGCACCACAGTCGCCCCTTAGACCCCTTAGACCCCTGCCTACCACCAGCCCCCGCTTCTTCAAAACGGCCTCCATCATCGCCGGCGCGGTCGTCCTGCTCGGCACCCTCGCCTGGGCCTGGGGCTTCACCAGCATCTACCGCCACCCGAACACCCGGCTGGCCGCCACGCGCTGGCTGTATGAGCACGTGCCCGCGCCGTTCACGCTCTCGGTCGAGACGGCCGACGGCCCCAACGTCGAGCTCATCCCCATCCCCGACGGGCTGACGATTGCCAGTGAGCAGCCCTACCGGGCGCAGTTTACGGCGCACTACACCAGCACGCTGACGGCCTTCACCGTGGCGCGCGCCTGGAGCCCGTTCGACCCGGCCGCCGATGCCACGCTGCACATTGTGTTGGCGGCCGACCCCGACGGCAACCAGAAGCTAGCCGAGGGCGACCTGCTGATTGGCGGCGGCAGCGACGGCGGCGCGACGTTCACTATGCCCCTGGGGCCGGCGGCGCTGACCGGCAATACCACCTACTACGTGCTGGCGACGGCGACCAGCGGCGGGCCGGTGGAGCTGCGCAACATCGTGATGACGAACGAGAACTGGGACGAGCCGGTGCCCGTGCGCTGGGACGGCTACGACCCGTTCGGCGGCCTGTATCGCGGCGTCACGATGGACATGCACTGGGTGGATGACGGCAACAAGAAGCAGATGATCTTGGACAGCCTGGCGCAGGCCGAGTACGTCGTCATTGCCGGTCAGCGCCGCCTGTGGGCCAGCACCCGCATCCCCGCCACCTACCCGATGACGATCCTCTACTATCAGGCGCTGTTCGACGGCTCGCTGGGCTTCGATCTGGTGCAGTCGTTCCAGGCCCCGCTGGTGATTGGGCCGCTGCAAGTCTCGGCCGAGGCCGGCACCTGGGCCTGGGGCCACGCCCCGCCCAACCCGCCGCCCGGGCCGGACTTCCCGCTCAACAACAACCTGCTGGCGGCCGAAGAAGCCTTCAGCGTCTACGACCACGCCCCGGTCTGGATCTTCCAGAAGCGTGCCGATTTTGACCTGGCTAAAGCGCAGGCGATCCTCGACTCGATTGACTTGAGCACGGTCGTCAACATCGGCCCGGTGCCGGCCACCGAGACCCCCACCGCGCTGCGCCTGCCGGGCGACCTGCTGACGCTGCTGCGGGCGGGCGGCACGTGGAGCGCGATGTTCGACTTCAACGGCCTGCTCAACCGCTACGAGTTCTTGGGCGGGCTGGCCTGGTATTTGATGCTGCTCGTCATCGGCTGGCTGGCGATGCCGCTGGCGTTTGTGGCCTTCTCCGGCCTGCCCGACCGGGGCTATGCCCTGGCTAAGACGCTGGCGCTGCTGGTGGTCACCTGGCTGGTGTGGATGGCGGGCAGCTTCAAGGTGCTGCCGTTTACGCAGGGCACCGTAGCGCTGGGCTTCCTGGCGCTGGCGGCCATCTCCGGCCTGATCTACTGGCGGCGGCGGGCGGAGATCAACGCCTTCGTCCAAGCCAATCGCCGCTACATCCTGGTGGTCGAGGCGCTGGGGCTGACGCTGTTCGCGTTTGATCTGTTCATCCGCCTGGGCAACCCCGACCTGTGGCACCCGGCCTATGGCGGCGAGAAGCCGATGGTGTTCTCGTTCTTCAACGCCGTGCTCAAGAGCGAGTACTTCCCGCCCTACAATCCGTGGCTGGCGGGCTACATGCTCAACTACTACTACTACGGCTTCGTCATCGCCGCCATCCCGACCAAGCTGCTCGGCATCGTGCCGGCCTTTGCCTACAACCTGATCCTGCCCATGCTGTTCTCGCTGGTGGGCGGCAATGCCTTTGGCGTGGCCTATAACCTGGTGGCGGGCAGCCGGGAGAAGGTCAAGGCGGAGGAGGATGGGACAGAAGCACTGGGGACAGAAGCACTGGGGATAGAAG
>Ga0163153_10005280_pt1 | contig 15386 bp, 10 predicted proteins | sample OliLakLV19MP6IB1_FD_148629 | JGI IMG/M metagenome (GOLD analysis project Ga0163153, IMG submission 148629) | Freshwater microbial mat bacterial communities from Lake Vanda, McMurdo Dry Valleys, Antarctica - Oligotrophic Lake LV.19.MP6.IB-1 | ecosystem: Environmental > Aquatic > Freshwater >... | reverse complement strand
TTAAACAATGTTACTTTAATTTCATTATTTTTACGGGAATGATCGTTATTTTCACGTTGGAAAATTACAATAATAGTTTCAACAGTTGCTGTTTTAAAAGTTTTCTTAGGTGGAATACTTAACAATAAAACATTTGTATTATTTAAAATAAATTCCCTTAAAGCAGTAAAACTTTCCAAGGACAACCATGTTTTTGAAACAATAAACGACATTACTCCTTTTTGGGAGAGTAATTCGATCGATTTCTGAATAAAACAAGCATATAAATCTGATTTTGCCTCAAAAACAGGCCTATAATATTTCCACAGGAGTAATTTACTTACTTTTGTAAGTTTATGTGGCCTAACATACGGCGGGTTGCCAATCACAATATCAAACGCCTCTACGCCATGCATCAATTCAGGATCATAAAATTCAGAGGACGAGCTGATATCAAAAGGTTTGTAGCTTTTTAATTGCTGTGTTTTTTTATTATCAAACAAACTAGCACCCTGAGTGAGTTTTAAATAGTCTTTCTGTAATTTTTCCTTTTTTGCCTTGCTACTTGTTTTGAAATAGTCATCGCGGATAGTGATCAGCTTGTCTTTCAATTCATGATCGGTAAAAAATGTCGCTTGCTCAGAATTATCAAGCGGAATGAGAGTGTTGGCACAAACAAATTTGAATTCCAGATTTGGCAAAGGATCAACTTTGTCACCCTCTGGAATGTCCACAACTATTGAAAGCCAAGCTCGGAGACGAGTGATTTCAATGGCAGTTTGCTCAATATCTACACCATATAAAGATCGAGACAGAATATCCCGCTTCAATCCGGAAATATCTTTTTCAAACTTTGAATCAAGACGAGAATATACCTTTACCAATAAATGAAGCATGCCCATTGGGAAAGCACCCGAACCAACGGCCGGATCCAGCACCGTGAGTGCTGATTCTGTTTTTGTGCCGTCTAATGCCGAGATAATTGAATCGCGATAGGGTTTCCAGTCACGACGCTTGTTTTGATCTTGATCACGAAAGATAGCTTCAGGCATTCTCACTAATTCCTCGATGCGACGATCGCGATCTTGAGCTTCTGGAACTTTAGTTTTGAGATATTCAATCAGTGACTGCTCACACATATAGCTGACAATTTCTCGCGGAGTGTAAAAAGCGCCGGTGGCCTTCTTTTTACTGTTGCCTGTGTTTTCATCAATTTGCTCAGCAAGCAAACTTTCAAATATTCGTCCTAACATTTCCGGATCAATAGCCACATGCTGAAATTCCGGACTGCTTTCATCAACTGTAAAATTATATTTGTTGAGCGTGGCAAATAGCTGACTAAAATAGCCATTTGGAATAGTGAGTTTTGGATCATTGAAAAAATCTGTTGTGCTTTTATCAAAAAGTCCACCATTGAGATATGGGGTAAGTCTGTCGCCGTTTGATCGTTCTAGCTCGTCTTTATTTAAGACTTCAAAAAAGAGTTTTTCCAGTTTGTCTTTGTAGTATTCCGTTTGTTTTTCCGGATCAGTAATCACAAAATAATTAGCAGTTTTATTGATCAAGTTTTTCTTTTGTAAAAACCAAATAAAAAGCAGTCGCCCAATCAAACGAGTAGTAAACATAACTGCCTGCTTTCGGCCCAGATTTTTTTCAAGATGAAGAACCAAAACACTAAAGTGTTCCACCAGTTCAAGATAGAATTTGCGATTGATCGGCTCGAAGTTAAAGCTTTCCCATAGTTTGAGATGCAATGTCTTTTTTGATTCAACTTGATCGGTAATTTCGACTTCGCCGATTTTTTGCCATGCGGAAAAAATTTCCAGTTGTGTGGGCGTGATATGATCTTTTAATTCCAATGCACGAACCTTGAATTTGTTGGAAAGTAAAATAATAACGCTATCACAAGCTTCTGGTACCACAAAATCAATCCCAATATTTTTATAATCATTTGCTTCCGCGTCTTCAAAGTTTGGCGTTAAACCAATAATCCATGAAAGATTTGTCTTTGATGCTTTCTTGACCCAAAAAAGTTTGAGATCAAATGGCTTAATATTATCATGCGGTAGTTCATAAGCCGCGGCTTGCCTAGCAAAACCTGGAGCCAGTTGAAAGCGAGGAAGTTCTGCATCTATGCGAGAAATATTTGTCAGAAATCGCTCAGAATTTTTGATCCCGAGCAAAGCAGACAATTCAGCCGTAATTTTTTCGGCAACATCAAATGATCTTTCGGTAGAAAGTTGTTTTAATAGCGGATCAATTTGATTTTTTAGGCTGATATCATTCATAGGATCATTTATTATCTCTAGCAAATCCAAATATTGGACTTACTGAAACTACGGTAACAGGCTTTTTTTCTTCCGGAAGCATTTTTTTAATTTTTTCTAAAATCGCGTCTCTTTCTGATAACTTACCTTCTTTGATAACTTCACGCAGTTGTTTAGTAAGTTTTCTAGCAATACGACCATGAAAAACATTTCGAGTGGTTAATAAGGTTTCCAATCTCTGCCGATCAGTTGCCGACCAGCCTGTGGACATCGCCTCCTCTAAAATAGTTTGCTGAGAATTAGTTAATCCTATGGCACTTCGTTCAAATCTGGTGATTTGTGGGCCATTTTTTGAAATATACTTGAGGTGATCTTCCTTATCAAGTGAGATTTTGTCGTTTTCTCTCTCCTGATTTTTGGATCTCAATATTTGCAACGCTTCGCCTGTCAATAAAATATCCAAAGCATTTGCTTCTTTGTTGTTGCGATAAAAAGTGAACGGTTTTTGATTATTGGAAAATTCTGTTTGCGCAAAAATAACTACTTCTGGAGCAAGTAATATTTTTGATTGATCAATACAGCCCCATTTATGAAGAGGAATTCTTTCTATAGCGTGTTGTTGTTCTGGTGTGGCATGTTCTTTGAAATGTTTTAGATCTGAAATAAATTGATCGTCAGTAAAAACATCGGCTTCTTTTTCAAGACGTAAATATTCTTTGGTTGCCGTGTCACTATCTGCATCGTAAATGCCTTTGTAATGAATCGGGTTAATCTGTTCACCTAAAACGGAGGAATCACTGCCGATCGTGGCATTGATAAGACTTATTTTATCTTCCAGTCTGCTAACTAAGCCAAGAAATTCATCCAGCTCTTTATTTGGCACGATGTTTATTACTTCAACCACCGGGTGAGGTGATCCTAATCTATTGATACGGCCATTGCGCTGGATCATACGAACCGGATTCCAGTGGAGATCATAATTAATCAGCAAGCCACAATCTTGCAAGTTTTGGCCTTCAGCCAGAACATCGGTGCTGAATAGATAAGTAAGTTCTTCGGATTCGGAAACACGATCCCGCGCATCTTTTGCAAAAGGTGCAAATCGCTCTGCAGATCGCATGGCATTTGATTTTTCCCTGCCTGAAACAAAAGCTGTATTTTGTGATGTAAAAATACTATCCGGTTTATCGAGTAAATTTTCTCTTAAATATTGAACTGTATCGGCAAAAAAGGAAAAAATGAGGATTTTCTGTTTTGGATTATTTTTTGCGACACTATTTACACTCTCCAAGAATACATCGAGCTTCTTATCAGTTTTATTAAATGATCCCACCATCTCGACGATTGAGGCTAGTATTTGTTTTTCAAACGCAATATCCTCAATGATTGCTTTGATATTATGTGATTCACTAGAGATTTTAGTGCCGAGTTCCTTAGCTTTTTTAATTATTTCTTCGTCAGTTAAATCAATGTTTTCACCGTCTTCGGCTTCGTATTCATCAAGTATATCGTCAATATCTGACAAGTTTAGAACTAAATTTTCTTGAATTAAAATATCTTCAAATGTTTTGAGTCTTCTTTGATACTTTTTGATTGAGGCGAGAAGCGCGTATGAAGAAGATTCAAATCTTTTCAACAATACAATCCGCAATAGGCCGTACATGCTCAGTTGCAAGCCGAGCTTTTCTTTGTTTTCTTTGGTAAGTTTTATATTTTTTACTTCTTCCAGCGTTTTTCCATAAACCATATGGTCATACATTGATGTCCTGTATGGGGTGAAGGAAAGGGCAAGGATATACTGATACAGTCGATATATGATTGATTTGTCTTTAATGCCTGCAGCTGAATCTTTTTTATTGTCTAATTGTCTTAATGGATGAATTAAAATATCGGTTGTTTCTTGAATGATTTCGGCTGGACATCTTTCTATCGAGTCAATTGCCGAATGAATTTTGATACTGTCATATCCTCCTGGGTTAAAAGAAGAATTGGAAACTTTTATTTCAGGAAAAAAGAATTCTTTTCCATCTATTACCAAACCTTTTCCATTTAATTCTTCTTCGATGCTTTGGCGTGTATTGCGAATAACAAATTCTCTCAAGATCGGATCTATTACCTGGCGAGCTTCTTCATAAATCGGCGCCATATCATTGCCTTTGGCACGGTTTTGGTTAATTCGTTTTTTAAGTTCAAACAACGCATCAAAAAATGATCGCGATTTCACCACTCCTTCAGAATTACGGACATTGACTTGCAAAAGATCCTGCTCTCCACGCGTTCCAAGCAAAACCTGATTTGTCAGGTCGTCAATAGAATTATTAACTGGCGTTGCAGTGAGAAGCAGAGTGTCAGCTTCTGAATTATCAATTAACCACTCGCTGATTTGCTGAAAGCGCTTACCATTATGAGAGCGCAAATTATGGGATTCGTCTATGACAAATAAACTGATTGGCATATAACGATCTTTTTTTCGCTCTTCATCAATCTGATTCTTGTTTTGCATTGAAATAACTGTAATCCCAAGTATTCTCTCGCGAGCAATCTCATTTGCCCATTGTCCTGCAAGTGACTTAGGCGCAATTACAATTATTCTGCGACCAGTGTATTGTTTCATTACCCCAATAGCAGTAATTGTTTTACCCAAACCAACAGAATCGGCAAGCATAACTACACCATTTTTTTCCAAACGCCAAAGGATCTGCTTGATACTTCTTTCTTGAAAATCTTGTAATTTACGATCAGTTAATGCTTCAATTTCTCTATCCTCTTTTAAAAGATCTCCATACATATAGTCGAGAGTCTTTATATACATTTCGTAGGGACTAAAAAGAAGTTCTCCATGAATAGAGGTATCAACTAACTCAATAAATTTTCCTGTCCACTCAACACAGCCTTCATCTGTCCATACTTCCTCAAACCAAGACAAATGACCGTGTTCCTGATCCTTGTTTTTTGGATTAAATTGGACCACTCGCTGATCATCTTCACCAGCGTTTAATTCTCTATTAGTAGTAAGTCCATTTTTAGTAAAATTTGATGAACCAATAACTCCAATTGCGGTTTCAGATTCAAAATTTCCAAAAATATAGCACTTGGCATGCAAAAAAGCTTTTTTAAAGACTTTTACTTCAAGAATACCTTTATCAGATAATTCTTTGAGTTCAATAACAGTTGGTTTTAAATTACTATCAGTTTTTAATTTTTGTAAATCTTCAAATATATCCTTGTCTGGAAAATCCGGTTCAACTTCGCTTAACTGATGTCGCGGAATTAATGGCTCCCGTCCAATAAGAAGACGGATTTTTTTATAATTCTTCAGATACGGTAAAAGAAGTGCTGTTGCTTCAAGGTCCCAATAGCCAGTTGCAATTGAAATTTCATCATAATCACTACTAGCCTTAATAAGACTATCCATTAAATTTATTCTTTGATTATCAATGATTGTTGGAAATTTTTTCATATAATTTACCTATTCATCCAAGTCACCGTCAATTGCAACACTGTGGCGATGCAGACCCAGAGGAGATACGGGATGTTGGCGTAGATGATCCATGCGAGGCTGGGGGCGCCGGTTTCTATGTGGTTGGTGAGGGAGAATTGATAGAGAGCAAAGAGTGCCCAGACTAGGGTGGCTAGGACGAGGAGGATGTCTATGGATGCGAGGAGGTTGTTCTTGAGCCCGAATTGGAAATAGGTAAAAGAGAAATTGAAAATGAGGTTCAGCGCGAATGGGAGCGCGACCGTCCACGGGAGCGCTCCTTTAAAGAACTTATAAAAAACCGTGCCAAAGGTGACGGCGATGATGGTGTACAAAATTGGCCATACAATTCCAAAAACTGATGGTGCTGGTGCCCATTGTGGTTTTATTAACGATTGATACCAAATTTGAGTTTGATTCATGGCCAATTTTCACGTCTCCCGATTTTGCTAGAATACCACGCAAAATCGAGGACCCTCGATTTCATAAAAATTTTAATCTTTCGAGCGACTTACGACTTTTCCAAGATTTGAGTTGTAATTCTCTACGCCTTGCCTCCTTATTACTATTATATTCTTCTTTATAATACAAAGTCCATGGAATAAATCTTTTTGTGGATATCACTTTTCCTGAATTATGCATCCGAAGTCGCTCGTTAATATCCTTGGTACATCCAATATAATACCTGCTATCTTTGTTCGATTTTAGGATGTAAGTAACATGCACGGGATTAAAATTTAATGAAATCGGGGCACACCGGCCCAAAGACCCACGACGGTGGCGCCCATGTGGGTTTGATTAAAGTTGAATACCAGTTGTAAGTATCTGGGTTCATATAGCTCGATTATAACATCCGAGAGTTCTTCTACAAAGAGAGGTGGTTTGAATAAATAAAGCTTGTGTTTAGGTGTATGTTATAATTATTTTCATGAAATTACGTAGATTATTTAGAATTAGCAGGCCTAGATTCTGGATATATGAACTGGGACCTTATGTAATAGGTATAGTTGCTGCTAGTGCCGGCAGTATTGAGATTTGGTACTCTCTTCCCGTATTAATTTTCTTTGTTTTTTTCACTTATAGCGCAAATATTTATATCTACGGGATAAACGATATGTACGATTATGAGACAGACAAAAGAAATCCGAAGAAAGTATCTTACGAATCTTTGGTTTTACCCAACGAGAGAAAGGGTCTATCTCTGCACATAGCGATCACTTCACTTCCATTTTTGATATATGGATTTTTTACCACATCCCTTACTACATTTTGTGCGCTCCTTGCTTTCTTCTTCTTTGCGGGGTTCTACTCAGCATGGCCAATACGAGCAAAAGCGAGGCCATTTCTCGATAGTATCTTTAGTGCGGGACACTATATCGCAACAGCAGGATTCTCTTATCTCCTTTGTTCTGAAATACTCAATAGCCATATCCACACTGAGACATTTATAATATCCTTAGCTGCTGGTATGTTGTGGGCTATCGCCATGCACGCCTACTCTGCAGTACCCGACATCCGTGCCGATCGTGATTCAAATCTTTCAACTATTGCTACTACGCTAGAGAAACAGAAGACTATCATACTCTGTGCTGTCCTTTACTCCTTGTCAGGAATATTATCGTATCCATTTCTTGGGGTGACAAGTATTGTTTTAGCTACTGTATATTTTATCTTCATGATTCTATCTCTACGGGCAGATGATAAAAACCTCTTCAGACTTTACACCTATTTCCCCACCATCAACACCATATGTGGTATGGCAATTTTCTTTACGATACTACTTTGGTATATCTAGAGAGCCCTAGAAGAGATTCTTTAGTGGCGCAGGATCAGTAATCCCTTCTATCCTTTTGTACACCAACTCTGCGGAGATTAGACATATCGGCATACCGATCCCGGGATTTGTACCCGCGCCGGTAAAGTACAAATTTTTTACTTTTTTCGATATATTATTTGGGCGCATGAACGACGTTTGCGTTAAGGTGTGCGCCAGACCAAGAGCGGTACCCTTGAATGCATTATAATCTTTTTTAAAATCCTCAACACTATATATTTCTTTTACTAAGATACGTTTTCGTAAGTCAGGTATAGCACATTCTTCCTCTACCATTTTTAGTATTTTTTCCGCGTATTCTTCCTTGCCTACCAAAGAAGTATCAAGCCCTGATGCTATTGGTACCAGTATAAAAAGATTCTCGGTGTCAGGAGGTGCGACACTTGCATCGCTTTTTGTTGGAGCACACATGTAAAAGGCGGGTCTATTGGGCCATGCTGGTTTTTTAAAAATAGAATCAAAATTTTCTTTCCACAAATCTGGGAAGAATAAATTATGATGTGACAACGAAGGTATTACCCCATCGACACCTAAATACAAAATAAAAGCACTTGGGGCTAGGGTTCTCTTGTCCCACCATTTTGCGGTATGTGTACGATATTTATCTTCCATAAGATTCATTTCTGTGTGCTCGTAATCTGCGTTTGATATAACAATATCGGCAAAGTGTTCCTCTCCTCCTTCAAGCACAATTCCTTTTGCTACACCATCTTTTATTATTATTTTCTTCACATTGCTATTCATTTTAAAAGTCACATCATATTTTTGTGATATTTTTGCCAGAGCTTTTGGTATTTCATATATGCCACCTTGGGGGTACCATACACCCAAACCAAAATCCACATAATTCATGAGTGTGTAAATACCTGGCGTGTCGTATGGTGACGTGCCCAATAACACTGTTTGGTATTGCATTACTTTTCTCAGCAAATCATTTTTAAATAATTTGTTTATAATAGAGCTTTGCTTTTCAAGCAAAGGCAATTCACGACCCAAAGTCATAACTCTTTTATTAAAAAAATCAAAAAAAGAATCTGCGTTTTTATACATAAATTCATTCTTTGCAATATCATATTGGTACTTTGTTTTTTTCAAGAATTTATCAAGTACTGCACCAGAACCACTCTCAAGGGATTCGAAGGTTTTTTTATTTTTTTCTATATCAGCAAAGAAATCATAGCTCGGCTTACCTCCCTCTTGAAAAATCCGATATGAGGGTGAGAGTAGTGACAATTTTAAGTATTCATTTATATCCTCTCCAAGTAAATTAAAAAAGTCTTCAAAAACATCCGGCATCATGTACCAGCTTGGACCTTTATCAAAAATAAATGTACCTTTTGAAGAATCTCTAGTCATCAAACTTGCCCTACCTCCTACCATTTCATTTTTATCATACACAGTCACGGTGTATCCCCTTTTGCCCAAAAGTGCCGCGCTCGCGAGACTCGCTAGTCCTGCGCCTATGATAACAACTGATTTGTTTAATTTATTTTCCATATTTCATTGTTCCGCTATACCGATAGGTATACTCAAAAAATGCTACCACTAAATACCATATTTTCATGAGAGTGCTTTCACTTCTCCAGATAAATGGGTTGTGGCCAAACTTCTCAATTCTATCCAGCACACGCTCGTACATCCTACCAGAAACAAAAACAGCGAGGCGTGTATCGGCAGACAATAGCGCTATACCACGGTACCCTTCTCTGTAGAGCGCTCTCGTTTTTCTTATTTGATATTTCATCAGTTCAACCAAGGCGGGTGTGACTTGTCTTAATCGTATCGATTCACTGGTAACTCCGTACTTCTGCATGTCGTGGTGTGGTAAGTAAATCCGACCACGCAAATCATAATCTTCTGCAATATCACGAAGAAAGTTTGTCATTTGCATTGCATACGCCAATGATACAGCCTTGGGCAAAGCCTCTGTTCCACCCCCAAAGATACAAGACAGCATACACCCAACAACACCTGCAGAACCGTACATATAGTTGTCCAGCTCTTCGCGTGTTGCATAGCGTGCAATCGTAGCGTCTTGCTTCATTGCCTTTAAAAAATCTACGCTGTATTCAAAAGGTATGGTGTACTTTTTAAAAATATTTTTACAGATGACCAAGAACTGATTCTCCACCGTTATACCAAAGTACGCATCACGCCACTCCGCTTCAAATACATTCAACGCTTTTAAGGCATCTGCTAGATTATCCTTATGTTCAGTGTCTACAATCTCATCAGGGATTCTAACAAACGCATATAGATATTCTACGTCTTTAAGCACTCGCTTCGGCAAGAGTCTCGTTGCAAGAAAATACCTGATGCTAAATTTCTTTTGGAAAAGCGCCGGGTTCTTAAGAGCCTCCTTATAATTATTTTTTACGGCGGTAGATGAGATTTGTGAGTTCATACCATTTTGTTTTTTTATCCGGGTGTATCTCAATAGAAGCAATTAATTTTTGGATTTCTACTAATAGGGTTTTTTTAATTGCCTCAACATACGCAAATGCTCCGCTTTCCTTTAAAAATTCTTGCACCCACTCAAAGTCATCTTCCGCTATCGCTTTCCCCCATATTTTACTTTTAAAGATGTCGGAATATTTTTTGCTGCTTTTGTTTAATAAATAAAAAGCAAAATAAGTGTGCTGTTTTTGATTGAAATCATGAAATGTTTTTTTTCCGAGGATAACGCTCCGGCTCGTAACATCTATTTCATCATCAACAAGCTGAAAAAGCTCTCCTATTTTTTCCCCTACATCAAAGTACTGTTTAATGCGCTCTGTGCCTATGTTGCACTCGAGTGCCCCGAAGAGCATTGGTCTAGCAAAAGTATATCTACCGGACTTTATTCTATTTTTCTCCACCAACAAAGGTTCGCTTAGCCTAGAACGACGCGGTAAATCCGTATCCAGCATTTGACCTATAGCCAACTCCGATACGAGGTTGCCGTATGCAAGACCTAGCGATGTGTTATGTATACTAGCTTTAAGTATATACTGATACGCCCAGTTAAAAACTAAATCTCCAATAAGTATTGCTTGGTGAATTGCCTGGTCTTTGGACAAGCCGAACTTTTCTTGAAGGAATAATTGCATCGTAGGTACACCGTGGCGCAAGATTGCTTGATCTACGACATCGTCATGAATTATCGCGAACAAATGAAGATATTCGACTCCAAGCAGGAGGTCTTTGTTTATCGCTTGATTATGGTCGCTTGCAACCATACTAATAACAAAAGGTCTCAGTCGTTTACCACCCCGCGCAATGTTGTATATATATTCAAGATACTGATGTATTCTTTTGTCACTAGTATGTTTTTTGGCGTTTTCTATATTATCTTTTATAGATGCTATAAAAAATACATTAAATTCTTTCCTAAATACATTAAATTCTTTCATATTTTCATCGAAACGAGACTATGGGTCTATTATCTGTTTAAGATTCGGGCCTAGCACTGGTAAAATATTTTTGTTTACAATCTCTTCATAGCCTAGTCTATTGGGATGTATGCCGTCTGCAGTATTGAGGTTTGGTTGCAAAGCAACGCCGTTCAAGAAAAATGGTACGAGCGGTAGGTTATATTTTTTTGCAAGCGTGGGATATATTGAGTCAAAATATTCTTTGTACTCTCTACCATTACTCGCAACTGATTGCATACCAAGTAACACTACAGGTACTTTACTTGAAGTAATTTTCTGTATTACAGAGTCTATATTAGACAGAATGAAAGCAGGGTTAGTGTTTCGAAGCATGTCATTGGCACCGAGACCTAAGAGTATGAGGTCTGGTTTTTGTTCTAGAACAAAATCGACCCGATCGAGCCCCCCACTCGTGGTCTCACCAGACACTCCCATATTTACAACCTTAAACGTCAGGTTGTACTCTCTAAACTCTGGGTTCTTGTTTAAAATATCTTCTAATATGTTCGGGTAGCTGTCTTTTAACGGAACATTGAGTCCTGCGGTAAGTGAATCCCCAAAGGCGACTATTTTAAATTCCTTTTTACTTACCCCTGTACCCGGATCTGTATTTTGTATATTTCCTGGACTCGGCTTTTTGTATACAAAAGCATATAGAGAAAGTGAAAGAATCGATACAATAATTATCCCAATAGTTATTTTTGTTTTGAAATTCATGTTCATAATTATACTAGGATTACTTTTCGGCCAGTAAATTTTTCAAAGGAGAATTGGTCAAGGGCTTTGATATAATATAAGCAAACAGAGAAACAAGTATAATAATACCGGACACTGTAAACACAGGCATAGAGTCGAGCGTGAAGGTGCCAAATGAGAACAAGAAACGATTTAAGGCGTAGGCTATGGCGTGAGACAATGCATATGCAACAACACCTGCCACGAGCACCAGTGAGATTATTTCTAATATAAACAATGAAAGTATTGACTTGGATTTTAGACCAAAAGCCCTAAAGACAAGCACATCACTCCGCCTCTCGTATATGGACTGTCCAGTCATTACAAATATAAGAATAAGTCCAAGTATTATACTCGGTATACCGATTATTTTTAATGCGAGCACCACATTGTCTACGAGATTGCTCACGGTGCTAAATAGTACATATGTTTCTATCGGTATTATGTTTGGATATTTCGCTCCTAATTCGGATTGAATCTTTGTGATGTCTTGTGCAGGCACATCTACTGAGCCGAAATATGAAGCTGGAAATTTCGATATTACATCAGGTGAAAATACCAAGAAGAAAAATGGGGTACCACTCGACCTATCCGCGCTCCGTATATTTGTAACTACTGCTTCTACATTTATTCCTTGTATAAAGACCTCTATTTTGTCTCCAATATTAACCCCTCCTATATCCTCTGCAAAAGAGTCGTCTATAGACACAGAGTTTTTAGTTATATCGCTGTGCCAGATTCCAGAGACTATCTTCTCCCCCGCGAGTAGAGTTGATCTGTATGTCATATTGAACTCGCGAGTTATGCCTGGGTCACTAGACAGAGTCATATCCTTGTTATTTACCGATAGTAGCCGACCTCGTATGATGGGGTAACTTATAAATGTTTCTCCTACTATTTTTTTAACATCTTCTATTTGACTCTTAGTTATGTCTACCAGATAGAGAGGTGGTGCTTTCTCAGAAATATTCTGGCGTATGTTTGCAAGTATGTTTGTTTCTACCGCAGAAATTATAAAAACTCCCGAAAATGCGGTCATGATGGAGGCTATAACGATCACCGTCTCGTACCCTCGCCAAGAGAGTGACGAAATAATGCTCCGTATTATAAAAGAAAATGAATTCCTGATCTTATATAAAAATCTCACTATAAAATGCGCGAGCGCCATAAACAATGCAAATGAGCACATAAGCCCCAACATGCTATAGGCAACTAATTTGATGTCGGATGATAGTATGTACAAAAGTGTAGAAATTATGAGCGGGATAGGTATATACAAAAGAAAAGATGTATACTTTTTTGTTTTTGCATCATAAGAAATATTTGCAAGCAATTGCTTGGCTGTTATGCCATCGAGTGATCTAAAAAATGGCAAAGCGGATGAAAGTATGACTATCAAACAAATAACCCCGCCCCATATAGTTGTCGGCCATATCGCTATTCCGTTTATCTGGCTCTGTGTATTGGAGGAAATAAAAATCAGTGTGGAGTTAGAGGCAACCACGCCAAGATACGACCCGAGAGCTCCGGCAGACACACCAATGATTCCAAGTATGAGACTGTAAATTTTTTGTATTTCTGTATTAGTAGCTCCAAATGTTTTCAGGATTGCTATCGTTTTTTTAAACTTAGACAGCACATACGTGAGATTGGTTATTATATTGACTACTACCAAAAACAGAGAAATAGCTAGCACAATTCCTACAAAACTTTTTACACTTGATAATCCTCGTACAAAATTATTCGGACCATTTGAAGAGTCGTCGTATCTAATTTTATTCTCTTTTGCAAAAGCTTCTATATTTTTTCTACTACTCAAAGAGAGGTAATTTTGAACGTCTTCTCTAATTAGGATTGTATAGTTACTTCTACTCTGTGAAAGGTCTATATTTGATTTGCTAAAATCTTTTGCTCGCATAATCACTTGGGGTGCAAACGATACACCCAAAGAAACTCCATCCGGCTCTTTTTTTAAGACACCCAAAATCCTAAACACACCGTCACCCAGTAAAACATTTTCTCCAACTTTTGCATTTATTTTATCTAAAAAAGATTTTTCTGCAAATATGCCATTTTCGACCAGCGAAAAGGCGGGTTCTGAGACAACACTGCCGTATAGAGGAAAATTATCTCCGACAGCTCTGATTGAAGCTGCTACGGTGGAGCTGCTATTAATATTTTTAAAAACTGCTTGTACCGAATATTCTTTTGCTATGGTTACGTTGTTTCGATCGAGGTCTTTTAACGGTCCTTCTTCTGTGTCGATCGGCCTTGCGGCTGACAACACAATGTCTCCTCCTATGATTGTTTTACCTTCACTTATAAAATAATTTGAAATACTCTGGGAAATAGAAATAGAGCCTCCAAACAAAAAGGCTCCCACTGCGATACTAAAAAAAGTAAGCAGTAAATATTTATAGCTTCGCCTCAAGAGTGTTTTGGTAAAGTAAAATATCATAGTGCTTATGCTACATGAGAAGCTATTTTTAGCTGACCATCTTTTATCTCATATATAACATCCATCTGTTTCGCGATATTCATATCGTGAGTAATAAGCACCAGTGTCTTACTACTATTATCAACAAATGAAAGCAGTAAATCGAGTATTTTTTTGCCGTTAATAGAGTCGAGGTTGCCCGTCGGTTCGTCTGCAAATATCACATCACACCCAGAGGCGAGCACTCGTGCGATTGCCACTCTTTGTTGCTCTCCCCCTGAGAGAGTTGCTGGTAAGCTGTTTTTTCTATGTGATAGGTTTGTACTTTCAAACAATCCGTCCACTATACTGATTTTATTTTTGACACTCTGACCATTAGACCTAATTGAAAGTGGTAGCATGACGTTTTCGTATGCAGTGAAGAACTGTACCAATTCAAATGCTTGGAATATTATCCCCACTTTTTCATTTCTAAATCGGGACAACTCCTTTTCAGGTATATTGTGAATATCCACACCGTCATAGAACACAGATCCTGTTGTAGGTTTGTCTAGTCCTGCCACAATAGATAAAAACGTCGACTTACCAGACCCTGACGGACCAATGATTGCGATCTTTTGACCACTCTCTATATCGAGAGAAATATTATTGAATATTGTCGTAACCTCTTCTTTGTTTTCATAAGACTTGCTTATGTTTTTTATTTCTATCATGTGTGTATTAATTAATCGGGCAAGAGTTCTTGCCTAGCGCCGCATACAATCCGCACCAGCTAAAGATCGCCTCAAAGAGTGCTAGGCCAGAGAAGAAAAGTAGGATTGGGCTCCATGTGGTAGTGATAGCAAATACGAGAAGTGCTATAGCGATAGCTAGACGTATTATTCTATCTTTGTTGCCGATATTTTTACTGGTTCCGCGCGCTGTACTTCGTGCAAATTTTTTCAGTACTGTACGATAAACAAATCCGAATATAAACGCCAGTACAAACATAATGACAATCAGTCCCCAGCCAAAGGGTGAGAGAATAAAGTCTATTGGGGATTTGTTGAAGAAATCTTTTTTGAGCTGTGGGATAAGTGTAAGCGCGTTTACGGTCTCTTTGAAATCAAATGCTTCTATCTCGCCTATCGCTAGTGAGTACTTGCTGTCGTTGTTGATACTCCAGACACGGATCTCATAATCGCCCGCAGGAGCCTGCGCCTTGTACTCTGGACCCTGCCAATAAGTGTCATAACCAAATGGT
>Ga0163153_10005274_pt1 | contig 15398 bp, 17 predicted proteins | sample OliLakLV19MP6IB1_FD_148629 | JGI IMG/M metagenome (GOLD analysis project Ga0163153, IMG submission 148629) | Freshwater microbial mat bacterial communities from Lake Vanda, McMurdo Dry Valleys, Antarctica - Oligotrophic Lake LV.19.MP6.IB-1 | ecosystem: Environmental > Aquatic > Freshwater >... | reverse complement strand
ACCTGCACAAAGTGAACAAGCGCATGCTCGAAGGGCTGATCAAGACCGGCGCGTTCGATTCAACCGGCGCGAAACGTTCACAGCTGGCTGCGGTGCTGGACCAAGCCGTCGAGGACGGCGCCGCTACGCAGCGCGAACGAGATCTCGGGCAGACCAATATTTTTGGCGACGAGCTAAATGGACAGGGTTCTGAGGAACACCTGACCGCGCCACCGTTACCCAATATTCCGGAATGGGACCAAAGCGAGCGATTGAAACATGAACGGGAATTGACCGGCTTCTATATTTCCTCTCACCCACTGGCACGCTATGAGGGCACCATTCAGGCGCTTGCCACGGCCTCGACGATCGGGCTGTCTGAATTATCCGACGGTCGGGAAGTGAAACTCTGCGGAATTATCACCACCGTCAAAAGCATGCTGACTAAGAAGGGTGATAGGATGGCCTATCTCACCCTTGAAGATCTTCTCGGTGTGGTTGAGATCATCGTGTTTCCAGATCTCTATAAACAAGCCGCTGAGTTGGTTGTTCCGGAACGTCTCGTGCGCATCACAGGCACAATCGATCGTGGAGATAAAGGTACGAAAATTCGAGGGAGCAAGATTGAACCGCTCGCCGAGGTGCAAGCGCAAACCATCAAACGGGTCTATATTCGATTAACAGATCGTCCAGGTGTGACAGAACAATTACCGCGGCTCCGTGAGATCTTTTTGCGGCACCCCGGCGGCACAGCCGTCTCGCTGACATTACGGATGGATTCAACACTGGAAGCTGAGACGGCCCCGCTTCCTCACATGACGATTACCCCCAGCGAACGGTTTGTGGCAGACGTTGAAGAAGTGCTAGGCAAAAGGACTATTATTCTGCTATCGTAGCGCATACTGCAGAGAACGGCTCCTATGTTCTCTCCCGATTATTTTATCGAAATGCGTTGACACCGTATGCGCGATTACCTCGAGTTCGAAAAACCGATTCGCGAGATCGAAGAAAAAATAGAAAAGCTCGCGGCTGTTCCCGCCGGGAAATCGGCTCCCCAGGAGGAGATCCGCAAGTTGCGGATGAAACTGGCCCAGGTCGAAGATACCCTCTACAACAAACTTACCCCTTGGCAGCGCACGCAACTCGCTCGACATCCCCAACGGCCCAGCACCATCGATTACATCAGTTATCTATTCAGGGATTTCTGTGAGTTTCATGGGGACCGTTCGTTCGGTGACGATCGTGCCATCGTCGGAGGCTTCGCTCGCTTCAACGATCGGTCCATCATGGTCATCGGCCATCAAAAAGGAAAGACGCTCAAAGAGCGGATGCAAAGAAATTTTGGCATGCCGAATCCGGAGGGGTATCGAAAGGCGCTGCGCCTTATGCGTATGGCTGAGAAATTCGGACGCCCGATCGTGACTTTTATCGATACGCCAGGAGCCTACCCCGGCATCGGCGCAGAAGAACGGGGCCAGGCTGAAGCCATTGCCCGGAATCTGTTGGTCATGTCGCGTCTCGCCGTTCCGATTATTTCCATCGTCATCGGTGAAGGTGGCAGTGGCGGGGCGCTTGCACTGGGCGTCTCGGATCGCGTCCTTATGTTGGAGCATGGGGTCTATTCGGTCATTTCTCCAGAAGGCTGCGCCGCCATCTTATGGGACGATCCGACGAAAGTTCCTGATGCCGCTGCCGCACTGAAGATGACGGCAAAAGATCTGGTCGACCTCCATATCGTGGACGAAGTCATCCCAGAACCTGTCGGCGGCGCTCATCGGAATCTGAATGCCATCACCGATCGTGTCGCCAAATCCCTCAGCAACCAACTCTCCCAGCTCAACGATCTCTCTCTTCCACTTTTGCTGTCTCAGCGCGATCAGAAATACCGATCCATCGGCGCCGTCAACGGGCTCACCCCCATTTCCCACTAGAGCGATCCACCATCCGTACCTCTTGTGATCAACGCGGTCTTGGCGCCGTCCTCTTTCTTTCCCAGCCGATAGCGTCTATCAACGCATCTGTCTTCGGTTGAATACTCAGCCAAGGGATAGGAAGAATAGCCTTCCAACAAAACATAGAGGCCATGTCATGTGTAGAGCCTCTCGCCTTCTCTCACTAATGCGGTCAGGACAATCACCCCCATACATCGCTATAGATTCTGTAGGAGAACGATGGACAGCGGGAAGGGCCATCAGACCGTATTGACATCGCTAGATAAATAAGGTTTGCTATGGGCCTGAGTGCTGGAGGAGGAACCAGGAGACGATGACTTGAGTTAGGAGAATCCGGCTCGGCGATTAACCTGTTTTTCGACCTTAGTTTTGTTCCACAAGGGCGATGAAATGGTCAAGGCATCAGGCACATCAGCGGGAATCACAGAAGTACCCGAGCAGACGGAAGAGCGACAGCGCACTCCACTTCGAGACGTCGCAGACATGCCGGTAGAAGACCTGCGACAGCTTCTGCATGAGTTGCAAGTCCGTCAGACCGAGCTGGAGGCACAGAACAAGAAACTCCACCAAGCTCGGACGGAAGGCTGCGATTTTTCTCCGGTCGGCCAGCTGACACTGGATACACATGGCAAGATTGTAGGGGCGAATCTACGAGCCGCAAAACTGGTGGGCATAGACCGGGACAAGCTTATCGGACAGCCGTTCATCCGCTTTGTTGCACAAGATAGTCAAGACATCTTCCATTGGCATAGCCAGAAAATCTACAAGACAGGTGCGCGGCAGTCCTGCGAGATGCAGGTGCGCGGCAGTCCTGCGAGATGCAGCTCCAAAAAAAATCCGGCGCTCCCCACTGGGTCCATCTCGAGAGCCTTGCAGTGGCCAGAGAGTCGGGACCGGTCACCCATTGGCAGACGGCGCTGCTCGATATCAGCGAGCAAAAGCGGACAGAGGGGGCCTTGCGGCTTGCGAAGTTTTCTATGGAACGAGCCGCTGACGCCGTCTACTGGATCGATCAGCAAGCCAGGATTCTGGATGTGAACGAGGCGGCCAGCCTCATGTTGGGCTATTCCAAAGACGAGTTGTGCACCATGACCGTCCACGACCTGAATCCTGACTTTCAGAAGAAGAAGTGGCCAGAGTTTTGGGCAGAAACTCAGCGGCGCGGGACGATGGTGCTGGAAACGGTCCATCGGGCGAAGAATGGCCGGCTGATCCCCATCGAGGTGAGTGTCAATTATCTGTTCTACGAAGGAAAAGAATACCACTGTGCGTTCGTGCGCGACATTACCGAGCGTAAACGAGGGGCGGAAGAGATCGCTCAGCTGGCTGATCGACTGGAACTCGCCACTCGCGCGGCGCAGATCGGGGTGTGGGACTGGAACATCCTGAAGAACGAATTAGTCTGGGACGACCGGATGTTCGCTCTGTATGGGGTAGAGAAAGAAGACTTTGGCGGCGCCTACGACGCCTGGCTGTCCAGCGTGCATCCCGATGATCGGGTGCGATGTGATGAGGCGATCCAGCAGGCCTTACGCGCGGGAACGCCTTACGACATCGACTTTAGAATTCGATGGCCTACTGGGGTGGTTCGTGTCATCAAAGCCTCGGGGCAGGTCATACGGGATCCGGATGGCACTCCGCTACGGATGACGGGCGTGAACTATGACATCACGGATCGAAAACAGGCTGAGGAAGCGCTCGGGGCGAGTGAGCGGTTAATGAATAACATCCTCGAGAATATTCCTTCATATGTGTTTGCCACCGACCGCCAACACCGCTACATTCTCTTGAGCGATGACCTGGCCAGGTTCTATGGGAAGCGCAAAGAAGAGATTCTCGGCAAGACACACCACTCTGTTTTTTCTGAGAACGTGGCGGATGCTATCCAGGCGACCAACGAACAGATCATGACGAGTGGTATCGCTCAACAATTTGAAGAAGTTGTGCAGAACCCGGTGAGTGGAATACCACGTATCCTATCCACCAACAAATCCCCCCTGAGGGATGCGAAGGGACAGATCTACGGAATCTCAGGGATTGCCACCGATATTACCGAGCACAAGCGGCTGGAGGCGCAATTCCGGCAGGCTCAAAAGATGGATGCGATCGGCCGGTTGGCCGGTGGGGTCGCGCACGACTTTAATAACCTGCTCACCGTCATCAACGGGTACAGCTCGATGCTCATCGAACGGTTGGCTCAGGAAGACCCCAAACATGAGATGGCCGTAGAGACCTTGAAGGCGGGCGAACGGGCCAGTGAGCTGACCAAGCAATTGCTCGCCTTCAGCCGCAAGCAGGTCCTCCTACCGCAGTCATTGAACTTCAACGAATCGTTGCGCTTGATCAGTTCGATGCTTAACCGTCTACTGGGTGAAGAGGTGACGCTGACGATGGATCTTGCGCCGGATCTCTGGTCAATCAACGGCGACAAAGGGCAACTTAATCAGGTCACGATGAATCTGGCCATCAATGCCCGCGATGCGATGCCAAACGGAGGGAAGTTGACGATTGCCACGCGCAATCTTTCTGTCACGCCAGAGTGGCTGGATCATTATCAGATGATGCAGCAAGGAGACTACGTGCATGTGAGCGTACACGACACCGGACACGGGATGAGCCCTGAGACACTCTCGCATCTGTTCGAGCCATTTTTTACGACCAAAGAGGTGGGGCAAGGAACAGGCCTGGGGTTGGCGACGGTCTATGGGATCGTCAAGCAAAGCCAGGGCTATATCTTTACCGACAGCGCGCTTGATCAAGGAACCACATTTCATCTCTATTACCCGCGCGTCATAGCGGCGGCGGCGGCAGCTCCGACACCGCCGATTGGTCACAAGAAAGGGTCAGAACATCTGCTCATCGTCGAAGACCAGGATTCAGTTCGAGCCCTCATCCTCCAGGCATTGAAGCAGGACGGTTATCGAGTCATAGAGGCCGCAAGCGGCGAAGAGGCCTTGCGCAAAGCATCATCGCTGTCTGAGCCGATCCAGGCTCTTATAACCGATGTGATCATGCCTCATATGTCCGGCCTCGTCCTAGCGGAACGGTTGAGGGTGACCTGGCCCAATATCCGAGTGCTCTTCATGTCGGGCTACGTCGACCCTTCACAATCGGCCTTTCTCGATGAGCCAACTGCTGCCTTTATTCAAAAGCCTTTTTTGCCCGATGATCTGGCCAGGCATCTGCGGAACCTTTTGGACAAGTCGATCGTACGGGAACGCTGACCTGTTTGGACGCTCGACCTTTCCAGATTCACTCCAGCCTTCAGACCACCTAATTCGTTCTATTTTTTTTGAGCCACTCCACAGCCCCTGTGCCGGCGGCAAGTCCTGTGGCGAAGCAGGCAGTCAGAAGATAGCCGCCAGTCGGCGCCTCCCAATCCACCATTTCTCCGACACAAAAAATTCCCGGCAGCGCGCGGATCATCAACCGTGCGTCGAGTGCTTCAAAGGGCACGCCACCAGCCGTGCTGATCGCTTCCTCCAGCGGGCGAGGTGCAATGAGTCGCAGCGGCAACGCTTTAATCGCAGCGGCCAGACGGGCCGGGTCTGTAAAATCCTCCTTCGAGATCACTTCACGAAGCAGCCCTGCCTTCACGCCTTCGATATGGGCCTGCCGCTGAAGATGTGTCGCTAAGGTGCGTTTCCCGCGCGGTCTTGATAAGTCGTGAGTCAATCGCGGGACGTCTCGGTCAGGCGCAAGGTCGAGCCGTAACGTGGCGACTCCCCTGGCCAGGATCTCCTCGCGAAGAGAGGCAGACACCGCGTACATCACGCCGCCTTCCACGCCGGTCTCCGTGATCACGAATTCCCCCGGATGCCAGGACTCGGCTCCGGTATCATTCCGCATCACAATGGCCACTGACTTGACCGGGTGCCCGGCAAACTTCGTTCGAAAATGCTCGCTCCAGCCCACGTCGAAGCCGCAGTTCGCAGGCTGCAACGGCACAATGTGAATTCCACGTCCTGCCAACAACGGTACCCACCCTCCATCGGACCCGAGCTTCGGCCAACTACCGCCTCCAAGCGCCAGTACCACTGCATCGGCCTGGACAGAGAGGTCTCCCTCTGACGTGGCGAAACGCAGAGCCCCCTGCTCATCCCAGCCAGACCACCGGTGACGTATGTGGAACCGCACGCCGGCCTGACGCAACCGGCGGAGCCACGCGCGCAACAGCGGCGCGGCCTTGAGATCGGTGGGAAACACGCGCCCGGAAGTGCCCACAAATGTATTGATGCCGAGTCCACGGGCCCAGGTTCTGAGCGCATCAGGCCCGAACGATGCCAGGAGCGGCTCGATCTGCACGCGACGCGCACCATAGCGCGTGAGAAATTTCTCAGACAGCTCCGAGTGTGTAAGATTCAGGCCGCCTTTCCCAGCTAGAAGAAACTTGCGACCAACCGACGCCATCGCGTCATAGAGCTCAACCTGTGCGCCGCCAGCGCTCGCCGCTTCTGCAGCCATGAGCCCTGCCGGGCCTCCACCGATAATCGCAATCTTCATTGGACGTCAATCTAGTCGATATGGTGCATGAGTCAAGTATTGATAAAAAACCGAGATCTCGAACCCGAGCACTCCTTTGCCGCCTGATACGTCAACATTCAATGGGGGTTTTACCACCCGAAACGCGCTATACTCTCACGAAACGATGGATGAGCACGAATCAGTACAAGTGGTCGAGCTTCGGATCAGTTATCGCTATGCGACCGCGCATCCATGGGTCGTCCAGGCCATTCGCGGGTTCTTATCGGCATACTTCATGGAGCACCCGGGGTTTCGTGTACAACGCTATATGGAAGAGCTGGAATCCGGTACGCATCTATGGATATGTGAAGCGCCTCCCACCATGAAGTTTCTCAGACTCTTGAGGCGGCTAAAGGAAGATATCCCTCCCTGCCAGACCCAACAGATCATCGCTGATGTGCCCACGCGATCTCGATATCTTATCGATTGCCTCGATCAACCCACGGAACCCTAGGCTGACAATCGTGTCGTATTCTTCGCAGGAAATCAGCAAGAGGCGCAGTGCCATATCCAACAGGCTGAGGACACTCATCTTCAGAACGATAGCTGTGCCTTTGGCAGTGGCTGCCAGCATCTTCTCTATAGAATTAGCTCATGGAGGCAACAGCTCCCCTCTTCCCAGACCAGATCACATCGTTCTCGTGATTGAAGAGAATCACGCCTATAGCCAGATTATCAATTCGCCCGATGCGCCCTATATCAACAGACTGGCGGCTCAGGGGGCCCTCTTCACACAGTCATTCGGCATCACTTACCCCAGCCAGCCGAACTATCTCGCGCTCTTTTCAGGATCGATGCAAGGTATCACCGATAATTCCTGCCCGCATACGTTCACAACACCTAATCTAGGACACAACTTGCTTGCAGCAGGACTGACCTTCGCCGGATATTCAGAAGACTTGCCCTCAGTAGGCTCCTTTATTTGCAGTGAGGGCCACTATGTACGTAAGCATAATCCGTGGATAAATTGGCAGGACAGTGCTACCAATGCGCTGCCTACGACGACCAATCTACCCATGACACATTTCCCGACGGAATACAGCACGCTTCCTACGGTAAGCATAGTGGTGCCCAATCAAACACACAATATGCACAGTGGAAAAAATTCAGAGATGATTCAGGCTGGTGACCGCTGGCTCCAGACACACCTAAACGCTTACGTCCAATGGGCGCAGCAACACAACAGCCTCTTGATCGTGACGTGGGATGAGGACAATAAGAAAGAGAATAACCGGATCGCGACACTCTTCATCGGGCCCATGGTGCAGGCCGGTCGATACGAACAGCGGATCACCCACTACAATGTCCTGCGCACGATTGAGGAGCTCTATGGGCTTTCCCACTCCGGTGCAAGCGCGAATGCCCCACCTATCACCCACATCTGGAAATCCACCCCTCGCCCCTGATGGGCCCTCTCTGTAAGGCCCACATCCATGACCGCCTGGCTCAATCACAGGAGTGAAAATCAGGCTGCATATCCTTGAGGATTGTCCTTTTGCCAGCGCCAGGCATCGGCGCACATCGCGTCAATTCCACGTTCCGCGCGCCAGTCTAATAATGTTAACGCCAGTTGCGGGTCAGCATAGCAAGAGGCAATGTCACCGGGGCGCCTAGGTGCTATCTTGTATGGAACAGACCGGCCGCTTACCCGCTCAAATGCTCGCACAATATCCAACACGCTATACCCTCTGCCTGTGCCTAGATTCACAGTCAAACATTCGACTCTCTCATGTGTTCGTTCCAGGACCTTGAGTGCTTTGAGATGCCCATGAGCCAAGTCCACGACATGAATATAATCCCGTACCCCAGTCCCATCCGGAGTAGCATAATCGTTGCCCCACACGTTGAGGCAATCTCGCCGCCCGACTGCCACTTGAGTTACGACCGGCAACAAATTATTCGGGATGCCTTGAGGATCTTCCCCGATCAAACCGCTGGCATGGGCGCCCGCCGGGTTAAAATAACGGAGAATGCCTACCTTCCAGGATGCATTGCTGTGATGCAGATCGCGCAGAATCTCTTCGATCATCAGCTTTGTTCGGCCATAGGGATTGGTAGCGGAAAGCGGGTGGTCTTCGGTCAGCGGCAGTCGAATAGGGTCGCCATACACAGTCGCGGAAGAACTGAACACCAGGGTTTTCACCCCGCACTCACTCATCGCTTCCAGCAAACGCACGGTGCCGATCACATTATTGTCGTAATAGGCCAACGGCTGTGTCACTGACTCTCCCACTGCCTTGAGACCGGCGAAGTGAATCACCGAACCGGCTCCACTCTCTCGCAGGGCCGATACCAAGGCCGCACGGTCGCGAATGTCGCCTCGCACGAGCCGGAGCTTTTTCCCTGTGATACGCTCGACTCGCGCCACAGCCTCAGGGTGACTATTGGAAAAGTTGTCAAATACAGTCACATCATCGCCTGCGTCAAGCAACTCCACGCATGTATGCGAACCGATATAACCCGCACCGCCGGTCACAAAAATCATGGGGTTTACCTCAACGAAATTCCCCGCAGCAAGCTGAGGGGAGCTTCATTGCTCCCTCCTAGCTCGCTCGTTTCCATTCAAAGGTAGTGCGACCTGGTCGATCCTCGATTGCGCGCGTCGAACGAGCACTTTCTTATCGTGCGTGTTCCGCGAGCAGGAGGAGGACCAGGCCGTGCTACCCGCTACTTCCACCCTTCTCCATTCGTGCCTCCTCCGAACCCTCCGAAGTTTCCGCCAAAGCCCCCCTGCCCTGCTCCCCAATACTCCCCTTTTTGAATTCTGGTGTAGGGATGCCGAAGGTCGGGCCGGCTAATCCACCAAAAGAAAGTGACCGCGCTAATCCCTGTAAAGATCGCGAGCCCGAGCCCGAGCCCCAGGCCTTTAGAGTGTTTCCTCGAAAAATCTCCGATACGTATTTCCTGCGCAGGTGACGCGAGCGCCACCACGGTGAGATAGAGGCCTTCACCAAAGTGTCCCAACTCAATCGACGGCTGCAGGCTTTCACGGCCGACTTGATTGACCACCGCTGGAGTAATGACAGGCAACATCTGCCGGCCTAGCGTGATCGCAGCTTGCCGTTCCTGCACCGCGACCAGCACCATCATGCCATGTTCCTGTTGCGTCGATCCGATTCCCCACTTTTCATAGAGTGCCGTTGCATACTCATTGGCTGACCCGAACGGCTTGATAGTGGGGACGGTCACCACCACCATTTCCACGCCTGTCTTCCGCTCAAGATCCTGGCAGACGGACCGGATACGCTCTTTCCAATCCCCATCGATCGCCTGCGCATGGTCGCTCACATAGCCTTGAGGGCCCGGCAACTGGACCTTGGGGCGTTCATAGAACGCAGCCTGAGCCAGGCCTTCAAAGACAACCAGGCAGAGTACCATTGCCATACTGAGAGTTCTCGTCATCACGGCTCCACCTGAGGAAGTTGCTCAACCGCGCGTGTCACCAATACTGTGGTCTGCAGATACCGGTCGAAGAGTCGAGACATTTCGTGGGGACCTGGAGAAATCTGTCCACGCTTAAGCAACCAGACATCCAGCAACCCCTGTAGATCCAGTTTCAGCTGCTCGCCGACATCCGAGATCACCAACTCTGAATGAGAAAGGGGGGGACGCCCAAGAAGACGTTGAACTCCGCGCAGCAGAGGAATCGTTGAGGGAATCGAAAGCGTCAGTAAAATTGTCGTCGCGTCGTCGCCTCCGCCCCCTTCCACATAGCGCTGACGCAGCCGTACGATAAGACTTGTCAAACCCTGAACTACGGCCTCTTTCAGCCGATCGGTCTTCACGTGGAAGCCGATGAAGGGATCGCGCCCGTCGAGAACGCGGTGTTGCTCCTGGATCTCTAGAAACTCGAGTGGAAAGACCGCTGCCGACATGCGCAATTCCTCTTCCGTCAGAAAGAGGGGGACCACAATCTGCTCTTTACTCCATCGACGGTGCAACAGGCTGTACTGCTTCAGGACGGCACTGTCGTAGGATGAGACGAGAAGGAGGATGTTCAGGTTTGACCGACCTTGGAGAAATTCCCCCCTGACGGCGCTGCCATAGAGCAACAAGCCTTCCAGCTGATCTCCGAATGCCGCTTTAACCTCCTTCACATACGTCTGCAGCAGCTTCTGCGTCTCATTCGACAATCCATCGATCATACGTTCAGCCGCACCTATGTTTCTCATAAAGACATCGGATGTGGAGGTCTCTCATGGGCGCGGATATCTGGAAGCAACCCCGCGGCAATCACACGATCGATCAGATTAAACGGGGGCATGGTCCGCAGCCCCGCCGTGGTCGAGAGAACCTGATAGCGAAGCCGCGCGTTCCGGTCCAGCGTCTGAAACACACGATCGCGCAAGAACGCAACCACAGGATTCTTCGTATTCCAATAGAACACTTGTTGATCAGCCAGTTGCTGTAGCATGGTGACTTGTGGCCGCCTAGCCCGTTCAAATTCTTTCAACCTTTCGGCGGAATAATTCCGATCGTTCAGACAGCTCGGCAAGAGATCGGCCAGCGCCATGGCATCGACCATAGCCTGCATGCGTCCCTGCGAGGCATGAGGATTCATCGCGTGGGCGGCATCGCCGATCAACACCGCTCCATCCGCCACCCAGGTTGGTGTTCGTATCCGTCCAGTCGGCATATACGCGGTCTGCCCCCAATCGTTCAAGCAGCGAAAGAGCCTAGAGAACTGTGGCGCAATTTGGCTCCATATCTGCTGTAGTGCAGGAATCCCCTGCTGCTTCACCGCCTCCATCGAATCCTTGGGAATCATATAATAGAGATAGGCCTTGTTCCCCGTCGCTGGAAAAATTCCTAAAATCGTCTTGTGCCCGACATAGTAAAACGATTCCGATACCGGCTCGTCCGATTCGAGAATCGCAATGAGATACCCGTCAGGGTAGAGGTACAGATCGGCAGGAATCTTCAACGCCTCGCGCACTTTTGAGAAGGCGCCATCGGCGCCGACGACGACCTTTGCGCGAATCGTGTGTGCGCCATCCGGGCCCTGCGTGGATACTCCCACCACCTGATTGCCTTCACGGACCAGCCCTGAGAATGAGGTCCCATAGCGCAATGTCACACTCGTATACTGCTGCACCGCCGCGATAATGGCATGATGGGCCACGTTGGGCAAGGTAACGATGGCGCGATTGTAGGGCGAGGGTAGGTCGCCATAGTCGATGCTGCAGAGGCGCGTCCCTCCGGCCCGGCAAAAATGAAAGAGCCGCACAGATCGCGTGGCATCGGCCGCAACGACTGCAACACACCCAAACGATCGAGTACGCGCTGTCCGTTCGGTTGGAGAATTTCTCCCCGCAAGCCCTTGGGCGGGCCAGTCGCCTGATCCAATACGACGGTGCGGACCCCTTGCTTCGCCAGCGCCAGGGCCAAGACGGCTCCGCCACCTCCTGCCCCCACCACCGCGACGTCGGTCTCTTCAGTCATCACGCCTCACCAAGATAGGCTAAGGCCGCGGTTAAGGTTGAGGCCGAACGAAGATTAACAGTTCGTTCTTCATCTTCCTCAATCGTGGCCTGAACCTCAACTTTTTCGTTTATTTCCAACTCCGGTATCGCGTGCGATCGTTCCACATCGCCAGGAACTTCTCTCGAGCCTTCACAGTAATTGCATGATCGGTTATGACGTCAAGCCGCTCATCGTTATAGCGATTACCGCTCGTCGTATGATTCATCGAGCCGGTTGTATTCACGTCATCGTCAATCACAACCTGTTTCAGGTGCATCAGCCCATCGTGCTCATTCACGAGGATCGGGATACCAGCCAAATGCAGTGTGTGGAGGGCCGTGCGTTGTTTGACATCCTCGGTGCGCTGACGATCAGTTCAGTGATCAGACGCACATCAACTCCGCGCTTCTTCGCTGCGACCATGGCCTCCACCGCGCGCGGAGAAGTGAGCCCATAGGCCGCCACATAGAGATAGCGCGTGGCGTGCCGATAGAGCGCGGTGAGGCGATCGAGCGGCGCGTCGTCAGGGCCGTAATAGACCTCTACCGTCGCGCCCCATCCGACCCCGAATGGCGCCACAAGCGACAGGACGATGAGAGCCCACGCCAGCGAGACCCGGCGAAACCTGACTGCATTCGGAGTCATTCGAGCTCGAATAACATCTTGAAATGATCGCCAGTCGTCTCCCAGGCCTGAGGAGCCGAAGTCGCAAGCCACTGTTGCAGGAACTGCTTTTGACCAGGTGTGAGTAGTTGCTTGATCTGGTGAGACCGCCCTTGGAGAGGCTGCAGAAACCCAACCCGCTTCTGGAAATCCAATGTCGCCGTGCGGACATACATGTTTGTGAAGGCTGTCGGGATGTCATCCTCTCCATCACCTTGAATCCAAACCGATAAAAACTTCTCTAACTGTAGCCCGGTGCTATCCATGGCGGGATCGGTATCGTGAAAGAGCTCGTTTTCAGATTCTTCGAGCGGAAGAGCCTCTGCGGACCTGAACATGAAATTGCGTTTCCACATGTCATCGCGCGTCCAAATGCTGGCATAGTGGCGGCGGATTGCAGACAAAGTCAAGCCGAGAGGCCTCCGGTTTCGTTGCCTTGACATTGGCAAAGTCGCTTTGATAGCGTGTTGAAATTGTTTAATTTCTTGGCCATGTTAGGAGTCTTCAATGCAGGTCACAATCAATGGGAAGACGGAAGAGATTTCAGGAGGAACGGTCCTCGATCTTCTCCAGGCCAAAAAAATTGAACCACACATGGTTGCAGTCGAAGTCAACGACGCTGTCTTGGACCGGAATCACCTCGCCACCACCAGTTTGAACAACGGCGACCGGGTTGAGTTCCTGTTTTATATGGGAGGTGGCCGGTGACGAGCACCCTGCATAAAGACATTACCGAACTCATCGGACGAACTCCCCTCGTCCGCCTGAACCGGTTGTCCCCTGTTGGCGGGGCGACAATCTACGGAAAAGTCGAGTTCTTCAATCCGGGTGGAAGTGTCAAGGACCGAATCTGCCTCAATATGATCGACGAGGCGGAACGACTGGGCGCATTAAAGCCTGGCGGTACAATTGTCGAGCCGACCAGCGGAAACACCGGAATCGGCCTGGCATTAGTCGCTGCGGTCCGTGGCTATAAACTGATTCTCGTGATGCCGGAGAGCATGAGCATGGAGCGTGCGAGCCTTTTATCGTCCTATGGCGCGCAGCTCGTCTTGACCCCGGCCTGGGAAGGGATGAAGGGTGCGATCCGCGAAGCGGACAGCATCATCGCACAGAACCCGTCATATTTTATGCCGGATCAGTTTTCCAACCCGGCTAACCCGGCTATGCATAAAAAGACCACGGCGATCGAGATTCTCGAGGCGCTCGACGGAAAGATCGATGCATTCGTAGCGGCAGTAGGGACTGGCGGCACCATTACCGGATGCGGGGAATTGTTCAAAGAGCGGAATCCCAACGTCCAGGTCATCGCAGTTGAACCGGCTGGATCACCGGTCTTATCAGGCGGAGAGCCAGGACCTCATAAGATTCAAGGCATCGGCGCGGGCTTCATCCCGAAAGTCTTGAACCGGACCATTATCGATCGTGTCATGACCGTAACCGATGACGAAGCCTATCAAACGGCCAAGCAGCTCTCAAAAAAAGAGGGCCTCCTGGTGGGAATTTCTGCCGGAGCCAACGTATTTACTGCACAGAAAGTGGCCCAGGAACTGGGACCAGGCAAGAACGTGGTCACCATTTTATGCGACACCGGCGAGAGATACATCAGTATAGAAAAGTATTTTAATATTTGAGATTTATTTCGTGAATTGAGCGAGGAGGGATGCTCAAAATGGCCGCCCAACGAGGCCGCAGGCGAGAAGAAACCGGAGACGTACCCTCAGGGGTACGTTGAGGATTTCTTCGAACCGAGAACGAAGTTGGAGGCCGTTTTCAGCATCCCGGCAAACATGGAATTTACTGAAGATCAAATAAACAGGTATAGCCGCCACATCCTCCTACCGGAGGTCGGTGGGAAGGGCCAAAAGAAGATCGCCAAGGCCAAGATTCTCATGGTAGGCGCAGGTGGCCTTGGTTCGCCGGCAGCGCTCTATCTGGCCGCAGCCGGTATTGGGACCATCGGCCTCATCGATAGCGATGTCGTGGACCTCACTAATCTTCAACGACAGATTCTCCACCATACATCGGACGTCGGCCGCCCGAAAGTCGTCTCTGGCAAAGAGAAGATTCAAGCCTTGAACCCGGACGTCCAGGTCTTAATCTACGAAGAGCGTCTGACGGCCGGCAATGCGTTGAAAATCATTAGTGATTACGACATTGTCATCGACGGGGTCGACAACTTTACGGCCAAGTTCCTTATCAACGACGCCTGTTTTTTTGCTGGAAAACCGTTAATCCACGGTGGCATCCTTCGTTTCGATGGCCGGGTGACGACCATTGTGCCGAAGCAGTCTGCCTGCTATCGCTGCGTCTTTAAGACTCCGCCGCCGGCTGGGCTGGTCGCCTCCTGCCAAGAGGCAGGCGTGATCGGCGTATTAGCCGGCATCATTGGCACAATCCAAGCCACTGAGGCCTTGAAACTCATCCTTGGAATCGGTCATCCTCTGACGAACCGATTCCTGGATTTCGATGCGCGCAAGACCCTGTTCAGGGAAATTAAAGTGAAACGCAATCCTGACTGTGCACTGTGCGGTGCACATCCAACGATTACCGAACTGTTCGATGACGGCGATCCGTTTGCCGGCTGTGCCGTCCGGCCGTAATTATTGACCCAGGAGCCTGTCCGACATTGACCTTCTACTACGGCGAACGATCCGCGACCATCTGCGTCGTTCTCGGCCCGAAAAAATCCTCAACGTATTCCAGCGAATACGCCTCCGGTTTTTCCAGGCCTGCGGCCTCGCATCTGGCCGCACCTCCTTCGCCTCGTCACGAAGGCAATGTCGGACAGGCTCCTAGCAAGGTGGAATCGCCATG
>Ga0163153_10005271_pt1 | contig 15403 bp, 16 predicted proteins | sample OliLakLV19MP6IB1_FD_148629 | JGI IMG/M metagenome (GOLD analysis project Ga0163153, IMG submission 148629) | Freshwater microbial mat bacterial communities from Lake Vanda, McMurdo Dry Valleys, Antarctica - Oligotrophic Lake LV.19.MP6.IB-1 | ecosystem: Environmental > Aquatic > Freshwater >... | reverse complement strand
CGTCCGCCCGCTGGAGCAGCTCGGCATTATCTTCCACCGCACGAGGTCATGCTGCTCGAAGCCCGGCGCGAGAGCCGCGGCCACTTCAACATCATCCACGTGCCCTCGGGCCTGAAGGCGGACGTCTCGAGAGGGCGGCTCCGAGAAGCACGTCCGTGACATCCGCGCGATGCTGGCGCTGTCGCTGGTCCCGCTCGACCACGGCGCGCTCGCCGACTGGCTCGGGCGGCTGGGCCTGGAGACACAGTGGCGGATCGTGACCGGCACGACTGCGTGAACATCCGCCCCCGCGGCGCGCAGCGGATAGGCGTGCACCAGCGACACCAGCAAGTGCGTCAGGTCGGGTCTTTGCGGATAGGAATTCGAAAAGCCTGATTTCAGCCTGATTTCACGTAACGCGAGATTATCGGACATCGCGCCTATCGGGCTGGGCCCCGCCCAGCGCCCCGCAAAGTACGGAATCTTCGACCTCGACAGGGGTGCATGGCGTTCACGGGCCCAGTTGCGCTACCGCACGCCGGCGCGCCGGCGGGACGGCGACCTCCCGGCGCAGGCCCTTGCTCAGCGCTCGCCCTGGGCGACGGCGTTCGCCGCGGGCGCCACGTAGGTTGCGTCGTGGCCGTCGACGCGTTGCTTGAGCTCCTTGCCGGCCTTGAAGAACGGCACCCGCTTCGCCATCACCGAGACCACCTCGCCGGTCTTCGGGTTGAGCCCCTCGCGCGCGTTGCGGCGCTTGACGATTAAGCTGCCGAAGCCGCGAATCTCGATGCGCTCGCCGCGCGCCAGCGCCTCGGCGAGGCTCGCGAACACGGAGTTCACCAGCGCTTTGGCCTCGCGCCGCGGAATGCTGGACCGGGCGTTGATGACCGCCTCGATCAACTCGCGCTTCGTCATGTCATCTCCCGGCGGACGACGCCGCCGCGCGGTCCCGAATACGCTTGCCCGACGTCGCCGCACGGGTTCCCTCCGCACGCCTGCTGCCCATCTTCGACGCCGCCGAACGCGCGTCGCGCGATCCCCTGGTCGGCCTGCACTCGGGCGCCCGGGTGGAGACCCGCGGTCCGCTCTTCTACCTGCTGCATCAACCTCACGACCGAATTGAACGTTGCGCCCGCGTACTGAATTAGGTACGCGTAGCTGGTGTCCGGCAGGAGCACGCCCAAAGCGCCCGTGCTTGGCTGCCGGTTCCACAGAACGGCTGCGGGCCACGAGGCCGTTCGAGGGTGGCTCAAGTCGCTTCCTGCAGAGGCTCGTAAGGAGGTCGGTTCGGACGTGCAACAGGTGCAGTGGAGATGGCCAACCGGAAAACCCCTCGTCGATGGATTGGGCGAAGGTCTGTTCGAGGTCCGAACCGGTTTCGATGGAGACATCTACCGTGTTCTGTTCTGCCTCGACGGCTCGACGATGGTTCTCCTGCACGGCTTCAAGAAGAAGGGGCAGAAGACGCCGAAGGGCGACCTCAACCTCGCTCGGACGCGCCAGAAGGAAGTGGAGCAAGAATCATGAAGAAGCACATCGGCTCGACGCTCGATTCGCTCTTCGAGGAGCTGGGCGAGAAGGAGGACGTCGACCTACGCACGCAGAAGAAGCTCCTAGCGGCCCGGATCGAGCACGTGATGACCCGACGCAACATGACGAAGACGGAACTCGCCCACGCCATGAAGACCAGCCGTACGGTCGTCCACCGGCTCCTTGATCCGAAGGATACGGGCGTGACGCTCGCAACGATCTGGAAGGCGTCGAGGGCCCTCGGGGTGAAGCTCTTGCAGGTCGCCTGAGGCGATCCATCGTAGCTGCGGATAGGCGGATAGCCCGCATGAGGGGTCGATTTACATAATCGGGATGTGATCGGACTCATCGTGTAGCTCCAAAGTGCAAATGTCCGGTTTCTCCAATTTAGAAATGTCCTGTTCCGGGCCACACGGGTGGCATGACGGAGCACGTGACATTGAGCCACAAGGAGCTGGACCGATTGCAGATCATGAGCCGCATTTTCGAGCGGCGCATGAGCCAACGAAGTGCTGGTGAGCTGCTGAGCCTTACCGAGCGCCAGGTCCGCCGGCTGTACCGAGCCTTCAAGGCGCACGGCGCCACGGGTCTGGTCTCGGGCAGACGAGGCAAGCCGAGCCAACGTCGATTGCCGCAGGAGACCCGCGGCCGGGTCCCGCGGCCGGGCACTCGAGCTGATCCGCGAGCACTACGGCGACTTCGGACCGACGCTCGCGCACGAGAAGCTCACCGAGAAGCACGGGCTGAAGCTGTCCGTCGAGACGCTTCGCGGGTGGATGGATCCGCGATGAGATCTGGCTGCCGCGGGCCCGACGCGCTCGTCGCAGTGCCGCCCAGGGTGATGGCCGAGCCGGGCTGCTGGCCGCCACGTCGTCGGCCGCGCGCGAGATCGAAACCTTCGTGATCTGGTTCGAGCAGGAGCGGCTGCCCTCGGCCAACGCGCCATATGCAGTGGGGAAGGCCAACCTCGAAGCGCGGTACCAAGCGGAGGAACTCATCGACGTGCCGGCCGACCACCTGCTGGCGATAGGCGAGCGCGAGCTCGCGGCCAACGAGGCCGCCTTCATCGCCGCCGCGGCGCAGGTCGACAAGACGCGGCCCGCGCTGGCCGTCTGGCATGACGTGCTCGCGAACCATCCCGCCCGCGGAGCGCTCGTGCCCGCCGCCCAGAAGGCCGTCGACGAACTGCAGGCCTTCGTGGTGGCCAAGCAGCTCGTCACGTTGCCGCCGTCCGAACGCGTGATTGTCGCCGCCGCGCCTCCGTTCGACCTTGGTCTGGCGTCGATGCATTCGTCGCCGCCGCTCGAGCTCACGCCGGTGAAGAGCTACTTCTACGTAACCGACGCGCAGGCCGGCTGGGACGCCGCCCGCCAGGACGCCTGGCTGCAGAAGTTCAACATCCCGACCCTCACCGTGATCAGCGCGCACGAAGTGATGCCCGGCCACTACGTGCATAGCTTGTTCATGCGCACGACGCCGGGCAAGATTCGCCGTATCTGGATCGGCCTGAACCCGTTTCCGCAGCCATCGTCAGGCCAGGACGGCTGGGCCCACTCCGCCGAGCAGATGATGCTCGACCAGAGTTTCCGTGCCGACGATCCGCGCTACCGGATGGCGCAGTTGAGCGAAGCGCTCACGCGCATCTGCCGGCTCATCCCGGGCATCCAGCAGCACGCCGGCACGTGGACCGTCGATCAGGCGGTCGAGCTGTTCGAGACACGGGCGCATCTGCCGGCGCCGGCGGCGCGGCAGGAAGCCGAGCGCGCCACCTACGACCCGACCTGCGGCGGCTACTTCCTGGGCAAGATGGCCATGCTGAACCTGCGCGCCGACCTGCAGGCCGCCCGCGGTGCCGCCTTCGACCTGCGCCAGTTCCACGAGCAGGTGATGAGCAACGGCATCGCACCGCTGTGGGCGCACCGCCAGCTGCTGCTGCCCGGCGACACCTCGCCCGTGCTGCGGTGAACTGGTGGCGAGCCAGGCCGACCGGGCTCCCGGAATCGCAGAACCAGGCCGACCAGGAGGTGTGGATACACGCGGAGACGCCCAACTCCGTTCAGCTCTGTCACTTCCAAGGATGTACGAACCGGCACAACGGCGGTAGACTCACGTCAATGGCGGGTTGCGATCAAGCACCATTCGATGCGTCGGTTTACGAAACGCATCGTTCCTTCCGACCCATTCCAGCTGCGCTAGTCTAGGTGACCTCACGGGCCGCCGCGAATACGCCCCGCACCCGCCTATTCCGGTCGTAGAAAATGGCCGCATTGTAAGACACCACCGTCTCTTTGCCATCTCTACTGCGCGCGGTGAGCTCGTAGTTGGTGATCTTGCCTTCGACCAGCACCTGCGTGATGCCCGCCTCGGCCCGTTCCGGATCGGTGAAGAAGTTCTTGAACGGTGCGCCAATCAGCTCGTCGCGCGTACAACCGGTGAGCGCTTCCATTTGTTTGTTGACGTCGGTGATGATGCCTTGCGGATCGGTGGCCGTAATCGCGTCGATACTGGATTCGATGAGAGAACGCGTGTAGAACTGCTGGTCACGCAGGCGCTGATCGAGCTTCATCCTCTCATCTTCAACCTGCTTGCGCGCGGTGTTGTCGGTGCCGATCAACAGATAGCCGATGATGATGTCCTGCACGTCGCGCAACGCCGTAACGGACACCACAGCCGGGAACCGGCTGCCATCCTTGCGGATATAAGTCAACTCGTAGATGTCCTCGATGCCGCGCGAGGCCTTGAACGCCAATGCCTCGAAGCCCGGTTCAATCGGAGTTCTGAGTTCGGTGCTGAGTGCTTGCGCGCGTTCGATAACTTCCTGCGGATCGGAAATATCGGCGGGCGTGATCTTGTCCACCACGTCCACCGCCTTGTAACCCAGCATGCGCTCGGCGCCGATGTTGAAAATCTGGATGACGCCCCTGGCGTCGGTGGCGATACTCGAAAAATTGGCGCTGTTGAAAATCGCTCTCCGCAGCACGGACTCGCGCGCGAGCGCCTGTTTCTGCCGGAACAAATCCACGAACACGGCGACCTTGTTCGTCAAGATATGCGGCTCGATGGGCTTGTAGAGGAAGTCGACAGCGCCGGAGTCGTAGCCCTGAAACAGCCGCTTCCGATCATGGGCTCCGGCGGTCACGAACACGATCGGCACGTGCTTGGTGCGCGCGCTCCCGCGCATCAGCTCCGCGAGCTCGAAGCCGTCCATGTCGGGCATCTGCACATCCACGAGCGCTAACGCAACTTCGTTCACGAGCAGGAGCTCGAGCGCCTCGGAGCCTGTGCGGGCCATCAGTAAGGTCAGCCCCCGGCCGCGCAACAATGCCGCCATGGCGACCAGATTCTCTTCGAGATCGTCGACGAGGAGGAGAGTGACGTCATCGTTCACGAAGTACAGTTCCTTTCGTATCGCCCGCCCGATACGCGTCGAGCGCGATGATCCATTGGATGATGCCATTGAGCGGCGCTACGAGTTGCGGCTGGGCGCTTGCGATGGCGGCCTCTGGCATCCTGCGCGCCGATGCTTCGTCGGGCGACTGCACCGCGCACAACCCGCCATTCGCCTTGATCGCCTGCAAACCGAAGGCGCCGTCGTCGTTCGCGCCGGTGAGGACGAGGCCGGCGACGCGGCGCCCGAACACATCGGCGGCGGACTGAAACAGCACGTCGATGGAGGGGCGGCAATAACTGACCGGCTCATCATTGGACAACGCAAGATGTACGTCCTGCGCTCCCGCGAGGTGCAGGCCGCCGCTGTCGACGTCGAGCAGCACGTGGTAGTCCGGCGGCGCGATCACGAGGCCCTGCAGGAGTACCTCCTTGTCGCATGCTTCGCGCACGGCGATGTGTGCGCGCGCGCCGAGCACCTCGACGAGCAGGCTCGGCTTGTCGCGCGGAATATGCACGACAGCGACCATGGGCAGCATGAGCGAGGAAGGCAACGCGGAGAGGATCGCGAGGAGCGCATCCACGCCGCCGGCGGACGCGCCGAGCACAATCGCGTCGACGGACGCCAGTGGCATCGGCGTCGCGGGTAGACTAGCGTCGTGTTGCATTCCCCTGCAAGAAGGAAGGAACGTCAAGTAGCATGCGGTGCGTCATTCATCGCTTCCGGTAAATGCGTTCGTGCATATCGAAGGTATCGAAGGCGGCTGCGTGCGACGATACGCGCAGATTTTCCTTGGAGCCGAGTGCCAGGAAACCGCGCGGCACGAGCGATTGCTCGAACAGTGCGAGCGCGCGGTCTTGCAGCTCGCGGTCAAAGTAGATGAGGACATTCCTGCACAGCACGAGGTGCGTCTCCGTGAAGTCGCCGTCGGTTGCGAGCGAATGATCGGAAAAAACAACATTCCTGCGCAAGCGGCGATCGAAGACGACGCCGTTGTAAGCAGCCGTGTACCAGTCGGACAGCGAGCCCTTGCCGCCGGCCTTCGCGTAGCTCTCCGAGAAGCCCGCCACGCGATCGAGCGCGTAGACGCCTGCTTCGGTCTTGCGCAGCGCCTCTTCGTTCACGTCGGTGGCGTAAATAATCGCGCGATCGAGGAGCCCTTCTTCCTCGAGGAGGATGGCCATCGAGTAGAACTCTTCGCCGGTGCTGCATCCAGCGATCCATATCTTCAGCGACGGATAGGTCGCGAGGATCGGCAACACGTCGCGGCGCAAGGCCAGAAAGTGCGTGGAGTCGCGAAACATGTCGCTCACCTGTATGGTGAGGTAGTCGAGGAGGATGGGCAGCGCATGCGCATCGTGCAGCACACGATCCTGCAGCACTGAAAGCGAGGAGGCTCCGAAGCGTTCCATTGCCTGCCGCAGCCGCCGCCGCAGCGACGCCATCGCGTAGTCGCGAAAGTCGTAGTGATACCTCTGGAAGATGGCCTCGAGCAGCAGCTTGAGCTCGATGTCGAACACACCATCACTGTTCTGTTCTTCGATCGACCTCATCGCTTGAACATCCAGACGCGCAGCAGCGACAGTAGCTTCTCGACGTCGATGGGCTTGGCAATGTAATCGGACGCGCCGGCCTCAAAGCACTTCTGCTGGTCGTCTTTCATCGCTTTGGCGGTGAGCGCGATGATCGGCAGATTGTGCCACTCTGGCCGCGCGCGGATGGCCCGCATCGCCGCGATGCCGTCCATCTCGGGCATCATGATGTCCATGAGGACGATGTCGATGCCGTCCTCGCGTTGCTCCGCGCTGCCAAGCTTATCGAGGGCAGCGAGCGCCTCTTTGCCGTTGCGCGCGATTTCCATTTTAGCGCCGAGCGGATCGAGGACGCGGGAGAGCGCGAACACGTTGCGCACATCGTCCTCGGCCAGAAGGATGCGCCGACCCTCGAATGCGGCATCGCGGTTGCGGGCCTCGCGCAGCATGCGCTGCCTGTCTGCGGGCAGCTTCGCCTCCACGTGGTGCAGGAACAGCGTGACCTCGTCGAGCAGCCGCTCGGGCGAGCGAGCGCCCTTGATGATGATCGAGCGCGAGTATTGGCTCAGCCGCTGTTCCTCGTCGCGATTGAGGGAACGCCCCGTATAGACGATGACGGGCGGGTGCGAGTAGCGCTCGTCGTCGGCCATGCGCTCGAGGAGCTGGTAGCCGCTGAGATCGGGCAGTGTGATATCCACGACCATGCAATCGAACGTCGAGGTATGCAGGGCATCGAGCGCGGCGGTCGCCGTCGCGACGGCGGTTATACTCACGTCGTCGCCGGCTAGCAGTGCCTCGATGGCCAGCCGCTGGCGCTCGTCGTCCTCGACCACCAGCACGCGTCCAATCTTCTGCGCGAGCTTGTGCTCCATGTGTTCTAGCGCGCGCAATAGTTCCTCGCGCTTGACGGGCTTGAGCGTATAACCCATCGCGCCGAGCTCGAGCGCCTGTTGGGCGTGATCCTCCAGCGAAATTATGTGCACCGGCACGTGGCGCGTGGCCGGGTTCCGCTTCAAGCGCTCGAGCACTGTGAGGCCCGAGTGGTCGGGCAGTTTCACATCGAGGAGGATGCCCACTGGGTTGTGCGTGCGCGTCGCGGCGATGCCGTCATCGGCGGTAGGCACGGCAACGACCTTGAAGCCGCGCTCGCGCCCGAGTCCTACCAGGATGCCGGCGAAGGCGGCGTCGTCCTCGACGACGAGGATCACGCGGTCGCCTTGCACAATCAGGTCGCGATCATCGTCTACGAGCTTCGCCACCAGGCTGGTCTCGGCCACGGCGATCGAGCGCGCGGGCGCTTGTGCAAACGAAGACGCGTGAGACGACGGTGCGTGCGTGACCGGCGCTGCAGCCGCGAGGGGCGTCGCGGTGGTGCCGGGCTCGCCGAGCGAGCGGGGCACAGTCAGCGTGAAGGTGCTGCCCAGTCCGGGCTCGCTCTGCAACGTGACGTCGCCGCCGAGCAGGCGCGCGAGCTCACGCGAGATCGACAAGCCGAGCCCGGTGCCGCCGTATTTTCTGTGCGTGCTGCCGTCGGCCTGGCGGAATGCCTCGAAGATGACATTCTGGTGCTCGGGATCGATGCCGACGCCGCTGTCGATGACGCAAAAGCGCACGAGCGGCACTCCGTCGGACGACTTCAGCACATCGACCGCGAGGCGCACCGTCCCGCGTTCGGTGAACTTCACGGCGTTCGACACGAGGTTCTTCAGCACTTGCTGCAGGCGCAGGCCGTCACTCACGATAGTGTCGTCGTTCTCGTCAAGGAGCGAGGTCTCGAGGTGCAATCCCTTCTGCGCCGCGAGCGGATCGAACGTGCGCCGCAACTGCTCGATCATCGATCGCAGCGAGAGCAGCTCCATGTGCACCTCGACCTTGCCGGCCTCAATCTTCGAAAGGTCGAGGATGTCGTTGATGAGCGTGAGCAGATCCGTGTTCGCGCCGTAGATCGTCTCCGCGAACTGCACCTGCTCCTCGGTGAGGTTGCCGCTCGCATTGTCTGCCAGTAGCTTCGAGAGGATGAGGGCGCTGTTGAGCGGCGTGCGCAACTCGTGGCTCATGTTCGCGAGAAATTCAGACTTCACCTGGTTCGCGCGCACGAGCTCGTCCGAGTGCACCGTGAGCTCGCGCTGTGCGCGCTCGAGGTCGCCCTTCTGCGCCTGTAACAGTTCGGCCTGCGTCTCGAGCTGGGCGTTGGTCTGCTCGAGCTCCGCCTGCTGCGCCTCGAGGTGCACAGCACTCTCCTTGAGCGTACGGCTCTGTTCCTCGAGTTCTTCGTTGGAAACGCGCAACTCCTCTTGCTGAGCCTGGAGCTCCTCTGCCTGTCGCTGCGTCTCCTCGAGCAGGAGCGCGAGTTCTTTGCGGTACTGCGCAGTTCTCAGGGCCACGCCGATGGGCTCTGCGATAAGGCGCAGCAACTCCAGATCATGCGCCGCGACGGGACGGAAGAAGCCCAATTCCAGAACCGCATTGGCAACCCCATCGGCGCTGGTCGGCGCTATCACGAGGTGCCGGGGCCTGCTACTGCCGAGGCCGGAGGTGACAGGAAAGTACTCCTGCGGCACATCGTTGACCTTCAAGACAGACTTCTCCTGCAGGGCTTGTCGCGTCAGGCCACCCACGGAACGGTCCAGGTTGAGCCCGTCTGACGTTCGCGCTGGAATCGCATAAGCGCCCACGAGCCGGAGCTGGCCGTCCGCCTCGGCGAAGTACATGGCCCCCACCTGGGCATTGAGATAGCGAGCGATGAAACTGACGATCTTTTCGCCAAGCTGATCGAGTTCCTGCGCACCCTGCAGCCGGACACTGAGCTCGTTCTGCCCCGAACGGAGCCACGCCTGCGTTTGCATCTCGCGAAAATCCTTCGAGGACACGACTGCGGCGGCGGCGATGAGGAAGAACAAGAGCGCTGCTCCCGCCCAGGTGACAAACGTCGAGAAGGCGGCGGCCCGTTCCCATTCCTGGGTGTTGACAACGAGTGTCGCGCGCTCGGCGACCTGCATCTCGTCGATCAACGCACGCAGACGGGCCATCATCGTCATTCCCTGGCCAGAACGAACCAGCTGGAGCGCGGCTTCAGACTGACCAGCGCGCTTCAGTTCGACGCCCTCCTTGAGAATGGCCATCCTGTCGGCGGCGAGGCGTTCGACGGCATCGAGCCGCTGCAGTTGCGCTGGGCTGTCAGCCGCCAGGCGGCGAATATCCTCGATGTTGCGCGGCAACTCGTCGAGCGCGGCAGTGTACGGCTCGAGATACGGCTCGGCGCCCAGCAGAAGATACCCGCGATGACCTGTCTCGGCGTCCTTGAGCGCGGAGATCACCTTTTCGAGCGAGTACGTCATCTCGAGCGATTGCATCACCTTTTGTACGCCCGCCGATCGAGTCTGCAGGACGCTATAGCTGACGGCCGACATGGCCACGACGGTAAGCAGCGCGACAATGAAGCCGATCAGTGTCTGTCGGGGCAGCGACGAGGTCCATCGGCCACCGGGCATGGAGGATAGGCGAGCATCGAAGAAGCGCTGGTCAGTAGGGCTGGGCTGCGGGGGTGTGCCGTTCATGGAGTGTCAGTAGTATGCAGTGTAATTATCTGGGTCTTCTCGGTAGTGTCGTGAAGTTGGTGGAAAAGTGAAGGAGGCGTCATCATCCGGCGCAGTTGATTCAATTCAGCTGCGCACCCGCTTGGCGGCGGGTGCCGGAGGATGACGCCATGACGAGGGATAGCAGGAAGCAGGAAACGGGAGAAGCGGTACCGAGGTTCGGTGCCGACACCATCGAGCAGGTGATGCGCGTGCGCGACGCGATCGAGGCGATCGTTGAGGAAGAGCTGGAAGCCGCGCTCGGAGCTCGGAGTTCGGCTCGGGTTGGCGAAGAGCGGCACGGGTACCGGCACGGGACGCGTTCGCGGACGCTGACGACGAGTCTCGGGCCAGCGACGATCGCGATGCCTCGGGCGCGGCTAGAAGTAAGCGATGGGACGACGCGAGAGTGGCAAAGCCGAGTGATGCCTCGCTACCAGCGGCGCACGACGCGCGTCGACGAGACGATCCTTGGACTCTACCTCGCGGGAGCGAACACGCGACGAGTGAAGTCGGCGCTGGCGCCGCTGCTCAAGGGTGCGCCGCTATCGAAGGACGCCGTGTGGTTCCTATCTGGTGGCCGGTGCGGCACCCGGTGTCAAAGGCGTGTAACGAATCCGAATCAGCCGCGCGCCGTCGGGCGGCACGCGGCGCGTCGGCTGCATTCGGATGTTATGCCGCTCCCCGTTTCGGTTCGGCATGGAGGGCCTGAATCACGGCTTTTGGATTTCGAGCCGCGACGCGGAGCAGCGCCAGTGCTGGCCCCTCAGGCGTCCGCCGGCCTTGCTCCCAGTTCCGAAGCGTGGCGACGCTCACCCCGATCATCAGGGCGAACTCGGCCTGCGAGGCGCCGAGCTTCGCCCGTACCGCCTGCACGTCGGTGGGCTGAAACGTCGTCGTTCGTGCAGGCCGGCGAGTGCCACGCCGGATCGCGCCCGCCTGGCGCACGCTCGCGAGGAGCTCTTGAAACGCAGTGTCTTTCATTTGAATTCCTCTCGAACCACCTTCGCTAGTGCGCGAACTTGCGGTGGTGTCAGGTCTCCCTGCTCGGTCTTCGCATAGATGTAGAGCAGGTAGAACACGCCCTCGCCGGGCGCCCAGTAGTAGATCACGCGAACGCCGCCCCGTTTCCCGTCGCCGGCAGCGGCCCACCGAATCTTCCGGAGGCCGCCTGACCCTTTGATGATCGGTCCTTGCTCGGGCCGAAGCATCAGGGCGATCTGCAGCTGCCGGTACCGTTCGTCGTCGAGGTGCCGGTGAAGCACCGCCGTAAACACGGACGTCTCGACGAACCGAATAAGAGTAATGATACGCCAATGGCGTATAGCAATTCAATCCGAGATCATTCCGGATTGTGTCGGCATAACGAATAGTAGACAGGTTGGCGGCGTCTCAATTCCGGCCTCGTACCATCGCCGCTCCCGGCCGCAACCCGCAAAATCGCCAGGGATCCTACCAGGAATCCAGGTCGACAGGCGATCTGGTTTAGGCCGCGAAGGCGATCGCGAAAACCCACGCCAAACGGCGATTTCTGGTGGATACGCGCCAACGCTCACGGCCTATTTCCTGGAGCCCGTGGCGTCGGATGCCCGCAAGGTCTTGATTGGCTGACGCTTCCGCCCGTGCCGCAGATTCGCGGGTGCCGCGGATGACCCGCGACGCTCGCGGGTTATTTCGTCACAGCCGATCCATCGGGTTTTTGACGCCAAGGGCGCCCTTTCAGCATCACGTGCAAATAAGTTGATGCACGCGGCCGGACTCACCGAAGACACCTGCGTGCTGGAGGTCGGCGGCGGTGATTCGCGCATCGGTGCCGACGTGGATCGAAGCCGATGTGGCCGGCGACTGGTCGCTCGAGCCCATGGACATCTGGCACGACCGGGCGGTGTTCCACTTCCTCACCGACCCCGCCGACCGCACCCGCTGCCACAGAGATCGATCTCAATTCCAGGCGCTGCAGCGGGCTCCGTTCAGGTCACCGCAGCACCTCGAACACCTGCCGCGGTGTCACCAGTTGGTCGGAGCCGAGGCCCTTGATCGGTGTCTTGAGCCAAAGGGCGGCGACGACCTTACGCCCTTCCACCACGGGCAACCGCCGGGCCTTCTCTTCGAGCTCTGCGAGCAGGCGTTCGGCATCGCGGGGGGCGGCCCATTTCACCTCTCCGATCAAGATGCTCCGGTCGTCGCGGCTCAACGAGAGCAGGTCGACTTCGAGCGGCTTCCGATCGAGGCCGGAGCCCCACCAGCGGCTGGCGGGCCCCCAGGTTTTTCCTCCCAAGGAGAGGTGCGGGACGCTCGCGCGCGCCAGCTCTTCCCAGATTTCGCCGACGTGATGCGGGAGGCTCCGCTCGATGTCCGCGGCCACCGCGTCCAGCAGGCCGGCGCCGAGGCGGGATCGGTCGATTTCGACGAAGCGGAACCAGAAACGCAAGAAGGGGTCGGCGATCTTGTAGAGCGAACGCTTGCCGCCGCGCGAGGCCTCGCCGAACGGCTGCTCGCGGTGGATCAGCTCCATCTCCTGCAGTCGTTGGAGCGGTCGCGAGAGGGCGGTTGCGGGCTTGCCCAAGCGCGCCGCGATCTCCGAGCTGCGGTGGCAGCCCTGGCCGATCAGGCTCAAGATCGAGGCGGCCTGGGTCGTGTCGCGCAGGTCGTCGAGTAGAAGCCGCGACGGCTCTTCGTGGAGAACGCCGAGGGGGCTGAGCACGAGCGAGCGGATCGCTTCTCTAAGGGTCGGATAGTCTCCCGCGAGCTCCCAATAGCGCGGCGTGCCGCCCCAGATCGCGTAAGCCTCGATGGCGCGTTCGGGGTCCGTCAACCGGAGCGCCTGCTCGATCCAACCCGCGGGGAGCGGCGAGATCTTGAGGATCTCCCGAGCCCGGCCGAACAGCGGCGCCGTCCGGTCGAGCACGAGCCCTTGCATCATGCGCTGGGACGAGCCGCTCAGCAGGAGGTGAATACCGGAGTCCGCCGCTCGGTCCAGATGCTTTTGGAGCAGGCTCGGCAGCTCGGGAGCGACCGCGACCATAGAGGGAAACTCATCCAGGGCCAGCACCGTTCCCGGTCGTGCCTCCCGCCACCAGCGGGTGAACAGGGCGTCCCAGTCCGGATAGGCGACCTGATCGAAGCCGGCAAGCAGGCGCCCGATCTCGGTCGCGAGGCCCGCGCGCTGCAGGCCCGCCTCGCGGTCGTCACCCACGTAATAGACCGACCGCTCGGGCGGCAGGATCTCCCGCAGGAGCCGTGACTTGCCGCACCGGCGGCGCCCGAACACGACCCCGAGCGAGCCTTCGGCCTGGTCGAGGAGCTTCCGGAACCGGGCGGTCTCTTCGTGGCGGTCGAGGAACGGCAGCTTCATCGCAAGGTCCTTATGCCAGGATTATGCAGCAGGAACATTATGTAGTTGCTACATAGTCTTGGCAAGGGAGCGCGCTGAAGCCTCGACGTCAAGGCGCCGAGCAGGCGGGCTTTTTGCGTAGGTAGTTCCACATGCCCCACGGCGCGTGACGAATTTGATTGACAGGGCATCACATCCCCACGGAGGACTGCCATGCATCTCGCAAAGATCCTTTTCCTCTTGGCGCTGCTCTCGTCGCTGGCCCCGGTCGCAAGTCGGGCCGCCGATCTGCCGGTCCGCTACACGGTCGACGAGAAGCAGCTGAAGAACGCGATCTCGGGCAGCAATCTCACCTTCCAGCTCTATTCCGACGCGGCCTGTGTCGCCGGACGTGACGAATCGTAGGAACGATCGCCGAGCGTCCCGCGACGGACGCGGCCGAGAGCGCGAAGCGCTGGTAGGGCCGAAGAACGAGCAGCGACTGGACGTCGTAGGCGAGCGCGTTACGCAGGCGGTGCGGCGCGCTGAGCACCCACTGCCGGACCGGAAGGCCGCCGAGCACGTCGTCGACGAGATCTGCCGCGAAGCTCGCCAGGCGACGCCCGGCACGGAGCGCGCAAGCCGTGCAGCCGCCGCCGGATTCGACTTCCCCTGACCGGCCCGCAGACCACGGCCGATTGCTGCCTTCGAGGCTTCATCATAGCAAGACGCGGGCGATCCGAGTCGCGCTCGAGGAGCGCAAGCAACGGCTGGCCATGCGGGTCGTTCGCCGCGATCGCGGGCAGGCCTTGCGACGGTTCCTCGCGCAGGAGGTGCGGCCCAAGGTGCCGGCCAAGGCGCTGGGGCGTCGCGTCACCAGGCGCGAGCGAGAAGCGATCCTCGGCTACGGCCCGAAGGGCGTGTGATCGTCGACAGCTCGGCGATCGTGGCGATCGGACGTCGCCGCGACGCGGTCCTAGTTAGGTCATCAGCCATCAAACCGTCGCTCGACGACGACCCGAGCGGCGACGCGGACGCACGGGGACGCGCGGGCCTCCGCCGCGCGCCCCCGTGCGTCGATCAGCTCAGCCGAGCTGCGCCTTGCGGTACATCGTCACCACCGCCGCGCCGCCGAGCCCCAGGTTGTGCTGCAGCGCGATCTTCGCGTCCTTCACCTGACGCTTGTCGGCCTGGCCGCGCACCTGCCAGTTCAGCTCCGCGCACTGCGCGAGCCCGGTCGCGCCCAGCGGGTGGCCCTTCGAGATCAGCCCTCCCGACGGATTGACGACGACCTTGCCGCCATACGTGTTCGCGCCGGAGTCGATGAACTCGCCCGCCTTGCCCTCGGGACACAGGCCGAGCGCCTCGTAGGTGATCAGCTCGTTGGCCGAGAAGCAGTCGTGCAGCTCGACCACGTCGACCTGCTCGGGTCCGACGCCCGCCTGCTCGTACACGCGACGCGCGGCCTCCTTCGTCATGTCGTAGCCGACCAGCTTCATCGAGCTCCTGTCGTCGAAGGTGCTGCTGAAGTCGGTGGTCATCGCCATGCCGAGGATCTCGACCGCCTTCGCCTGCAGGCCGTGCTTCTTGATGAAGTCCTCGCTCACCACGATCGCCGCGCCGGCGCCGTCCGAGGTCGGGCAGCACTGCAGCTTGGTCAGCGGATCCCACACCATCGGTGCGGCCTTGATCTGCTCGAGCGAGTACTCGTCCTGGAACTGCGAGTACGGGTTGTTCACCGAGTGCTTGTGGTTCTTGTGCCCGATCTTCGCGAAGTGCTCGGGCGTGGTGCCGTACTTCTCCATGTGCTCGCGAAGAACTGCTGCGCGACCGGCGCCGCGCCGACGTCGCGTGCCTACCTTCGCCTACTTCTTCAAACTTCGAGCGAGCACCGGCTCGAGGTGCTCGACATCTCGGATTCGCGAACGTCCCGAGCATGGTCACCGTTACACCCGACGCCGGAGCGTCTCGGCGATGCGCAGGCGCTCGTCGAGCGACAGGGCGGCCGCCTGCTCGCGGTCCCACGCCTCCGCGAGCCTCGACGGCAGCCTGCGAACCAGCGCCGCACCCGCGGCCCCGCTGCCCG
>Ga0163153_10005267_pt1 | contig 15406 bp, 10 predicted proteins | sample OliLakLV19MP6IB1_FD_148629 | JGI IMG/M metagenome (GOLD analysis project Ga0163153, IMG submission 148629) | Freshwater microbial mat bacterial communities from Lake Vanda, McMurdo Dry Valleys, Antarctica - Oligotrophic Lake LV.19.MP6.IB-1 | ecosystem: Environmental > Aquatic > Freshwater >... | reverse complement strand
CCCGTCACCGAACCCGTCCTCACCAAGCGCATCCCCACGTTTCCGTGGGCCGACCCGAAGAGTCGTCGCACCGTCTCGTACGAGGAGTACGTGCGCACCGGCGGCTACAAGGCGCTGGAGAAGGCCCTCACCATGCCGCCGGCCCAGGTGGTCGAGCTGGTGAAGGAGAGCCAGCTTCGCGGGCGCGGCGGCGCCGGGTTTCCCTGTGGGCTCAAGTGGACCTTTCTTCCGCCGCCGGATGGAGGCACGCGCTATCTCGCAGTGAACTGCGATGAAGCCGAGCCGGGCACGTTCAAGGATCGGCTGCTCGTCGACTTCGATCCGCACCTCACGCTCGAAGGCATCGCAATCGCGTGTCATGCCTGCCAGCTCGACATCGCGTACTTCTTCATCCGCGGCGAGTATCCGCATCAGGCGAAGGTGATGCAGGCGGCCATCGACGAGGCCTATGCCAACGGCATCTTCGGTCCCAAGGGACTGCTGCGCGGTGCATCCTCGTTCGCGGTGAACGTCTACCTGCACCGCGGTGCGGGGGCATACATCTGCGGTGAAGAGACGGGGCTCCTCGAAGCCATCGAAGGCAAGCGCGGATGGCCGCGGATCAAGCCGCCGTTTCCTGCCGTCAAGGGCCTCTTCGGACGCCCGACGATTGTCAACAACGTCGAGACCCTCGCGGCCCTCTGCCCAATCGTCGAGCGCGGCGCCGCGTGGTGGAGCTCGATGGGCTGCCAGAGCCGCGTCGGCGGCGCCCCGAGCTTCGGCCCGAAACTGATGGGGGTCTCCGGGCACGTCACTCGTCCCGGCGTGTACGAAGTCGATCTGGGCATTCCGCTCTCGACCCTGGTGAACGATTTCTGCCTGGGCATGCGCGGCGGGAAGAAGTTCAAGGGGGCGATCGCCGGTGGCGTCAGCATGGGAATCCTCGGCCCGGATCAGTTCGATGCCCCAATGGATTTCGACATCGGCCGCACCCACGACGTGATGGGTCTGGGCACCGCCTGTCCGACCATCTTCGACGACGAAACCGACATGGTCGCGGTGTGCCGCAACATCGCTCGCTTCTTCAAGAACGAGAGCTGTGGACAGTGCACGCCGTGCCGCGAGGGATCGGGCTGGCTGTACAAGCTGCTCTGTCGCGTCGAGCGCGGCGAGGCCACCAGCAAGGATCTCGACATGGCCCTCGAGATCGCCGGCAGCATGGGCACGATGCCCGGCACCACGATCTGCGGGCTCGCCGACGGCAACAACTGGGCGGTGCGCACGATCATCAACAAGTACCGCGGCGAATTCGAGAGTCGGCTCAAGCGACGCTTCGTGCCGGTGACCATCGGGGCGCTGAACGAGGCCTCGGCGACACTCGCGACACGCTGATGCGGGCCGCTGATGTGGGCCGCTGACGCGACACGCTGATGCGGGCCGCTGACGCGACACGCTGACGCGGGCCGCTGATGTGGGCCGCTGACGCGACACGCTGACGCGGGCCGGTGACGCGGGCAGGTGACGCGGTCCGTTGAGGCAGTCCGATGACGCGGTCAGGGCACCCGCCGGGAGTGGCCGCGATCGAGCTCGCCACGGCTGCGAGAATCTCTTCGACATAATTCACGCAGTTCGCCAGAGCAGGCGGCTCACGCCACCATAATGCGGCCCGTCTCAGCCGACGGACTGCATCGCGTGATGCGCGTCGTCTGGGCAGATGATCTGTCTATCGACGCGACCGTGCGGCCTGCCGTGCGATCGACGAGTTGTCCGGGAGAACATTCGATCAAATGGCGGAACGCCGCGCACTCAGCGGCACGAGCTGTCTCTTCGCGCTTCGACTGATTCCGTGAGTTGGCGTACGTGCCGCACGGAGTCGGCCCGAAGGTCCGAATGACGTCCAACGCGTAGTTTCCAACGCCACCCTGGGTCTCCTCGGGCAGGCGGCTCCGCGTCGTCGATTGCAGGTTGACTTGAAACGGGGGTTGTCATGAATCGGAAGTTCTTCGGCAGTTGGGGCATGCGTTTCGGTGAGGCAGGCGACTCAGGTCGCCCCAAGGCACGATCGAGTGCAGGGTCGAGTGCAGGGTCGAGTGCAGGGTCGAGTGCAGGGGGGGATGAGGGCGACGTCGGGCGGCGTACGCCAGGGCGCCGACCCGGGTGGAAGCGGAGTGCCTGCGCCCTCGGCGGATTTCTCGCCGCCTGTGCCGCCCTTGGCCCGTTGATTGAGGGCCCGGCGTACGCCCACCGACTGTTCGCCGCCCGGGCCCATGCGCTCGATGCGGCGATGTTCAGTCATCTCAACGATCTCGAGCCATTGCCGCGGGCCGGTGACGACCCGCTCGGCACCACGGGCGATCCGGCACCCGCAGCGTCGAGTTGCACGCCGACGGCGCCGTCGCCGGAGGCTCTCAAGGTCTACGACCTGATGACCGGAATGGACCTGGAGTCGGAACTGCTTGAACTCATCGCCGAGGGCGAGCTGGAGGGCGTCGATCTCAACGCGCTGACGCCTCCGACTGCAACTGGCGAGCTGTGCGCCGATGCGACCAAGCTGCTCAAGACTCCCGCAGCGGTGACCATCGGGGCCACGACCGGTGTCCCCGCAGCCCAACTTGCGGCCTTCGATCCGAATCAGCCGCCGGTTGGCATCACCTCGATCGAGTACTTCGCCTGCAGCCCGCCCGCACCGCTTGATCTCGGCGGCGTGACCGCGGATGGCCTGTGCACGGCCGCCGCGGTCGTTGGCATCAACGGCACCAAGGGCACGGCCTACGCAATCGCCGCGTGGATGCAGATGATCGATTCGACCGGGGCTCCTTTCGAGCTGTTGATGCCGGTTGTCGACGTCACCGCGTGGCAGGCAATTGCCCAGGAAGAGTCGCCGCCCCTGCTCGGCGACTTCTCGCTCTTCGAGCCCGAGATCCCTGCGCAGAGCGTGTGGGAATCGCTCCGCGAAAATGCCCGCCTTCAGAACGGTCCTGCCGCTCCCCCGCCGGGAGGGCTGCCGCCGCCGGGCCCCGGTTGCCTCATCATGAAGTGGGAGTGCCCCAATGGCGGTTGGGCGTGGGCCTACGCCGACCCGGACTGCTGCATCGCCTCGGGCGGAGGTCCGGCATGCGTCTTTGGAGCAACGGGCCGGATCGACAACGCCAAGCAGATGAGGTGGAACGCCGAGCTTGCGATCAAACTCAAGATCGCGATGATTCTTGCGGGACTCCTGGTCGCGGTTGCCCTGTGCCTTGCGAAAGCGGTCACGAAGGCGTTCACCAAGAAGCTCAAGAACGCTCTGGACGGAGGCTACGTCGACACGGGCTTCATTCGCGAGATGCTGCAAGGCTACAACGCCGACCCAATGGCCTTCACCGCCCTGATGTTGGCCATCCTGATCGAGGTTGTCATGAGGGGCCTTGGGGGGCCGGTGGCCATGCTTATCACCGGCGCCTGCGTGGCGGCCGCGGTGACCAGCACGGGGGCCTTCCTCCTTCAGCAACTTCTCGAACTGGACAGGGTTCGCCTCCTCTACCAGCGCGACATCCAGTTGATCATGGCCGCGGAATGCAATGTCGTCGCCCCAGCGGCTCCGCTGCCGCCATTGCCCTTGGCCGGATGCGAAGTTCTGTCGCCGTGAGTTGGGCTCGCACACGTCACGCCGAGATCTCTTGGTCACCACATCGGATGAAGTAGGCTCAACCACTGGGACACTTTTGGCAGCCTGTGGCGGAGGGCCTCCGCCACAGGCTGCTCGCCGAATCGATCTCTAGGACGATCTCCGCTTTCACCATTTCTCATGTATCGGCGCACTCCCGCATGACGCCTTCCTCCCTTCGATCGTCGCCGAACGGGCATCCCAGTGCGCCGCCCGGTGCGCCAGAGGATCCACGCGACCGTGGGCCGTCCCTTGCGTCGATCTGCCTTTGCATCTCTGGGCTGATCCTCGGTGCGCAGCTTCTGGACCTCGTCGGGCAGTCCCTCGGATACGACACCAGCACCACCTCGTTCCTTCTCTTGCACATCGGTCCCTGGACGATGCTGCCACTCATTTCGCTGTTCGCACTTTGGAGGTTTGTCCGGCTGTGCAGGCGTGCTCGGCGTTGCACGGACGAATCCGGCGGCGAGACCGTCCAGTCAGCCGAGCCTGCCGATTCATCCCCTCCACCGCCCCCACCTCGTTCGCGAGGACTCGTGACTCTGGGGTTCGGAGTCACCGCGTTCGGCAGCCTCGCGGCCGCCCTCTACTCCGTCGTGCATCTCGTCGGATGGGCGCCCGAGCCAGACGTGTGGGGTCGCGCCGATCAGTCCATCGCGCCGACTCTGGCGACGATGCTCCTCACCGGAATTGCCTCCACGTTCGTCCTGCTCGGCTTCATCGTCGTCCACGGCGGCCGTGCCGGGGGGCTTCAACATCAGCTGGGGGTCGAGGCCGTTCGCTCGAGCGATCCGATCATCCTCGACGCGATGCTCGCCCACCGATTCCTGCGATCCGCGCGACTCACGCGTCGGCTCGCGATCGCCTGTCTGGGAGTGAGCTGGTGCACGATCCTCGTTTCATTGCGGCTGACGGCGCTCGACCAGGAGATTTCGGCTGGGTGGCGACTTCTGGAGTCGCCTTTCACCGTGGCGCGCATCGGCACGCTCATCGGAACGCCGGCCTTGCTGCTTCTTGCCGTCGCCCAAGGCGCGATGTGGACCCTCCTCTGGAACTGGCGACGTGCCCACGAGGGCCGACTCTGGCGCCTTCGCGATCTCGAGGCGGCCAATCGCCCCAGGTTCCTCTGAGCGCCTCCGTGATCTCCGCCGGTCTCGCGGAACTCGTGAGGCCAGATTCCGCATACAGTCGCCGTCCGCTCGAGTCCCGTGTGGGCGGGATCACCGGTCGGACGTTGAGTCGATTCCTTTCAAACCTGTGGGGGTTTCCCTGCAGCGAACGATGACGTCGTCCTGGCAACTGTTCAAGCAGAGCTGGGATGTCCTCCGTGCCGACACGCATCTCATTCTCTTCCCGATTCTGAGCACGATTTCGTGCATGCTGGTGCTGATCAGCTTCGCCATTCCCGCGGTGCTGGCGATTCCCTGGGCCGAGACCAACTGGTCGGAGGTGAACGGCGGCGAGATCCGGCTGACCCCGCTCTGGTATCTCGGTCTCTTTGCCTTCTACCTCGTCAACTTCTTCGTCATCACGTTCTTCAACTCGGCGCTCGTCGCCTGCGCCTCCAACCGCTTCCAGGGCAAGGACAGTTCGGCCCGCGCCGGTCTGGCAATCGCAGTCTCGCGACTGCCGCAGATTCTGGCGTGGAGCATCCTCTCAGCCACCGTCGGGGTGATCCTGAGGACGATCGCCGAGCGCACCGGGTTCATCGGATCGATCATCATCCGACTGGTCGGCATGGCGTGGAGCATCGCCACGTACTTCGTCGTCCCGATCCTCGTCATCGAGGGCACCGGACCGATCGACTCCGTGAAGCGGTCGATTCAGATCCTCCGGAAGAACTGGGGCGAATCGCTCACTCTCCACCTCGGCATGGGTCTGATCGGCTTTCTCATGGCTCTCGGGTGCTTCCTGCCGCTGGCGGCGGGTATCGGACTGAGCGTCGCCCTTCAATCGCCCATTCCCGGCATTGTCGGCGGAGCGGTTACAGTCCTCGCCCTGCTGGTGCTCTCGCTGGTCACTTCGACGCTCAAGGTCATCATTCAGACTGCGCTGTACCGATTCGCCGAGACCGGCGCGGCACCGGCGGGATTCGAGACCGCACTCCTCCAGTCCGCCATCCGCCCGAAGATGTAGTTCGCAGCGGATCCGAGGCGGCCCCTCCACTTCAGGCTCCACCTCCTACTCCGCCCCAACATGCCCACGCCACGCACCATCGCCCTCGCCCCAGGGGACGGTATCGGTCACGAAATCATGGACGCCGTGCTCGAGATCTTCCGCGCCGCGGGAGTGCTCGAGTCGATCGAATTCACGCCGGTCGAGATGGGTCGATCGGTCTTCGATCAGAACAACAGTCGCGGCATGACCGACGCGTGCATCCGCACCGTGGAAGAGTGCGGGCTCATCTTCAAAGGGCCGATGGAGACACCCAAGGGCGGCGGAGGCAAGTCGATCAACGTCACCGCCCGAAAGGTCTGGAACGCCTTCGCGAATCTGCGCCACTTCCGCTCGCTGCCGGGAGTGGAGACTCCCTACAGCCGCGCCAACATCGACGTCAATTTCTACATCGTCCGCGAGAATCTCGAGGACACTTACGGCGGCATCGAGCACCGTCTCAGCAACGACGTCATCCAGTGCAAGCGTCTCACGTCGGCGCCCGGTTCGGATCAGGTCAGCCGTTTCGCGTTCCAGACCGCCCGCCGCCTCGGCCTCTCCCGCGTCCATTGCGGGCACAAGGCCAACATCATGAAGATGACCGACGGGCTGTTCCTCGACCGATTTCGGGCAATCGCCAACGACTTCCCCGACGTCGAACATGGCGACGTCATCGTCGACGCCCTCTGCATGAACCTGGTGATGCGTCCGCAGGTCTACCAGATGGTGGTCCTGCCGAATCTCCAGGGAGACATCGTCAGCGATCTCGCCGCCGGCCTCGTCGGCGGGCTCGGCTTCGCTCCGAGCGCCAACATCGGCAAGCACATCTCGATCTTCGAGGCCGTGCACGGGACCGCACCCGACATCGCCGGACGAGGCATCGCCAATCCCACGGCGCTCCTCCTCTCGGGCCTGATGATGCTCCGTCACATCGGCATGCATCGCCATGCCGCCACCATCGAGAACGCTCTGCTTCGGGCCCTCGAGGACGGCGTTCGGACCGGCGACTTCGGCACTCCCGCAACCCCTGCGCTGGGCACTCAGGACTACGCCCGGGCCATCGCCGATCGACTCGGCAGCGCGCCCACCAAGGTCGCCACCGTCCCGGTTCCCGAGCAGGATCCGGCGCCGACCCCGCGCCCGCCGACGCCGACCCATCAGGAGGTGGTGCGAACCTTCAAGAACGTGGTGACCGTGATCGTCGGGTGCGACGTCTATCTCGATACATCGCTCTCGACCATTGCACTGGCCGAGGAAATGTCACGGCTCGCCGCCGACACGCCCTTCCGTCCGACTCTCATCTCCAACCGTGGCACCGTGGTCTGGCCGACCGGATCGGTGTATACCGAGTGCGTCGACTACTGGCGGGTGCGCTTTGAAGTGCGCGACGGGGTCGTCCCCGGCACCTTCGGCCAGGCCCGGACGATCGCCCTGCTCGACCGCATCGCCGAGAAGTTCACGGTCTGCAGCTACGAACTGCTGCGCCTGTTCGATGGGCTCAAGGGGTACTCGTTGGCGCAAGGGCAGTAGTTTGAGCGCTCCGTTCGGCCCTCCGGGCCGCGAATAGTTTGAGCGCTCCGTTCGGCCCTCCGGGCCGCGAATAGTTTGAGCGCTCCGTTCGGCCCTCCGGCCGCGAATAGTTTGAGCGCTCCGTAGCGGCCTCCGGCCGCACACTCGCTTTCGCGGGAGCCACGCGTTCGAGAGCGCTCCGTCGCGGCCTCCGGCCGCACACTCGCTTTCGCGGGGGCCACGCGTTCGAGAGCGCTCCGTCGCGGCCCTCCGGGCCGACACTCGCTTTCGCGGGGGCCACGCGTTCGAGAGCGCTCCGTTCGGCCCTCCGGGCCGACACTCGCTTTCGCGGGGGCCACGCGTTCGAGAGCGCTCCGTTCGGCCCTCCGGGCCGACACTCGCTTTCGCGGGGGCCACGCGTTCGAGAGCGCTCCGCAACGCCGGGTGCCAGGCAACGCCGTGAACGAATCACGCCCGCAGCGCCGCCGAGCCCGGTACCGCCGAGCCCGGTACCGCCGAGCCCGGTACCGCCGCACCCGGTACCGCCGCACCCGGTACCGCCGAGCCCCAGCTCGACGCACGGCGGCGCCAGTCGCCGTGAAGAACGGCGATTCGCCCACGTGAGCGAAGACCGAAGTGACACGGATCTCCATGGACGAGGTCCTTCGCGTCGTGCGCAGGAAGGATGGAACACGGAGGTCACGGAGGACACGGAGAAAGAGGCAAGGGTGCGAACGGCACCGGCCCCGTGATGCAGGCACCGTGATGCCGGCATCACAGCCAATCGTGTCCGTTCACCAACAACACTCGCTCGCTTCGTTCTCCGTGTCCTCCATGTCCTCCATGACTTCCGTGTCCTCCATGACCTCCATGTCCTCCATGACCTCCATGTCCTCCGTGTCCTCCATGTCCTCCGTGCTCCATACCTCCTGCACGCGAGGTGACGAAAGTCTGGCGAGCATGGTCGACGTGCACGGATTGCTGCGCGCACCAGCGTCTCGCCGAGCCCCAGCTCGGCGAGTTCCACGCTCGGGGCCGCTGGGGCCGTGATTCGTTCACGGCGTTGGGTGGCACCCGGCGAGGGGTCACGTGAAGTGTTTACGGCGCTGTCGCTGGCGCAGCGGCCGGTGGATCGAAGGTTCCCGGCGCGAATCGCGGGTTCAGTTCGATGCGGAGAAAGCGGACTTCAAGCTCGTCCATGGCCTCGCCGTCGAAGGTCGTTCGCCAGCTCGTCGGCAGGGTGAATCCGTTCTGGGTCAGGAACCCCTTGTACGTCCGAACCACGTCGCCCACGAATCGCGTGCCGTCTCTCCCGTGGAAGGAGACCTGCAGGAGCTGTCCCGTCTCCTTGTGCACTCCCAGCCGTGTCGTCACTCCGCGGTAGTGCACGCGCACGAAGTCGATGGGGCCATCGCGAGTGATCCCTGTTCCATCGGCGACGACGGTGAATCCGGGTTCGAACCGCGAACGCAGCAGAACCACCGGGATGCGCAGCAACTGCCGCTCGAACGCGGCTCGGCGCGACGCCGCGAGCGGCTCGGCGCGTCCCTCCGAGACCATGGCCGACCACGCTGGCGCAAGAACCGTGCCCCACCACTGCTGATCCTGCGTCGATCGACCCAGAAAGCGAGCTCTGAGGAGCGTGTCGATCGGTCCCGGCTTCGGTTCGTCGGTCCGTCGCACCACCGACTCGTAGGGAAACTCGATCGAGAGGGTGTTTGAACTCCTGGACTCGCCACCCTCGCGCGTGACCGTCTTTTCGTGACTCTGGCGATATCCGCGGAGCGACTGGATCTCGCGCGGCCCACCCGCCCACTGCACGCACCGATCGATGATGGCGATGCCCTGGGCCCGGGCCTCGTCGCTTCCTTCGAGCGGCGGATCGGGTCGTTCGATGCACTTCGCCGGATCCCGCAGGAACGTCGCCCGACACTGCTCGGATGCGAAGAAGTGGATCCGCCCTTCGTGAACGACGAAGCGCCGCGCATCGCCAAGGCCCGACAGCGGACCCATGCTTCCGCACGCGCCGCCATCGGCAACTTCGAATCGAGCCGGCTCCTGCTCGAACGCCGCCCGGTTGGCCTCGTTTGCGAAGCGATAGGTGTATCCGTCGCGCTCGATCGAGAGCGCGGGTCGGCCGTCGACTTCCCGGCCAGCCACCAGCTCGACCGGATCGAACGGCAGCACGCGATTGGGTGGAGGTTCGGCGAGGGCCCCGCGACTGCCGAGAGCGAAGACCAGCGCAACCATCAGCATGGAGAGGAGACGTGACATGGCGGCCATTAGATCAATTCGAGAATCGATCTGCCTCGCAGAGAGGCTGCTGATGGTCTCGTTGCCGCCCCCCTGCTACACCCGAAAGACGGCCCCGAGCCGCTTGCCCAGGACGAGGCTCGCGCCGATCAGGGTGGTGGCCAGAAGCGCCATGCCCCAGACACCCATGGCGCTGGCCAGGGCCTGTCCGTCGCCAAGGCGCTCGTTGAGCATGTAGATCGCCTTGGTGATTGGGAAGTGCTCCTGACGCTGCGCGAGGATCAGCGAGTCGCTGACCTCGAGCATCGCGAAGCTGAACGCGAGGAGGCCGCCGGCCACGAGATTCGCGGCAATCAGCGGCACCACCACGCGGCGCAGCATGGTGAAGCGGCTGGCGCCGACCATCAGCGCCGCCTCTTCGAGTTCCGGCGAGGTCTGCTCGAGACCCGCAACGGCGGAGCGGACGACATACGGCAGCCGGCGCACGGCGTATGCGACGATCAGAAGCCCCACGGGGTTCGGTTCGGCGCCGACCACGTCGGCCCATCCTGCCAGGGGGGCGTCGGCGACCGCCTCCACCCATGACTGCGGGAGGAGACCCGGAAGCCACAGCAGCCACCCCGGCGCTTCCAGGCGTCCCGCGAAGGGCCAGCGCAGCGTCATGGCCACGTATCCGAACGCCATGACCAGCCCCGGAACCGCAAGCGGCAGCATCGAAAGGGAATCGAGCAGTCCGCGGCCGCGCACACGAGTGCGCACCAGGAGTCTGGCGATGGTGACGCCGAGCACCAGATCGATGGCCATCGCCAGCGACGCGTAGACGAGACTGTTGCGGATCGCGTCGGCTGCGAACGGATGCGTGACGGCCCCCTTCAGGTGCTCGAGGGTGAAAGCCTGCGGAAGGATGCTCCCGTACCAGCGCCCCGGGGCGGAGGTCGCCACCAGAATCACGGAGAGGTGCGGCAGCAGAGCCACCGCAGTGATCCCTCCGAACAGGGCCATCGCGCCGATGCCCCGCCAGCCCCGCAAGAGCGCCGGCGTCGACTGGATCGATGCCTTGGCATACATCGCGTGGGCCCGACCGCCGAAGGCCATGCGCCCGAAGGTGTAGAGGAGCGCCGCGCAGACCAGCATCACCGCCACCAGGGCATAGGGCTGCCGACTGTCGGCGATCTCCTTGATGCCGTGGAAGATCTGGACGCTGGTGACCCGCTGGAACTCGAACATGAGCGGCGTGCCCAGTTCGGTGAAGGACCAGATGAAGACGATGGTGCCGCCCGCAAAGAGGCCGGGGCGGACCAGCGGCAGCACGATCGTTCGGAAACGTCGCCAAGGACCCGCACCAAGATTCTCCGCCGCTTCCTCGAGCGCCGGATCGAGGTTGGCCAGGGCCGCCACCAGATTCAGGTAGATGATCGGATAGAGCGCCATCGCCTGCACCAGGACCACGCCCGACATGCCTCCGCCACCGAGGAAGTCAATTGGCGTCGAGATGACGCCAAGCTCGAGCAGTGCCGCGTTCAACGCGCCAAACCGGCCGAGCAGATGCCGCATGCCGATTGCCCCGACGAAGGGCGGGAGGATCAGCGGGACGAGAATGAGCGCCTGCAGCAGGGTCTGGCCGCGAAAGCGGCAGCGGGCCCCGACGAGCGCAAGCGGCGCGGCGATCAACGCGGCGAGGATCGTGGTCTGGGCAGCAATCAGCAGGGCATTGACCAGGCCCTCGCGCAGCACCGGATCGCGAAAGACCGAGGCCACGTGGGCCACGGTCCAGCCGGTCCCATCGCGGGTTCGAAAGGCGCCCTCGAGCGTGAGGGCAATCGGGTACAGCAGGAGGATGCCGAGCAAAAGCAGCATCCCGACAAGCAGCACCTGGGCGAGGCGATCGCGGCGAGGCGGCATGGGCCGCGAGTGTATGTTTTCCGAGCAGCCTCTGGGTCGAGAGTCGATTCGGCGCAGTCGCCGACCCCATGCAATTGCCGCCGATGGCGGTCAAGCCATCGGCGGCGGGCGTGCGCAAACAGGAGTTCGTGGGACGAGTTGATTCCCCAAGCGGAGGAGGGGCGAGGGGCGATCCCCGTCAGTACCAGAGCGAGAGCAGGACGCCGAGATCGTCTCCGTCGACCTCACCGCTGCCATCGAGGTCGGCGACGACATCGTCGGAGCCCCACATCATCAGCAGACTGCCGAGATCGGAGGCGTCGACAACGCCGTCTCCGTTCAGATCACCGGGAGCGGGCCCCAGCGGGAGGAACCAGGAGACCGCGACATCGGCAGGCGCGCCTCCGCCGACTCGGCGAGCCTCGAAGACATAGTGGCCGGGGGCGAGATCGCGCACATAGATGTGCTCGACGTTCTCCAGCGTGCTCTGGCTGGTCACATTGCCCCAGCCGAAGTACGGCAAGCCCGCGTCGCCGACCAGCGAGATCAGCTCGCCGTTCTCGATGCGCCAGAGATGCAGATCCACGTTGGCAATCGACCAGGTCACGTAGTCGGGCTCCACGATTCGGTTCCAGGTGGCGGTGATCGACACTTCGGGCGCCAGGTCGATCGTCGCGAAGCGGTAGAACGAGCTCTCGCCCGACTCGAGGGTCACCAGATCCCAGGCTGCGGTCGGCACTGCACTCGGACTCTCGACGGGTCCGCCGGGACGCTGGCCGCCGGTGAGGATGAGATGCGATCGGTTCAGGTTGAGGAGATCGAGTCCGTACTTGGGGTCGAGTCCGGAGAAGGCGACACCGCGATTGGGGCCACTCTCGAAGGCGTCATTCGCCCAGATCGGCCGGTGCACCGTGCCGCCGAGCAGGCACGCCTTGATCACTTCCGGTCGATCGGCGTTCGCGTTGAGCGAAAGCACCGGGTCGACCAGCACCGTTTCGAAGAGAAGCACGGCTCCACCCGTGACCAGCGGAGCGGCCCAACTGGTCTTCGATCCGGGTGCGACGAGATCGGGCTTGGACCGGCCCGCGACCTCGGTGTTTGCGGCCGTGGGACCGGCGTTGTGCTGACCGTCGGCGCGGCCCACGGCGATGGCGTTGAAGGAGCCCGCGAGGAGCGGCTCGAAGGGGCGATCGAGGTTGCTGATTGCGCAGACCATCACCAGGCGATCGCGGTTGATCACCGCATCAGCGCGGCGCAGGACGGAGAAGTTGCCCGCGCCGTACATGTTGTCCACCCAACTGTGGTTCATCGTGCGGAGCCCGTCGGGTGGCAGCCCGGGCTGCAGGAACTGGTTCGAGGAGGAGTGCAGGTAGTTCTGGAACCAGTCGTTCTGCTGCCACACGTAGACGTGGGGCATGCCGGGGGCGGGACCGTTGGTGGCGCCGTAGTGATTGGTCCCCACCGTGGTCGCGTGGGAGCCGGTACCGGTCGATCCACTCATCATGGTGAACGACTTGCCATTGAACTGAGCGTTGAACTGGGAAGGCTTGTACGCGATGGGATTCCCCTCGATCTGGCCCGCCATGAAGAGGGCGCCGGTCGGCATCGCGCTGCCAAGGCGAGCCTTGAGCTCGCCGTAGCCGATCTGCTGGAGCGTGGCCGGGAGGGCCAGCTGCGCGGCAAGCGGGCTGCAGAGAAAAAGGCACAACCCCGAGATCGACCACACGTACGCGGGGATTCGACGGTTTTCGGGACACATGATTGAACTCCTTGCCCACTGAAATTGGAGCGTTGCCGTCTGGAACGTCCCGTCGACGGTGTGGTGCTCCTGAACGCGGGGGGATTGTGTTCGAGCGCGTTCCGGCGGTCGGCACTTGGTCCTGAATTTCACTTCGCCCGGAATCGAGGCGCACGATCGCAAACTTCTCGCGTCGCTGAAAGTCCCTTCGCAGGCTCGCTCAACGTCGATGGCGCGGTGCGGTCGGCCGCTGAAACATCTCGCGGCACACCATTCGCTCAGATCGTCGATGGCAGCGCCGCGGCCCGATGGGCGTCGCTCAGGCACCGCCCGATACCGGCCAATACCGGCCGCACCCCGAATTGATCACCGCCGCGGCCCACGTCCCCACCCCGGGGGCGAGCCGGAAGGGCGACGGCCGCTCGAGGCCCGGTTCGATGCCCGGCTCAACGCCCTCAGCCCCAGACCGAGAGCAGAAGGCCCACGTCGGCGCCGTCCACGAACCCATCCTCGTTGAGATCCGCGAGCACGTCGTTCGTCCCCCAGGCCAGAAGCAGAAGTCCAAGGTCGGCGCCGTCGACGATTCCGTCGCCGGTCAGATCACCGAAGACGCCGCCAATGTCCTCAGGCCGGATCCATGACACCACCACCGGAACCGGGACCACGCTGCCGTCGATCCGATCGATCTCGATGGCGTAGGTTCCTGGAGCAAGCCCGCGGAGATAAAGATGCTCGACGTTGTCGATGGTGCTCTGGCTCACCACGTTGCCCGACACGAACCAGACGAGCCCGGCGTCACCAACAAGCGTCTGGGCGACGCCTTCCTCGACGCGCCAGAGGCGCAGATCGAAGTTGGCGGGAACCGAGGCTCCAAAGTTGTTTGGGACCACGCGATGCCAGGTCGCGAGCACGGCAAGCTCGTCGACTTCCGAGTTGACCACGAATCGATACCACCGGCTCTGGGCGCTGGCGATCTCGACGAAGTCCCAGCCCGCAGGTCCCACGGAGGGCGCGGTTTCGATGTCTGTTCCGGCATTGAACTCGCCCGCGGTCAGGATGAGATGGCTGCGGTCGATGTTGACCACGTCCACCCCGTAGATCGGATCGAGTGGCTTGGCGGTGACCCCGCGGGTGGCGCCGGCAACGGCCGGGGCATTGCTCCAGCCGTCGCGATGGCGAGCCCCGCCGAGCAGCACCGACTTGAGCGTGATCGAGTGATCCGCGTTTGGATTGGCCGAGAGTTCCGAATCGGTGTTGGCCACTTCCAGAAGGAGCGCGGCGGCGGCACTCACCACGGGTGTGGCAAAGCTCGTCGCCGATCCAGGAGCGACGATCTCCGGCTTCATCCGTCCGGGTCCGTCGATTCCCCCGGGCGTCGGGCCGGTGACGTGCACGCCATCCATGCGCCCGACCGAGATCGCGTTGTATCCGTTGCCCATCAGGGCCTGGTTCGCGCCGCCACCGTTGTTCATGCCGTCGAACTGCAGGATGTTGTCGCGGCGGATGGCGAAGTCGGCGCGGCGCAGCACGAGATTGTCGACCGAGAGGTCGTTCGTGGTGCCGACCCAACTGTTGTTGAAGAGTCGCAGGCCCGCCGGCGGCGTCAGCGGCGGGAAGTTGGTCGGCAGATGCGCGTTCAGGAACCCGTCCTGCAGCCAGCCACTCGCGGAGTAGAGCCAGATCTGGCTCACTCCCGGAGCGATGCTCGAGGTGTTGCCGTACAGGGCGTTGGCCACCGAGGTCGCATGCGAGCTGTTGCCGGGTGCGCCGCTCATCGCGGTGAAGGTCTTCCCGACAAACTGGGCGCTGGCCTGGTTGGGTCCGTACGCCGTCCCGGAAGTCGCCTCGACCTGCCCGACGCCGATGCCCGCGCCGGTCGGAATGTTGCGGGCGCCGAGACGAGCGACCAGGTCGTTGTATCCCGTCTCCACAAAGACGCTCTGTCCCAGCGATGTCGACGCGGTCCAAAGCACCAGCAGGAACGCCGGACAGCGGGTGATCAGCAGACGGTTCATGTGAGGCGGCACTCCTGACCGAGGGAAACACAACCCCCGAGGCCCAACGACTCGAATCGGGTCGGGTCGGGTCGGGTCGGGTCGGGACACGCTACCCCACACTTCCGGGTCCATCAATCAACTTGTGAACAACGCGGGCTCCGAACCGAAGCACCGGCCCGTGGCCCGCCGCAAATGCCCAACCATCGGTCCGGCAACGCCGACCCGCTCGCACTCGGCACGGTCTGAAAA
>Ga0163153_10005265_pt1 | contig 15409 bp, 17 predicted proteins | sample OliLakLV19MP6IB1_FD_148629 | JGI IMG/M metagenome (GOLD analysis project Ga0163153, IMG submission 148629) | Freshwater microbial mat bacterial communities from Lake Vanda, McMurdo Dry Valleys, Antarctica - Oligotrophic Lake LV.19.MP6.IB-1 | ecosystem: Environmental > Aquatic > Freshwater >... | reverse complement strand
GAAGAGAGCTGGTCGGGGAGGAGTGTGGAGCGTTGACTGGAGCGTGGGTCGGATTTCGGGGACGATCGGCTCGGGCACAACTGTCACCCATGTGCCCGGTACGAAGCGCCACCTATGTGGCCGGGCGTACGGAACTCGATTCCAATGCCCTCGGGGCGCTCGTTCAGCGAACGGCTCGCACTTGTGGTTCTCGATCGAAATAGCGCTTGGCGGCAGCCTTCACAAACAACGTGGGCTTCAAGGAGACAACGCCGTCACCCCTGGCCACTCCCGCCTTGTCCAAGAGAACCAGAGCCTCCTCGGAGTGGCCAATCGCCTTGAGGTGTGCGAACGCGTCCATGACGAACTGCACGGCGGCGCCATCGCCGGCCAGCTTCAGGGCGGCATCCTGAGCGAGGACCAACGCGACGGCGTCCAACACCACAGAAGGGCAACCAGCGAGCTGCGCATCCGCGAGCCGATGGGTGCCGTCGCTGAGCTTGGCCCCCCCCACCCTGGGTGCGATGATCAAGACCCGGCCTCCGCCGGCAGTCACCGCCGCCACGAGCTCATTCAGCGCATCGGCGTCGCTGCCATCGTCGATCAACAGTCCGACCGTTCGACCTGTGAGCGTCTCACGCATGTTGCCGATGAGGCGCAGCGCCGGCGACGGATCCATGTCGATGGGTGGGACCGCTGCCGGGCTCGCCTTTGGCAGCGGCATGCCGAGACCCTCGGCCACGCGCGCGCCGAGCGACTCGTCCACGTTGCGCAGGTTCGCCATCATGCGAATGCGCACGTGGACAAGCGTCACCTTCGAGAGCTCGAACACGATCGCCGCCACGACGTGGTTCTGCTCGGCTTCGTGCAGCGAACGGAAGAAGAGCCGCGCCTGGCTGTAGTGATCCGCGAAGCTCTCCGGGCGGATGCGCAGCTTGCCGCCGTTGCCCGCCTCGGGAAACGTCGTGAAGCCGGCGGCGCCGACCTCCCGCGGACCACCTGCTTCGCCCGCCTGCGCCAAGCTGTTCGGCTCGTAGTTGGCGCGACCGGAGAACCGCATCGTCTGCATGTGCCCATCGCGCTGGAAGTTCGCGAAGGGACACTCCTTCGGCTGGTTGATCGGGATCTGATGGAAGTTCGGCCCGCCGAGCCGCTTGACCTGGGTGTCCAGATAGCTGAAGAGCCGTCCCTGGAGCAACGGATCGTTCGTGAAGTCGATGCCGGGGACGATGTTGGCGGGGCAATACGCGACCTGTTCCGTCTCAGCGAAGAAGTTCTCCGGCATGCGGTCGAGCACCATTCGACCGACGCGGCGCACGGGCAGCACCTCCTCGGGGATGAGCTTGGTCGCGTCGAGCACGTCGAACGGCAAGGCGTCGGCGAACTCCTGATCGAAGAGCTGCATGCCCAGCTCCCACTCGGGAAATGCGCCCCGCTGAATGCTCTCGAAGAGGTCGCGGCGATGGAAGTCCGGATCGGCGCCGGCGATCTTGACCGCCTCGTCCCATACCGTCGATTGCAGGCCCAGCTTCGGCTTCCAGTGGAACTTCACGAAGGTGGACTTGCCGGCGGTGTTCACCAGGCGGAAGGTATGGATGCCGAATCCCTCCATCATGCGGAGCGAGCGCGGCAGCGTGCGGTCCGACATCGCCCACATGATCATGTGAGTCGACTCGGGCATGAGGGAGATGAAATCCCAGAACGTGTCGTGGGCCGAGGCGGCCTGCGGAAACCCGCGATCCGCCTCCATCTTGACGGCATGGATCAGGTCGGGAAACTTGATCGCATCCTGGATGAAGAAGACTGGGATGTTGTTGCCCACGAGGTCCCAATTGCCCTGTTTGGTATAGAACTTGACTGCGAACCCGCGCACGTCGCGTGGAGTGTCGACCGAACCGGCGCCGCCCGCGACCGTCGAGAAGCGGGTGAAGACGGGCGTTCGCTCGCCCTTGCGCTGGAAGAGATCGGCACGCGTGACGCTCGAGAGCGACTCGTACAACTCGAAGTAGCCGTGGGCCGCCGATCCGCGCGCGTGAACGATTCGCTCGGGGATGCGCTCGTGGTCGAAGTGGAAGACCTTTTCGCGCAAGGCGAAGTCCTCCAGCAGCACTGGACCGCGGGCGCCGGCCTTGAGCTGATTCTGATTGTCGGAGACCGGAATTCCCTGGTTGGTCGTGAGGACGTCGACGGACCGCCCGGCGATCTGATGCAGTTCGCCGCCGATGCCGCGCTCGCGATCCGCCGTCATGTTCGCGTCCTTCGGCGGCGAGGCTTTGGATCTGCGAGTACCGACCTTCTTGGAACTGTTCCTGGCCATATGGGTCAACTCCACTGTTTCTACGATGCCGCAAAGACTGTTCCACGGACGAACACCTGAGCACGCGGCGGCGAGAGCGCTTCTCGCCGCAAGCCATCTGCTGCGGGCGACCGGCGCCGACGATGCCGCGGAGCCAACGCTGCTTCCGTGGCTGCATGGCTCTTCGAGGAGCCACGGGCACCGACGCTGCTTCGGCGTCCTCTTACGAAAGGCCACCCCCGTCGACCAAGCGACCACGCCTCCCAGCGCTGGAGTGCGACGAGGCCAATCACGGATTGCAAACGGGAGACTACCGCAATCGACTGGGCGCTGGAACGGGGTGTTCACCCTCTATGGCCGGGGTGCAGCCCATCGAATCCGGCGTGTGCCCCGAAGGACGGGCCAGCGCGGGCAGATACCGTGATTCTCACACTCGTCGGCGAGTGCACCGCGCTCCTGCGGGCACCGCCGCCGAGATGACCAAAGGATTATTGCTGATGAATCACGACGAGACGATCGCGGCCGGAAGCGGCATTGGGCGAGCAGACGACACCTACGCGGAGTTCGGACTGCCGGCGAGCTGGGGCGCAGTGGCCGGCGGTGCGGTCGCGGCGCTCAGCATCCAGCTCGTCCTCACCCTGCTGGGAGTCGGCGCGGGCGTCCTCATGGCGTCGCCCTCCACGTCGGACGGCGCGATGGGCTCCGCTGCAATCTCCTGGATGATCGTGAGCGGCATCGTTTCATTCGGGATTGGAGGCATGGTCGCAAGCTGCATGTCCGGCGCGGTTCAGATGCGCGACGGAGCGTTTCGCGGCGCCTTGGCGTGGGCCCTCGCCGCGGTGTTCGCAACAGCGGTCTCGGCGTTGGCTGGCTCGGCCACCCTCGGCGGCGTGGCCTCCGCCGCGGCCGCAGTGGCACCGATGGTGGACCGGGTCGGGATTGACTCCCAGCCCGCGACGCCACGGAACTCGACGGCCGCCGAGGCGTCGGGCGCGGACGGGTCGACCGCGGACGGAGTCCTCCGTCTCAGCGCGACCGAGGCGACAATCGCTGCGCAGAGGACGGCCGACGCCCTTGCGAAGGCGTCGCTCTGGATGGGAATCGCCTTCGCGCTGAGCCTGACAAGCGCCGCGATCGGTGGAGTCCTCGGAACCGGTCGACACGAGAGAACGACTGTGCGGAACGTCGGTTCTCGGCACGCATCTCCGTCGTTCGCGCCACGGGCGAACGACGCCCGCGCCGCGACCACGCGGTCCGGGTGAGCCGTCCCAAACACCTCATACCTGCTGAGAAGCCTCATGAAGGCGGTCGCGACCGGTCAGCAGGTGCATACGACGGCGGAGCATGGCCGAGTGGCGTGATAGAGGCAGCTCTGGCTACGTCCACGGTTCGAGACCAGCAGATTCAACAGAGCGAGGAACACCATGAAAGCAGTCGTCTACACCGGTCCGAACAAGGTTGCGGTCAACAATGTCCCCGACCCTGTACTCAAGCGTCCGACCGATGCGATCGTTCGAGTCACCAGCACCAACATCTGCGGCTCGGACCTGCACATGTACGAGGGCCGCACCGACATGGAAGAGGGCCGGGTGCTCGGCCACGAGAGCCTGGGCGAGGTGATCGAGGTGGGCGACGCGGTGGACCGCATCAAGGTCGGCGACTGGGTCTGTCTGCCGTTCAACGTGAGCTGCGGCTACTGCCGCAACTGCGAGCGGGCCATGACCGGCGCCTGCCTCACCATGAATCCAGGCACCGCCGGCGCAGCGTACGGATTCGCCGGCATGGGGCCATATGACGGCAGTCAAGCGGAGTACCTTCGCGTTCCATACGCGGATTTCAACTGCCTTCGACTGCCCGAGGACGCCCAGGAGAAGCAGAACGACTACGTGATGCTGGCGGACATCTTCCCGACGGGATACCACGCCACTGAGATGGCGTGCGTGAGTCCGGGCGAATCGGTCGTGATCTTCGGCGCCGGTCCGGTCGGACTGATGGCGGCATACTCGGCGTTCCTGCGGGGCGCCAGCAAGGTGATGGTGGTCGATCGCTTTCCCGATCGGCTGCGGCTGGCTGAGAAGATCGGCGCAGTTCCGATCGACCATTCCGAGGGCGGCGCCGTCGAAGCGATCCTTCAGCACACCAACGGCATGGGCGCGGACAAGGGCTGCGAGTGCGTCGGCTACCAGGCGCACGATCCGCAGGGCCATGAGCAGCCAAACATCACGATGAACAACCTTGTCGCCTCGGTCCGCGCCACTGGCGTGATCGGCGTCGTCGGCGTCTTCGTGCCGGAGGACCCGAAGGCCGAAAACAAGCTGGCGGAGAATGGCCAGATCGCCTTCGACTGGGGAAAGTTCTGGAGCAAGGGGTTGCGCGTCGGCACCGGCCAAGCCAACGTGAAGGCGTACAACCGCCAACTCCGCGAGCTCATCCGCGTCGACAAGGCGAAGCCGTCCTTCATCGTCTCGCACGAGCTGCCGTTGGAGGACGCGCCCCTCGCGTACAAGCACTTCGATGCCCGCGACGAAGGGTGGACGAAGGTGATTCTGAAGCCGAATGCGTCGAAGCTCGACGTTCGCGGCCGCGAGGTCGGAGTGCGCGAGCACCGACGCGTCGAGAAACAGCGCGGGTGATGCGAAGGCCATCAACACGACAGCGCCGGAAGGCCCCCAGGCCTGTCGTGTCGACATGTCGATGATGTAGAGGATCCGGTTCTTTGGACACGAGGCGAGTGGTACTCAGGCGACCAGTCGTTCCTGTTCGAGGAATCGCTGTCGGACCTTTGACGGCGTCGCTCAGCGCGTCACGCTGGCTGCCGGTTGCATCGGTTTATCGCAACGACACGGCTTCTGCGTCGACGCTCTGCCTCGGCGGCGAGATTCGCGGCGGTACCGATTGCGGTTCCGAGCAGACGATTTGTACCCAGCATGGCCCCGAGCATCCTGAGGGCCGCGTCGCCGGCGAGTCCCGTGAGCGACGTCGCGAGCGACTGCACGGCGGTCATGTCACTCTCGCGAGTGGTCGACTGGCGAAGGCAGCTTGAGTTCTGCGTTGGGATCTGGTTTGAGCTCTGCGTTGCAGTTGACGTTGTAGTCAACCTCGCTCCGCGGCTCGACGCAGCTGTCGTGATACCGGTTGGGCGTCTGTGATTGAGAGAGACGGGTCTTCGTGCTCGACGACCGCTTTCGGTTCGCTCAAGCTGGGCCATGATCCGCAGTCGGCGCAGAGAGTCGCCCATCGTGATTGGCAGCGGGGTCAGGCTCGGAACCGGTGCGGCGGGTGGCGTGGTTCTCGTGCCGTGACGTGTGGTCGTCGCCGGGGCTCGGCGGCGGCGTCGGTTGCGGCATCCGACGCATCCGGGGCAATCGATTCGCTCGATTGGCCGTGACTCGATTGTTCGTCACGCTCCTGGCCGTCACTCGACCCACCTTCGGGTCCCTCCAGCACCCACGCATCGGCGATGCCGTAGGCCTCGCGTCGCGCCGGCAAGGCCGGCGTGAACAGGGCTCCGTCGAACTGGGCGATGAAGGCCTCGAGCTCGGCTTCGGAATCGACGTTCCCCTCCGCATCGGCAGCCGCAGCCAGGCGCCGCCAGAACTCGAGACCTTTGAAGTGCACGTTCGCCTCGGCGTCCTCGGCCATTCGGGGCAGCCACCAATTATGGCCCGCGGCGCGTGGACTTGCCCCTTGTTGAAACGGGTCGGGATGCTGGTGCGTCATCGGAGTCATTGAAGTCACTGGAGTCGTACGCATGCCTCGAGTCGCCAGAGTCGTCGTCGCGGGTACGACCCAGCACGTCACCCAAACGGGGGAACAACCGCCAGGACATCTTCTTCACCGATGACGACCGGCGATTCCACATCGCCACGCTGCGGGAGCAGATGGCCGAGCATCGAGTCTCGCTGCTCGCGTGGTGCCTGATGACCAACCACGTCCATCTGGTGCTGGTGCCGAAGACGGCCGAGGGACTCGAACTCTCAGTGGGACGGACGCACTGGCGATACACCCAGGCGATCAATGGGCTTCATCAGCGTGTCATTGGGGTCATTGGTGCGGCCATCTCTGGCAGGGCCGGTGCTTCTCGTGCCCGCTCGACGAGAGTGACCTCGTGGCGGCGATGCGGTACGTCGGCAAGCGTCAACGAATCGACGTGCGTGCTGACGAGCCCGAGCGCAGCGAAGGGACGCAGATCACCGGCGCGGCGTGCCCGGAGCCGAGAAGCCGGGTGCTGCGACGTCGATGAGTATCCGCCGGTCGCTTCGCTCGCGGCTCGTCAGGACGGCCTTTCGCACGACGACGCGTTTCGATGCGCACCGACGAGCTCAACGCGAGCACGACGCGAGCACGACGTACGCGTCAACGAATCGACGTCCGTGCTGACGAGCCCGAGCGCAGCGAAGGGACGCAGTTCACCGGCGCGGCGTGCCCGGAGCCGAGAAGCCGGGTGCTGCGACGTCGATGAGTATCCGCCGGTCGCTTCGCTCGCGGCTCGTCAGGACGGCCTTTCGCACGACGACGCGTTCCGCTGCGCGACGACGATCGCGACGACGAGCACGACGCGAGCTCGACGTACGCGTCGACGAATCGACGTCCTCTCAAATCCCTTGACGCGCGGCGCCGCGTTGCTCAGCGCCCGAGCGTGACGATCTTGTCGGGGTGAGTTCGACGCCACACGTCGGGCAGCAGAGGGACGAGCGAGTCCTCGCTCAGGTCGCCCACGGCACGACGCTTCGCCATCGTGTCGCGCACGTCGCGCATGCAGGCCCAGGGCTCCAGTTCGTGCAGACGTGCCGAGCAGAGCAGCGCGAAGTAGATCGCGGCACGCTCGCCGCCGAAGTCGCTTCCCCCAGCAGAGGATGGGAAGAGCCAGCTCTTGCGCTCAACGGTCGCGGCCCGCAGTGTCGCCGCGTCGCAGCCCGCGCGCCCGAAAGTCCGACAGGACCCGCACGGTCGCACCGCAGAGCAGCACAATCTCGAGACACGCGGCATCCGCCGCCGGCGCGGGCACGGCGGGCGAGCTCCTGCTCGCTTCGATCTCGACGAGGCGCGGCCGCAGCCCGCGTTGCCACGTGCAGAGCGTCGAACGGCTCACACGCCGCAGATGTGCGAGAACTCGCGTGAAGGGAGCCCGCTGGCCCGCCACTGCCTGAGCATCTCGCGCCGACCGACATCATCGGGGATCGCCATTTCGAGTTCCTCGCAGGCGGCGGTCCGCCACTGTGACGCGACAGCGAGACGTCGATTCGTGGACGCTTCCGATTCCTCGACCATGACAGACTTTCCTTGCCGCCCTGTGACTCGAGAGCGATACGGAGTGTCTCATCATCGTTGGCACGGAGGGCAGCGTGGCATCCGAGTGGACCCCCCCGAACTCCGAGAACGCCACGACGATCGATCCGTTCACGCGAAACTGCTGGATTGCACGCCCCTCGACCGGGTACGCTCTCCCGTCACGCAGTTGGTGGAGCGTTCCGGGCCGGGCCACGCAAGGCGTGAGGTATCGGTCCGGAGGGCTTCGAGTGGATGGGTCCCGGCATGGCTGGTACTCGAGCCGAGGCACGTTGGAGAGGATCACGCGAATGCTCGAACGTCATCGCCCTGGAGCGGGTGTCGCCCCGGGGCACGAAGACCACCCATCGAGGCTTCCGGAACTGCTTCAGCGGGCCGGTCGCGGTGACTCTGCGGCGTACGAGCGCCTCTACGACCTCGTCGCCCCGCGGCTCTTTGGACTGATTCTGCGGATCGTCGGGGATCGTGCCATGGCCGAAGACGTGCTTCAGGAGACGATGCTGCGGGTCTGGTGCCGGGCCTCGAGCTACGACTCGACCCTGGCCGATCCGATGGTCTGGCTGCTCCTGATCGCCCGCGGAAAGTCGGTCGACGCCCTGCGCCGACGGGAGTCGGCCTCGGCGGTCGCCCTGCGACTCTCGATCCCGGCGCACACAGTCGAACAGGTTGACACCTCGGAGGACGCGGGACTGCATGAAGCCGCGACCCTCGCGCTTGCGTCGCTCCCCGCCGAACAGCGGGATGTGCTGGTGCTCGCGTTCCAAGGTGGCCTGACAGGCCCGGAGATCGCGCGCTGTCGCGAGCTTCCGCTGGGCACCGTAAAGACCAGAATTCGCAGCGGCCTTCTCCGTCTGCGCGAAACATTCGCTCGTCCAAGTGGAGTCTCGGCATGACCACGCCAACCCCCTCCGATCAAGGCTCTCGCGAGAGCGCGAGTGATGATCCCTCCTGTCGCATGTCGCTCTATTTCGCCGGCGCCCTCTCGGCTCAGGAGGCCGACGAAGTCGATCGACGCCTTCGCGAGGGTGATCGCGACCTTCGCTCCGCTTTTGCGGCGCTGCAGAAGAGCGTCCTGGTGCTGGCCGGCACGGCCGCCTCGGTCGCTCCACCGACGCGAGTCCGCGATCGAGTGATGCAGAGCATCACGTCGGTTGAGATGCATCAGGACCAGGCACGAGCCTCCTCCGGCAGCGAGGCGAACAGCCAGCCGAAGGGCACGCCTGACGCGTTGCACTCCGCGGCTCCCGCGTCGCCGCAGGTCTGGCGGCAGTGGCAGAGCGACTCCAGTGAAACCGGTCTCTTCACCCTCTACTCCGACGGCGGTGGGTGGGAGCCCACCGGCGCCTCCGGGGTCGAAGTCCGCCGGCTCTTCGTCGACCGGGCCGCCAATCGAATGACCGCGATGTTCCGCATGAGCCCGGGCGCGGAGTACCCCGAGCATTGCCACGACGGTCACGAAGAGTGCTACGTCCTCGACGGCGATCTCCACGTGGGCGCCGAGATCGTGATGCACCGCGGCGACTACCAGCGGGCCGAGAGCGGAAGCCCGCACGCTCGGCAATGGACCGAGGGCGGCTGTCTGCTGCTCGTCAGCACGTCGCTGAGCGACGAGGTTGGTTGATGGCTCCGTAGCGGTCTCCGGCCGCGCACTCGCTTCTGCCGCGGCGGTCGCTCATGTCGCTCATGTCGCTCATGTCGCTCATGTCGCTCATGTCGCTCATGCGAGCTTCCGCGCGTGGGGTCCCGCTGTCCCCCCGAACAAACCAAAAAAGGAATCAGGCGGCCCCTCCGGGCCACCTGACTCCAACGGGTGGGCTCACTCGAGAAGGGCTCTCAGCGAGCGTCGCCGGTGCATGGACCCCAGTTGCCAAGGAGAAGTCCGAGGTCCCCGCCATCGACGACGTTGTCGTCGTTCAGGTCCGAGGCGTCGCTGGACGTGCCCCAGTCGACGAGGATGATTCCAAGGTCGGCGCCATCAACCTTGCCATCGAAGTTGGCATCGCCGGCGCAGAGCGCAGGCAGCACGGTCATCGCCTCGACGCTGAAGAGACTGACCAGCGGAAGCCCGACCGTGCCGAGGTTGGTCGCCGAACCGGTGGCAAGATTGATCGAGTAGAGCGTGGAGTCGGCGAGCGGCCCACGCAGTCCCGGTGCCGTGGAGACGGCGTAGGCGATGTTGGTGCTGCCGGAGATGTCGAGGCTGCCGACCGCGGTGAAGTCGACACCGAGGGCACCGACTGTGGTCAACACGCCAGTGTTGTTGGCCTGCTTGACGAGGATGTCGAGCCCGGAGTCGATGGCGAAGAGCTGCGACGTCGCCGTCAGGTTGACGTTCTTGTCGTAGGCGTGATGCATCACCTGGGGAGTGGCCCCGAAGTTGGGATCGCCGGCGGGGTAGAAGACCGGCGTGGCCACGAGCTGGAGCGCACCGGTGATCGGATTCAGGACCAGGTTCTGACCGGCATCGGAGACGTTGCGGATGCGGTCGATCGTGGGATTGAAGTCGAACCCGAAGACTGCGCCCGAGAGCAGCGTGGGGAACGGACCAGCCGAGATTGCAGTGGCGATGGCGTCGTGCCGATCGATTCGGACGAGCCGACTGCCATCGGTCACCGCCACGAGAATGCCGGCGGCGGGACGGAAGTCGATGCCGAGCACGTTCTCGCCGGCGTTGAGGCCAGTGATTGCCGCGACGGGGGTGACGATGGCGGGCGCGGTGGTCTCGAATCGGACCAGAGTCTGCGTTCCAGCGACATCCGCGACGGCGAAGATCGTCTCGCCCGAGGAGCTGCCGGCAATGAGCGCAGTGATCGCGCTGATCGAGAGGATGTGGGTGCGTGTCATGTCTGACATGGGAAATTCTCCGCGATGGGAACCCCGCTGCCGCGAGCGAACACCCGCTCACAACGACACCAGGAATCCCGAGGCGGCAGGCATCCGCAGCCCACGCGTCGTCGGGTTTTGCGTTGTGTGGAAAATCTGTACGGCGAGTGATGTTGCGCCCACCGTCCGGGGACGCTCGCCTCAGCCGCCCGGCGCCGAGGATGGCGCCGAGGATGGCGGTGAGGATGGCGGTGAGGATGGTGGTGAGGATGGCGGTGTCGGCGAGGACGTCGGCGGCGAATCCGGTGTTCGCCTCTCCTTCGTCACCTCGACTTCGCCGGTGCTGCCGTCCACGTTGATTTCGCGCTCGCCGATCTTGACGCGAACGCGGCCGTCGCCGTTGGTGGTGCTCGTCGAGATGCGCACGGTGCCGGGGCTCTGCCAGACCGCGTCGAGATTTCGGAAGCGGACGTCGTCGGCGGTTCCCTCGATGCCGTCGACGCCCGCGCTCACGATGTCGTAGCTGCCGGCATCACTGGCCAGCACGTAGTCGTAGGGACGACCCCAGGGATCCATGGTGACCGCCGCAGGAATCGAGAGCGCGCTCAGATCGAGCGGGAGTTGTCCGTTCTCGGCCCGGTTCGACTCGACCGCGGCCGCAATCACCGCCATGTCACCGGTGACTTCGAACTTCTGTGGCTCGCTCAGCACGGCGGCCACTGCGGCGATGCCCAGCGCCGCCAGAATCGCGGCCCCGAAGAAGAGGATTGCAATCAGCCCGCCGCACGTGCCCAGGAAGCCGAGAATGACACCGGCGATGGCGAAGCCGCGCGGACGGCGCCCAAGGGCCACCAGACTGATGATCAGGGCAATCGGACAGAGGAGTCCGCCGGTCGCGAAGAGCCCGACGAGACCCAGCACGAAGCCGACCAGCCCAAGGGTGTTGGTCTCTGCGTTGGCGAGGCGGCCTGAAGGCGGGGCTGAATACGTGCTCATCGAGAAATTCCTCCTTGACACTGCCCACGGCGCGAAGGTCGCTGGGCGTCATCTGTTGTTGGCAGATTGTCGCGGGGATTTCGTCAGAGAGCGAGGGCCGAGGCCCTGAGAGGGAAAACAAGAACCGACAGGCTCCAGACAGCGTGCGCTGCCGGGAGCCCGTCGATATGGTCTTCTTCAATACTTGCGAGGAGTGGCGGGGGGGGCGCCGTCGCGGCCGGTGGCTGCCGCGGGCTCGTTCGTCGCGCTCCTCGGCGACGCAGAGGAAGCCGCATGATCGCCCGACATGGACTTGCGATCATCGCTTGCTCGGTTCTCCTCGCGGGTCTGATCGCCCTTCCCTCGGTTCGCCTCATGGGCCTGGAAGCCCGCGGCGTCGATTGACTTGCACGCCGCGTCGCACGCGGTCTGTTCGCAGGCGATGGTCGCCTCGCCAACCTTCACGGACTCGGTCTTGACGCCCGGGACGGACTTGAGCGCGGCAGTGACCTTGGTGACGCAGGCGTCCCCGGACATGCCGTCGATCTTGAGGGTTCGGGTGGCGTTGGCAGAAGTAGTTGAGTTCATGAGAATCCTTTTGTTGGATCCGACCATTTCGATCGAATGACGCAGAGGATGAAGGCCCTCCGCAGAATCGTTTCGTCGTGCGCCTCGCTGCGAATGTCATCGAAGACTCAAGCGTTCGCAGAAAGGCAAAGTGCACATCCGAACAATGCCAACCTACTCACCGCGATGGTCGAGCGGCGTTGTTTCTGCGGCGTTTCGAACAACTCAGGTCCTTCACCTACTCCGCCCCCGCGGTCCTTCCTGATTGCGCAAGGCGTGCGACCCCGGGCGCTCGGCTGGCAGCCTGTGGCGAACGTCGTGCGGGCTGCGGACGAGCAGCTTCGGCACAGGCCGCTGGCCCCTCACCACTGGGGAGGCGCCGCTACGATCGGCCCATGCCAGAATCCCTCGAGCAGGCCCTCCTCGACGCCGTGTCGACGGGCTGCGCCCTGGCTCGGCGGCTGCAACGGACCCGACTGCGGGCGACCAGCAAGGCCGACAATTCGCCGGTCACGATTGCCGACTTCGCCGTGCAGGCTCTGATCGGTCTGGCCTTCGCCGACGTGCTCGGCGCCGCCAACGTCCGACTCGCCGGCGAGGAGTCGCTGGCCATGCTCGACGATCCCTCGCACCGCGCCGTGCGCGACGCGGTGATTGCCGAAGTGCAGCGGGCTCGCGCGGACGTCTCCGCCGAAGCAGTTCTTGCAGCGATCGATCTGGCAACCGCCACCGGCGGCGAGGACTACTGGACCGTCGACCCCATCGATGGCACCACCGGATTCGTTCGCGGTGACCAATACTCGATCGCCCTCGCCCGAATCCGCCGGGGGGAGGTGATCTTCGGCATCCTCGGCTGTCCCAACGTCTCGCCCGAGGGGCTGTACGACAGTGTGCCGCCGGGCGAATCGGATGGCGTGATCCTCGTCGCCGAGCGCGGCGGCGGCTGCTGGCAGCGACCCGATAGCGCCCCCTGCGAGGGCGGGACACGGCTTGTCCGAGCGCCGCTCGGCGACATCGGTCCGGTCGTCGCTGCGGCGTCGATGAATCTCGATGCGCCGACCCAGCGACTGCGCGACGAACTCACCGCGTTCCTCGGGCCGCGGGTGATCCGCAGGTCGATTGACAGTCAGGTGAAGTACGGGCTCCTCGCCCGAGGCGAAGTCGATGTTTATCTGCGTCCGCAGCGCCTTGGCCACCTCCACGAACACATCTGGGATCATGCCGCCGGAGCGCTGGTCGCCACCGAAGCCGGAGCCTGCGTCTTCGATTTCGATGGACGCCCGCTCGACTTCTCCCACGGCAGGAACCTCCTTCGCAACCGCGGCATCGTGGGATGCGCGGCGGAACTGCGGGCGCCGCTCTTCAGGGCCATCGGGCGCTCGACAGCCGCCGGCTCGTAGCCCTCAAGCGCCGGACCGGAACCGAAAACAGACTCCATGCCGCCATCACCGGCCAGCCGGCTGCACGAACCACCATCTCCGCCTCCCCCTCGTCGAGTGCTGAACACACTCCGAGTGACTCTCGCGGTCCCGCTGCTCGCGTTCGTCGCGGTCTGGCTGGTCGGTCGGATCACGACCGACCGATTCCTCTGGAGCCAGTTTCTCTTCTGGATTCCCACCGTCGCCGCGCTCGCCGCCAGCATGATCGCGGCGCTGGTGCTGCTGCCCGCGCCACCATCGCGGCGATGGCGCCGCCTGGCCCTCGGCTCGGCCGCGGCGACGGTTGCCATCGGTCTGCACTGGTCGCTGGTCGACCACCATCTGTTCCGCGCTCCCGTCGAAGGCGCCTTCGGCGAGCCGTCGATTGCAATCCTCCATTGCAATCTGCACTGGCCAGGCAAGCGGGCGGCGCCGGAGGTGATTGAGTTCCTGAAGGATCGCACCTTGGACCTCGTCCTCTTCAGCGAACCGGGATGGCTGCTCCTGCAGGGCCGTGGCGCAGCCCTCGAGGCGGCGGGATGGCAGGTGCTGCGCGTCCCCCACTTCGCGGTGCTCTCGCGACTGCCGATTGTCGAATGCCGGCCGCTCGTCGACGCCGACGGCATGGCCTTCACCATGCTGCGAGTCGACGGAAGCGCAATTGGCCATCCCACGCTCACGCTCTGCCTCGTCGATCTGCCTTCCGAGCCGCGCACTCCGCGGATGGCCCTGGCCCGGAGGGCTCGCGCCCTTCTCGACGACGTTGACGCGCCGGAGTTCGACCTCGTCGCCGGCGACTTCAACATGACTCGCGACGGCGCCGCGATTGCGACGCTCTTTCCCAACCTCTCCCATGCCTTCCACCAGGCCGGCTGGGGCTTCGGCGCCACCTATCCGGCCACCCGCCCTCTCTGGCACATCGACCACGTCCTGCTCGGCCCCGCCATCCGCGCCGTCGACTACCGCCTCATCCGACTCCCCGTGTCGCTCCATCTTGGGCAGGAGGTTCGGATCATCAACGCTGGTTTTGGACCGCAGCCCAGGATCCTCGTTCCTCATTCCTGATTCCCTTCCGCTACGCTGAGTCACCGACCCAGTCCGACTTCCATGCCCCTCACCAATCAGGTCATCATCATCACCGGCGCCAGCTCCGGAATCGGCGCCGCGACCGCGCTTGCTGCGGCCCGCGAGGGGATGGATGTGGTCCTCAACGCCCGGCGCATCGAGAAGCTGACGCGAGTGGCCGAGCTGGTCGAGCAGTTGGGCCGCCGCGCCGAGATCGTCTCCGGCGATGTCACCGATCCCGGAGTCTCGCAACGGCTGCTCGACGTTGCCGAGGAGCGCCTCGGACGTTTCGATGTGGTCTTCGCCAACGCCGGATACGGCATGCCGCGAGCGATCCTCGACTACTCCGACGAGGAGCTCCGCAAGATGTTCGAGGTGAATCTCTTCGCCTCCGCCGATCTGCTGCGTCATGCAGCCCGCCGCTTGCAGGACGCCGGCCGTCACGGCCATCTTCTGATGTGCTCGAGCTGCGTGGCCAAGTTCACGATGCCTCACTACGGCGTCTACTCCTCGACCAAGGCGGCGCAAGCCCACCTGTGTCGGGCGTTGCGCTACGAGTTGCGGGCCTCGGGCATCGAAGTCTCGAGCGTGCACCCGGTGACCACGTCGACGGAGTTCTTCGAGACCGCCGCCCGCCACGGTGGACTCGATCCGAACGACACCGATCTCGATCACACGCCGAGCATCTTCGTCCAGCCTCCCGAGCGCGTGGCGCGGGCGATCATCCGCTGTCTGCGGCACCCGACCTCGGAAGTCTGGACCAGCCACATGGTGCGGCTCGCAGCAGGGATCGTCACCGCGTTCCCCTTCATGATCGACTGGTGGATGTTCCGCGAGGCGAAGCGCCGAACGCTTCCCGCACCGCGCGAAAACGCTGACTCGCCGGTCCGCTGAATGGCGTGCGGTCGCAGCGAGTGCGACCCCCCTCGCGTCACGCTCCCCGACCCAATCGCATCACCCGCGCCAGTTCGTGCAACCCGCTGCACATCCCCCTGCT
>Ga0163153_10005264_pt1 | contig 15410 bp, 12 predicted proteins | sample OliLakLV19MP6IB1_FD_148629 | JGI IMG/M metagenome (GOLD analysis project Ga0163153, IMG submission 148629) | Freshwater microbial mat bacterial communities from Lake Vanda, McMurdo Dry Valleys, Antarctica - Oligotrophic Lake LV.19.MP6.IB-1 | ecosystem: Environmental > Aquatic > Freshwater >... | reverse complement strand
GTTGCCTTCCGACGGCTCCTCGCTGCTCGATGCCGCCATGCGCGCCGGCGCCGATCTGCCCTTTTCCTGCAAAGGCGGCGTGTGCAGCACCTGCAAAGCCCGTATCCTGGACGGGCAGGTAAATATGAAGGTCAGTTACGGCCTCGAAGCCGATGAAATAGCCGCCGGTTATGTGCTCACCTGCCAGTCGCACCCGACAACCAAGCAGGTGGTGGTTAGTTTTGATGCATGATGTATCGAACACGGATTTAACGGATGCCATTTATCACGCTCAACTTGCCTCTATGGAAAAAGAACACAGCAACCATCCCGAACACCTCAGCCCGGAAACCATTTTTCACCGGATGTTCGACAACGACCCGTTTAGTCATTGGATGGGTATGGAACTCGTGTCGGTTCAGGAGGGTGCCTGCACCCTGAAAATGCAGGTGCGCCGCGAGATGCTCAACGGTTTCGGTGTGGCGCATGGCGGCATTACATTTTCATTGGCCGACAGCGCATTCGCTTTTGCCTGCAATTCGCAGGGCCGCCATGCTGTATCCATCCATTGCACTATCGAACATATTGCGCCCGTCCGGGAGCATGACGAACTGACGGCTGTCGCAACAGAAGAAAATCTGGGCAACCAACTTTCCAACTACGCTATTACCGTTACCCGGCAGGACGGCTCACCGGTTGCCTTTTTTCGCGGGGTGGCGTATCGGAAACGGCAGGTGTGGGAGTAAAGGACAAAAAAACAGGTAATTACAGCCGTTGCCATAATTACCCGTTACACTCTTCCTTTGTATTAATTCTTGAAAAAACCAACCCGGTTACTGTATAACTTGTTGGTTTTCAGTATTTTTCAACCTTTTCAACTCAAGACGCCAGCATCTTTTGGCATTCAGCCAGCAGAAATTCCGCTTTCGGGCGGAAACGGTAAGCCGGATGCGTCTCTGCCAGTTTCCGCTGCAAAAACAACTTGAGTTCGGGGATAGCCTCGGCGTACCGCTTGGAATGGAACATACATTCTCCCTTGCGCAAACGCGCCAGCCAGTGTAAAGGCTGCACGGCTAAGGAACCTTTGATGGCAGCATCAAAATCAAGAATAGCATTGTCCCAGTCGTTCATAATCATCTTCACTTTCCCGCAACCATAGTATGGCTCGGGATTGTTGGGATTGATACCGATACTTTTGGAAAAATCGTAGAGGGCGTCTTTGAAGTTTTTGAGTTTATAATTCACATAACCCCTGCGTTCGTAGGCCAGGGCGTTGCGTTCAAATTTGGAGATCGCGCTGCTCAACGCTTCGGAAGCCATTTCCATGCCGCCCTGTTGCACGAGGTCACGGCCCCGGATGAATTCCACCACTGCCGATTTGTCGCTTTGCGGTTCGATAGTATATTGCGCCAGCACCTGTCCGCTATTGACCCACCAGGCGCCCACATTACCCGCAAGGGCATATTGGGCGATCTCTTTCAGGAGGGCGGTGGTGCTGCGCCAATGTTTTTCCGTACTCATCAGCACCTGTTGCGGCACATCGAGTGTAAATGAATCAGCATGAAATACGTCTTCCGCTTTCAGCAGCACGTCGGCTTTGAAATAGCTTTCAACCCTGGTGTTCCAATGGTGCAACACCATATTAAAAGTGCGCTCGGAGCCAAACTCGAGCCTACCCCTGAAAATTAATTTAAGTGGTGGCACTTGCGTATTATTCATCATTGCTGCTGTTTATCGGACAAAAAAACATTTAAATCAATTCATGGTCTCTGCATAACCTTCATGCAGAAAGTTCGGACAAGACATCCCCGAACAATGCGTTCATCTGATTATAATAGGGACAAAAAGTTCTGTTTTCCCAGTCGACGCATCATCACAAGAAGATATACGAAGTCGAAAGTGAACACATTGCTTTCATCGAGCTGATCTGCTGAGATCCTCTATTGCACAAAACCACAAAAAATTGATAAGGTACATCTTCAGAAGAAAACCGGGCGATCAGACTATTTGCCGGTTGAGAAGATGACTTTCCCACAAGAATTACAAAATTGAAGCTTTATAACCGGATTTACAAGCTGAACCCCATCTTTTTAGCAAAAAAACTATTTGTGTTAAATGATCTCGGCCAATAATATTTCAATATTTTACATGGCACAAATTAATTATGGATAAATCTGTGTTTTCCCCTATTCGATCATTTGAATTCTGCAGTTTAAATTAGTATTAAATTTTTTAAAAAAATTACCCACTTTTGGCTTTCGTAAAAACCTGTCAGGTGTTTTTACAAATTGTTTTAAGAGTCATTTTTTTACGCTAAAACATGTTGAAAACCAATAAGATATGACTGAAAATCGCCTTTTCGATTACTTGTATGAACAGTTGCGTCAGCACCCGCAGGAAAAAGCATTTGGCCATAAAGTGAATAACCAGTGGCAATACCTCTCCACCGCCCGTATGGTGGAACTGGGCAACCAGATGAGTGTCGGGCTGCTTGGCCTCGGACTTCAGCCGGGCGATAAAATTGCCACGGTTGTTTATAAAACCTCACCGGAGTGGGTCATCCTGGATTTTGCAATGCTTCAATTGGGCATTCTGCATGTGCCCATGTATCCAACCATCAGTTCCCGTGAATATGGGTACATCCTGAATGAATCGGAAGTCAAATATTGTTTTGTCGGAGAGGGCGATTTGTACGATAAAGTACATCAAGCCTGTGAAAAGGTGCCCGGTGTGAAAGAAATATTCTCCTTTTGCGATCACCCGGTAGCCCGGCGTTGGGACGTGTTGATGACGGAAGGCACCCTGGACGAGGTGAACCGGATCAAGGCCACTGTCCGGCCGGATGATCTCTGTACCCTGATCTACACTTCCGGCACCACCGGCAATCCCAAAGGTGTGATGCTTACACACCGCAATATTGCGTTCAATGTAGAGTCTGTGCACAAGTTGGTGCCGATCGTGGCGGGCGACAGGGTACTGAGTTTCCTGCCTGTGAGCCATGTTTTCGAGCGGGTAGCGATTTATTTTTTCATCCGCTGTGGGGTGAGTGTTTCCTTTACCGGAGCCGACAACCTCGGGGGCGAAGAGGGCGATCTGAAAGCCATCCGGCCCCATTTTTTTACAACAGTACCCCGCCTGCTGGAAAAAGTGTACGACAAAATTTACGGTAAAGGCCTCGAACTGAAAGGCCTGAAACGCGCACTTTTTTTCTGGGCGCTGAACCTGACAGATGATTGGGATTTTGACAAAAAATACAGCGGCTGGAAGGCTTTTCAGTGGAAAATTGCAGATAAACTTATTTTTTCTAAATGGCGGGAAGCGCTCGGCGGCTGTATCAAGGGAATTATTACCGGCGCATCTGCTTGCCCGATCCGAATCATGCGCGTATTCAATGCCGGAGGTATTCCCATTCGGGAGGGTTATGGCCTGACGGAATCTTCGCCGGGCATCACATTCAGTCGATACGAACCCCATGCCGCGATGCTCGGAACCGTGGGAGTGGTACTCGACGGTATCGAACTGCGCATCGAGGAAAGCCCCGATTACAAACCCGGCGAAGGCGAAATCCTTGCCAGTGGGCCGGGCATTATGGAAGGTTATTTCAAACAACCTGAAAAAACAGCGGAAGTGATCCGTTATATCGAAGGCAAACGCTGGTTAGACACCGGCGACATCGGTACGATTGTGGCAGGCAAAGCCGGATACCGGTTCCTGAAAATTACAGACCGCAAAAAGGAGTTGCTTAAAACCAGCCTGGGAAAATACATTGCCCCGTCACCCATTGAATCCATTTACAAAGAACACCGCCTCGTAGAACAGGTGATGGTTGTGGGCGAAAACCTGAAATTTGTATCCGCTCTCATCGTGCCGGCTGTAGAGGGACTTCAGGAATGGTGCCAGAAACACGATATTGCCTGGAGCAGCCTGCCCGACATGATCCGCCACCCCAAAGTGCTGGAACGTTATCAAATGCTGGTGGAACGTATCAACCCGAATTTCAGCCACGCCGAACAGGTGAAAAAATTCATCCTCCTGCCCTCCATCTGGGAACCGGTCAAAGCAGACGGAACCGAAGCCGAACTTACCCCAACACTAAAATTGAAACGCCGGGTCATCATGCAGAAATACCAGCATGAAATTGAGAAGATGTACGAATAAGGGTTATGAGGGATGAGGGATGAGTTATTGGAGTTTCAGGTTGGAATGGAGAACTGAGGTTTGCATGCTTTCCCCATTCCAACCTGAAACTCCAATAACTCCAATAACTCATAACTCATAACTCATAACTCATCCCTCATAACTCATTTGTTTCTATTTTTGCCGGTCATTAGAACCAGACAGGTATGCAAAACTATGTGGATATACAAGCGCTCAACCACCGGATTCACGAGGAAAGCGCTTTTGTTGAGTTGTTAAAAATAGAAACAGCGAAAGTGATTGTCGGGCAGGAGTATATGCTCGAACGCCTGTTGATCGGGCTGCTGACCAAGGGACATATTCTGTTGGAAGGTATGCCAGGACTTGCTAAAACACTGGCAATCAAAACATTGGCACAAGCCGTCGACGCGCGTTTCAGCCGGATACAATTTACGCCCGACCTCTTGCCGGCGGATGTGATCGGCACCATGATCTACAATCCGGCCAGGTCAGAATTTACCGTGCGCAAAGGACCGATCTTCGCCAACTTCGTACTGGCCGATGAAATCAATCGGGCGCCTGCCAAAGTACAAAGCGCCCTGCTCGAAGCCATGCAGGAGCGGCAGGTGACGATCGGCAGCGAAACTTTTCCGCTCGAAGAACCTTTTCTGGTGCTGGCTACCCAAAACCCGATCGATCAGGAAGGTACCTATCCGCTCCCGGAAGCGCAGATGGATCGTTTTCTGCTCAAAGTAAAAATCGGGTATCCGGCCAAAGATGAAGAGCGCGACATCATGCGCCGAAATCTGAGCGGCGAACATCCGCTTGTACATAAAGTACTGTCTACCAATACGTTGATGCGCTCAAGAGAGGTGATGCACGGAATTTACATGGATGAAAAAATTGAACAGTATATCCTCGAAATCGTATTCGCCACACGCACACCGGGCGAATACGGTATGCGCAACCTGACGCCGCTCATCAATTACGGCGCTTCGCCGCGCGCTACGATTGCCATGGCGCAGGCGGCCCGCGCCATGGCGTTTTTGCGGCGGCGCGGGTATATTATCCCGGAAGATGTGCGGAGTATCTGTGCCGATGTGCTGCGCCACCGCATCGGATTAAGCTACGAAGCGGAAGCCGAAAACGTAACCCAGGAAGATATTATCACGAAGATTTTAAATACGGTGGAAGTGCCTTAGGTGGGTTGGATGGTTTGAGGGTTTTAGGGTTTTAGGTGGTAACTCTTGGCTTTAAGTTACCACCTCAAACCAAACCCCGCAAACCATCAAACCTTTTCAAACCCTCCAACCCTCTCAAACCATCAAACCCCGCAAACCACCAAACCTTTTCAAACCTTTCACTTAACATTATTGCATCGTCCTATTCGCCTTCTTATCTCCATATTATCCGTTTTCCTGCTGACTATCAATATGTTGAATAGTCAGAGCCTGGAAGAAATCGAACGCTCTACGTTCGAGGTGGATCATATTCTGGATCGCGCCCGGGCCTCCGATAGCGATGCAGAACGGGAAAGGCTCGCTACACAGACCCTCAGCATGGCCCGTAGCCTGCGTTATGACGGCGGCATCATCCGCTCTTCGATCGTGCTGGGAGAAGTGTGCGCCCGTTCCGGCAGAACGGAACAGGCGCTTCAGTACTACTTGGAGGCAGAGGCCAAGATCATCAATACCGGCAACCGCGCGGCCCAACTGGCTGTTCAGAACGCTCTGGGCGATCTTTTTTTTCAGGAAAAACTATACATCAATGCCCGCCGCTATTACCGCGAAATATTGGCCTTGCAACCCAACGACTACCGGATAAAAGAAAAAATGGGAGATGCCTGCCTGCTGGATATGCGTTTCGATAGTGCGGAATATTTTTATAAAGAACTGATTATCAAGTATAGAGAAGAAGGAAATAACCCCAGGCTCGTACAGATTTACCAGAAATTGGCCAACGCTTACGACCAGAACGGCGACGCCGGAAAAAGCCTCTACTACTACCTGCCCATCGAAGACTTGGTGGAGCGATTCGGCACCTCGCCGGAACGCGGACTGCTATACAATAACCTCGGCAGACAATATGCTGCGCTGCGCGACTTCCCGAAAGCCTTGGAATATTTCCGAAAAGCGGAATTGCAGTGCATCTACATCACCTGCGATTACCCGGAGGTAATGTTTGCCAATATGGGCATTGCGCTGCACAATACCGGCGATACCAAACAGGGCATCGAATATCTGTTGAAGGCGAAAGCCATCCTCGCAAGCCGCAACGACAAAGCAGCATTGGCCAATCTCGAACACCTCATGGCCACCGTCTACTTCAGCAGCAACGACCTGTACAACGCCCTGAGCCACAACAACGAATCGATTCGTTTTGCCCGGGAAACCAAGCAGTTCACCGTACTTTCTAATGCCTATAAAACAGCTGCCGATTTATACCACGACCTCTACGACTTTGAAAAAGCCTTCGAATTTTACCGCGAATACCTCAATATCGTCGATTCGGTGCGACTGGAAGAACAAAGCCGTTTGCAACGCCTCAATCAGCAGCGCACCTTGCTGGCCGCCGCCGAGGGCCAGATCAAATTCCTGATTACCCGGCAAAACATCAAGGACCTCGAACTTACCCAGGAACGTTTCGAACGCGAACGCCTCGAACTGCTGAATAAAAACCTTGATCTCCAACGGCGTAACAGCGAAGACGAGGTGCTGCTGTTGCAAAAACAAACAGAGGTAGACCAAGCGCAACTGCGCGAACAAACCCTGCAGGCACTCCGGGCCAGGCAGGAGCTGCGCCTCGCAGCCCAAAATTTCGACGCCGAAAAACAGCAAAGCATCATTGCAGAATTGCGGCAGCAGGAAAAAATCGAAAGCGCGCAAGGACTTGTCCGCGAACGCGAAGTGGAACTGCTGCGCCGCGACAAAGACATTGCCCAATTAGAATTAGATAAACAGGCTAATTTCCAGCGCTTCGCATACGGACTTGGCGGTTTGCTACTGGTAATCCTCGGATTGCTGGGGGCCGGATGGTTGTTTGCCCGCCGCGCCAGCCGGAGGCTGAAAGGTCAGAACCGGAGAATTCAGGCACAAAACCGCGAGATCGAGGAAGAACGCCGCAAAAGCGATGCGCTGCTGCGCAATATCCTCCCGGATGAGGTGGCCCAGGAACTCAAAACCCGCGGCTATGCCACCCCGCACAATTACGAGTCGGCCACCGTGCTATTCACCGATTTTGTCAATTTCACCCAACTGTCCACCCAATTGTCGCCCAAAGAACTCATCGACGAACTCGATGCCTGTTTTCTGGCCTTCGATGAAATATGCGAACGACACGGGCTTGAAAAAATCAAAACTATCGGCGACGCATATATGTGCGCCGGCGGATTGCCCATTCCCAATGATACCCACGCTTCCGATGCAGTGCGCGCTGCCCTTGAAATGTGTGCATGGCTCGAACAACGCAACCACGACAATGCTTTTGCCGTTTTTCGCTACATGCGGGTAGGTGTCCACACGGGGCCGGTGGTGGCAGGTGTTATTGGGAAAAATAAATTTGCCTACGATATCTGGGGCGACGCCGTCAATCTGGCCGCCCGCCTCGAAGCGCTGAGCGAACCCAACCGGGTGAATATTTCAGAAGAAACAGCCCAGGCGGTTAAAAAACAGTTTAAAATGACTTATCGGGGAGAAAAAGAAGTACACAACAAAGGACTTGTGGGTATGTATTTTGTCGAACAGGAAAATAACTGAAAGTGCTGAGTACCCCGCGTATGACGTGTGACTGGCGTTATCGTACTTTCGCCCCCGAATTGTATGGAACGAATAATTGATTTTTCCCGACAGATAATAGCAGGCTTCGTGCTGGCGCTTTGTGCGCTGGCCTGCGCCCGGCAAGGCGCACCCACCGGCGGCCCCAAGGATCTTACGCCGCCGAAATTGGACTCCATCGCCAGTACACCCAATTTTACCACCCGTTTTGATAAAAAACGCATCGAATTGCGCTTCGATGAGTGGATTACCCTCGACGATGCCGCCAACCAGGTTATTATTTCGCCGCCCCTTGCCAAGCGACCCAAAGTTACCCTCAAAGGAAAAATGGTGGTGGTGGAACTGCCCGAAGAAGAAGTACTAAGAGAAAATACCACCTACACCATTAATTTCGGGAAATCTGTCAAAGACCTGCACGAGGGCAATGCCGCGACCGACCTGCGTTTTATTTTCTCCACCGGCGATTTTATCGATAGCCTTTCGACCGGCGGCATTATCGTGGAGGCATATACCGCCGAACCGGTTGAAAATATCACGATCATGTTGTACGACATCCTTACCGACAGCGTGATCCGAAAGGAACGGCCCTATTATTTTTCCAGAACAGACAAATCCGGACAGTTTACCCTGGAAAACCTGAAAGCAGGTCGCTACAAAGTGGCGGCTATAGACGATAATGACCAAAACCTGAAATGGAGCGGCGAAAACGAACGCATCGCTTTTATGGATTCCCTGCTTGACGTCAGCGATTCACTGCGCGGGCCGCTCCGGCTGCGCATCTTCAAAGAGCAGCCGCGTTTCCGGCTGTTCGACCGGAATGTAAGCCGATACGGTCTGGCAAAATTGATTTACACGGCTACACCCGATTCGGTGCAATTGCGCACAGAACAAACCGGTTTGCGATTTTTGACCGAAAAATCATTAGATACCCTACTTGTCTGGTACGACCTGCCGGACAGCACCTCTTGGCAACTGTTTGCCAACTTAGATACCATACAGGTGAAAGCCTTGAACCGGAACGATTTTTTGAAAAAAAATCGCCTTCTATTCGCCGACGACGCACCGATAGCGGGTTCACGCGGGAATACTGTGCGGCGCGGTCAGGCGCCCCCACCCACGCCCGCCAGCACCAGTCCGCCAGCCAAAACCATCACACAAAGTCAGTTCAAACCTGCCAGCCTGGTGTTTAAAACCCCCGCGGCAGATTTCGATACCAGTCGCTGGCTCCTCTCGGTCGATAGTGTGCGCGGCAACAATTTTGCCGTGAACAACGATTCCATCGCCCCGCGAAAACTGCTGCTCGACGTCCGTTGGCTGCCGGGAAAAACATACAACCTGACGTTGCTGCCCGGGGCGGTCACTGATTTTTACGGGACGAGCAATACCGATACGTTGCAGCGCCAGTTCAGCATTCCAACAGAGAAACAACTCGGCGGACTAAACCTCCATGTGGAGGATATGACGCCGGGCAAACAGTACGTGGTGCAACTGCTCAATGGAAGCGTTGTGGAAGAAGAGCGCAGGTTTCTGACGGAAACAGCCGCTAAAAAATTAGTGTACACCGGATTACCTACTGCTGCGTACACCATCCTGCTGATCGAAGATGAAAATGGAAACGGCCGCTGGGATACCGGCAATTACTTTAATCACGTACAACCGGAACGTATTTTTACGAAAAAAATGGAATCCCTGCGCGCTAATTGGGTGGTGGAAGCCATTATTTCGACTACTACCATTGCTGCGGAGAAAAAACGGAATGAATGATGATATAAAAGGAACACCTCTCATTCATCTTAAAAATCATGGTCTTCACGGTGCATTTTTTGTCGAATACCCTTCTGAAGATTCTGATTTACTACTTTTGCGACCTCGCTGGCGAAACAAAGCAGCGATCGTGGCGTTTAGGAACGGTGTCAAAATAACTTCCCAATTTGATGCCATTCTTTTGACATCGTTCCTTATCGCTCTTTAGTTAAAAAATATACAGTCAAACATCAGGACAATCCAAACACATAAAATGGCACAATTTAATTCGGACGTAGCAGCGGTAGATGCACTCGCACAGGCATACAAAGATCTTTCGGCAGAAATAGGCAAAGTGATCGTCGGGCAGGAAGATGTGGTGAGAGCCGTTATCATTTCTCTTTTTTCCAATGGCCACGCATTGCTGGTAGGTGTACCTGGTTTGGCTAAAACCCTGTTGGTCAGCACCATCGCCGAAGTACTCGACCTTGACTTTAAGCGCATCCAGTTTACGCCCGACCTGATGCCATCCGACATCACAGGCAACGAAATCCTCGACGAAGACCGGCGCTTCCGCTTTACCCGCGGCCCCGTGTTTGCCAATATCGTGCTGGCGGACGAGATCAACCGTACCCCGCCTAAAACGCAGGCTGCCCTGCTGGAAGCGATGCAAGAGCGCTCCGTCACAGTTAGTGGCGTACGACATGCCCTGCCAACGCCTTTTTTTGTATTAGCCACTCAAAACCCCATTGAACAGGAAGGTACCTACCCCCTCCCCGAAGCGCAACTCGACCGCTTTATGTTCAATATTCCACTGACTTATCCTTCTTATGAGCAGGAAGTGGACGTGGTAAAAAGAACCACTACCTCCAATCAGGCGTCGCTCAACCATATCCTGAGCGCCGAACAGATCATGGAGTTTCAGCAATTGATCCGAAAAATACCCGTGAGCGACCACGTGCTGGAATATGCAGTCGGGCTGGCATCGAAAACCCGTCCGAATACGCCACGCGCTACCAAGGAAGCCAACAGTTACCTCGCATGGGGCGCCGGCCCGCGGGCCAGTCAATACCTGACGTTGGGCGCTAAATGCCATGCTGCCATCAAAGGCAAATACTCGCCCGACATCGAAGACGTTCAGGCGATTGCCAACCTGGTGCTGCGCCACCGCATTGTACGGAATTACAAGGCGGAAGCAGAAGGTGTCACGGAAGAGAATATCATCGAGTCGCTGTTGTAGTTTTTGAACAGGATTCGATTAATTTAAAAGGATTTTACAGGATTTGAGCGGCTCGATGGAGTCGGTAATGCTGTAAAATCCTTTTTTTTTGCTAAACTACGCAGGGTTGTCAAAGGCAATGCCCCCAAATACGAAACACCATATCCGAAACACCTGCTAACGCATCAGTCCGATCACTTTTCCTACCTCTTTCGGCTCCCACCAGCGCACGAAGCGGATGATATGCGACACCCAGCCTTTTGGTCGGGCGATGTTGCCGGCGATCCATGTTACAGTGCTGTCCATTTCATTGATATAAGCCGCTCCGGCCGGCTCCGGGAGTTGCGCCAGTGCGACGCTGTTGGCCCAGGCGGCCTGCCGTGCTTTGACAATACTGAATTCGATCACCGCCTGGTCTCTGCCTCGCATAACCCGTCGGATGAGCCGCATGGGCCACCAGATGCGTTCGAGTTTTGACTGCATACCGTCGGTGAGCGCGGCGATGATGTCGTTGATTTTATCAAAATCGCGTTGCAGCGCAAAAACGGCCTCGCCCGGGGCCGTCAGGGCTGCAGCAATGGCCAGATCGAGGTTGATATGGGTATTGATACCGAGAATGAGGTGTTGAAGCACGATCAGCGAATCGTCGGTGCAGGCATCGAAGGCGGCCTGCCAACTGCGGCTGGTTTTTTGTTGCTGCCCGTATTGCTGCCAGGCGTCGAGGTACCGGTTGGCAAAAAGCACGTCGAGTCGCTCCATGCGGGCCGCATCCTCAAAGTGCCCTGCGACGATGGCATCCCGAACCGCCTCAGTCATACCTTTATAAAGAACGGCGAAATAAGCCTGTCTGGAACCACTTATTTCGCATTGCCGAATGATTGCATCGAGGGCTGCGATCACTTCCTGTATCGTGTTTGGCTGCATGAAACCTGTTTTCAAAGTGTTTAGATGCGGCCAAATTAATACAGACTTACTTGTACGATGTAAATAAATTAAAATACAGTACATTTGCCAGCTCATTTACTAACCTTTTTCCCAATCTATTATGAGTCAAATTTTTGAAACCATCAAACAGAAAGTAGCGGAAGCAGAAGCAGACGTTACAAAATTCACCCAGGGAAACAACGCCGCAGGCAGCCGCGTCAGAAAGGCGATGCAGGAATTGAAACAACTGGCACAGTCGCTTCGTCAGGAAGTGTTGGAAGCGAAAAATGCTGCTAAAGACGGAAAATAATATGCGCTCAGCGCTTTCCCTTTAGCCGGTAAAAATACAAAGCCCCCGGACGGAAACGTTCGGGGGCTTTTTTGTGGCTTGGAGGTGGCAGCTGTTCATACTACAAAGATGTTACCTCGCCGCTCGGATTCAATCAAGTCCTTCTGCTATCCGTGTAGCCGCCTCTGCGATCCGCAGCGATTCCACCGCATTCCGGCTATCGATGATCCGCTGGTGTGCCGGATTTTTAATCCATTCCCACTGATCTTTCAACATGGGAACCACCAGTTGTTCGTAGCGAAGCATTTTGTCTGACGAATCGCCGGCTTCTATCTTAACCCAGGCATCGTAGGAAATATCCCGAAACTTTCCGTGCGCCGTCAAGCCGCCCCGCTCCGGTTTGGCCTGCTTCCCGACCGTGTCGTCGGCTTTGAGCGCTGGACCGGGATGCATCGAATAGCCGGGATCCTGGTGGTGATGAACGACGCTACCGGGCATTTGCTCCTGGAAATACGCGATGCGGGCATTTTGGATAAGTCCATATAAGCGGATCTTTACGGGTATCCACTCGTGCAGGGTAATATCGCCGTGATCGAACACGAGCTTTAGTTCCTGCCGGTCGAGTGGGCTGGGCTGATTAAACCCATGGTAGAAATGGACGAGCGCATCGTCGTATCGCAGCGTCGCCTGTACCCGATCGATCAGGGTCGGGTGTTGTCCGGCGCGTTCCAGCTGATATGCGTGCAGCAATCGGCCCTCCCCGAACCAGCCGCTGAACATATCGAAAAAATGTACGCCGTGTTCGATAAAAATGCCACCGCTTTTCTCGCGGTCCCAGAACCAGTGCGCCGGCGAGAGTTTGCTGTCGCTGGCATAATTTTCAAAATAGCCGTGTACGAAATCCCCCAGCCATTTTTCTTCTATGATATTGCGGACAAAGGCATAGAGGGGATTGTAGCGTTGCATGAGGTTCACCACATACAGCAGGTTTCGGTCCTGTGCGTATTGCGCAAGTTCCTCCGCTTCTACGGTTTTGATTGCTGCCGGTTTTTCACAAATAACGTGTTTTCCTGCTTCCAGTGCCTTTTTTGATTGGATGTAATGCAAATAAGGGGGCGTGCCCAAGTAGATTAGATCGATGCGCTCGTCGCGCAGCATAGCCTCCAAATCGGGCTGCACCTCGGCTCCGACGGCCTGCGCCAGTTGGCCGGCAGCGTCCGGATTGAGGTCGTTGACCGCGATGATGGATACTCTTGGAATTCCGGAAAAAGCCTGGCTCGCAAAGGAGGCAAAGCCACCCGCACCGAGCACGCCTATCCGTAAAATAGCTTCATTTGACATAAAGTGGGTGGTTTAGTAGTTTGAAGAGGCTGTAAAAACTTTGTGCCAGGGAGGACTAGGGGAAGCGCTTGGTCAGGCTGCTTGGGAGAGGCTTTTTTGGGAAGATCACTCTATTTGAAATCAAGCACGCCTGCATAAGTGGAATCAAGGTAATAAACTGGCATTGAAGGCTTTCCAGTTCTTTTTGTGGTCCCACGAGATTAGGGATAATTATTTGGTCTTGAGTTAGGCAAGCAGCCAGGCTTTTTAAACGGTTTTTAGTAGTAGATGTTTATGCAAAAAGGTTTAATTTTGCAAGATCGACCGCTTAAATTTACATTGGACAATATCAAAAATTCAAACCATTTATGGAATACGAAATAAGACTCTCGGGTACGCCGTTTGATGATGGGGGAATTGAGAAAATTTTCTAATGGCCTTAGCGTGGGGAAAAACGACCTGTGGATAGCAGCAACAGCGAAAGTAACCGAATCTACATTAGTTACGACAGATAAAGATTTTGACCATCTAGAAGGCATTTATTTTCAACTTGCAAAGATAATCTAGCATTAGTAGAAGTTGAATACCGGCAAGTGGGGAATTCTATGACTTCAATTCCAAATACGTTCCAACGGTAGCACTCAGCGCGTCTGTGTGCTGATACATATCATCCAGATCCCTAATCTCGTGCTTTACCTCTTTTTTCTCAGTGTTCAATAAAGCAATTGACTTTTTCTTGCCGTTAAAATAGAGGCGGCAAATGGTGCGGTGGCTGTTATTATCCAGCAGGATGGCCATGTAGGTTTGCGCATCTCTGTAAGTAATCCGGTTCGGATCTACCAATCGGCGCAGGATGGATTTGATAATGTAAAAGCCTTCCAGTTCTTCATCGGTGGTTTCAATTACCTTTTCTTTTTCAGGATTCTGAATAGCAGTTGTCGCTTCAAACGCCGCTATGCCGGCAGCTTCTTTTTGCACCTGTTCTTCCTGATCCAAAGCAGATTTCAGCCTGTCGCTGATCATTTCGCTAAGGAAATGTTGGAGCGACTTCTTTATCAAATCCGAAAATTGAAAAACTACCTTATCCGTAACAGGACCGGTGTAAACCTGCTTGGCTAGAAATCGCACAAATGACTCGCTAGGAGCCTTAAACTCGGACGCTAAAATCGCGCGTAATGCTGCTGTGTATTTTAGTTCGCTAGCGCTACTCATAATGCTGGCGATATCGAAATAGGATTTGTGGAACTTCTTGAGTTCTTCGATCTGTAAATCGGTAATTGCAGTGATATCAAATTCGAGGAAAGGATGAGCGTCCATTTTATTGGTTTCCACGAGATCGGTGAAAAAACGATACTCTACGCCATTAGTTAATACGGAAAACTTTGCCTTGCACACATGGAAATAGCGTAGCAACTGGCCGTCATGGTTGTCAAGTTCCTGTTTCCAGTGCTTTGCCTCGATCAAAACAATCGCGCAGCCGTCTTTCATAATGGCAAAATCTACTTTTTCCCCTTTTTTGATACCTACATCGGCAATAAATTCGGGGACAATCTCAGCCGGATTGAAAACGTCGTATCCAAGGGTCTGAATAAAGGGAAGCACGAAGGCGTGTTTGGTTGCTTCTTCCGTAAGCGTGTGGTCTTTTAAACGGTGAACACGGTCACCCAGTTGACGTATTAAATCTTTGAAGTCTATTCTATTATGAAATTTAAACGACTATATATTCGAAGGTTTTACTCCGCCAAAACTATATATTTTCTAAAATAATTTTTTTACAAAAATACCTTCCCACCCATCCCCAAATACAAAAAGCCTTCCAGTGTAACACTGCAAGGCTTTTCTTTGTGGCGGAGGCCGGACTTGAACCGACGACCTTCGGGTTATGAGCCCGACGAGCTACCAACTGCTCCACTCCGCGATTTAGTGGCGCAAAGATAATATCAATTGCATGACAAAACCAAATGTTTTTTAAGAATAGTTTGAGAAGGTTGGAAGGTTGGAAGGTTGGAAGGTTTGAGGTGGTAAC
>Ga0163153_10005262_pt1 | contig 15413 bp, 12 predicted proteins | sample OliLakLV19MP6IB1_FD_148629 | JGI IMG/M metagenome (GOLD analysis project Ga0163153, IMG submission 148629) | Freshwater microbial mat bacterial communities from Lake Vanda, McMurdo Dry Valleys, Antarctica - Oligotrophic Lake LV.19.MP6.IB-1 | ecosystem: Environmental > Aquatic > Freshwater >... | reverse complement strand
GATCACTGTTACAATCCACGGATGGACCGCGAACAGCTGCTCGAACTCCTCGCAAGCGTCCGCGACGGATCAGTCGCACTGGACGCCGCTGCGGCGCGACTCGAATCGGCGCCGTTCGACGAACTCGGGTTCGCCACCATCGACCACCATCGCGCCCTCCGTGACGGCCTCCCCGAGGTCATTTATGCGCCGGGCAAGACGCCCGCGCAGGTCGCCGAGATTGCCAGGCGCGTCTACGAACGTGCGGGTCGGCTGCTCGTCACGCGCATCGACGGCGCTCAACTGGCGGCGCTGCGAGGGGCACTTCCCTCGGTTGCGCACGACGAGCACGCGCGTATTGCCTGGGCTTCGTCGCAGCCCACCGTCGCCGTGGGGCACGTCGCCGTTGTCACGGCGGGGACAAGCGACATCCCCGTTGCGGAGGAGGCAGCCGTCACCGCAACGCTGGCGGGCGCCCACGTCACGCGCCACTACGACGTCGGCGTTGCGGGCATCCATCGCATCACGCCTCACCTGACACAGTTGCGGGCGGCCAACGCGATCGTCATCGCCGCCGGTATGGATGGCGCCCTGCCCAGCGTGATCGGCGGACTCGTGCGCAACCCGATCATCGCCGTGCCCACCTCGGTCGGGTACGGCGCGTCGTTTGGCGGACTCGCGGCACTGCTGACGATGCTCAACAGCTGCGCCACCGGCGTTAGCGTCGTCAACATCGACAACGGCTTTGGCGCCGGCTACATTGCCGCCAGCATCAACCGCCTCGCGGTCGCCCGACGTGACTGACCCGGAGACCGTCGCCGTGTTCGATTGCTTCTCCGGCATCGCCGGCGACATGGCGCTCGCGGCGTTACTCGACGCGGGTGCGCCTCTCAATCGAATCATGGTTGGCTTGAAGCAACTCGGGCTCCCGGCGTTTTTCATCGAACCGGTGCGGGTGTCGCGAGCAGGGCTGCAGGCAACCTATCTCCGGTTCGACGTCGCGGAGGAGCGCACATTCCAGCCAGACGAGATGCGCGCGATGGTCACAACATCCGGCCTGCCGCCCCGAGTCATCAAGCGCTCGCTCGATGCCATTGGGTGGCTCGAACGGGGCGAATCGGCGGCGCATCGCACGGACCAGCCACACTTCCACGAAGTCGGGGGCGTCGATGCGCTGCTCGATATCGTCGGGGTAATGCTGGCGCTGGAAGCGTTGAACGTCGGGCAAGCGTTCTGTCCGGTCGTGACCGTTGGCTCGGGCACGATCACGAAATCCGCGCACGGGGCGATTCCAGCGAGTCCTGGACCTGCAGCAGCGAACATCCTCCAGGCGGCCGGGTTCGCGATGCGCTTCGTCGAAGCAAGCCACGAACTCGTCACCCCGACGGGCGCCGCCATCCTCGCCGCCGTCGCAAAACCAGGCGCTGCCACGATCACGGCGCTCTCCCACGGCGCGGGCGCTGGAACGTTCGACCCGCCCAATCGCCCGAACGGCGTACGCGTGTTCATCGGGACCCAGGCGCCTGCCGAAATGGCCCCTGCGCGCCAAATCGTGCTCCTGGAGGCGAACATCGACGACATGCCCGCGACGCTCCTCGCCCATGCCCGCGACCGCCTCATGGATGAGGGCGCGCTCGACGCCTGGACCGAGGCCATCGGCATGAAGAAGGGGCGCGCCGCGACGAAGCTCTGCGCCCTCGCCCCGGCGGACAAGGTCGCCCACTTTGCCAACGTCTTCCTCACCGAAACAACGACTCTCGGCGTTCGCACAACGCCCTACTCCCGCTACGAAGCCGCCCGCCGCATCGAAGAAGTCACGACAAGCTTGGGGACAGGGCGAGTGAAGGTTTCCGAGTGGCAGGGAACGATTCGCCGCTCCTTCGAATGGGAGGACATTCGCAGCCTCGCCACCCAGCACGGCATCCCCGCGCTCGAAGTACAGCGACTCGTGAAACGGGAGATCGGCGAATGACAGGCGAAGAACGAGACCAGTAGCGAATCGGTTCGAAAGCGCCGACAATGGGACAGGACTTCACAATGACGAACTTCACAGCGGTCATCGAACGGGACGCTGACACTGGTCTTTACGTCGGTTGGGTGCCGGGATTTCCGGGGGGCGCATAGCCAGCGCGAGACGCTCGACGAGCTGGGTAACAACCTCAAAGAAGTGGTCGAGATGCTCAGGACGGGGAACCCACTTTTGAAAGCACGTTCATCGGCACCCAAACCGTCGAAGTCCGATGAGTAGTATCCCTGTTCTCAAGCCGCGCGAGGTCACGCGCTCCTCGCGAGGCTGGGCTTCGTCGAAGTTCGCCAGCGAGGCTCCCACCGACAGTACCGACACGCTGACGGACGCGGGACGACCGTCCCTTTCCATCAAGGCCGGGACATCTCGCCGACGCTGCTTCGACAGATTGCCAAGGATGTCGGCCTTTCCCCGGAAGATTTCCTGGAGGCGCGGCATAATCCTTAATCCCTACTTATGTCCTCTGAACCGCTCCCAATTCCTTCTCCAGTCGCTTCAGCAGCCCTTGTTGCACGCGCGCAACATCGGCGTCCGTGAGCGTGCGGTCCATCGACTGGTAGCGCAGGCTCACGGCGAGCGACTTCTTGCCCACCGGCACGCCCTGGCCCCGGTAGTCGTCGAAGAGCTCGGCATCGAGACGGATGGCGTTGGAGCGATGGGAGCGGACGATCTCCATGAGCCGCCCGGCAGGCAAGTCGACATCCACGAGGACCGCGATGTCCTGCCGGACCTCCGGGAATCGCGACGGTGCGCTATATTCCGGTCGGCCGGGAATGGCCCGCGTCAGGTCTTCGAGCCACAGCTCGATGAGGAAGACGGGCTCCTGGATGTCGAATAGCGCCGCCGTATCCGGGTGGACCTGGGCAATGACGCCAACCGTCTCTTTACCCGCGCGGACCGTCGCGGAGTGTCCCTTGAGCAGTCCGTACAGTTCGGCGGGAGCGAAGCCGCCCACGATTCCGAGGGCTTCAAGGACGCCTTCGAGGTCGCCCTTGGCGTCGAAGAAGTCGACCTTTTCCGGGGTTGGCCGGCCCCAGCGCGATTCGTGTGATCCACCTGCGAGCGCACAGAACACCGGGCGTTCGTGTGGCAGGTCAGCTTCCGTCGGCAGGTATTCGAAGCCAATTTCGAAGATGCGGAGCGCGCCCTCGTGTTGGCGTCTGTTGGCCGCGTAGGTTTCCAGCAACGAACCGCGTAGGCTCGTGCGGAGGTAGGTGTGCTGCGCCGCCACGGGGTTGACCACGGCCAGCGGCTTCATGCGGAGACTGTCGTTTGGGTCGATGACACGGGTGTCGCCCTCACGGCCGCCGAGCGAATAGGTGATGACCTCCTGGTAGCCGAGCGAGACGGCGAGGTCGCGCACGCGTTCGCGCGCCTCCTCGACGGGTCGCCCCTCAGGGGCGGGAAGCGCGCCGCGAAGGGTGGTCGCCGGGAGATGCTCGTAGCCGTAGATGCGCACGAGATCCTCGATCACGTCGTCCGGGATCTGGACATCCGGGCGCCAGTACGGGGGCTGGACGCTGTAGCGGTCCGGCGGCAGATGGTGGCAGACAAAGCCCAGGGCCGTCAGGATCTCGCGCACGCGATCCGGGGCGATGCTGATGCCAAGCACCTGCTCGATCCGAGCCGCGGACAGCATGATCGTCCGCTGCGGCTCGCGCCCGGGGAAGACATCGACAAGTCCCGTCGCGATTCGTCCGCCCGTGAGCTGTTCGAAGAGGTGGAGCGCGCGCCGCTGGGCGTATTCGGCCATCTCCGGCCCGATGCCCTTTTCGAAGCGCAACGATGCTTCAGTCCGCAGCTTCAGCATCGTCGAAGTGCGGCGGATGGACCCTGCGCGAAAGTTCGCGATCTCCAAGAGCACGGATGTTGTGTGCGGGGTGACCTCGCTGTTGCCGCCACCCATGATGCCCGCAAGGCCCACGGGTCCTTCGCCGTCACAGATGACGAGCATCTCCGGGTCGAGTTCGCGGTCCGCGCCGTCAAGCGTCGTCAGACGCTCTCCGCGTCTCGCCCGCCGAGCAACGATCGCCTTGTCGCGGACGAAATCGTAGTCGAAGGCGTGGATCGGCTGGCCAGTTTCGATCATCACGTAGTTCGTGATATCCACGACGTTGTTGATCGAACGCATGCCGTGCCGCTGGAGCCGTTCCTGCATCCAGATGGGCGAGGGGCCGATGGTCACGTTCTCGATGACGGAGGCTGTGAAGCGCCGACAGAGGTCCGGGTCTTCGATGCGCACGTCGATCAGGCTCTCGACGGCGGGACCGACTTCGGAGTACGAGTGGTCCGGCTCTCGTAGCGGCGACCCGGTAAGTGCCGAGACCTCGCGCGCAAAGCCGAGCACGCCCAGCAAGTCCGCGCGGTTCGCCCATGTGGAGATGTCGAAGACTACGTCGCCAAGCTGCTCAACCAGCGGGCGTCCGACGCGCGCGTCAGCGGGGAGCACGAGGATGCCCTCATGCTCATCGCTCATGCCGAGTTCCTTTTCGCTCAGCACCATGCCAGCAGACTCGACGCCACGGATGGGCCGCAGCTTGAGCTTCGCCTTCTCGCCGCTGTGCCCATCGACAATCAACGCACCTTCGGTCGCGAACGCTACCTTCTGCCCGACCTCCAGGTTCGGCGCGCCGCAGACAACCTGTTGGCGACCGGAGCCGGTCTCCACGGTCGCCAGCCGCAGCCGGTCCGCGTTGGGGTGCGGCTCGATGGCGACAACCTCCGCGACGCGGATGCGCTCTGGATCCCATTCCGCCCCGATCGTCTCCCACGATTCGACTTCCGCTGTGGCGTCGATCAATCGGCGGGCGAGCTCCGCGACAGGGAGTTCGACATCAACAAGGTCACGGAGCCAATTGAGGGATATTTTCATCGGAGCGCCTTTCAGCTATTAGCTGTTAGCTGTTAGCTCTTAGTGATTTCTTCAAGGAGACGAGCATCCGTTTCACTTCGGCCACATCAGCGTCAAGTCTTACATGGACAAGTTCGGACAGGTATCCGAGATCGCGTGCCAGCAGAATCTGGTATTCGACTTCAGCTGCGGAACCGAGGGCCACGGAAAGGAACTGATGGAATTCACGAGAGCTCTCCCGCGCCGAACCCTCAGCTATGTTGGTTGGGACAGAGCTTGACGAACGCCGAACTTGGCTGATCAAGCCATACTGCTCCTCCCTCGGAAACTTAGCCGACTCTCTGTAGATGGCCAGTGTAACCGCGTGCGCTTTCTGCCAAACGATGAGCTCTTGAAACGGCCGCACGATGTCCTCCCATTTTCTGATCTTACTAACAGCTAACAGCTAACAGCTAACAGCTAAAACTGCGACAAAAATCCCAAATCGTTCTGGTAAAAGTGGCGGATGTCTTCGATGCCCCAGCGGAGTAGTGCCACGCGCTCCACGCCCATGCCGAAGGCGAACCCGGTGTAGCGCGAAGAATCGTACCCCGCATTCTCGATGATTTCCGGGTGGACCATGCCCGCCCCAAGGATCTCGATCCAGCCGGTACCGTGGCAGGTGTGGCACTCGGCGCCCGAGCCGCGGCAGATGAAGCAGTCCATCGCCATCTCCACTCCCGGTTCGACGAACGGGAAGTAGCTGTGGTGGAAGATGATCTTGCGATCATATCCGAACATCTTGCGCGCGAACTCGTAAAGGACGCCCTTGAGGTCGCTCATGCGCACGCCTTCATCGACAGCGAGGCCCTCGATCTGCGTGAGCATCCACTCGTGCGTCGCGTCGGTCGCTTCCTGGCGATAGCACTTGCCAGGGACGATCACCCGGACAGGCGGCACGGGCGTGCGTTCCATGACGCGCGCCTGGTTCGGCGAGGTGTGCGTGCGCAACAGCATCTTGCGTTCGCCATCGATGATCGTGTCCACCCAGATCGTGTCCCACATGTCGCGCGCGGGGTGGTCTTCGGGGATGCGCATGGCATCGAAGTTGTACTTCGACCATTCAACCTCGGGCCCTTCCGCCACGCGGAAGCCCATGTCTCCGAACGCCTTCACGCAATCGCGCATCGTCTGCGTGACCGGGTGGAGACGGCCCAATCGGCGTGGTCGGCCGGGCAGCGACACATCGAGCGCGCCAGCCCCGCTCAGTACATCGAGGGATGCCCGCCGCAAGTTCTCGTGCCGGTCGTCGAGGGCACTTTCAAGGACGTTCTTGAGCTCGTTACACGATGCTCCGAAGGAAGCACGCGATTCAGGGGGCTGTTCACGGACGGAGCGGAGAAGGAGCGTGATGCGCCCATCCTGGCGGCCGAGCCACGTGGCGCGCCAGCTATCGAGGTTGGAGGACTCGGTCAAGCCGTCGAGCGCGGACAGGGCCTCGGCCCGGAGGTCATCGAAGGAGGGGGGCGGTGTCGTCATGAGTGTCGAGTCAGTATACCGGCGACGCCGCCGCACGGGCGATGCCGTAAGCGGCCGCTACGAACCGCGCCACTTGCTCGCGAGCGGGAAGCGACGGTCACGGCCGAACGCGCGTGGCGTGATCTTGATCCCGGGCGCCGCCTGCCGACGCTTGTATTCGTTGCGATCAACCAATCCGATCACGCGCCGCACCGTCAGCTCATCGAAGCCCTGTGCGACGATCTCATCCACGGTGCGATCATCTTCGACGTAGGCCTGGAGGATGGGGTCGAGCACCTCGTATGGTGGTAAGGAATCCTGGTCGAGCTGGTCCGGTCGCAGCTCCGCGCTCGGCGGCTTCGTCAGCACGGACTCGGGAATCACGGGCGAGGGACCCTGCGTGTTCCGCCAACGCGCGATCTCGTAGACGAGCGTCTTGGGCACATCCTTGATGACCGCATACCCGCCCGCCATGTCGCCGTAGAGCGTGGCGTAGCCCGTCGCCATCTCGCTCTTGTTGCCAGTTGTGAGGGTGATGTAGCCAAACTTGTTCGACAGGGTCATGAGCACATTGCCCCGTTGGCGCGCTTGCAGGTTCTCTTCCGCCGTGCCCGCGTCCGTGCCTTCAAAAGCGTCAGCCATCATCTCCAGCATGGCGGCATGGGCCGGTTCGATGGGGATGGAGATGTAGCGGATGCCGACACGGTTGGCCATGTCGGCGGCGTCATCGCGGCTGTGGTCGCTCGAATAGCGGCTGGGCATCGAGACTCCGACGACGTTGCTGGCGCCGATGGCGTCCACGGCGATCGCCGCCACCACGCTCGAATCGATGCCGCCAGAAAGGCCGATGACGACCTTTCCAAAGCCCGTTTTGCCGAGGTAATCACGCGTAGCGAGCACAAGCGCGTTCCAGACCTCGGCGGGGTCGGACATCAATTCGGCCATGACCCCCGTGTCCAGCCCCGCGCGCATCTCCACTTGGAACGGGATATCGACGATCTCCACACCGGCTACGCCGTCGCGATCACGTAGCTCGACACGCCTTCGTGGATCGTGGAGGCGGCGCTGGGCAACCTCGTCGAGGTCGACATCGACGAGCATCAACTCCTCGATGAACTGATGGCCGCGAGCCACGAGCGCGCCGGTTGAGTCAAACACCATCGAGCAACCATCGAACACGAGCTCGTCCTGGCCGCCTACAAGGTTGACGTACGCTAACGCAATGACGTTATCGGCTGCCCGCGTAGCCAGCATCCGTGAGCGGTCCTGGACCTTGCCGCGATGGTAGGGGGAGGCGTTGATGTTCACGCAGAGTTCCGCTCCGCCGAGGGCCATGGCGTCGAGGGGCGCTCCGGGATACCAAATGTCCTCGCAGATGCTGACGCCGAAGGTCAGTTCGCCGGCGCGGTAGACAGGTACGCGCCGACCGGCGGCAAAGTAGCGTTCTTCGTCGAAGACGCCGTAATTGGGCAGCCGCCGTTTGTGGTAGGTATCCACCCATTTGCCGTCCGCAATCACGGCGGCCGAGTTGAACGGCGATCCATCGACCCAATCGACGAAGCCGACGACGGCGATGATACCGGCCGTGTCCCCGACGATTTCGTCGACTGCTTTTCGCGAAGCCTCGCAGAACGCCCGCCGCAGGAGCAGATCCTCCGGCGGATAGCCGGTCACCGCGAGCTCGGGAAAGGCGACGATCGCGCAACCACCATCCCTTGCTGTGGCGAGGCTTTCGCGGATGCGCCCGACGTTTCCGTCGATGTCGCCGACGGTCTGGTTAATCTGGGCGAGGCCGATTCGGTATGAGCGCATGGGCCACTTCGTGTTAAAGGTACACGAAGTATACGGCAACGGGCGCAGGCACCGCCGTGACGTGCACTGGTTCAGGTCATACGTGGATACAGTCGCGGCTCGAGCGCCACAACAAAAGTCGACAGGCCGAACATCCCGGCGCTTGCTTCCGCGCGCGCTACGGACGGCGTGCGCTACGGAGCGCGCGCACTACGACGGTGGGGAGTTCTGGATCACGGACGCTGTCACACGATCTCCATACCGCGCATGCTGCCCTCGGAGCGCCAGTCAGCCAACAGCTGGAAGAACTCGTGGGGGCCGTTCCCGTACTGGCCGCCCGTGAAGTCAGTGGCGGCGTTGGGCTTGCCTTCACTGTTGTAATACCCCGGCGTGCACTCCGCCTGGAAACGCTCGCTGCGTCGCGAGAGGACGCGAATGGTCTCTACCCAGCCTGTCTCCGCTTCTTCCGTAGCCTCTACGGTCCGCGCCTCGGCAGCGATGGCCTGCTGAATGATGTAAGCAATGTGCGCGCTTTGCTCCCCGAGCATGTGCGTGAAGTTCACGGTCAGCGCGCCTTGCGTGAGGCCCATGTGGAAGCAGTTCGGGAATCCGTTGCTATGAAAGCCGTGGAAGGTCGAAAGGCCGTCCGCCCATTTTTGCGATAGCGTGATGCCATCTCGGCCAATAACGTCGTAGCCGGCGCGCCGCGTGTACGCCGTCCCCACTTCGAACCCGGTGGCAAAGATCAAACAATCGACCTCGTATTCCTTACCATCGACAACAATCGCATTCTCCGTCACGCGTTCCACACCCAGTCCGTTGGTATCAACGAGTTGGACGTTGGGGCGGTTGAAGGTCTGCAGGTATTCGTCGTTGAAGGTGGGGCGCTTGCAGAACTGGCGGTAGTACGGCTTCAGGGCCTCCGCCGTGTTCGGGTCGTCCACCAACGCCTGGGCGCGTGCGCGCACCTGCTCCATCTTCTCGAAGTCGGCCAACTCCATCGCCACGGCGACTTCCTCCGGCGTGCGGGCGCCAGCTTTCGGCGCTGCCGAGATGAGCCTGCGGAAGATATCCGTCCAGCCATCGGCGACGAGGTCCTCCTCCTGGTAGCCGCCCGTGACGAGCGTGCTGAAATTGTTCATACGCTCCTTTTGCCAGCCCGGCTGGAGGGAGGCCGCCCATTCTGGGTCTGTCGGCCGGTTGCCGCGGACGTCTACCGACGAGGGGGTGCGCTGGAACACGTAGAGCTGCGCCGCCGCTTCGCCGAGGAATGGGACGCACTGAATTGCCGTGGCGCCCGTCCCGATGATCCCGACACGCTTGTCCTTCAGTCCTTCGAGGTTGCCATAGGAGTTGCCGCCCGTGTAGCTGTAGTCCCAGCGGCTCGTGTGAAAGGTGTGCCCCGCGAACGTCTCGATGCCATCGATCGCCGGAAGCTTTGGGCGGTTGAGGGGGCCGTTCGCGAGCGTTACGAAGCGCGCTCGCATGCGGTCGCCGCGGTTCGTGGAGATGATCCACCGCTTCGTGGCATCGTCCCAGCGAAGCTCCGTCACCTCCGTCTGGAAACAGGCGTTGGTGTAGAGGTCGAACTTGCGCGCAATCGCGCGACTGTACTCCATGATTTCAGGGGCGCGCGCATACCGCTCGGTGGGCATGTACCCCACCTCTTCCAAAAGCGGGAGGTAGATATACGCCTCGACATCGCACTGCGCGCCGGGATAGCGATTCCAATACCAGGTGCCGCCGAAGTCGCCGCCCTTTTCGATGATGCGGATGTCCTGGATGCCAGCCTGGCGGAGCCGAGCGCCGGCAAGCAATCCGCCGAAGCCGCCGCCGATGACTGCTACCTCCACGTCGTCGGTCAGCGGTTGTCGACTAATCGGCTCTGCGTACGGGTCCTCAACGAAACGCGCGAAATCTCCGGCCGTCTCGCGGTATTGGCTCGTACCATCGGTGCGAGTGCGCTTGTCTCGCTCCTGGCGATACTTTGCACGGAGCTGATCCGGGTCGAACGCGATTCCCGCGGACCCCGGACCTGCTTCTGTTTGCTTCAGTGTCATGGCAATCTCCTCGTCGCCACATTCTAGCCTCCCCACCACGGGCTGCAATCATTTGATTTTTGACACACGCCTTGAGTCATTTCTTACTCAATCCATGAGCAAACGACTACAGATCATCCTGCCCGATGACGAGTACGAGGCCGTGGCTGATGCCGCACGGCGACAGGGCAAACCCGTCGCAAGCGTCGTACGTGAGAGCCTTCGGCGCACCCTGGCCGAGGGGACGGAGATGGACCCAGCGGAACGCATCGCCGCGGTTTTGCGGTTTGCTCGGTTTTCAGGACCTACGGGCGAAATCGAACAGATCCTCGCAGAAATTGAGGAGGGCCGCGGCCTCGAATGATCTTTGTCGATTCGAATGTGCCGATGTACCTCGTTGGCGCGGACCACCCGAACAAACTGCGCGTCATCGAGTTGCTCCCGCAGTTGCTTTACGCCTGCGAGCTCTTGGTCACAAGCGCCGAGACCTTCCAAGAGATTCTGCACCGTTACCTTGCGCTTCGTGACCGAGACAGCATGAACGCTGCCTACGAGGCCATGGAATTGATGGTCTCCGGCGTCGCCGAGGTCACTAAAGAGGATGTGGACGGCGCACGAGCAATGTCGGGGAACTACCCACGATTGTCCTCCCGAGCTTGCCTGCACGTTGCGATGATGCGCCGCATCGGTTGTTCAAGAATCTGGAGTTACGATCTCGGCTTCGCTAGCGTGAGTTCTATCCAGCGAATCGAGTGACGCTCGTCGGGATTCCCCGTAGTCGCTTTCCCCGATTCCAATGCTGCCCTCGCGGTGGCACGATGCTCCGTGGTGGCGGCTTTGAGGTAGGGAGATGTCTCGGAGCCAGTCTGTTCGTGGTCCTTGTCCCCTATGTGGGCGCGTTACGCGGGCGCATTCGCGCCTCACCGTTGCCGATGTCGAAGGCGCGGGAGGCGGTCGCCCCAGTCAGCACTCGATGATTGTCTGCCGCGATTGCGCGTTCGCGATGGTCCTCCGCTCTTGCGCAAGCGGGAGGAGCGCCGCTGCGTAGAGAACATTCGCAACTCGGTTCTCGGAGCGCCCTGTCACATCGTCGGGACTGACAGGGCGCCGTCCCTCTGCGTAGAATGGTGTGTACCGCCCGGCCCCCGAGCCGCGCGGTACACGCCGGAGAACGCCTTGATCAACGTCCTCGCCATGATTCTCGCCGGTGGCCAGGGAGACCGTCTTTCCGTGCTCTCTGAACAGCGCGCGAAGCCCGCCGTCATCTTCGGAGGACAGTACCGGATTATCGATTTCGCCCTGAGCAATTGCGGCAACAGCGGCATCTCCAAGGTCTCCGTGCTCACCCAATATCGGCCCCGGTCGCTTTTTAATCACATCGGCGCTGGCCGGCCGTGGGGTCTTGATGGGCTGGACAACAGCATCCAGATTCTCCAGCCCTACCTCGGGCGCGCGGATATGGACTGGTACCAGGGCACAGCCGACGCCATCTACCAGAACCTCTACGTGATCGAAGAATCGCGGGCGACGGAAGTCCTCATCCTCGCGGGCGATCACATTTACCTGACCGCCTACCGAAACATGATCGCTTACCACCGCAGCCAGGGCGCCGACGCGACGGTCGCTGTCTACTCCGTCCCGCGCGAAGAGGCCCACCGCTTTGGCGTCCTCGACCTGGACAGCAGCGGGCGCATCATCGACTTCCAGGAGAAACCGGAGAAGCCGCGCTCGCCCTGGGTCTCGATGGGCGTTTACTGCTTCAACAAGGATGTCCTCGTCGAACAGCTCCAGGCGGACGCCGAGATCGAAGAGAGCAAACACGACTTCGGCCGCGATATCATCCCGCGGATCTACCAAACCCATCGCGTGTTCGGCTACCAATACCAGGATTACTGGCGCGATGTCGGCACCGTCGAGTCGTACCACTCCGCGCACATGGACCTCCTGGCACCGCACCCGTCCCTCAATCTCGATAACCCGGAACTGCGCTTGCGAACGGCAGGCGCCATCCTGCCCCCGGCACGGTTCGGGCCAAAAGCTTCCGTCTCGAACTCCCTGATTTCGCCGGGCGCACAGATTGAGGGCACCGTCGAGCGTTCGGTGATCTCGCCCGGCGTCGTCATCGAAGAGGGCGCTGTTGTCCGCGATTCCATCGTCCAGCACCGGACATGGGTGCGCAGCGGGGCGGTCGTGGATCGATGCATCATCGATAAAGAGGTCACGATCGGGTCGGGCGCCGTCGTGGGCGAAGGCGACAAAAGCGTTGTCAACTTCGATCGCCCGGATATCGTCAACACCGGCATCACGATCGTGGGCAAACGCGTGATCGTCCCGGCCAACCTGCGAATCGGGCGAAACGTCGTTCTCGGACCCGGTGTCGAACAGGAGCTTGCCGAAATCGGACACCTGGAGAGCGGCGCCTCCGTCCACCCCACGCACATGCCTCTCCACCTGTTCGTTTGATGCGGCTCTATTCGCTGGAGGAAGCCCGTGCAGCCCTTCCCGAGGTCATCCGATTGCTCCAGCAGCTCACGGCGTCGCTCGCTCAACTCCAGGCGTTGGAGCAGGAGGTCTTCTCCGAACACGGACGGGCACAATCCAACGGCCACTCGCACCACGATGCCTTCGCACCCGATCCACCACGGCCGCCTGCCCAGGCGTTCCGCCAACAGATTCAGGCAGCCTTGTTCGAATTCGGAGAACGTGGCATCGAGGTGAAGGACCCCGCGCGCGGACTCATCGACTTCCATAGCGAGCGCGCGGGAGAGATCGTCTACCTTTGTTTCTTGTTGGGGGAAGAAGACATCCGATCCTGGCACACGCTGGATGGCGGTTTCTCGGGCCGACAGTTGCTGTGACGCTGGCTGGGTGTGACTCATGTTTTTGCATGCGAACCTTGTGGGTCCATCCGTGCCATGAAACGCCGCTCTTGAGTCCAGTACAGAGCTTAAATATCCCAGCGCTTGCTCAGGCGCGCGCTACTGACGGACCCACGCTGGCTGGCATCCACGCATCCAGCGCGAAAGAGAGATAGAATCCGCGGAGGGCCAAAATGCCCTCCGAGGGAAGAATCATGGCCACCGCAGTCGCAACCGGCGTCCGCGACATTTTCGTGGAAGCGAACGGCGTCCGACACCACCTGATCGCTCGTGGTTCGCCGGGAACGCCCGCGGTCATCATGCTCCACGGTCTCGCCGGGCAGGCGCACGTGTTCGACGCCGCGGCCACCCGCCTCGCCGCAAACTTCCACGTCTACTGCCTCGACATCCGCGGCCGCGGCGAAAGTAACTGGGGCGCGCCCGACAGCTACCAGGTCCCGACGTATGTGGCGGACCTCGAAGCCGTTCGTACTGCCCTTGGACTGGAAAACATCGCGCTCGTCGGGACGGCCCTCGGCGGGATTGTCGCGATGAATTACTCTGCTGTGTTCCCCGAGCATGTGAGCCGAGTCGTGGTCAATGATGTGGGGCCTGTCGTGGAGCCAGTTGGCCTCGAACGCATCTTGCAGCATGTGCGCGGCGCGCCCGAAATGTTCGCAGACATGCGAGCGGTGTTGAAGTACTATCGCGAACTCTATGTGCGCATGGTCGAACACATCGACGAAGAGCAACTCGCCGAATTCGCCCGCCACAATGTCCGCAAGGACGACAACGGCATGTACGTGTGGAAGATGGACCCCGCCATCCGCCGCCGCGCCGCCGCCACCACCGGCGCCACTTCCTGGGACGTTTTCGCCCGGATCACCTGCCCCGTGCTCGTTGTTCGTGGCGCGAATAGCGACCTCCTGAGCGCTGAGACGGCAAGCAAGATGGCAGGTAGCCACCCGAACTGCGCCGTCGTCGAGGTTCCCGGGATCGGCCATGCACCGATGCTCACGGAACCAGCCGCCATTGCGGCCCTCGATCACTTCCTGACTGATTAGCGCCGACCTACTCCCCTGAGCTTCCGCATAACCCCCTGCTAATACGCCTGGTTCATCTCGAAGATCCGCCGTGGGTTCCCAACAGTCATCTGTTCGAAGGCGGCATCGCTGACCCCGCGTTCCTTGAGCAGCGCGCGGAAGCCGGTGGCGATGAAGCCGTGGTGCCAGTTGGGCAGCGCTTGCTCCGCATAGCCGTCGGGGAAGAAGTCGATGTGACAGGAGGCATCGTGCGAAAGCGTGATCCTGTCCGCATACCCCTTCTCCACGAGCGCGGTCACCATATCCGCGCGCTGGTCATCGGTGCGCGGGCGCTGCAACCCGATGCGGTCCATTCCGCAGAAGCTGCCGTTCTGGATGATCTCCTCGAGGTAGGTGATGTCGTCCGTGTCGTCGGAATGCCCGATGACGATGCGCCCAAGATCGCAGCCTTCCTCCTTGAACACGCGCTGCTGGTCCAGGCCCGTGCGGTTCGCGGGGAACGTATGCGTGCAGATGGGCACGCCGGTCTGGCGGTGCGCGCGGGCGCTTTCGCGCAGCACGCGTTCGTTCATCGCATCCATCGTCGGCTCCGTCGCGCACTTAATGACGTTCGCGCGAATGCCCGTATCGCCGATGCCAACCATGATGTCGCGCACGAAAAGGTCGGTGATCGCCCCCGCGGGTCGACCGGCGAAGTAAAACGGGCGCTGGTAGTACAGCCCGGTCGGCACGATCACCTGCATCCCGGACTTGCGGGCGGCCTCGGCGATGAACACGGGATCTCGTCCAAGATCGATAGGTGTGAGATCGACCATCGTCTTCACGCCCGCCGCGATCGCCTTCTTGAGCTTCTCAACGGCCTCGCCCATTCGACGTTCGCGCTCCCAGAGCTCCGGGTAGGTCTGATAAATCGCGGGCCAGCGCACGGCAACATGCTCATGCATGAGCGTGAAGCCCAGGTCGGCGGTATCGATGGGACCTGTCGCGGATTGAATGATGGCCATGAACAGCACCTCAGACTGGAGTTGGGCGGAGTCTACCGCAACGTACTCCAGGCGTCCGCCCTGACTCCAAGCGCCGTGCTTGCTATATTCGAAACATGCACGAACTCTTGAACCGGGCCACCGCCCTGCTGGACCGCATCTCTGACATCCTGGTGCGCCTTTGACGTCGCTCACGACGAAGAACGCATAGCGGAGCTCGAAGCCAAATCCGCCGAAACATTCTTTTGGGACGACCCGAATTCCGCCCGCGACCTGCTGCAAAAACTTTCGAACCTTCGTTCCAAGGTCGAAGTCTGGCGGGGCATCGAACGACGCGCGCGTGATG
>Ga0163153_10005260_pt1 | contig 15415 bp, 12 predicted proteins | sample OliLakLV19MP6IB1_FD_148629 | JGI IMG/M metagenome (GOLD analysis project Ga0163153, IMG submission 148629) | Freshwater microbial mat bacterial communities from Lake Vanda, McMurdo Dry Valleys, Antarctica - Oligotrophic Lake LV.19.MP6.IB-1 | ecosystem: Environmental > Aquatic > Freshwater >... | reverse complement strand
GATTTGGACGGAGCCTTCGAGGACGGCGTATTTATCGGCGCGGCGTTCGTCGTCGTTGCCGTCGCTGCTGTCGGTGCCGTCGGGGCTGTTGCGGAGGAAGTGCGTGGCGGCGAGCAGCGGCAACATTTCCGGTGTGACGTCAGCGCCAGGTTTGTAGCTGGCGAGGGTGTCGCCGGCGAGCTGTGCATGGAGGAAGGCGTCGAACGGCTGGTCGCTGTTGACGGAGTTGATGACCCAATCGCGATAGCGGAAGGCGTGCGGGCGATCGGTGTCGGCGTTGAAGTAGCCGTTGGAGTCGGCGTAGCCAGCGGCGTCGAGCCAGTATTTTCCCCAACGCTCACCGTAGTGAGGCGAGGCGAGATAGCGGTCGACCATGTTTTCGTAGGCGTGATCGTTTGTGTCGTTGACGAAGGCCGCGATCTCAGCGGGCGAGGGAGGTAGACCGGTGAGGTCGAAAGCGACACGGCGAATGAGCGTGGTGCGGTCGGCTGCGGGGGCGAGCGACAATCCTCGCGACTCCAGCGTGGACTGAATGAAGCGATCGATGTCGTTAATGAGGCGCGAGGCGTCGCGCGGCTCGGGCGGCGCCGAGGGGTTTAGCGGTTGGTAGGCCCAGTGTTCGTCGCCGTTTGGTTTCGGTGAAACCTCAGTAGGTAAGCCTGGTGCGCCGGCTGCGAGCCACTGTTTCAGGATCTGCTTGGCGTCGTCGGGGAGCGGTTCCTCGGGCGGCATTTCGTTGGATTCGACGCGCTGCCAGAGGAGGCTGGATGTTGCTTCCGCGGTGTTGACCGCCGGTCCGTTCTCGCCGCCGCGGGCGATGGCCGTGGGGAGGCTGAGGTTCAGCTCTCCTGCTTGCTTGGCCGGGCCATGACAGCGTACGCAATGGAGTTTGAGGAGAGGGAGGACGTCATCGCGAAAGTCCGGTCCCTCGGCGGCCGCGCCGCTTGCTTGGAGCAGGGCGACGGCCAACATGATGTGAAGCAGCAATCGCTTCATGGGCGGCGGATCCGGGAGGGAATCTGGCGGGACGTGCAGTATAACACACTGATTGAGGCCGACCCACCGTTTCATTGCTACTCCTCCGCCAGCCGCCGCAGGTAGTTTCCGTACTCATTCGCTAAGGGCCGCGCCGCTGTTGTGACTTCTTCGCGAGTGATCCAACCTTGCCGTAGCGCGATTTCTTCCAGGCAGGCGATGTTCAGGCCTTGCCGTGATTGCAATGTTTCGACGAAGGTCGAGGCTTGCAACAAGGCTTCTGGCGTGCCGGTATCGAGCCAGGCGAAGCCACGGCCGAATGGAATGACCTGCAATTGGCCTTGTCGGAGATACTCGCGGTTGACGTCGGTGATTTCCAGTTCGCCGCGCGCGGAGGGGCGCAGCGCGGCGGCGATTTCCACGACGCGATGATCGTAGAAGTAGAGCCCGGTAACGGCGAGATTCGACTTGGGCTTTGTCGGCTTCTCTTCGATCGAGATGGGTTTCCCGGCGGCGTCCAGTTGCACGACGCCATAGCGTTGCGGTTCGCGGACAGGATAGGCGAAAACCGTCGCGCCCGATGTTTGCTGAGCCGCGCGGGTCACTAGTTCGACCAGCCCGTGGCCGAAGTACAGATTGTCTCCGAGCACGAGTGCGACGCCGTCGCCGGCGATGAAATCGCGGCCGATCAAAAATGCCTGGGCCAGGCCTTCCGGCTTGGGTTGTTCGGCGTATTGAATGGAAACGCCGATTCGCGAGCCGTCGCCAAGGACGCGTCGAAAGCTGGGCAGGTCGTCCGGGGTGGAGATCAGCAGCAAGTCACGAATGCCGGCCAACATCAAGGTCGACAGCGGGTAGTAGACCATCGGCTTGTCGTACACGGGCAGCAACTGCTTGCTGACGCCCAGCGTGGCCGGATACAACCGCGTGCCCGACCCGCCAGCGAGAATGATTCCCTTGGTAATCGACAACTTGATGACTCCCGGCCAGGGCGAAGGCGTTCGCGGCAGCGTTCACAGTAACTCGAAGCGCCGGCGAGGGGGAGTGGAGCATCGGACGCTCGCCAATCGCACTTGCGGCGGATTGAGCGATTCGGGCACAATGACTCGCGACGAACCATTCGAAATGCGTCGCCCCTGAGTGGGGCGTCACTGGCGGCTGGTCCGCCAGTGCTTGAGTAGGACCTATGCTCGGCGTGAATCCCACACTGGCGGACCAGCCGCCAGTGGCACCCGTTGCTTAGTTCCTTCAACAAGTGCGTACCGTCAACACCAGCGATGGATTGCGAGCACCATGGCGAACGCCAAGATCGATGTTCTCGGGCCGGAAGAGATTCCGTTGGTGGCGAGTCTGTACAACCAGATTTTCCGCCCGCAACGTGACGCGGCGTTTCTGCGGCGACGGTTTCTCGGGCGCTACAACGTACTGATGATGGCAGCGGCGATCGACGACAATCCCGTCGGATTCTTCGTCGGGTTCGAGCTGAAGCCCAACGCCTTCTTTGCCTGGCTTTACGGCGTGTTGCCGGACTATCGCCGGGCGGGCGTAGCGGCACAGTTGATGGCTGGCGTGCATGAATGGGCCAAGCAGCAGGAATACGAAGTGATTCGCTTCGAATGCCACAACCAGCATCGGCCGATGCTGCACATGGCGATCGCGCAGGGCTACGACATCGTCGGCATCCGCTGGGATCCTGACCGGCAACAGAACCTGGTGATTTTCGAGCGGTCGCTGGCGCACGAGTGAACCGATTGGCGAAACTGTGCGCGGATAAGCCCAGGGAAGGCCACCATCGTCGCTGGCGATAGTGTTGACTTTGAGGGCCTTCCCTGGGCTTGTTGAGTGCGACGTCGCTGGTCGGGCTTTGCGCTTCAACTTGACGGCGCGAGGCGGAAGCATTAGTTTGCTGGGGATTGCTCGGAGTTTTCCACCTGCCTTTCCCGAGTTTCTACATGTCCTGCGCCGCGACGACCTTCGATCCGGTCACGTTCGGCCAGGGCTTTTCGTGAGTGCGCTCTCGCACGGTGGCGGCGTGACCGTCCTGGAAATCGCGCTGCGTTAATCCAGTCAATTCGACAGATTTTAGCGCAGTCGCCGGTTCTCTCATTTAGGACGAAGCGCGTCGCGCACGTGGTCCCGGTCCGGGAAGACGTCGTCCAGCCAGCGCGTTCGCGCGCGGCAACCTTCGCGATGTTTCGCAGCGCCCGATATGGCTCCGTTTCTTTTTTTCGAGGAGTTTTACCGATGACCTTGTTTCGTCGCCGCCGAGCGGCCTTCACGTTGGTGGAATTGCTGGTTGTGATCGCCATCATCGGCATCTTGATCGCCCTGTTGCTGCCGGCGCTGCAGACTGCGCGCGCTTCGGCGCGCCAGGCCTCGTCGAAGAACAACTTGAAACAGCTTGGCCTCGCCGTGCACACCGCCGAGAACGCCAAGCGGATCACGCCGCCGATGTTCGGGCATTTTCCCGCCACGACTGAATCGGGCGCAAGTGGTTCGTTGGTCTACCATTTGCTCCCGTTCTTCGAGCAATCGGCGCTGCACAAGCTGGGCCCGGACAAGGCGCGCAGTCAGGCGATTCCGACGCTCGCTCACCCCGGCGACGTCACCTATGCCGATGGGTTGTACAAGCTCGATACACAGGTTCCGGCGTGGGCGACGGAAGGCAATGTCTGGGGGCTGAGCAGCTACGGCGGCAACTACCAGGTGTTCGCCGACAAAGGCGTGAAGCTCTCCGCGCAGATCAAGGACGGCACGTCCAACACAATTCTGTTCGCCGAGAAATACGCGCGTTCCAGCCGGCCGACAGGCGTTCCGGCCGTCGGTGGCGCGCTTTGGGGGTACGGCGTGGCGCCGGACACGATGAGCTTCCAAGGCCGCTTCTGGCTCGACTCGATGCTGCCGGTGCTGTTACCGACCGACCACATGTATGTGAGCGGATATTGGGCGCGGACTGGCTTCGTGAATTTCAACGGCGCCGTGGCCTGGAACGCCGATCAGACTTGGCAATGCAAGTGTCACAAGAAGCCGGAGTTCAACCCGCCGGTGGATAACGTGCATCCGCTCAAGGCGCAGAGCATCGCGTCGGAGGCGATCAACGTCTGCATGGCCGACGGCGGCGTGCGCTCGCTGACGAGCGCGGTCACGGACGAGCAGTGGTACTACTGGGCCACGCCGGCGGATTCGGACCTGCCGACTGGCGATGTTCCGCAGTAGTTGACCATGCATTGGAATCGTGTCGTGGGCCGCGCAGTGCGGCCCACGACCCATTCGTTTTCGTTGGTGCCCCCACAGTCTCCTTTCGCTCCGCGAAAGGTTCGGCCTTTCGCGGAGCGAAAGGAGACTGTGTTCTGCACATGTTCATCGATGACATACAAAGCATGTCGAGAATGCGTCGCGTACCGGCTGTTCGATATTGGCTGATGTTGCTACTCCTCGCCCTGATTACCGGCTGTGGTGCGGAGACCGATCCCGAGCGCATCGCCGCGCGTTGGGTGTTGGACAGCGGCGGGCAGCTCCAGGTCGATGCCGATGGCAAGGCGACCACGATCTCCGCAGAGACGGGGCTGCCTGCGGGCGCTTTGAACGTCGTCGGCGTCGCCTGGGACATTTACCCGGGCGATCGCAATCCGCGCGTTACGGACGCGGAGTTGGTCCACTTTGCGAGCTTTCCGAAGCTCAAGTCGCTCGATATTTGGGCCAGCGACGTAACGGACGCAGGGATGGCGCAGCTCACGAAGCTTCCGGCGCTCGAACAGCTGATTCTGACCGACACGAAGATTACCGACGCGGGGCTCGCGCAGATTGAGCAGATTAAGACGCTCCAGGAACTATCGCTGATCGATACGCAGGTGACCAAGGCGGGCGTTGCGAAACTGAAGCGCGCCTTGCCGAACTGCCGCGTGCGGAACTAGCCCTACCCCTACGGCGCGGCGACGACCTGTTCGGCTTCCGCGCGGAGTTGCCGTAGTTCTTGATTGCCGGGGCGATGTTCTTGCATCCAGGCTTGCCCTTGGCGCAGTTGTTCTTGCGCGGCAGGTAAATCGCCTTGTTTGGCCAACGCCATCGCCAGCCAGAACATCGCTCGGCCGTTCGGCACGTTTTCCAAGGCCGACTGGCATTCCGCAAACATCTCTTGTCGATACCACGCAGCCGCCTCGGTAACGGCGTATTCATAATTGCGATCCGCGGCGTTGACGGCTCGTCGCGACAGTTGCGCCGCCAACTCCGCTTCGCGGAGTTCCGTTGCCGGGCATTCCACCAAGTACGTCGCGAATTGATCCAGGTATTCCGGGGGCGACAGCATGGAATCGAGCGCCTCGAAATGACGCTTGGCCTCCATCAATGCAGTGCGTCCACGCTCTTGATCGCCCGCCGCGAAGAACAGGCTACCGCAGCGGTATTCCATCAGCGCCGCTGATTGAAAGTGAGCGGGCAGCGCGCCTGGTTCCGTAAGCAGTTTCGCGAACAGTTGCCGCGACTCGTTGTAGTATTCCTGCTCGAGTTCGCCCGGCGTGCGCGAGGCCTGGGCCAGGTGGCTTTTCACCACCGCCAATCGATGCAGGTACGCCGGTTCCCCTTGCGCTTCGGTCAACAGTCTTTCGAGCTCATCCCTGGCGCCCGTGAAGTTGATTTGCGCGGCGGTAAGATCGTCCAAATCCAGTAAGACTTGCCCGAGCACATCCTTCGCCGCGGCCAACGATTCACGGTAAGGTGGTAAATCAGAATGACTCACTAACGCGGTGAAGACTTCGATCGCGTCCTCGGCAAGTTGCTTGGCGGCGGTAGTGTTGCCGAGTTGCAACTGCACCTGCGCGAGATCGGTCATAGTGAGCGCCAGGTTCTGTCGGTAGCCGGGCACTTCTCGAAACGTGTCGGCCAGGAGTTGATATTCCGCGCGAGCGCCGACATAAGCTTGAAGTTCGAGGTCACTATCCCCGAGCGCTCGTGAGGCAATGGCTTGCAGTACCAGGACCGACGCGCGATCGTTGCGGTAGCCAGCGTGACGCTCTTCCTGTCCGCTCAGCCAGGCCAGGCTCTTCGCCGCGTCGCCAAGCATGGTGGACGCTTCGAGGTACTTCCCACGCAACATCGCGATTTCGGCCGCAGCGGCAAAGAACTTCGCTTGCAGAGCTTCGTAGCGTGCGTCCGACGCCTGCGCATTTCTCCATGCGGATAGTTTGGTAGTCGCGTCGAGTGATAATCGCTCCGCCTCATCCAATCGCCCCTCCGCCGCCCAAAGGCTGGCACGATCGATCATCGCGGAAACCCACGCCTCGCGGAACTCGAACCGCTCGGGTTGCGCGCTCAACAACTGCTCGGCGATGGCAATCGCTTCGCCGTAGAGCTTGTCAGCTTCCTTGCGCTGATCGGTTTCGGCCAGCGTCATCGCGAGCTTGATGCGGCTGTTCGCGCGTTCCAGACGCAATTCCAGGGAGTCGAGCGTCAGTGTGTCGAGGAGATCGCGCGCGGTCCGATACGCTTCTTCCGCCTCCGGCTGTTGGTCGAGCATGCGCCGCACGTCGCCCAACCGCAGCTTCGTGCGGCCGCGTTCCAGTTCCAGCGCCGGATCGTCGTTGGCTTGCTCGGCGAAATCATCGTAATACGTGGCGGCCTTTTCCAGCAGTGCGCTGCGCCCTTTCTGCATATCCGGATACAGTTCAATCAACTCGCTGACTCCCGTCAGCCAGGCGTCGGTCGCCTCGCGGGACTGAGCCAAGCGGGCCACGGCCTGCCCGCGGCGTAGTTCCGCCTTCGCGCGCGATTGATTGATCAACCACGCCGCGACGCTGCCGCCGATCGCCAAGAGCGTCAGCGTCGCCACGCCCGCGCGAAGCCACGTGCGGTGCCGTCGCCCCCAACGGGCGCAGCGTTCGAGCCATGGTTCTTGATAGGCCGTCAGCGGTTCGTCCGCCAGCCAGCGGTCCAAGTCATCGGCCAACTCGATGGCCGAGCGATAACGGCTCGACCGTTCCAGCGACATGGCTTTCAGGCAGATCGCCTCGAGCGCCGGCGGAACCGCGGGGCGCACGGCGCGCGGCGGCGGGAATTCGCCGCGTTTGATCATCTCGAAAATGCCGAGCAAGTCCTTGCCGGCGAACGCGGGCTGGCCGGTCAACAAACAATAGAGCGTCGCGCCGAGACTATAGACGTCGCTCGCCGGACCAAGTCGATCGAGCTCGCCAGCGGCCTGTTCGGGGCTCATGAACGCTGGCGTGCCAACAGCACTGCCGTGGTGCGTGCCGGTGTATTGGTCGAGCGGGATCAACGGCAGCGTATCGCCGGTATTCGCGTCTTTCGCCGTGGCGAGCTTAGCGAGCCCCCAATCGACGACGAGCGTCTCGCCGAAGCGCCCTAGCATCACATTGCGCGGCTTGATGTCGCGATGGATCACTTGCTGGCTGTGGGCATAGTCGATGGCGTTGCAAACGTCGATCAATCGCCGCAACAGTTTGCGAAACTCCAAGCCGCGGGTGCGCGTGAAGTCTTCATCCGGCGAGACCGCTGCATGAAAGGCTTCGATCGCGTCGTGCAGGCTTTCACCCTCGATCAGCCGCATCGCGTAATACGGCTGCCCGTCTTCGGCGGCGCCTACGGCGTACACCGGCACAATGCCTGGATGCTGCAAGCCGCCGGTCACCTCCGCTTCACGTAGAAATCGGCCGCGCAGTTCTTGGGTGTTGCGTTCGGCGGCCTTGGCGCCCAGCCGGCCGTGCCGCGCCGAGGTCTTGCCGATCGACATCGCTTTGATGGCCACGCTCCGACGCAATGATTTTTGCCGGGCCTCGAAGACCTGCCCCATCCCGCCCCGGCCGATTTCCCTGACGAGTTCGAAGTCCTCTAAATTGGCGAGCATGGCGTTTGGCGCCGTAGAACTCGCGTCGACGTCGCCAGCGCTCGTTTCGCCGGCGTCGGGATCGGAAATGCCGGCCCAGTCGCTGAAAAACTCCCGGAGTTGGGGGGCGAACTGGGGGTGCTTCGCCAGAAAGGCGTCCTGGGAGACCGCCTCGCCGCGCTCCATTGCTTCGAGGTATTCGCAAATAATGCCGTCGAGCAGGTCGTCGGACGGCTGAGTTTCTTGCGGCTCTGACATGGCTTACCTCTCGCGGGCACGGCGCTGCCGGAATCGGCTTGATTGTATCATGGCCCCCCGGCAGTGGCGGTTTTTGAACGACCGCCCTGAATGGCCGAATCACGCCGGTCAAACTGCCTCGGTAGCATGAAATTGGTTGCGCGCCGGTCTCGACAATTGTGTCGAGCAGGGTTAGATTATGGGGCTTCACCGTGCAGGGGGAGCAGGGGAGTTTTGGACTCCGCCTGACGGCCCTTTCAGGAACCTGACGCTTTCACGGCGGTTTTCGAGCATGTACGCGATCATCATTGACGGCGGGCGGCAATATAAAGTCGAAGAGGGGCTAGAGTTGGACCTCGACTATCGCGAGGCTTCGGCCGGCGATGAGATCGTGTTCGACGAGGTCGTGGCCTGGTCGGCCGACGGCGACATCCGCATCGGCACGCCCAACGTACTCGGCGCCAAGGTGACTGGCGAAGTCGTCAGCGTTACGCAAGGCCCGAAGCTGGTGGTCCAAAAGTTCCGCCGTCGCAAAACGACGCGCCGCAAGAACGGCCACCGCCAGATGCATACCCGCGTGAAAATCAGCAAGCTGTCGCTGCTTTCCGCAACTTAGTCTCACGCTCGAATTTCACGGTAATCTCACGGTATTTGTCCCAAAGCTTACCGGACCCGTGGACCGTGGCCCGCAGTTCGAGTTCGACAGGTAAGGCTTTGGCGGCCTCACTGTCAAACTGGGGGGGGCTGGATTTCGACCGTACATTCACCTGAATGTCGGCGTCACCATGCACCCAGAAGTGACCCGGGGCGCCATCGGGGGCCGTGTCGGACAACCGCGTCAACTGGAAGGCTTTGGTCCGATACCATTCCCGCTGTTGTTCGGCCTCATCTTTGCGGGCCGCAGGCAGCACCACCTGCCCGGCCATGGTTTGGTGGACCTTGGCTAGCTCCTGTCGCAGGGCGCGATCACCCGCTGGTTAATCATCCGCCCCGCCTCTGGGTTCAAGTTCTCAATCAAAAGTTTGTTCCGCTGAGAGTCCGGTTGCCGAGACTGCCGGGCTTCGGTCGCCTCAAGTTAGGCTTGATCGGCCGCTGATCGTTTCATGGTCGTGGCGTTCACCAGCAGGTCGTCCAGTCGTTTGGCTCCCTGCTCAGCCACGGCCGCCGCTCGGTCCAACAGACAGGGCAGAATGTCCGCCTCGGCCATCGTCCCCCCGCTGTCATAGACATAGGTTTGAGACGCCTCATCTTTGCGGTGACAGACGTACCGCTGGTCCTTCGACTGGTATTCAATCCGCCGGCCGCAACGAGCACAGAAGAGAATTCCCGACAGCAGCCCCGATTCGGCCCGTTGGTGAATCCGATGCTCCGACAGGTACTTGACCCGCCGGTCGACCTTTTTGGCCATGTCTGGTGGCACCAGCGGTTCCCAGCAGTCGGGCCGAGAGAACTGTTGATCGCTGTCGTTGGAACTGGGCGCCGGACGGCCCTTGGCACTGACGCCTAGGGATCGCTTCGTGCCTGCGTATCCAAAGGAACGAAACGCACCTCTTCCGCCACCAAGTATTCGCTGGTTCGCGGGCCATTGAACTGCACGTAAGAGATTTCGCCGGCCTTAACTTCGAGTTCGAACGTCGGGACCGGGTCTTCAGGTTTCTTGCGGCCGGGCACCATTTCCAGTTCGCTCCGAGCGACGATTTCCCCTTGGCTATTGAACGCCGCCAGTCTGGCCGACGTGCCCGTCGATGCCCAAAAGACGATCGTCACCGCCGAGGCGCCCTGGGGAAATTGCACCTGCACGGGAATCTGCTGCTCATCCGCCATCGCATTGAGAATGCCTGTGCGTCCTGACGTGATATGCGAAAAAAACATGATCCTTCCGCGGGCCTTGCTCCGCTCGGGCGAGCGCGCAAGCTTGAACTCGACGCCCTTGTCCACATACCGCTCCAAACGATTCACCGCTTCATCGTTTGTAGGGTCCAGCTTGACCGGGACCTGTTCGAAATTAATCACAACCTCCTCGGCCCCCACTGCCGACGACGAGCATAGAACGAGGCCGGCCAGAAGCGCACTGCGAATCGAATCCAAGATAGCCAGCTTGGACATCATGACCTCATCTCCAGGCCGCGCATGGCGCCAGTCGCCGTGGCGAACGTACTCGATTCAATGTTCATGCGCTCGAGCATCGAGACAAACAGGTTCGGCAGCGGATAGTTGTTCGCCGTGTCGAACTTCAGATGCTGGCCGTGCCGGAATCCTCCACCGGCCAACAAAATCGGCATGTTGGTCGTGGAATGCGCGTTGGCATCACCGAGGTTCGAACCGTAAAGCACCATCGTCCTATCCAGTAGCGTTTCGCCTTCTTCCTCGACCGATTTCAGCTCCGTGAGCAATCCGGCCATCGTCCGCATCTGCCACTCGTCGATCACCTTGAGCTGCGCCAGTTTGTCGACGGCCTTGCCGTGGTGCGAGAGGTTGTGATAGCCATCGCTAATCGTGGCGCCTTGGATCTGCATGGCCGGCGTGGAAACGCCATTTTGCATCAGCGTCATCGCGCGTACCGAGTCCGTCTGAAAGGCCAGGCGTGCGAGCCGGTACATCACCTCAATCTTTTGAATGAATTGCGCGGAGTTGGTCGGGTCGTTCGGTGCTGGTTCGTCAACCACCGGCTTGGGCCTGTTTTCCCACGCTCGCGCAGATTGCAGGCGGCTCTCCAAGTCGCGAACGCTGCTGAAGTACTGGTCGAGACGATCTCGATCGCCGGCGCCCATGTTGCGATTGAGAGCTTGCGCCTGTTGCGACACAGTGTCGAGAATGCTGCGGCCGGTATCAACTTCGCGAATTTTTGCTTCGATCTCGGCCTTGGTCCCCTGGAGGAACAATTGCCCAAACACGCTCGACGCACTTTGTTCGGGGGGGATGGCCACGCCGGTTCCGGTCCAGGACAGACTGCGACTGCCGTTCACGGCCAGCGCGAGTGAAGGAAAGCGGGTATGAGAGCCAATGTGTTCCGCGACGTGCTGATCCAGTGAAATGGAGTTGCGGAAGGAACTGCTGGCCGGATGCGGCGCTGCGGTGAGAAAACTGATATCCGAGGGGTGTCCTCCATCCACGTTGGGATGGGACACGCCGCTGATGACGGTGAAGTCCGCCCGGTGCTCTTGCAGGAAGGTTAGATAATGCGAGGGCTGGTAGTCGAAGCCTTCATCGGTCGGAAAGAAGTGCTCGGGCAGCACGCCCAGGTTATTGCAAATGGCCAGCATGCGTCGCGGCGCGCGCTTCCCATCCGGAGATGCCCCCGGTGAACCGGCCCGGGCAAAAGCTGGCGCCATGGCATCCAGAAACGGCAGCGACATCGCGACGCCCGCGCACTGCAAGAATCGCCGCCGTGGAATGGCGTTGCGCGTTACGGAGCCGGGACCAACAGCGCGGCGATGGGATCGATTCTCTTGCATGCTAGCGGCTTTCTCTTGAACAGCGTCACGCATTGCGCTGCGCCAATCTATTTGTTCTGAAACAGCCGGCTCTGTACGATCTCGTGCATGATCGAGCGAACACCGTAGTTGCCCAGTCGCGACCGCTCGAGGATTGCATCCGTCTCTTGCCGATCGGAGAAGCCAATCGGCGCCCCAGTGGCATAGATCATTAATTGCTTAACGAGGTTGCGGGCGATCGTTGCCTCGTCCTCAAGCAACATTTGCTTGAGTTGACGGACGTCGGCAAATTGGCGGCTGTCGGGCAGTGTACCGCTGGGGTCAACGGAAAGGGCGTAGTGAAACTTGAATCGTTGCCCATCGAGGCCAATCCCTGCTTCCGCTGGCACCTCGTCATTGACGGCGCGATAGCGATCGCGCCACGCCCCCATCACATCGAAGCTTTCCAACGCCAGACCCGGCGGGTCCATGCGGGCATGGCACGAGGCGCAGCTCGCGTCGGCCCGGTGCGCCTCGATCTGTTGACGGATCGTGACCGCGCCACGGATATCCGGTTCGACTGCCGGAACCGGGGGCGGCGGCGGCGTCTCAAACCCGAGGATGCGTTCCGTGACCCACACACCGCGCAGCACCGGCGAGGTCGTCGTGCCATTTGCCGTGACCTTGAGCACGCTGGCCTGGGTCATCAACCCGCCGCGGACGCTGTTTGCCGGGAGCGCTACTTTGCGCATGTTGGAACCCTCGACGCCGTCCAGGCCGTAGTGTTTCGCGAGCCGTGCGTTGAGAAAGGTGAAGTCAGATTGGACGATGTTCCGCGCGGGCAGGTCTTCTTTCAGCAATTCGGCGATAAAGAGCCGCGTCTCCTCAACCGCCGCGAGCTTGAGAGGGTCGTCAAGTTCGTAGTCGCTATAGAGCGTCGTGGAGGGCGAGTTGTCATCGATCTCGCGAAGATCGAGCCAATAGTCGGTGAACGCCTCGACGAATCGCCGCGATTTCGGGTCGTCGAGCAGCCGTTCCGTCTGGGCTCGCAATACTTCCGGGTCGCTCATCTTGCCTTGTCGCGCCAGATCGATGAGCCGCGCATCGGGCGTGGAGTTCCATAAGAACAGGGCCAGTCGCGTGGCTAAAGCGTAGTCGTGGAGCTGGCCCGGCGCTTCCTCCACGAACAAAAAACCAGGCGACGCTAAGACCGCGGTATACGTGGAAATCATCGATTTGGCGAAACCGAATCCCTTGGCGTATTGATCCTTGAACAGGTCGAGATAGAGCGCGACCTCGGTTTCCTCAACTGGCCGACGATACGCTCGATCCATAAAGCCGCGCAACAATCGCTCGGCGTCCGTTTCCGAATTCTCGGTAACCACTTCCACGATCGTGGGACTCGGCGCCGGGAATCCGCCGCCTCTTCCGCCCGGTCCTCGGCCGCCGCGCCCGGTGAATCCGCCGCGGCTGCCGATCCCGCTCTCGACCGGCGGGAGCGACACCCCTGGCTCGCCCGGGTTGGCAGCTTCCATCGCCAAGTCGCCAAACAGCAGCTTGTATCCGGCGTCGAACCTCTCATCCGGCAGCGGTCCTTCAACTTCCATCCACTGGATCGCATAGCCCGGCATGCCGTGCTCTGTCGCCAGCGGATTGATGTACTGCTCTCCCGTACCGTTCACTCGCGTGCGAAACAATCGTGAGCCATCGGTGCGCACGACTTCTCCCGCTCGCAACATGACCACCATGTCGCTTTCGCTCGGTTCAGGCGAAAAATCAAACTCGCCGATCATGCGGTTCTGACCTGCGCTTTGAGCAAACACGCTCATTGGCTCGTGGGTGCGACCAGGCCAGACTTCGTCCACATTCGGCCGGTGCCACAGCGGCAGGTAATAGACGGGGGCCTTCTCGTCGCCAAAGCCTTCGTAATACCAGCGGCTGACGCCGCCGCCGCTGACCCAAATCGTGTACCCTTTGAACCGCAGCCGATACTGCCCCGCGACCGGAGCGCGAAACTGCCCCCAGCTATAGCCGCCGGCGTCGCTGAAAATGCTCGAGACCCGCCCGACGGCCTCACGCTCGCGGGTTTCCGGGCTCGATACCGGCGCCCGGCCGGCGCGCACATCCGGCTGTGCCTGGCCGTCGAGCACAGGAAACGAATGCCGGTCCGGCAGTGTGCCGTTTTCGCGCGGGCGGAAGTTGCCGACCAGCGATCCTTCGTCGCGCGCGTATAACCGGGTGGTGGTAGTTTCCGTGCGCTTCCAAACGGCTTTGATAGCTTCCTGCATCGCGTATTCCGCACTCGACAGATAACGGGCCATCTGCACGTGCGAAACATCGAGCGCTCGGCCGGTCTTGTTGAATCGGTGCGCTTCGCCGTCTTCGGGCAACTTCTCCTTGATCTCGGCCCAGGGGACGTTGAGCAAGTCGCGAATGGCGTTTTCATACTCGTAGCGATTGAGTCGGCGCAACGTCGCGCGGCCGTCGCGCGCGTAGAGCGCCTGATCTGCTTCGGTGAGCGACGTGGCCAGGCCGTCCACGAACGACGCCAACGCCTGGGCGTCAGGTCGCGGTTCGTCGGCTGGCGGCATTTCACCGGCCTTCACCCGGTCATGAATCTTGACCCAGCGAGCGAAGTGGTCCCGGTCGTCAGTACTAAATTTGAGCGCGCCGAAATCAAGATTTCCGTTTGGATCGTCGGCGTTGTGACATGCCAGGCAATGGTTTTCGAGAAACGCACTAGCGCCTGCAAACGGCTCGGCCGCCAGCCGTGTCGGCATCGACCAGCATGCCGCGATCATCACGAGGGAATAGAGTCTGGCCACGCTCTTATCCTAACGGTTCGGTGCACATCGTCATTTCGATTCGACCGTCTTGTGTCCCAGCACGTCGAGCATCCTCACACCGTATCGCTGGCCGAACTCCCTGGAGCCCTCTGAATTGAAGTGCAGCCGATCATTGGTTGTGCAGCCAGCCGAGGAAATGACGTAAGAGTTGGGCAGCGTCTTGGGCAGCTCCGCCATAATCTCGTTGAAGCCGGCGCAGCGGCCTGCTTGATCGGCATGCACCAGCTCGCCGGCGAGCAGCGGTACTTCTTCAGGCTTGAGATGCAAGTCCTCAATCAGGTGATCGTAAACGTCTTTCACCTTGTTCGGCCACTCTTTGTCACCTGCGTTCGATTCCCCCTGGTGGAGCAGGATGCCTTTGATCACGCCATCGTTCTGCGCCAATTTGGCCATGTCCACGAGGTATTGATAAGGGTTTCCGTCGTAGCCCTGGACGATATTCTTCATCCACTCCCGTTCCGAATCGAGATAAGTCTGAAAACTGTCTTTCTCGAACAGCTCGATCTTGCAGCCGGGAACCGAAACCTTGATGACGCCGACGCGCACGTTTTCCGGCAGCGTGGCGACCAGCGTGCGGCCAAAATAATCGACCATGCAGATGCCACGGCCCTTGGCCGACAACGGCGGCACAGCGTCGTACCACTTGCCCTTTTCCCAGCCCCGGTCGGAGGAGTCGAAGTCCGCCATCACTTGAAAACGCTTGTCAACCTCCCGGTCCGCCTCGTTCATGGGCCCCCCGCTCTCCAGATTGGACTGCCCAAAGCAGAGGTAGATGTGGAAATTCGGATCCGGATCGGCCGAGGCACCGATCGGGAAGGAAAGCAACGCTGCCAGCCAGAGCAGAATCCGTTTCATCTTCATAGCAATGCTCGGAAATGTTTGAGCGACGACGTGAATCCGTGAAAGAACGCGAACCAAAAAAGGGGGACAGGCATTTCGAAGCAACTGGTTGTCAGCCCCGAGCCAGTCCCCTCTTTTTTTTGGTTCTTCACCCAATTCCGGGGAAAGCCTGGCGGATTTTGAGAAAGAAGTAGTTGTCGTCTCGGTAGCCGTAGGCCATACGTTTGAGGACTTTGATCTTGTTATTGATGCCTTCCAGCAGGCTGGTG
>Ga0163153_10005259_pt1 | contig 15416 bp, 12 predicted proteins | sample OliLakLV19MP6IB1_FD_148629 | JGI IMG/M metagenome (GOLD analysis project Ga0163153, IMG submission 148629) | Freshwater microbial mat bacterial communities from Lake Vanda, McMurdo Dry Valleys, Antarctica - Oligotrophic Lake LV.19.MP6.IB-1 | ecosystem: Environmental > Aquatic > Freshwater >... | reverse complement strand
CGCGCTCTACGTGCTGGACTGGGTGGAGAGTTGGACGCGATCCGGCAAAGGGCGGATTTACCGTGTGACGGCGAATGACCAATCACCAATGACCAAGGCCCAATTGGAAATGGTCCACGAGACTCAGCGGCTTTTGGGCGAAGGCATGGCCAAACGCGGCGAGAAGGAGCTGCTCGGCTTGCTCGGCCACGCTGATCGGCGGGTAAGACTGGAAGCACAGTGGGAGATTGCGGGGCGGGGGACGAATTCTTTCCCCGGTTTGGTTCAGACTGCGAAGGATGGCGGGGGCCGCTTTGCGCGCATTCACGCGCTGTGGGCCATCGGGCCAATTGTTCGCAGTCTTCCGATCAACGAGGGCGCTGCTGAATTGTTCTCGCTGATAGAACTGCTCAAAGACGAGGACGCCGAGATTCGCGGGCAGGCGGCGCTAGTGCTGAGTGAAGGACGATTGTTCAACGCGGAACGTCCCATCGCGGAACTGTTCCAAGACAAATCAAGCCGCGTTCAATATCTGGCCATCCATGCCTCGATGGAGCGGTGGCGCACCGACTTCATGGTGGGCGCGCAGCGCAAGCCGATGCGCACTTATTTTTCGAGCTATCAAAAGAACTTTGGCGGGGTTGCTGATAAAATTGCCCAAGCCGTTGGAGCAGATCGTATGAAAGCTATGGATGCAGTAGGCGCGACCATTTCGGGCAAGTTCCCAGCCTCTGAACTGAATCAGCTTCTGCCCAAGGTCGGCCGGGACAGTTTTATCGCTCATGCTGCGGTTAATCTTCTTTCCAATACTCGTCGCAACAACGCGTTTGAATCTCATTTTAAAATCGCACCCAGTCCAGAGAGCGCCGTGGCTTTGGTGCGTGTGTATCGACGCGTCGGTGATCAAGGGGCTGGAGACTTTCTGGCTGACCGCGATGCGCGGGTCTGTCTCGAAGCCGCCCGCGCCATCAACGACGCGCCCATTTCCGCCGCCTATCCCTCGCTGGCCGCATTGCTCGAAGACCCGCGCTTCCGTGATGCGAACTGGGGCTGGGCTGCGCTTTCGAACATCACGCCCGCCGGTCCGTTCTCGGCGAACGTGCGTCCGCCGCGCGATCAAGTGTTGCTGCGTGCCTTGAACGCGAACTTCCGTCTGGGCGAGCCGAAGCATGCCGAGGCGCTCGTGCGGTTTGCGGCCAGTAGCCGACGAGGTAACGAGGCGGATGCAACCGAGGTAACGACGAATCCGCCTCCTCACGTCGGCGGCTACAGTCATCTTCGCGCCGAAGCGCTTTTCCTGCTCGGCGCGTGGGAGGTGTTGCCTGCGAAGACGGGCGATCTGTCCATCAAGCCGACGAAGGATCCAAATCACGGCTCTGTTCCCACGGTGAATCCGGAGAACTGGCCGGGCTGGTTTGATCGCGTGGTGGGACTGTATCGCCCGCTGCCGCCGCGTCCGGCGGATGCCGCGCGTCGTGCGCTCGCGCCGCACATCACCACGTTGCTGGCGGACCGGGAGCCGGAGATCGCGAAGGCCGCTCTCGATGCGGCGGTGAATCTTCGGCTCACCAATGCTTCACCGGCATTGCTGGCCTTGATGCGTTCCGGGCCTGTGTCGTTGCGCAAGCTAATCCCCGGAGCGCTGTCAGCCCTGGATGCTGTCGAACTCAGCGACGCGGTGAAGCTCGCGCTGGCGGACAGCGATGCGGCGATTCGCGCGGCGGCGTTGCCGCACCTCGGCCGTTTGCAGAGCGACGACGCGGTACGGATTCTCAGCGGCATCGTGTCGGCGAACGGCGACACACGGCTCGCTCAGGCTGCGTTTGCGGCGCTGGGAAAGCTCGACGCTCCGGGCGCAGACACGAGTCTGCGCTCGTCGTTGGCGAACCTGGTCACCGGCAAACTTCCCGCCGCGCTGGAGCTGGACTTGATGGAAGCGGCGGCGCGTCGGAACAATCCGGAAATCAAATTGCTCCTCGCCCAGCACGAAGCGGCGCGTTCCAAGGACGATGTGCTCGGTGATTGGCGCAGCACATTGGCGGGCGGCGATGCGGAGCGCGGACAAACAATCTTCACCGAGAAGGTGGAGGTGCAGTGCCTGCGGTGTCATGCGGTGAAGGGGCAGGGCGGCGTCGTGGGGCCGAAGCTCGATGGCATAGGCAAGCTGCGGTCGCGCGAGTATTTGCTGGAGTCGATGGTGTTTCCCAACCGCGCCATCGCGAGCGGGTTTGAGAACGTGACGCTCGTGCTGAAGAACGGCGCGGAGCACGCGGGCCTGGTGAAGGGCGAGGATGACAAGGAGCTGCGTCTCGAATCGCCGGAGGAAGGTGCGCTGCGCATTGCGAAGGCGGACATCGTGACGCGGCAGCGCGGGCTCTCAGCGATGCCGGAAGGGATGGAGCAGCTCCTGAGCAAACGCGAGGTGCGCGACCTGGTCGAGTATCTGGCGGGACTGAAGTAGGGGCGCATCCTGGTTTTCCCGGTTGACGCGTGGGCGGCGTTTGCGTTGCACTGTCGCGCGTGATTCCACGACAACTTCTCAGGACGCTTTTATCCACCACGGCACTTCTGACGCTGGCCGCGCTGAGCGCGCAGGCGGAGGTCAGGCTGCACAATCTTTTCACGGACCACATGGTCTTGCAGCGCGGCATCGCGGTGCCGGTCTGGGGCTGGGCGGATGAGGGCGAGAAGGTCACGGTCGAGTTTCGCGGCAAGAAAGTTTCGACCACGGCGAAGGATGGCAAATGGATGGTGAAGCTCGGCATGCTGAAGGCGGGCGGGCCGGATGAATTGAAGGTGACCGGCCAGAACACCATTGCGCTCGCGGACGTGCTGGTCGGCGAGGTGTGGCTCGCCAGCGGCCAGTCGAACATGGAGTGGTCGATGCGCAGCTCGCATCAACCTTTCAGGGACATCCTCGAGGCGAACAATCCGAAGCTGCGCCTGTTCACCGTGCCGAAGCTGAAGGCGAACGAGCCCGTGAAGGGCGTTGTTTCGACGTGGAAAGAAACGTCGCCCAGCTCGGTCTCGAACTTCTCGGCGGTGGGGTATTACTTCGGCCTGAAGCTTCAGAAGGATTTGGGCGTGCCGGTGGGAATCATTCACACATCGTGGGGCGGCTCGCCAGCGGAAGTCTGGATGAGTGACGCCGTCCTGAGCGGCAATTCGGAATACAAGCGCGACATCGTGGACGCCTACGGCACGCAGATGGAGAAGCTCGCGGTGGCCGTCACGCAATGGGAGACGGAACAGGCGCAGGCGAAGGCCGACGGCAAGCCCTTCACCAAGCGCAAGCCGGGTGCGGGCTGGAAGCCGAGCGAGCTTTACAACGGCATGATTGCGCCGCTGATTCCTTACGCCATCCAGGGCGCGATCTGGTATCAGGGCGAGTCGAACGCCGGCCGCGCGCATCAGTATCGTTCGCTGTTCGTGGACATGGTGAAGAACTGGCGCAACGACTGGGCGCAGGGCGACTTCACGTTTCTCCAGGTGCAGCTTGCGCCGTTCATGGCGGTGAAGGACGAGCCGGGCGACAGCACCTGGGCCGAGCTGCGCGAGGCGCAGATTCACGCGACGAAAGTGCTGCCCAAGGTCGGCGCGGTTTCGATCATGGATTTCGGCGACCCGAAGGACATTCATCCGATCTGGAAACGGCCGGTGGGCGAACGGCTGGCGCTGGCGGCGCGCGGGATTGCGTATGGAGAAGATTTCGTCTGGAGCGGCCCGCAGTATCGCAGCATGAAGGTGAAGAAGGACAAGGTTGTGCTGAGCTTCGACTTCACCGGCGAAGGAATGTTCGGTGGAACGTCGCGTGCAGACAATGTTCCCAGCCCGAAAAGCCGCGAGGGAATCGCGATGCATTACAACATTCGGAAAGGCACGCTCAGATCGCCGGTGACGGGCTTTGCGATTGCGGGCGAGGACCGCAAGTTCGTCTGGGCCAATGCGGAGTTAGAGGGCGACCAGATCGTGGTCAGCAGCCCGCTGGTGCCAAAGCCGGTGGCGGTGCGCTACGGCTGGGCGGATTGTCCGGTGGTGAACCTGTATTGTGCGCCGGGCTTGGATCAGATGGCCCTGCCTGCGTCCCCGTTCCGCACGGACAACTGGCCGATGATCACCGCGCCGAAGCAAGAGGTGAAGAAATGAGGCGGGAGTTTCAGCATGGAATTTTTTTGGCGTTGGTCGCGATGCTCGCGGGCTGCGCCACGCCGGGAAAACTGCCGTCTCCGGTAAACGCAACGGGAGGCGCGGTCTTGAGCAGCGAGCTCATCTACGAGACGGCGCCGTTCCCGTCCTGCCACGCGTCCACCATTGAGGACACGCCGACGGGTCTGGTCGCCGCGTGGTTCGGTGGCACGGATGAGAAAAATCCCGATGTCGGCATCTGGGTGTCGCGTCACGACGGCGGCAAATGGCTGCCCATCGTCGAGGTCGCCAATGGCGTGCAGGCCGACGGCAAGACGCGTTATCCGACGTGGAACCCCGTTCTCTTCCAGGCGAAGAACGGTCCGCTCCTGCTCTTCTACAAAGCCGGGCCCTCGCCCTCGCGCTGGTGGGGAATGCTGATGAAGTCGGGCGACGGCGGGAAGACATGGTCGAAAGCCGAGCGGCTGCCCGAGGGCATCCTTGGTCCCATTCGCGCCAAGCCCGTCCTGCTGGCGGACGGCACGCTGCTCTGTCCGTCCAGTTCTGAGCACGATGGCTGGCGTGTTCACATGGAGATGACGCGCGATCTGGGCGCGACGTGGACGAAGACGGACGCGCTGAACGATGGCAAGGAATTCGGCGCGATTCAGCCGACCGTGCTGTTTCATCCGGGCAACCGCTTGCAGGCATTGAGCCGCAGCCGGCAGGGACGCATCACGGAGATTTGGTCTGAGGACGGCGGGAAGACGTGGGGGTCGATGAAGGCGACGAGCCTGCTGAATCCGAGCGCGGGCATCGATGGAGTGACGCTGAAGGACGGACGGCATCTGCTGGTTTATAACCCGGTGGTGCGCGGTCGCACGCCGCTGGTGCTCGGTCTGTCGAAGGACGGAAAGGAATGGCAGACGGTGCTGACGTTGGAAAGCCAGCCGGGCGAATACTCGTATCCGGCAATCATCCAGGCGGCGGATGGCAGCGTTCACATCACGTACACCTGGAAGCGCGAGAGGATCCGCCACTGGGCGGTGGACCCGGCGAAGCTTTGATTTGCCGGACGCGCCATTTGTGATTTGAAATTTGAAAGTTCAAATTCATGCTCTCCTCAATGTCGAACGAACCACTGCTCCACCTGGAGCTTCCTGGCATCAAAAAGCTGAAGAGCGGCAAGGTCCGCGAGATATTCGATCTCGGCGACGCCTTCCTGCTCGCGGCCACCGACCGCATCTCCGCCTTCGACTGCATCATGCCCAACGGCATCCCGCGCAAAGGCGAGGTGCTCACGCAGCTCTCGCACTTCTGGTTCGAGCGGTTCGCGTCGTTGATTCCCAATCATCTGCTCGCCGGCGCGGACGATCCGCTCCCGGCGGCGCTGCAACCCTTCGCGGCGCAGATCGCCCGCCGCAGCATGATCGTGAAGAAGGCCAGGCCCCTTGCCATCGAGTGCGTGGTGCGCGGCTATCTCGCGGGCTCGGGCTGGAAGGAATATCGCAAGAGCCAGACCGTGTGCGGCATCAGGCTGCCCGCAGGGTTGCAGGAATCCTCCGAACTGCCGGAGCCGATCTTCACGCCATCGACCAAGTCGGAGTCGGGCCATGACGAGAACATCTCGTTTGAAGAAGCGGCGAAGATGACCGGCCCGGGAATCGCGGAGCAGGCGCGCGCGGCGAGCCTGAAGATTTACTCCGAAGGCCGGGCTTATGCGCGGCAGCGCGGCATCATCATCGCGGACACGAAGTTCGAGTTCGGGATGTTCGATGGGAAACTCATCCTCATCGACGAAGTGCTGACGCCGGATTCCTCGCGCTTCTGGCCGGCGGACCAGTATCAGCCGGGCCGTGGCCAGCCGAGCTACGACAAGCAGTTCGTGCGCGATTATCTCGAGACGCTCGACTGGGACAAGACGCCGCCCGCGCCGCCGCTCCCGGCGGATGTCGTGGCGAAGACGCAGGCAAAATACTTCGAGGCCTACGAGAAGATCACGGGCCGGCCGTTGCCGGGCTGACCCCGAGGAAACCGCCTTCATGGAGAAACTGATTCCCGCCGAGAACTTCTTCTCTAGTTCTCATCCAGCGGCGCTCGACCTGCCGCATCTGATCACGGCGCTCGATGCGGAGCTGCTCGGCAAGGTGATTCATCTCACGAAGTCGAAGCCCGGACTCTGGGGTGTCAATGCGCCGTTCGATGAGAACGAGGTGTTCGACCGGGCGCGCGAATCAGCTCCGTTTTCAGCCTGGGCCTTCCCGGCAAATCAGGCGGAGATCCTGTCCTTCGGCATGCTGCTTCAGGAGGCAGTCTTCGGCATCAAGCTGATGATGCTGGATGCCGGCTTCGACGAAGGAACGCTTGTCCGGCTCGCGACTCCGACCGGTCAGCGTCTGGAGACCGGAGCCTACGTCATCGAAGGCTATCAAGATCTGCCGACGCTCGGTGGGCTGATTGAACGCTGCGGCTGGGCGTTGATTCCCATCGGCCCGGAGCGGAGCAAGGCGCTCTTCATCACGAGCCCGTCCAGGAGAGAATGGGTGGCCACGCTCAAGGGATGGTGCGGGCGCGATGGCCGGAACTGCGGCGCGTTGCGCGACGAGGGCGGCCGGCTGTTCATCGCGGATGCGCCCGCGCCGGCGAAGCATCGCGAGAACGCCATCGCCCATCGCATCGATCATTTGCTCGGCGAGTTTGAAAGCTACTTCGGCGGGAGCGACGGCTTGGGCGCATTGGTCGAGCAGCGCATTCAGGCGCGGCGGAAATTGCAGCACGACATCACGCGTTCAAAGTTCGGCGGCGGCGGCGGCGGCGGCACCTGACTCCATCCCGCGATGCAGGAACTCGTTGAGGACTTCGTCCAGTATCTCCGCAACGAGCGCGGACAGGCCGAGAACACGCAGAAGGCTTACTTCGCGCTGCTGAACCGCTTCGTCATTTGGGCGGGGAAGAATGGCGTGGGCAATTGGAAGGATGTTCAGCTCTCCCACTTGATGGCCTTTCTCCAGCACGAGCGCGAGCGGACGCTGGCCCATCAGCCCGAGGAAAGCGCGCGCCGGCTCAGTTCGGAGAGTGTGTATCTGGAGATCGCTGCGCTGCGCGCCCTCTATCGCTGGGCGGAGAACGAGAAGCTGCTGCCGGTGAACGTGGCGGAAAACCTCTCGCTGCCGCGCCGTTGGAAGCGGCTGCCCAAGGCGCTGACGAACCTGGAAATCTCCCGCCTGCTCGCGCCGCTGATTCCTGCCACGCCCGCCTCGCTCTGCGATCAGGCGATTCTGGAACTGGCCTACGCCTGCGGCCTGCGCATCTCGGAGCTGCGGACGATTCGGCTGGAGCAGCTCCAGTTGGAGTCGGGCTTCATCAACGTCATCGGCAAGGGGAACAAGGAACGCGTGGTGCCGCTCGGCCGTAAGGCGGTCGAGGCGCTGACGCATTACTTGGAGGCGGGCCGCCCGAAGCTGGTGGGACGCAAGACGCCGTCGAACGTGTTCATCACGCGACGCGGGACGGCGTTCTCACGCGTCACGCTCTGGAAGCGGATCAAGGACCGGGTGAGGTACGCCGGCATCGAACGGAACATCACGCCGCACATGCTGCGGCACAGCTTTGCCACGCATCTGCTGGAGCACGGGGCGGATCTGCGGGTGATTCAGGAGCTGCTTGGCCACGCGAACATCAGCACGACGGAAGTTTACACACACGTCGCCGGAACCCGCCTGCGCGAAGTTCACCGGAAGTTTCATCCGCGCGGGTGAGGCGGCGGAGGAAATTAGGCCGGGCGTTCACTCGAAGTCGTAGATGACGACCTTCGCGCAGTTCGGCTTGAAGGATTTTTCCACGAACTCGACGTGCAGCGGATGCACCTGATAGTCGTCCTGCGCCTTCTTGTCGGTGAACACGAGGTTCAGCGCGACCTGATAGGATTGATCGACCACCGGGCGATGGCTGCCGACCATCTTGCCGATGTGAAAGCTCAGCACGCCGGGGATCGGCTTCAGATATTTCTCACCGCCGGCGAGGAGGTCGGCGACGGCGTTGGGTTTGTCAGGATGGGTCCAGAAAATGACGACGTGAGAGAACATGAGTATGACGATTTAATTGTTCGCGGCGGAGAATGTGGATGACCCAACAGCGGCGCAAGGATGAAATGGCTGCGTGAAGAATCTGGCCAGCGAAGCGCTTGACGCACCATGCAGCTTCCGGTGGACTTCGCTCATCTATGAACCTCAAGGGCCTCTTCGGTGGAATCGTTCTCGCGCTGGTGCTCGGCCTCTTGGTCTGGCAGGTGCAGGTCAACCGCCGGTTGAAGGCGGAGCGGGAGGCGATGTCCGCCCGCATGGCATCGCTGGATGAACTGCGCGACGAGAATTCGCGCCTGAAACAATCCCAGATCGATCCGGCGGAGCTCGAACGCCTCCGAAAGAACGAGGCCGAACTCCTGCGGTTGCGCGGCGAGACGGCACAGCTTCGTCAGCAGCTCAAGACTCTTCGCGAGTCCAAAGCGTCAACGGTCGCAAAGGTATCCGCGCCGGACGTCCCTCCGGTTGAAGCGCCGGATGAACCGGTCCAGACCTTCACTTCAACCGTCCATGTTCCGCTCGCGCCGGGTCAGTCGTTGGTCACCGGCGGCTGGAAGCTGCCTGATGGCAAGCGCGGCGTGGTCCTCGTGGAGCCTTCCTACGTCAGCGCCACAGGCGAGGTTTCGACCGAGCCGGTCAGCGGCGGGCAGGTAATGATTCAGGCGCGCTTCGTCGTAGTGCCGGAGGAGGTGATGGCGAAGGCCGGGCTGGATTCACTGAGGGCCGATGGGAAGGAGACTTCCGGCCACGGCGTTCTCGACGCTCAACAGGCCCGGGACATGATCGCGCTTCTCGAATCATCCCAAGGCGTCAACGTGCTCACCGCTCCTCGCGTGACGACCTTGGATGGACGTCAGGCGCAGATCAATGTCTCCCAGACGAAGACCATCAACGACCAGTCTTACGAGGTCGGTCCGTCGCTCGACGTGGTGCCGCGCGTCTCGGCGGATGGGCGCCAGACGGATCTCACCGTCACTGCCCGAATAAGAGAGGCGACGGCTCCCGCGAAATAGCCGGCGGTATCCCGGCCTGTTTGCTGCCCGGCATGGCTTGACGTTTGGCGTGCATTCGCGGACGCTCTTTCCCGGTTGCGGCAAAATCACGCTGCGCCGCACTAAATCAATGACCACTAAATTCATTCCCATCCTGGCAGTGGCCACGCTTGTGGCCTGCTGCGCGAACGCCCAACCCACAATGGAACTCAAAGACCTCAAGCAAAAGGCCAGCTATTCAATCGGTGCCGACATCGCTTCCAACATGAAGAAGCAGGAGATCGACATCGACGTGAAGGCTCTCACCGCCGGATTCTCCGACGCCTTTGCCGGGGGCAAGACGCTCCTCACCGAAGCCGAGATGAAAGAGGTCATCACCCAGTTCCGCACCGAGATGATGGCCAAGATGGAAACCAAGCAGAAATCTGCCGGCGACAAGAACGTGAAGGACGGCGAAGCCTTCCTCGCCGCGAACGCCAAGAAGGAAGGCGTGAAAGTCACCGCCAGCGGCCTCCAATATAAAGTCCTGAAACCCGGCAAGGGCACCAAGTCTCCCAAGGCCACGGACACCGTCAAGGTCCACTACCACGGCACGCTCATCGACGGCACCGTGTTCGACAGCTCCGTGGAACGCGGCGAGCCCATCAGCTTCCCGCTCAACGGCGTGATTCCCGGCTGGACCGAAGGCGTTCAGCTCATGAAGGAAGGCGACAAGTTCCAGTTCACCATTCCCTCCAAGCTTGCCTACGCTGAGCAAGGTGCGGGTGCGAAGATCGGGCCGAACAGCACGCTCGTCTTCGAGGTCGAGCTTCTCGCCATCGAAGCCGCGAAGTAATTCCCTCACCATCATTTCAACGAGCAGGGCGGCGAGCAATCGCCGCCCTTTGCTTTTTTGGTAAGCAAGCCTTCTTGACTACTTCTTCGCCAGGTCCGCTGCGCGCCACATGTACCACGCGGCGATGCTGCGATACGGACGCCAGCGTTCGCCGTGCTTGAGCAGGACGGCAGGCTTGGGCAGCTCGCGCTTGCGATACGTGAGCATGAAACCCTTGCGCACGCCGAAGTCGTCCACCGGCAGCACATCCATGCGGCCGAGCTTGAAGATGAGCAGCATCTCGACGGTCCACTGGCCCACGCCGCGAATCGTCGTGAGCCGTTCGATGATCTCCGCGTCGTCGAGCTTCGCGAGCGCCTTCGGATCGGGCACCACGCCGTTGAGCGTCTTCGCGGAAATGTCCTTCACGGCGGCGACCTTCGCGCGCGACAGGCCGGCGGCGCGCAGCAAGTCATCGTGCGTGCCGAGAAAATCATCCGGAGTGGGGAAGGGGCGGTGCGGATGAATGGCCTTGATGCGACCGAGAATCGTCTGGGCGGCCTTGCCCGTGAGCTGCTGATGACACACCGCCTCCACCAGCGCTTCAAAGGCCGAACTGACGCGGTCCACACGCAACCGGCACCCGCCCACCTGCGCGATGAGCGCGGCCAGAGTGGGATCGGTTTCAGTGAGATGAAGGAGCGCTTTCTTGTGCATGATCGGCGGCGAAAGACTGGCGCAGCAACAGATCGCGGGCAAGCCTCTGTTCAGTCTTTGGGGTCGATGGAATACAGAGGCTTACTACCGCAGTCCGCTCGAGCGTCTCCAGCAAACGAAAGCACCGAGCCTGGCGAACCAAGACTCATGGGTTGGCGATGTGGGTTTACCCGACTAGGCTTTTCTCCATGAAAACGGTGAGTGTTCATACGGCGATAACCAACCTCTCCAGCCTGCTGGCCAAACTGGAGGTGGACAAGGAAACCGTTGTCATCTGCCGCAACGGCGAGCCGGTCGCCGATCTGGTGCCGCACAAACGGGTGAACCGGATCAAGCCTCATCCAGTCTTGAGCAAGATCAGAATCAATTGCGACCCAAGCGAAACTACCACTGAAGACGAATGGCTGCGGAGGCTTCGTTGATTTACTCCTCGCGTCATCCGATGGACTGCCCGTCGCATCCGAAGCGCTTCACGCGATAAAATCACGACGCCGTGTCACGAAATGGGAAGTGGTGTCGCGGGAATGAGAAGCGGTGGCTGAGAAATGAAAAGGGGTGCCGAGGAACTGAGAACGCGCAATGACGCGTGCTGCGCTGCGCGTGAAGAACCATCGTGGTCGCGGAGCGACCGGATGACGGTAGCCGTGGACTTCAGTCCACGGAGTGTTGGAGCCGGACGAGGCGTCGCGGAGCGGCGTATGAAATGTGTGGAGAACCATTCAAGCGTCGCTCCGCGACGCGGGAGGATTTCATGCCCGACCGTGGTCTGAAGCCCACGGCTACACTCACCGCCTCGCTCCGCGAGGCGCCAGCCGCAACGCGGTTGCAGCACCCAGCCCAAAGTTGCGAGGGACGAGCTACCTTGGAAACGTTCACCAAAGAATCATCAACCCTGACAGGGTTGCGGCAGATGAAACCACGCAATGCCCGAGGGCGATGCCACCCCGCTGGGGTGCCTTGAACGTGCGGCCAATGGCCATTGCTTCGCCGACGCTTTTTCATCTGCGTGGCGAGCGTGGAGTCGGCCTGCGGAAGTTTTCCCCCATGCAAACCTACCGCGCTCGCAACCCGCGCCGCTCGCCCCTCTGGCAATGCGCCCACCGCCACTTCGCCACCTTCGTCGCAACCTACCCGTGCGAATGCAACCCCGCTCCGGCCCCCTTGCGCCCGCCCGGCACTCCGCAGCCGCCCGCGAAACTTCCCTCGAAAAAGTGGCGCGGCCTCATCCTCAAAGTGTGGCACACCGACCCGCTCATTTGCCCCCAATGCCAGCGCCCCGTGCGCGTCATCTCCGTCATTGACCAGCGCGCCGTCGTAAAAAAGCAAATTCCTATCAGTTGAATTTTCAGCGCGGAAAGTGCGTCATGCTTAGCACGTTGCAGCCTGTTCAACATTCTCCTCGTTCCACCCTGTTCGGGTTTACCCCGGCCTCGATTTTCCACGCACTTCTCATGTGCCTCGTGGCGGGGTTGGGCTTGGCGGATGCCCTCGCGGCCCAAGACTTCCAGACGGCGCGGCTGGTCGCGCAGCCGCCGGTGGTGGCCCTCAGCGGCGCGGCGGCGGAACACGGCCTTATCATCACGGCGCTGGACAAGAGCGGCCGCACGCTGGATGTGACGGGCCGGGCGCGTTACGCCTCCTCGCAGCCGGATCGGATCGCCGTCTCCACCAATGGCGCAGTACGCGCGATGGCCGGGGGCGTGGCGGAGATTCTCGTCGAGTTCGGCGGGAAGTCGGTGAAGGTGCCAGCAACCGCCCGTGACACACAGGCGCGGTCGGGCGTTTCTTTTCGTCAGGACATCGAACCGGTCATCACGCGGGCTGGATGCAACATGGGCGCGTGCCACGGTAAACTAGCCGGACAAAATGGCTTCAAGTTGTCGCTGCGTGGTTATGCGCCGGAGTTGGATCACGCCTGGCTGACCACGGACGTGAGCGGTCGCCGCCTCAATCCCGCCTTCCCGGAGGAAAGCCTGCTCCTGCTCAAGGCTCTCGGCAAAGTGCCGCATGAAGGCCGGCAGCGTTTCGAGGAAGGCTCGCGTTATCATCGAACCCTGGCCGAATGGATTGCCCAACGCGCGCCGGGTCCGGACACCAACGAGACCGATGCGGTGAAGCTGGAGATTCTCCCCGGCAACCGCACGATGCGCGTCGGCGAAACGCAGCATCTGCTCGCGCGCGCGCATTACGCCGATGGCCGGGTGCGCGATGTGACCTGGCTGGCGCAGTTCTTCTCCAATGATCAGAACACGGCTGGGGTCACGCCCGACGGATTGATCAAGGCGCTGCGCCACGGCGAGACGGCAATCCGCGCGCACTTTCAGGGACAGGTGGAAGTCATCACCGTCACCATTCCGTACGAGAACAAGGTCGCGCCGGGTGATTTCGCGAAGTCCACGTCGCCCGTGGACGCGGCCGTCTTCCTGAAGCTCCAAGCCTTGAACCTCCCGCCCTCCGCAGCGTGCGATGACGCGACGTTCCTGCGCCGCGTGACGCTGGACCTGACCGGCACGTTGCCCACCGCCGAACAAGCGCGCGCGTTCCCGGCGGATTCAGCGAAGGACAAACGCGCCAAGCTCATCGAGCAACTGCTCGCGTCGCCCGAGTTCGTGGATTACTGGACGCTGCAACTCGCCGACCTGTTCCAGAACCGCAAGGAGCGCGACCACGACGTGCGCGGCGCGAAGGGCGTGCGCGCCTTCCATGCGTGGCTGCGCGGGGAAGTCACGGCCAACCGGCCCTGGAACGAACTGGCCCGCGCAGTTCTCACCGCGCGCGGCTCGGAAGCGGAGCATCCCGAGATTGGTTACTTCATCTACAACGTCGGCGAGAAGCGCAACATCGAGGAGAGCGAAACGCCGGACGCGGTGGCCCAGGCGTTCCTCGGCACGCGCATCGGCTGCGCGCGGTGCCACAATCATCCGCTCGAGAAATACACTCAGGACGACTTTTATCATTTCGCCGCGTTCTTCTCCAAGGTGCAGATGAAGCGCACCGATTCGGAAAAGGGCGTCACCGTCCTGAACATTTCGACCAACGAGGAAGACGAACAGCGCAAGCGTCTCGTCGAGGCGGAGAAGGGTTTCACCGAAGCCACCAACGCCATGCTGAAGGCCGAGGGGCCGGAGATGGACAAGGCGATGAAGCGCATGGCCGAGCAGCAGAAGAAGCTCGAAGAGGCGCGGCTTCAGCTCCAGAAAGTCTCGCTCAAGATGCCGACCGTGACGCAGCCGCGCACGAAGAAGCCGATGGCCCCGCAGCCGTTGGACCGTCAGGCCTTCGCCTTCGAGCCAGGCTCGGACCCGCGCGCCCAACTCGCGGCCTGGATCACTGACCCGAAGAACGCGCTCTTCAGCGGGGCGATGGTCAACCGTTTGTGGAAACATTTCCTCGGCGTGGGTCTGGTCGAGCCGGTGGATGATCTGCGCGCCAGCAATCCGCCGTCGAACCCGGAACTGTGGAAGCAGCTCAACGCCGAGTTCGTGCAGAGTGGTTACGATCTGCGCCAGGTGATGCGGCTCATCCTGAACTCGCGGACGTACCAGCTCAGTTCGTCCACCCGGCCCGGCAACGAGACAGACAAGAAATTTTACTCGCACTACTACGCGCGCCGCCTGCCCGCCGAAGTGATGCTCGACGCCATCGCCCGCGCGACCGGCGTGCCGGATGATTACAAGGGCTACCCGACGGGCACGCGCGCCGTGCAGTTGCCCGAGCCGGGCGTGAGCAGCTACTTCCTCACGCTCTTCGGCCGCAGCGACCGCGTGACGGCCTGCGCCTGCGAGCGCAACGGCGAGGTGACGCTCCCGCAACTGCTCCATCTCCAGAACGGCGACGCCACGGTGAAAAAAGTCCGCGCCGACAACAGTGCGCTGAAGGCGTTGCTCAAGGAACAGCCCGACGACGTGAAGGTCATCGAAGAACTCTTCCTCACCACGATGAACCGGCGGCCTTCCGCGGACGAACTGGCCTCGGTCCAGAAGGCGCTCGGCGCGGAAGATCGTGAAGAGTCGTTCCGCGATCTCTTCTGGGCGCTGCTCAACTCGAAGGAATTTGCGTTCAACCACTGAACCACCACGACCTATGTTCGACATCTCACTCGGCTCGAAGAAACACCAGTTCTGCAACGGCTGGTCGCGCCGCGACTTCATCCGCGTCGGCGCGATTGCTCCGCTTGGCTTGTCGCTCGGCGGATTGTTCTCCGCGCAAAAAGCCGTGGCCGCGATGCCCGCGGGACTCGCCGCCGCCGCCAAGGCTGCGCGCGCCAAATCGGTGCTGCTGGTCTTCCTTGGCGGGGGCATCTCGCATCACGACTCCTTCGACATGAAGCCGGATGCGACTGAGGAGATTCGCGGCAAGTACAGGTCCATCCCCAGCGATGTGACCGGACTGCACGTTTGCGAACTGCTCCCGAAGATGGCGAAGACCATGAGCAAGGTGGCGCTCGTCCGCTCGCAGCAGCATGGCAATGATCATCACGAGACGGCCACGAACTGGGTGTTGAGCGGCAAGTTCGGCACGCCCTTCGGCGATCACCCGGCGATGGGCGCGGTCGTCGCGCATGAGACGGGTTTCGCCGGTCTCGTGCCGCCCTACGTGGCCGTGCCGAAAAACCCGGCCTTCACCTGGGAACTCGGCAAGAGCGCGTGGCTCGGCGGACGCTACGAGTCGTTCAAGGCGGGCGACCCGAGCGCGAAGGATTTCAAG
>Ga0163153_10005254_pt1 | contig 15430 bp, 13 predicted proteins | sample OliLakLV19MP6IB1_FD_148629 | JGI IMG/M metagenome (GOLD analysis project Ga0163153, IMG submission 148629) | Freshwater microbial mat bacterial communities from Lake Vanda, McMurdo Dry Valleys, Antarctica - Oligotrophic Lake LV.19.MP6.IB-1 | ecosystem: Environmental > Aquatic > Freshwater >... | reverse complement strand
GCACCGTGAGATCGAACCGCAAGCCGACCCAGCGTTCGCCGTGATCCTGAAACTTGTAGAGTTGCTTGTCCGTCTCGTCGCTCCCTTTGCCCGTCAGCACTTCCAGGTATTCGAGCGCCGGCGTGTCGATCGGGCTGAAGCCATAGGAGCGATACACGCGCCGCGCCGTATCGATCAACCGCTCGCGCGGAATCATCGCCTCGGGCAAGTAGTCGCGAAAACCTTTGAGCGTGCGGGGAGTAATGCGAGCGGCGGACAAGGAACAAGCTCCGAATGAAGCGCCGGTCGGCGCGAGTTTGAAGTTTTCAGTGTTCAGTTTTCAGTGAGGACGAGGCGACCTCCACTGAAAACTGAACACTGAAAACTTCAAACTCCTCCTACAAAATCGGCAACAATTCCGGGCGCGGGCTGCGGATCGAGCCGCCGTCGAGCGGCTTGAAGACGGCTTCGGTGTAATCCACGACCTGTTCCGGCGTTTCGAAGTAGCGGTCGTAGACGTAGGTGTCGTCGTACTCGCAGTTGTCCGTGGAATACTCGCGGCAGATCTCCGGGCGCGTCATATAGATCCCGCAGCGGTTGTCCGGCTGGAGGTGCTTGCATTGCGTGTGGACGAGCAGGTACCAGGTGTCGTCTTCGATGAAGACCGTGGCCTGGCCGTGCAGCAGGAACCAGCGGAGGTAGTCGAAATCCTTCCGTTCGGTCGGCGTCTCGATCGGCAGGGCAAAGTACTTGCAGCACTTGGCCGTGCAGTAGTCGCAGAGGCACGCCCCGGGGGGGAGGTCGTCGCGGTCGATTTTGTTCGGGCGCAGATTCGTGATCATGCCTGGACCGTGTTCTCGGGCGGGAGGAGCGGGCCGGCCTCGTGCCGGCTGCTGGTAGGCTACCAAATTCCCGTGTCTATCGGACAGTCGGCCGCGGCGCGGCCCGAATCGGCGCCACACCCCCTAGGTGGGTGAGGCCGTATCTGTCGAAAGGTCGCTACGCGCTGGCCTGCGGCGGGTTATGCCAGGGATTGAGCGTTTTCCGCACACGTCGCTCCGGAGGGGGTGACGTACAGTTTTGCTAGTAGTTCGCGATGCCCAGGGGCGAAAAACCTCTCGGCGGTCGTTCCATCTTAGGACCATTGCGCCTCCAGGGCCGCCGGGAGGAATCGTTATGCCTGCCCTTGAGATTTCTCCCGCCGAGGCCGAAGCTCGGCTGGCGCGCTTTGCGCGCACCGTGGATGAAATCTCCACCTTGCCGCACGTGGCGATGCGCGTGCTGGAAGTCGCCCAAGATCCCGACGCCAGCGTCTCGCAACTCAAGGGCGTGCTCGAACAGGACGTCTCGCTGACGGCCCGGGTGCTGCGCTGCGTCAACTCGTCGCTCTTTGGCCTGCGCGTCAAGGTGACGAATCTTCAAACCGCGGTCGCGTACCTGGGGTTCAACCAGGTCCGCAATCTGGCCGTGACCGCCAGCGTCGCCGAGATCTTTCGCGGCGGCGAACCGATCGGCACGTACCATCGCGAAGAATTATGGAAGCACCTGGTCTCGGTCGGCATCTGCGCGCGGATGATCGCCATGCGCCAGCGGCTGCAGATTTTCGAAGACGCCTTCCTCGCCGGACTGCTGCACGATATCGGCATTGTGCTGCTCGATCAGCACGCGCACACCGGGTTCTGCGAGGTGATTGCCGCGCTGAAATCGAACGTGCCGCTCGTGGAAGTCGAGAAGGCGATCCTGGGCTTCGACCACACGGAAGCGGGCGAACGGATCGCTGCGAGTTGGAAATTCCCCGAGGCGGCCCGCGACGCCATTCGCTATCACCATCGCGCCGGGGACTATCGCGGCGAACACGGCGCGATCGTGCGCTGCGTGGAACTGGCGAACGGCATTTGCACGCTGAAGGGCATCACCAGTGTCGGCGTCAAGCTGGCCAAGGTTTCGCCCACGACGCTGTCATCGCTCGGCATCAGCCGCGAAGACTTGCTGGTGCTGGCGAACGACCTGGACGCCGAGTTGAAACGCAGCGCCGAACTGTTTTCCATGTAGGAGCCGCCCGGATGTCGCAGGAACTGGACGGCTTCGAAGACTGGTTCGCCTGGGAACCTGCCACGTGCCCTTCGACAGGGCGGCTGGCGGACTTGCGCGTGTTGCTGTTGCCCCTCGGCGTCGATTGGCTGTACCTGGTCGACGCCGCAGGTCAGGTGCTGGTCGTTGAACCGATTGCACCTTGCCCTACAGGTCCCAGAGCGGACCAAATGGCCGGCGACGCCTGGAAAGAAATCGCCACCCGCCCGATCGCCGTCTGGCACCCGCTCGCGAATCGCTCTGGCGCCGCGTTTCGACTGCCCTTGCCGGGCCCGACGCTCAACCTGGTCGGTCTGGCGGCGAACGGCACGATTGCCATCGACCTCGCGCCGCACGTTTCGTTGCTCGTCGGCGTTGGCATTTGTTTGCGGGAACTCGATCGCGCCGGGCGCGAACAACGGTTGCTGGCGTCCCGCCTGCGACAAACCGCGGCGGAAAAAGACACCTTGCGCGAATCGCATCAACGGGCCACCGCGGAAGCGATCGAGGAACACGAAAATCGCTTGCGCGAACGGACGCAATACGCGCAATCGCTGGAAGCCGAGGTGGACCGTCGCTCGCGCGAACTGGTCGCCTCGCGCCGCAAAGCTGAGGAAGCCAACGTGGCGAAGAGCCAGTTCCTGGCCAACATGAGCCACGAAATCCGCACGCCGATGACGGCCATCCTCGGCTACACCGATATCTTGCTCGACGAGCTCAACGGCCAGGAGAGCGCGTTGCATTTGCTCTCCGTCATCAAGCGCAACGGCCATTATCTGCTGGATATTATCAACGACATCCTCGATCTCTCGAAAATCGAAGCCGGGCAGATGGCGGTCGAGCAAACCGATTGCTCGCCCGTGCAACTCCTGCGCGAGATCCACAGCCTGATGCTGGTCCGCGCCGAACAGAAACAGCTCGCGCTCCGTCTGGACCTCCGCGGTGCGCTGCCGGAGCAAATCGTCACGGATCCGCTGCGCTTGCGACAGATTCTCATCAACCTGATTGGTAACGCGATCAAGTTCACGCAACGCGGTTCAGTCACGCTGTCCGTCGCTTGCGAACGCGACGAACGGGGCGACTATCGCTTGCGGGCCGAAGTCCGCGATTCCGGCATCGGGATTTCCGCAGAGCAACTCGGGCGATTGTTCCAACCGTTCAGCCAGGCGGACGCCTCAACGACGCGCAACTTCGGCGGCACCGGACTGGGACTATCGATCAGCCGCCGACTGGCCGAGATGATGTCCGGCAAAATCGAGGTGGTCAGTCAGCCCGGCGCCGGCAGCACGTTCACACTGGAAATCCCTTGCGGGAAACTGCTGGGCATCGGCTGGATCGACCCGACGCTCACGGCGGCAATCGACACGCGCGCGCTCGCGCCGGAAGATTTCGACCGGCAGGAATTGTCCGGTTGCCGCCTCCTGATCGTCGAAGACGGGCCGGACAACCAACGCTTCTTCGCGCACGTGCTCCGTCAGGCCGGCGCCACGGTCGAAGTCGCCGAAAACGGACTGCTCGCGGTCCAGACGATCGCTGATCAGAACGCTTTCGACGTCATCCTCATGGACATGCAGATGCCGGAGATGGACGGCTACACCGCGGCCCGCGAGCTGCGCCGCCGCGGCGTCGCGACACCGATCATCGCGCTCACGGCCCACGCCATGTCCAACGACCGCCAAAAATGCCTCGACGCCGGCTGCGACGACTACGACAACAAACCGATTGAGCGCCGGCGGTTGATTGATAAGATCAGCGCCGCGTGGCGCCGCCGCGCAAACCTCGCGCCAGCGGCACAGGCCGATCCCGTCGCTCTTCGGTAGCCGAGGACTGTGACCTTGGCCGGAGAAGACGTCGCGCCAACGACAAGCGCCGAACCGCTCAAGCACGTCCTCTCCCCGGCCTCACAGAGGCCGGCTACAGAGGAAGTGAAGAAGAGTTTGCGCTGTCGCCGCGCAATAAAAAAGCCGCGGAGCATTGCTCCGCGGCTTCATTTGTTCTCATCGCTTATCTTCGGACTTCTACTCCATCGGGCTCGCCGAGGGCTGCGCCATGGTCGTGGAAGCCACGCCGGTCAGCGGGTCGAGCTTCACGTACCCGATCCCGCGAATGACTTCCAGGATTTCGCTGCAGGTGGGAAACATGCGGCCGCTTTTCCGTTTGTATTGGTCGAGCGCGTTCATGAACTCGACCTCCTCGTCGGAATAATCGCGTTCGCAGGTCGTGGGGTCGATTTGCCGTCGGCGGACGACTTTCTCGCGCCGCTCGACTTGCCGGCGCTCGACCGGCACGGGCTCGGCTTTCTTGCGTCGATCATCGCTGCTGTTGCGTCGTTCCTTCGACTTCCGTCGGTCCACCGTGACAAGCGCCTTGGATTTGCTTGCCTTCGCCACGAATTAACCTCTCGGGTCGATGCTGTTGTTGCCTGGCGGATGTGAGCGGCCCGGCGACCTGCTGCTGCGCACTGCGCGACCGGTCGGGAGCCTCACCGCTGTCGTATCGACTCCCTTCGGCGCGAAAGTTCAACGCCTAGGAAAGATGAACGGCTTTACCGATTTGCGCGGCCTGCGAAAAGCTTGCACGGCGGGCAAAGGCTGGCGTCGGCAACAATTCTGCCGATTGTCCCGTTCGCAACACGGGCGGCGCGGGATTACCATGGCGGGGACACGCACTGTGATTTATTAGCTGACCTCGGGTGCCACTGGCGGCTCGTCCGCCAGTGCGAGTCGACGCCGATAGCACTGGCGGACGAGCCGCCAGTGGCACCCAACGACGTGCTTTCACGCAGAGCCAAGAGCTACGATTGCGTGCTCGCCTCGAACGACCCTCCCCCACCGCCGAATTAACACACGCCATGCAAAGCCGCGCCCTGCTCCAAGGCATTTTTGTTCCCAACATCGTCCCGCTCGATCCGCGCGGCGACGTCAACGAGCCGGAACTGCGCCGGTATGTCGACTGGCTCATCGAGCGCGGCGTGCATGGGCTGTACCCCAACGGCTCGACGGGCGAGTTCACGCGTTTCACGCCGGAAGAGCGGCGGCGGATTATCGCCATCATCGCTGATCAGAATCGCGGTCGGGTGCCGATTCTGGCCGGCGCGGCCGAGGCCAACGTCAAGGAGACCCTCTCGGCCTGCGAGTATTACCACGGTCTCGGCGTGGACGCGGTGGCGATCGTCTCGCCGTACTACTACAAGCTCAGCCCGAGCGCGGTGTACGCGTACTTCAAGGAAATCGGCCGCAACACGCCGATCAACGTCACGCTGTACAACATTCCGATGTTCGCCTCGCCGATCGACGTGCCGACCGTACAGCGGTTGTCGGAAGAGTGCGAGAAGATCATCGCCATCAAGGATTCGTCCGGCGACCTACCGCACATGATCCGCATGATCCAGGCGGTGCGCCCGAATCGCCCGGAGTTCAGCTTCCTGACCGGCTGGGACGCCGCGCTGATGCCGATGTTGCTGATCGGCTGCGACGGCGGCACCAACGCCACGAGCGGCGTGGTACCGGAGTTAACGCGCAAGCTCTACGACCTGACGGTGGCGAGCAAACTGGATGACGCGCGGCGGTTGCAATATCGCCTCGTCACGCTGTTCGACGCAATGATCTACACCGCCGATTTTCCCGAGGGCTTTCGTCAGGCCGTCGGCCTGCGCGGCTTCCAAACCGGCGCCGGCCGCCAGCCGCTTTCGGCGGAGCAGAAGATCTCCCTCGACCACGTGCGCAACACGCTGCAATGCTTACTGGCCGAGGAAGGCTTTACCAACCAACCGCTGACCGGCTGCCCCGCCACGGCGCCAGGTCAAATCGAGCGCAGCGAGATCGACAAGGTCGTGCGCAGCGTCGTGGATGAGCTGAAGCGCCGCGGCGTTGGCATCTAGATGTCGTCCACACTAGCCCGTAGCGCCAGCGAGGGAGAGTTGAATGTTCTCGAATCATCGCTATCTCAGCGGACGGCTGCTACACTGATACCGGCGGGGCGATCGCTCCGTCGTTCACTTCAGTGTGATTCATCACCGACGACGCGAGGTTCCTACGATGCGCGCGCGATTTCACCTTTTGGCGATTGGCTCTCTGTTCCTTTCTTGCGGCGCCGCGGCGGCCGACGACCTAATCCCCGTCGGCAGCGAGTGGCGTTGGCTGCATCCCACGGACGGCGTCGACCCTGGCAAGGAAGACAAGGAATTCCACAGGACCTGGTACACGCTCGAATTCGACGACGCCCAGTGGAAGACCGGTAAAGACAAGGAAGGCCCGCACGGCGGCTTTGGTTATGGTGAGGAGGACTTCGAAGGCGTCGACATCGGCGCGCCGCCCGCGGACGATCCCGCCGATGAGAAGAACGGCGTCAAACGCCGTACGGCGTATTTTCGTCACGCGTTTGAATCGAAGGACGAAGTCGCCAGTCTCGTACTCAAACTGCAGCGCGACGATGGGATCGTCATCTACCTCGATGGTAAAGAAATCGCCCGGGACAACGTCGGCCTGAACGACGACTCGTATGAATTGATGGCGCACACCACGACGGCCGGCGAGGAAGAAACGAAAGTCCGCGAATACAAACTCAAAGGCCCGCTCAAGCCTGGGAAACATATCCTCGCCATCTCGCTGCACAACCGCGCCGGCGGCAGCTCGGACATGCGGATCGCGGAGATTTCGCTGGCGGAGGGGAAGCCGGCGGAAGCGGCGGTGGAGGTGAAGGCGGCTGGGGCGGCGTCAAGCGATGAGAAAAACGAGAAGGTTGATGCGGAGAAAAAGTAGTTGCCCCGCGCCATGAACTATTGTCGACGCTCGCCAGCCGTCAGAAACTGTGCCGCGAAATGTTTGCCATGACATTTCGCGGCAGCCATAATCGTGGTTTTGAGTTCTCGCTGGGGCCAATCGATGTTAGCTGCTGTACAGTGTCCGAAGTGCAAGAAGACGTATCGCGTTAGTCCGGAGTTGGCCGGCAAGCGGGTGAAATGTCGCGGTTGCGACGGTATGATAGCAATTCCTAACGCGGGGACGCAGGTGACTGCCGAGGCGCCGCCGGTCAAGGCCGCCGCAAAGCCGCAACCACCACCAACGCCTGTGGACTTAAACCGCGGCGCGAACAAGCCCGCGCGCGCCAAGCCTCCGACGTCCGCCTTCCCGAAGCCGCCAATGGTCCCGCCACCTCCGCCGAGCACGATCGGTGCGGATATCGCGCGCGGGTTCTCCGGGCCAATCCAGCCGGTGCGCGCTTCGATGGCGTACCGCATGGCACAAGCCGTGGTAGCGGTGGTGATGCTGATCTTGCCGTTGGCCTACGTGGGCATCATTTGCGGCGTCTGCTGGCTGTACTACCTGCATGCCACGCATAGTCATGTCATCTTTACGCACGTTCACGGGCGGGCGTCGCTCATTGCCTTGTTGATCTACGCCGGACCGTTGATCGCCGGGGCGATTCAGATTCTGTTTATGCTGAAGCCGCTGTTCGCTTCGCCGGCGGATGACGTCCACTCACGCGCCATCACGCCGCAAGGGGAGCCGCATGTCTTCGCCTTGGTCGCGCAAATCGCCAACGCGGTCGGTGCGCCGTTGCCAAAGCGGATCGAGGTAGTCTGCGATATGAACGCGGCGGCCGCGTTTCAACGCGGACTCTGGAGCATGTTTCTCGGCAACGATTTGAAGTTGTTGATTGGCATCCCGCTGGTATCCGGCCTGACGTTGCAGCAATTCGCCGGAGTATTGGCGCACGAATTGGGGCACTTCAGCCAAGGCGGCGGGATGCGGCTGAGCTATGTAATTCGTCGCATTAACGGTTGGTTTGCGCGGGTCGTCTATAGCAGCGACTCGTGGGACGAATGGCTCTCCCACAGCATGGAAGGCATGGACTTTCGCATCGCCTGGATCTTCGGCCTGGCGAAAGTGGCGATTTACCTGACGAGGGGCGTTCTTTGGTGCTTGATGATTCTGGGCCTGGCGGTCAGCGGCGTGCTGATGCGTCAGATGGAATATAATGCGGACCTGTTCGAAACGCGGCTGGTGGGGAGTGAGACGTTTGCCGCGACGACGAAAAGGTTCTTCCAATTGTCGGTCGGCTGGCAAGCAACCGAGCACGACGCCGTGCAGTTCTTTCGCCAAGGGAAGCTCGCCGACAATTTTTCCAAGTTGGTTCTGTTCAATGTCAATGCGTTGACGCCCGACGTGCGGCGCCAGATGCGTGAAGTGTTCGAAACGGAACAGACAGGAATCTTCGATTCCCATCCGGTTAACCGTGACCGCATCGCCGCTTCAGCCCGCGAAAACGCGCCCGGAGTATTTCGCTCGGATCGCCCTGCGTCGGACCTATTTGTTTACTACGACTCGCTCTGCAAGAACGTCACCTGGGACTACTATCAAGGCGTGCTCGGACCCAGCGTCAAGCCGAACTCGCTGACTTCGACCGACGAGCTGCTCCGATTCGTGCAGACGCCATCCACCACGGGAATGCCAGTCACGCCATCGGCGAAGCCGACACTGCCGGACGATCCGGACGCGCCGATTCCGTTAGCGGATTAGGCGGCTGGGATACAGAACTGCACTCCTTTGTTGTCCGACGCCGCGGTAAAATGAATTGAGATCGAGGCGAGGACCGGGAAACTCCAGTTCAACGGGCAGCGAAATGAAACTTGATCGAATCACGATTGACCCGGCCGTGGTCAACGGGCAGCCATGCATCCGAGGCACTCGATTGACCGTCCGTCGAGTGCTCGAAGCACTCGCGCTTTACCCAGATCGCGAGGAGCTGAAACGGGAGTATCCTGGCCTTGCCGACGAAGATATCGCCCAGGCGCTTGCGTACGCAGCCGCGAATTTGGATGATCGGACGGTCGATCTGCGAGCCACTGCATGAGATTTCTGTTGGATCAAGGACTACCCTGGTCCGCGGCAACGCTGCTAACCGAACGATGGATTCCGACGCAACATGTGACGGATCTCGGTTGGGCGGCGGCTGCTGACGAAGCGATTCTCCAATTCGCTGCCGAGAACGACTTCGTCGTAGTGACGCTTGATGCGGACTTTCATACCTTGCTCGCTGGTTCCGGGGCTGCTCGTCCAAGCGTCATTCGAATTCGACAGGAAGGCCTGCGCGGCCCGCAAGTCGCGGACCTGCTTGCACGCGTTATTGAACAGGTGCGGATCGATCTTGAACGCGGCGCGGCAGTGACTGTCAGGCCAGGTAGAGTTGGCGTTCGCGCTTTACCAATTCTCCCTTGATCTCAGGAATAGGACACCACGTATGACGCAACTCGAACACGCCCTCCAAATCATTCAAACCTGTCGCGCCTACACGCTGAAGGTAGTCGAAAGCATCGCCCCGGGCGATTGGTTCCGGCAACCGGCGGAAGGAATCACGCACATCGCCTGGCAAGTGGGCCATATCGCCGCCGCTCAGTACTACCTCGGCCTCGTGCGCATTCGTGGCGAGCGGCCGGAAGATGCGCGGCTCATCACGCCGGCGCAGTTGCAAATGTGGGGCAAGGGCTCGACGCCCGATCCTGATCCCGCGAAAAACCCTTCGGCCGAGGAGACGCTGGCCATCTTTCACCGTGTGTACGAGCAAATGCTCAGCGAAATCCGCGGGCTGACCGATGCCCAACTCGACGAGACGATTCTCAAGCCGCACCGCCTCTTCACGAAGAAGTACGACTCGCTCCTCTGGGTCGCCCACCACGAGTTCATTCACGTGGGGCAGATTGGGCTGCTGCGACGGTTGTTCGGCGCGGCGCCGTTGTTTGGATGAAGTTTGAAGTTTTCAGTGTTCAGTTTTCAGTGGGAAGAATTCGCCAAGGTGGCGTCCTACTTCGCCTACTCCACCTACTAAATACTCCACCTACTTCCTCTCACATTCCCGACGCCAGCACGCGCACCTTGAACCCCAGCGCCTGCGAGAGCGCCACCATTTCGCCGAAGATGTTGCCGTAGGCGACGGCGACGTGGTTGCTTTGGTAGTGGGCCATCACGGTTTCCATCTGGCAACCCAGGTCGGCGGCCATGAACGGCCATTGGCGCGTCGTGCCTTCCCACCAGGCGTCACGCACCTTCGGCGGGAGCTTCACCACTTCGCCGCGGCCGATGTCCATCCACAGTTCGCCGTTTTTCACATACGCGCGGGCCCAGGTCATCTCGCCGGGCAGGCTTTCACCGGCGAAGGTGCCGCCGGGAATGGGGAAATACCCGGCCGGTTGGCGATAGCTGTGCGTCCCCTTGAGCGTCTCGCTGTCGTGATTGAAGGCGTACGCGCCGCACGAACCGGAGTTCAGCAACACCCAGAGGAAGCGGCCCTTGTGCCGCGCGCCCCAGCGGACGTCGTGGAACATCACGCCGGGGTGGAGGCCCCGGCGCTTGAGAATGCGCTTCATCAACTCCATCGGGATCAGGTTCCCCTGGTCCGCTTCGGTACTGGTGATGATCACGTCGCCGTTTCCTTCCGGGCGACACGTGCTGTTCAGCAGCCCTTCCGAAAAGTCACTAGGCGGCAGCAATGGCAGCAAGCCGAGTTGATACTGCCAGCCGACGCAATCCGCGCCGAACTCATCGACCAGGTCGAGCACGGTGAGATACATTCGCAACTGCTCACGGGTCGATTCGGAAGTGAAGTCCTGCGCGCCCTCTGCGCCCCAGTGGAATTTCACGCCCTTCTCGACCACGAACTTGAACGCGTCGTCGATCCGCCGCTCGGCGATGAACCGGCCGCGATTGATGAGCCAGGCCTGATCGACCTTGTGTTCGGTGAACCCGATCTTGGACAGCAGCCGGCTGCCGAAGTAGCCGTTGATCATGCCCATCGAAGTATCGCCCAGCATCAGCGCCATCACGCGCTTCGCCCGTAGCTCGCGAAGCACTTCGCCCGCCACGGCGGCCGCTTCGGCCGTGATCGGCGCGTTGTAGTGCAATTCGCTTTCGTCGTAACGAATCGCGCCGGACGAGCACCATTCGTCGAGCCGGGACATGAACCCGCGGTCCTTGGTCCAATCCGCCGCATCGGTCCAGACGCGCGAATGCCGGCGATCGACCATCTCCAGGCAGGAACTGGTGTTCAACAGCGCCACCAACCCCGGCCAGGTGCCGGAGAAATTCGACGCCAAGAGCAGCGGCGAATCCTTGCCGACGACGCCGTCCACGGTGTGCGGGCCGTAGGTCCAGTGGCAGAAGACGCCGATCGCCGGATCGTCGACCGGGCCGAGCTTCTCGATCGCCTCATTCGGCTTCCGCAGAAACCCGCGCACCTGGTATGGCTTCCGCCCGAGCTTCTTGAGCGCGCGGACCAACTGCTCGGTCGTCTCCTTGACCTGCGGCAACGCCCACTTGTTCGGCTCCTCGCGGTAATCGCCGGGCCAGAAGATCACGACGGGTTTGCTCATAGATGTCGTCTGCGTGAGGGCGCGTGTTATGGTTTTTCACCACGGAGAACACGGAGAGCACGGAGGCAAATGCAGTTTTGAACCGCAGAGGCGCTGAGACGCGGAGGGGGAGGAGAGTTGAGGAGTGTGTGCTGCATTGTGAAACGCCCGCGGCGATTCGCAATCAACTCAACACTTGTGTGGTTCCTAATACTCAACCGCCCGGACTGTTCTCTCTCTCTCTCTCTCTCTCTGCGTCTCAGCGCCTTCGCGGTTCAAAAAGCATTCGCCCTCCCTCCGTGCTCTCCGTGTCCTCCGTGGTGAATCACGGAATTCGACGTGTTACTTCATGCCCGCCATGGCTTCGACCAGGATTCGCGACGTGCTTTCGCGCATGATGCGTGGGTCGACCGGTTGGCCGTCGATGAGCGTCTGACGGACCTGCTTGCCGGAGATGAAGACCGGCTTTTCGTCCTTGTGCAGTTCCATCAGATCGACGCGGCCGGCCGAGTCGTAGTAGGCGGCGAAACCGACTTTGACCGGCTGGATCTTCAAGTCCCCCTTGAGGTTCTCGAAGATTTCCTGGGCGTCGAAGTCGCCCCAGATCGCGGCGCCGTCGTGATACGGGGCGTCGGCGTGCTTGCGGCCGATGACGATGTCGGTGAAACCGAAGTTCTGCCGGTAGATGCCGTGCATGATCGCTTCCTTCGGGCCGCCGTAGAACATCTTGATGTCCAGGCCCAACAGGATCACGCGATCGGGGACCGACTCGTTGCGCGGCTTCCACAACGAAGCGTCGCTATCGCCTTCGCCGAGCCCGCGGGTGTCGATCAACGCTTCGTAGGTCTTCATCCGCACTTCGGCGTTGACGTCGTCCCCCTTGGTCTCGCCGACCAACGGGTTTAAGCACGCACCGGCGTTGTGTCCTTGCTTGAGCAATTGCTCCAAGCCGTAGACGAGCGCGTACTCGTGCGCGCGATGCAACGGGTTACGGGTCTGGAACGCCACGACGCGGTTCCAACCCTTCTCGGCCAGCAGCTTACGCACGTCGCGCGGCGAGAGCACATACTTGCCGAACTTGGCGTTCTTCGGCTGCGGCAGGACTTTGATCGTGCCGCCGATGAGATGCGACTTGTCGGCGTCGCCTTTCAGGACCATGTCGGCGCCGGGGTGATCGGTCCGCTCGGTCAGGTAGACGCTCTTGATGTAGCGCGGCTTGTCCCAGGCGAAGACGTCGGTCAGGTCGACCGTGGCGACCACGTCGCCCGCGGTGTTGGTCAAAGCGACTTTCTGACCAGCCTTGAGCGTCTTGGCCAGCGCCTCGGTCACGGGCAGCGAGAGCGGGATCGTCCAGGCGTAGAGCTTGCCGTTGTGCTCGATGACCGATTCGTCCAGCACCCGATTGTAGGTGGCGGAATCCATCGGCCCGGTGAGCGGGCTCAAGCCGCCGTCGCCGAAGCGGTAGACGGTCGAGAGGTCGGCGTCGGAAACCGGCACCTTGGCGAGCCCGGCGGCTTCCTGCTTGAAGGCCTCGATTTCAGCCGCGGGAACGGTGCAACAAACCGGCTCGGACAGCCCGCCATGCGGGGGGATCAAATCAGCCATAAGTCGAATCGCCTTGACCAGATGTCTTGCTGGGAAAATGTGTCAAAGCGAGTGAGTATAGGGGACAGGGCGGGGAGTCTCAACGGCTCAGCGGACGGGTTCAGCGAGAGTCGGGATCGCGGGGAGACCATATCGGCAGGCCGCAGTTTGCGCATGTTCGCTGCGAAGCATGCGTGAAACCATCCATAAAAAAGGCGTGACGACATCGAGGGCATTGAAAGCGTTTCTTCGAAGTCGCGAACAGTCCAAGCAACATTGCAAAGACACAACATCCAACGAGTAACGCAATCATCGTTGCTGCCTGGCCTGGACGTTTCCCCAGCCAAGCATTGGCTAGCGCGGTGCCAAGAATCGTTAGACTGATTGCAATGTTCCAGTAAGAGTATGATCGATAGCGCTGCCACGCTCGCAGATACTCCTTGTCAGCTTCGACGCTTGAAGGAGACCGATAGGGATTCTCATCTACCATGTGACGAACGTCCCGAGCGAATCATTGGCTCACCAGTTTTGCAGGTGGCACTACCACTATCGAGTCGAAACGGCGAAAGTCGCGCTCGTTGAAAGTAAGCAACTGGGTGACACCGTTGGCGGTCATTACCGCTACCAGCCGCGCGTCGTGTACTTTGACGCCGGTTATGACAAGCTCGTCCACGAATTGCTTCCAAAGTCGATACGAATCGTCAGATTCTGTAAGTATCGTGGCATACTTCTCAATCGATTGAAGCCGCCTTCGCGCGGTTTCAGTCGACTGGCCAAATCCATTGACGTCCATCGGGCGCGTCATCACATTCCAGAATTCGGCGATATTCTGCATCGCGACGAAGATCTGCTCGCCACGCTGAAAGATCACGCGAAGTGATCGCAAGATGTCGTCCCTCTCGGGAGCGTCACGGTCGTACAACCGAAGTAGGACGCCGGTATCGAGCAGCCACCCCATCAGTCGTGGTCCTGATAAATCACGTCGCGCGGGTAGGTGCCGCGAAAGGGAGAGCCGCTGGCGCTCGATGCTTCTTCAATGTCAGAAATAATTTCGTCGACCGCCGGACGATTCGAGTGGTCCGGGCGATTCAGCGTCGCGATATCGCGGAGATACTGTTCCAGGGTTAGCCCCTGCGCTGACGCCAGCGAGGCGAGGGATGCGGCCACTGAATCGTCCAACTGAATATTGACCATGCGGCAATTATAGCGTGCTCATCGGAACTAAGCCATTCGTGTGCGTTTTTCGTACAGGGTCGCGGGTACACAGGGGACACGCACTTCGCTCGCATCTTCCACGCCCTCTCTCCCTCGCTGGCGCTTCGGGATGGTATTGCGCCAACAAAAAAAAAGCCGTCCTCGCGCTCAAGGCGAGAGGACGGCTCCGGTGCGCTCGGTGGGGGGCTCGTGGGGGGGAAATCGCAAGATGTGAACGAGACACCGTCCCACCGATGGAGCAAACTTTAGTCGGGACGTGTGTCGGGAGAATCAGGGAATTGTCAGAGTTTGAAGATAAGTTGGAAGTTTTCAGTGTTCCGTTTTCAGTGAGACGCTGTTGCGCTGGACCGAAGCAATTAGCGCCTGAGTCGCGACACCGTCACGGTCTCGTGACATCGTAACAGAACAGTACGTCCTGATCGCGAATGTAAAGCTTGCCATTGGCGATGACCGGATGCGCCCAGGCCGGCGATTCACTCCGATCGGGTTGCTCAAAGCGTCCGCGCTCGAGGTATTCTTCGCGGCTGGGTTCGATCAACAACAACGTGCCGTCTTCCGCGCGGTAGTAGATACGGCCGTCGGCAAATGCGATGGCGCCTTTCGGAGCGCGACGTTTGCTGCGCTCATCCCAGAGGATGTCGCCCGTCTTGAAATCCAGGCAGATCAAGGCGCCCCCTTCGTTGCCGCCGTTCGCGCCATACAAGGCGCCATCAATGATGATCATGCCACCGTGATGATTCTGCATGCGCTTGGAGAAAAACACTTCCGCCGGCACGATGGTCCCATCCGCGTTCTTGGTGAGCTTTGCCAGCCCGCCGCCAGCGCCATACGCCGACGAGGCGAAGACCATGCCATCGTGGAACAAAGGCGTCGAGCAGTTAATCGCCATGCCATTGGCGGGAGCGTCATAGCGCCAAAGAAACGCGCCGTCCTCGGCCGCGACGCCAATCAGCGCCTTCGCCGCCAACTGCACGTATTGTCGCTGGCCATCGAACTCGATCGGAATCACGGACGCATAGCCCGCGCCGGAACTGGGGCCGAAGTTGCGACGGCGACGCCCAGGGTTCTCCGGCGGAGGAGCGGCTACCGCTTCCCCTTCCGGCACCTTGCACTGCCAGAGCGTCTCGCCCGTGAGCTTGTTGAGCGCCACAACGGTTGCCTCGGGCCCGCCTGGCGTGCAGATCAACCGATCTCCGTCAATCAGCGGAGATTCCCGGTAGCTCCACATTGGGACGA
>Ga0163153_10005253_pt1 | contig 15431 bp, 16 predicted proteins | sample OliLakLV19MP6IB1_FD_148629 | JGI IMG/M metagenome (GOLD analysis project Ga0163153, IMG submission 148629) | Freshwater microbial mat bacterial communities from Lake Vanda, McMurdo Dry Valleys, Antarctica - Oligotrophic Lake LV.19.MP6.IB-1 | ecosystem: Environmental > Aquatic > Freshwater >... | reverse complement strand
GTCCGTCTATTTTGCCTCTTTGAATTCAGCATCTTTTACATTATCTCCTTCAGGACCTTTCGAATCTGTTCCAGGAGCTTCCGTGGTTTGTCCGGGTGGAGTCTGGGCTGCTTTGGCCATATGTTCACCGATCTTAGAGATCTCAGTAGAAAGTGTCTCTGAAGCAGTTTTCATAATTGCAAAGTCAGTACCATCCTTGGCAGTTTTGAGCGCAGTAATCTTTTCTTCGATTGATGTTGCCAATTCTGCAGGAATTTTTTCCTTGTTTTCCTTTAATGCTTTTTCTGAACCATAGATGAGTTGTTCAGTTGTGTTACGAGTCTCGATGTTTTCTTTTTTTACTTTATCATCAGCTTCGTGAACAGCAGCCTCTTGTTTCATCTTCTCAACTTCTTCCTTGGACAAACCAGAACTAGCAGTAATCTTGATTGAATTGGCTTTGCCTGAGGCTTTGTCTTTAGCAGTTACATTGAGGATACCGTTGGCATCAACATCGAAGGTCACTTCGATCTGAGGGTTGCCGCGTGGTGCTGGTGGAATACCATCGAGAATAAAGCGACCGAGAGATTTGTTATCAGTAGCCATGGCACGTTCACCTTGGGAGATATGAATCTCTACTGATGACTGGTTATCAGCAGCAGTTGAGAATATCTGACTGCGTTGAGTAGGAACGGTGGTATTTTTTTCGATGAGTTTGGTAGCAACGCCTCCCATGGTTTCGATTCCCAGAGAAAGAGGAATAACATCTAAGAGAAGAATGTCTTTAACATCTCCACCCAGTATTCCGCCTTGAATAGCGGCGCCCACCGCAACCACCTCGTCGGGATTTACACCCATGTGAGGATCTTTTCCAAAGAATGTTTTAACTGCATTTTGCAGAGCTGGCATGCGTGTTTGTCCACCAACCAAGATAACTTCGTTGATTTCACCTACCTTGAATGGTGACGCTTCGACTGCGCGTTTGGTAATAGCCATAGCACGATCGATGAACTCTTGAGTCATAACTTCAAGTTGTGCTCGTGTCATAGTAACGAGGAGGTGTTTTGGTCCATCAACACCTGAGGTGACGAATGGAATATTGATCTCTGTTTGTGCGGCAGTTGAAAGTTCGATCTTTGCTTTTTCGGCAGCTTCATCCAAACGTTGAAGTGCTAATGGATCTTTTTTGAGATCAATACCGTTTTCTTTTGCGAAAGTATCTGCTAACCAATTGACGATCTTGGCATCGATATCACGTCCACCGAGGTGTGAGTCACCGTCAGTTGATTTTACTTCGATAACATCATCCCCTACTTCGAGAACTGAAATATCGAATGTTCCACCTCCAAAATCGAAGACAGCGATCTTTTCGTCTTTCTTTTTGTTGAAGCCGTATGCAAGAGCGGCAGCTGTTGGTTCGTTGATAATACGCTTTACGTCGAGACCAGCAATCTGACCTGCATCTTTGGTTGCTTGACGTTGTGAGTCGTTGAAGTATGCAGGAACAGTAATAACTGCTTCAGTAATCTTTTCACCAAGACGTGCTTCGGCATCAGCTTTGATTTTGGTGAGAATCATGGCTGAAATTTCTTCTGGACGAAGCCATTTGTCACCCATTTTTACTTCGATGCCACCGTTGGATGACTTACGAGTTTCAAATGAGACGTTTTTGATATCTTTCTGAACACTTTCTTCGTCATAGGTGTGACCAATAAAGCGTTTGATTTGGAAGATGGTGTTCTTTGGATTGGTAACTGCTTGTCGTTTTGCCAAGAGTCCAACGAGGCGCTCACCTGTCTTTGACTGGGCGACGATAGAAGGAATGGTGCGCTGACCCTCAGCATTTTCGAGGATCTTTGGTGTACCAGCTTCCATCACAGCCATAGCCGAGAAGGTTGTACCGAGGTCTATTCCGATTATTTTGGACATAGTGTGTGGGATTAAATAAATAATTAAGACTTTTTAATGAACTCTCTGAACGGTAGAACATCCTCTTTTTGACTTGCAGTGAAGTGACGGATTTTCCGTCACTTCAATGTACGGGAGAAAAGGACGTGTTGCCCTCTCTTTCACATACGATACTTACTTATGAGAAGGCGCTCGAGTCGGTTGACTTGTAAAGAAGAAAAGCTCGTTGTAAGGAGAAACGATTGGTGCAAAAGATGAAATATATTCGGTGACGGTCTTATTTTGTGGGCAGACGATCGGCAGTAACAATGATGATTGTTCGAAACTTCCCTGGACACGTGCTTTTGTTGAAAGTGGCTGTGCAGAGATAAGCTGGCCTTTGAGTTTACCTTCTACGTTTGAGACCAAAAATACGAGACGAAACTGATGACCTGTTTGGTCAGTGAATATCTGTTCGATAAATTGAGGTCTATAAGGAGTTAACATCGTGTTGTTATAATAATGTAAAAAAGGACAGGAGTCAATACAGAAATTCATACCAAATTGAAACTTATTTTACTCAAACTTTATCATAAGTTTATTTAGCATTCATATGCCTTAACGGGCAGTTTTTACTTTTTACGCCTTATACTCCCCCACCTTCACTTTAGGAACCTTAAGCACCTTGCCATTGAGTGAATATCCTTTTTGAATCACTGAGATAATAGAGTGATCTAATTTTTCATCGGTAACTGGTTCATATGAAGCTGCTTCATGTTTGGCGTGATCAAACTTTTCATTGAGAGGATTAATCTCTTCAAGACCGTTATCCAAAAGTGCTTTACTGAGTTGAGAATAAATATACTCAACACCAATACGCCAGTTTTTGTCGGCCTTTTCCCAGGCCTCTTTGTTTCCCATTGCCATATCAAAACTTTCGAGTACCGGAAGTAAATCCTCGATCAGGCGGCCACTGGCGAATTTCATAAATTCTTTACGTTCCTCATCATCACGCTTCCGGGCATTGACCATATCAGCTTTGGCACGTTGCCAGCCGGTGAGATACTCTTGTTTTTCTGCATCAGCTTTCTTGAGACGTTCGCGAAGTTTCTTGATCATTTCGCTCATGTTTTCTTCGGCTATAACAGAGTCATCCAACGTGTCGTCAGATTCAATAGTAATATCCTGCTCCAAATCTTTTTTTAGGTTTTCGTCATTCATAGGTTAAATATACAGAGATATGGATGTTCATGCAAGAAAAAAGAGATTAGTACTCTACTAATCTCTTTTTTCTTTTTAAACCTAACGTTTACTCCACTGAGGACTCTTACGAGCTTTCTTGAGTCCGAACTTACGGCGTTCTTTTGCACGAGGGTCACGTTTGAGGAAGCCAAGCTTCTTGAGGTTACCACGGAGCTGTACGTCATAGACGAGCAGTGCACGTGCGATACCAAGGCGCATAGCATCTGCTTGACCAGAAATACCACCACCACTTACTTTGACAGTAATATGGAACTTGTCAGCGGCCTTGCCGTTGGTGATAGCGGCCATAGCAGTTGCTTGCATTTCTGGAACCGGGAAATAGGTTTCGAGTGTCTTGCCGTTGACTTCGTATCCAGCCTTTGTACCAGGGAAAAGTCGAACACGAGCAATAGCTGTTTTACGGCGACCGACAGCCTCAAAATATTTGGTTGGTGATTTAGTAATCATGGCTATTCTTTAATGGTAAGGTTTTGAATACGGATATCGCGCAATTTGTTTTTTGGAAGCATGCGATAAATAGCACGTCGGAAAACTTCGGTCATTCCACGGCGGTTGATGAGCTCTGCAAGAGTCTCACTCTTGAGACCACCACGAAAACCGGTATAGGTAACATACACGTCACCTGCCTTCTTTCGAGCGGTAATATCTGCGCGAGATACGTTGATAACTTCAACGATACCAGGAAGAGCGACGTTCTTTGCAAAAGAAACTGAGTTCTTACCCATAAGAGCCGCGGCAGCTTGACTGGCGATGCGTCCGATTTTCTTTCCTTGTGCGTCTATGGTGTGTTTCATATATTTATACAAATTCAATCAAAGCCATTGGACTACCGTCGAGATCGCGGTTGCCGAGACGGATAATACGAGTATAGCCACCCTTGCGGTCAATATACTTTGGAGCAACAGTTTCGAAAAGCTTCTTTGTCTCATCTGCACCCTGAAGGCGAGAATTGACAATACGACGTGAAGTCACGGTAACAACCTTTGCTTTGGTGACGAGCTTTTCTACGTATGGGCGAAGTTCCTTTGCTTTGGCGACTGTGGTGCGGATACGTGAGTCACGGATGAGGTTGCGTGCCAAAGAACGCATCAGAGCGTGGCGCTGAGTCTTTTCTCGTCCGAATTTTCGTGTGGAATTGCCGTGTCTCATGGGATTATTGTTTCAATGTGATACCGTGTTGAGCGAGTAACTTCTTGATCTCTTGCATACCCTTTGCACCAAGACCATCGATATCCATAATATCTGATTCTTTCTTGCGTGCAAGTCCTCCCATGGTGCGGATGTTTGCATTTGCGAGAGCTTTTGCGGTACGAGATGAAACTCCAAGAGAATCAACACGTGTCTTGAGGAGCTCAGTATCGATCTCTTTGTTGAGATTGTCATCTGATGATTCTTCTTCGGTATTAGCAACAACTGCCTTTACTTCTTCCTTTTCTTCGATGAAGCCAATGATAGACTTGAGCTGACTGATCATGAGAAGGATAGACTTTTCGAGAGCTTCACGTGGAGAGATGGTGCCATCTGTTTCGATAGTGAGACGAAGGCGATTGAAATCTGTGCGATCACCAACACGCATATTTTCGACTTCGTAGTTTGCTTTGCGGATAGGAGTAAAAGCAGCGTCGAGAGTGATTGTGCCGATATCAACACGATCCTTTTGAACGATCTCCTTTGCAACGTATCCAAGACCCTTTTCGACGGTAATCTCGATATCGAGGTCAGATGACTTTTCGGTAAGAGAGGCAATCAAGAGTTCTGGGTTGAGAATCTCGACTTGACCAGGAGTTTCGATATCCTTAGCTGTTGCATTCATAACACCTTTTGCTCTGAGAGTGAGAGTTTGAGGTTCTTCACTATTGAGACGGATACGGAGCTTCTTGAGACTCAAAAGTATATTGATAACATCTTCTTTGACACCATCGATTACTGAAAATTCGTGCTCTGCACCTTTGATTTTGACGCGAGTTACTGCAGCTCCAGGAAGTGAAGCGAGGATAATACGGCGCAATGAGTTGCCAAGAGTATGGCCATAGCCTGGATAGAGGCCGTCGATCTCATAAGTTCCATTGAAGGAATCTTCGCGGATCACGCGTGGTTTTGATGGTAAAATGACGTCGTATGTCATGGTTTTTTTTATTAAAATAAGGTTGAGAATTAATTATACCCTAAAAATCATAAATGTCTACTGAAATGTCTAGCGGGTGTAGAATTCCAGTACCGAACGGACATTGAACAATAAACTGCTCATGTCTGTACTCGGTTCGCCATCGATGGTAATTTCCCGCTTTTCTACGTTCACCTTGATCCAGGCTGGTGAAGCGTTTGCGGCAACTTGTTCATCGAGTTTGGCAAAGAGGGTTTTTTTCTTACTTCCTTCACGAATAGAGATAACATCTCCGATACGAACTTCGTATGAAGGAATGTTTACACCCTTGCCGTTGACCATCAGATGTCCATGGGCAACCATCTGACGAGCAGCAGAGTGACTCTGAACAAATCCTGCACGGAGAACGACGTTATCCAAACGACCTTCGAGCAAGTGAAGGAGGTTCTTTGCGTTGTCTCCCTGTGTTTGAAGAGCTTTCTTTACGTAGTTGGTAAATTGGCCTCCAGATACACCGTAACTATAGCGAGCCTTCTGCTTTTCTAAGAGTTGGCGTCCAAACTCACTCTTGTTACTGCGCATACCTCCCTTTTTGACCTTTTGCTGAGAACGAATAGCAAATTTTTGGGTCTGCGTCTTTCTAAAGACGGGAGCTCCGAGGTAACGCGCTTTCTTGTATCGTGGTCCAATGATCATAAATATAATATATTATACGCGACGTGGCTTTTTTGGCTGAGGGCCGTTATATGGTACCGGAGTCTCGTCTTTGATTGAATTGACGACAACACCTTTGCTTATAAAACCGCGGATGGCGGATTCGCGACCTGATCCGACACCTTTGACCACAATATCTATCTCTTTGAGACCGATATTGGCAGCTTTGAGTGCCAAAGTTTCACCAACCTTTGCGGCTGCAAATGGTGTGCCTTTTTTTGCACCTCTAAAACCATTGGCACCACTGGATCCCCACATAAGAGCGTTGCCGTCCATATCAGTCAACATGACTTTTGTGTTGTTGTAGGTTGATTGCACATGCAAAATACCCGAGAGAACACGTTTTTTGGACGAGACAACAGCCTTGGCCTTTCCATCAGCTGATTCTGCTCCTTCTGTAGTTACGATACGCTTTTTTCCCATGGTATTATTGTTTATTTTTTCTCTTCTTTACGTCTGCCAGATCCCATAGTCTTTCGGACATTTCCGCGGATAGTGCGGGAATTGGTCTTCGTACGCTGGCCGCGACTTGGTAAATGACGTGCGTGGCGTGAACCACGGTAGGTCTTGATATCCTTGAGACGCTTGATGTTTGAGGCCACTTCACGCTTGAGGTCTCCTTCGATCTTGAAACTTTCGACTAATTTGCGAATAGCATTTTCTTGATCGACGGTAAGACTCTTTGAAGTGATACTGCCATCGATATTGGTTTGCTGGAGTATACTACGTGCTCGAGATTTGCCAACACCGTAAATAACGGTGAGAGCGAACTCAAGTCGCTTATTTTCTGGAACTGTAATGCCGAGTATTCTCATGAGATTATCGTACTGATGTATTAACCTTGACGTTGCTTGTGGCGCGGGTTTGCTTTGCAGATAACGTAAACATACCCGCTGCGGCGTACGACGTTACATTTTGAGCATATGCGTTTGACTGAAGCTTTGACTCTCATAGTATGTGTATTCTAAAAACGTCGTGTTATGCGCGCGCGGCCGCCATACGGATCTTGCAGAAGCTCCACCTTGTCACCAATGAGGACACGTATTCGATGCATTCGCATCTTACCGGCAAGATATGCCAGAATGACTTCTTTGGTGTCTTGGAGCTCCACCCGAAACAACGTATTGGGTAACGCTTCGACAACGGTTCCCATCACAGTATTTTTAGGTTTAGGCGCTGTATCCATTGCGTAGTACGCGAGAATGTATCTTATCAGAATGATGCTCTATAAGTCAATACGCATATCACTATTGCTGCTGTATTATGACTGAAATTCGTTCGATATTTTTGGGAACTTTCGACCATGGTGGGATCAATTCTCCTGAACCCGTCTCAATGACTGGACTATACGGTTTGAGGATTCCTTGAGTCTCTGCAAGGGAAACGCCACTGAGCTTCTCTTGAATTTCTTTGACCGGAATGGTTCCGACAAGCTCTATATTCCCTTTTATACGGAGAATAAGGCTGGTTTTCTTTTGAGGTGAAAAATCTTTTGGATTGGCTATAGAAATATCCAAAGATTCAAGTCCGGGACTAGTATATGTAAAACGATCGAATGAAGTAATCTCATCGGTACCAACCAATTGTTCAATCAGCTTTTTCTTTTCAAAAAATATTCCCGTCAAGGTACCTTGAACAGTGACTACAGCTTGTGTTGGATCTTTACCGCTGATGGCCGGTGCGGAAAAAGCAACTGTTTTGACGCTATCGTACATGATATAACCATCCGGAATAGATGTACTTGCTTGAGCAAGGAGCTTGGTAGTTAATTGGGTGGCTAAAAACGCGCTGGTAGAAGCAAGATCGGTTGGTTTAATGGTTTTCTTTGATCCTACGAAGCCTCCTTTGATATCAGTAGCCAAACGAGCATATACCGTATCGTATCGAGCGGTACCCTTGAAGCCAGCAAAGGTAAACTCGGTCGTTGAGGTGGTTTTGGTGAGATTGTAGTCTGCACCAGCGACATCTGCTATGACAGTAACCGTGATACTACCGGGAGTGGTGCCCGTTCGTGCTGCAGGAACGGTTGTAGAGCTTTTAAGACGATATATCCTGCCATCCGGACTTGCTAAACGACTACCGGCTACGAGATTTTGAACTTGAGTGTTCGCATTGTAAACAGTCACTGTTCCTTGTGCTTTTGTTGATTCTGATGGCCCGTCGGTTGAAGGAACTGTAGTACTAGCACTATCGGTCAGGATAACAAGCTCATATGAAAGAGAATTGCCCGGAGTTCCTTTTGCAATATAGGTCCCATTTACCGGAATGGAATAGGATTTTGGTACAATCGTGAAGGTTGCACGTGAGAAATACTCAGACGAAACCCAACCAGCAATGACAACACAACTAATGACGATAAAGGCTATCAAAAGCCATTCTCCCCCTCTGCTTTTTTTCTTGTGTGCGTGAGTAGGTGGTGTAACAGGAATACGACGAACAGGGATCTCCTTTGTATTTTCGTGTGGAGTTTCGGAAGTGTCGTGATGTTTGCGACGAGTTTTTTCTGGTTCGTCTTGAGATTCGCTTCTCAACGGTATGTTTCGGATCGAACGTCGATCACCTGGAACTATGTCTTGCACGCGTCGTGGCATATATAGAGAAAGTATATCACTCGTACCTACTGCTGTGAATGCCTAGTGCGCACAATCCAAGAATACGAAGTCTTTCGGTATGTCGTGCAAAATGAATATGGTGTTGAATGTCTTCAAAAGTGAGTAATGCTGGGCGAGATGCAGGTTTTGCCTTTTTTAAAATATGCATAAAGTAATCATCGTGAGAACGAGCGGAAATGATTGTTTCCGGAGGCAGAGGTGTGGATAATCCTGCTTGAACGAGGAGTTTTTCGAGTTCACTCATCCAGAGATGAGATACTTCATTGATGATTTTTTGGGTACTGGCAGCATGAGAAGGATCCAGGTGTCCATCCATGTATAACGTCAGGAGTGATTGGGCGGTATGGATATCGGTTTTGGTTGCTTTGCTGAGTTTACGGATAAGGCCATAGACTCCTAATGGAAATGAGCCGAAAAAAATGCATGAATGTTTATGAATAATCACCACATCGGTTAATTCTCCGTGAACATGGATAAGTGAATAGGAAGAATGATGAGGAAGCACCTTTTGAATACCGATAGTTTGCAAAAGTAATGAAGAATGGAACTCAATATGAGTATTAGTGACTCGTCGTACGGCTTCACGGAGACGTTCTATAACGCGACTTCCGGCGACACTGACAACAAATGAGATATCTACCTGTTTGGCTTTTCTCCCTTCCCAATTGGGCACAGAATAGCCGCTGACACGAATGTCAAAAACTTTTTCTTCAATTACTGAGAGTTGATCTGCCTCATTGCCGGTGATCTTGTTACGTTCTTCGGTTATAGCAGGCTGGAGGCTGTGTTTGGTGAGTTTAATTTCCTTCGGAAAAGAGATTTCAAGGGTTTTAGCTTGAGAAATGATCCAGGGCGAAGAAAGGATGTAGTGAACTGCACCAATGGTATGGGGAAGAGTCCCGGGAACCAGAGAAGAATTTCGCAACGAAAGTTCTCGAAGAATGACGTCTATTGTTTGGTTGACTGCTTCAAGAGTTACCTGTACAAGATGACTACTACTGACATCTGCTTTGAATGTAATTGGAGCTGTATGAGTGTAAATAAATTCTGGAGTAGCTGAGGGTTTGAAATATACGAGAGCGCCACGTACAACGGAACTTTGGATATCGAGAAGAAGAACAAGGTGAGGTTTTTTCTGAGATGAGAAGAACATGACTACATTATAAGGGAAAAACAAATCCATACCAAGGTCGGACCTTGGAAATTACACCAGCAAAGCTTTGATCCGTCTAACTCCTTGAGAGATCGCTTCTTCTTTTTGAATCTTGAAACGCCACTTCCCTTCGGGACCAGCAAGTTCTGATGTATTGTGCACGTGAGGACCGCCACAGAATTCTTTTGAATATGCAGCATCCAGTGTGTCACCAATAAAGTAAATAGAAATGTCCTCTCCATATTTTTCACCAAAGAAATGTCGCGCGCCGCTTTGTTCAGCTTGGGCACGAGGCATGGTGGTCCGATTCATCGGTATGTGCTGAATAATTTTTTCATTGATGATATCCTCAACTTTCTTTTTCTGTTCATCAGTCATCTTTGCAGCATACGAAAAATCGAAACGTAAACGTTCGGGAGTGATATTGGAACCTTTTTGAGTTACACCATCTCCTAATACATCGTGAAGTGCTTGGTGTAACAAGTGTGTAGCCGTATGATAGCGAAGTACCATCGGATCATTGGCATCAGATAAACCACCTTTAAATTTTTGTTCAGCACCGGCACGAGAGAGAGATTGGTGCTCTTTCACTTTTTTCTCAAAAGCAATTTCATCAATTGTGAGACCTTTCGCCTGGGCAACTTCTTTGATTACTTCAAAGGGTAATCCATGCGTTGTGTAGAGCGTGAAAACTGCATCAGGATGTAGCTCTTTTGTCAGCGTCGAATTATTCAGAGTAACCGTAATAACCTTCTCAAGTTCTTTCATTCCGCTTGATAAGGCTTCTCCAAACTTTAATGATTCCTCATTTAATATACCTTTGATATATTCTTTTTTGGAAAGAAGTTCTGGATATGATTTTTCATATATATCAACGAGCGTATCGATAAAGACAGAGATGCGTTTCTCATCAAGAATTTTGTCTGTGGTATTAATGATGGCACGACGAATCAAACGACGCAGAATATATCCTCGATCGGTATTGGAAGGAATAACACCATCTGCAATCAAAAACGTACTCGCTTTGAGGTGGTCAGCGATGATGCGTTTACTCGATAATGAATTTTGAGCTTTATTCATCAAATCCATTATAGGCATCAATAAGTCCGTGTCGTAAATATTGTCTTTCTTCTGTAACACGGCAGTCAAACGTTCGAGTCCTGCACCAGTATCGACATTTTTTTGAGTGAGCTTACCAACAATAGTTCCCTCTTTCTTTTCAAATTCCATAAAGACGTCGTTCCAGATCTCTACAACCTTTTGTTCACTATCAGCTTGTTCAAATTGTTCTGGAGTCAGATCACCCAAGCTCGCTTCGGTAATGTCATAAAACATTTCAGAACAAGGGCCGGTTGGACCAGTCCAAGTATCCTTGCCTTTGACTGCTGGCCACCAGTTGGCTTCGGCACCTTTGAAATAAATACGATGTTCAGGAACTCCAAGACTTTTCCAGGTTTCCGCAGCCTCAAGATCCCGCGGTGAATTGGCATCACCTTCAAACACTGTGACGTACAGACGCTGTGGATCGAGTCCTAAACCTTCTTCTTTTGAAGTAAGAAATTCGTAACTCCAGGTGATAGCTTCTTTTTTAAAATAATCACCCAAAGACCAGTTACCTAACATTTCAAAAAAGGTGGCATGCGTCTTGTCGCCAATATCATCGATATCGATCGTACGAACGCATTTTTGGACATTGGCCAGACGATTACCTTGTGGGTGCGCTCGACCCAAGAGGTAGGGCACCAACGGTTGCATGCCGGCAGTATTGAAAAGGGTCGTATTGGTCACCCCTTGTTCATCGGTCGTAACCAAGGATGCTGAGGGAAGAATGGTGTGATTACGTTTCTGGAAGAATTCGAGAAATCGTGCGCGAATGTCAGAGGATTGCATAGAAGGAACTGTAGCAAAAAATCACTAATAAAAAAAGCTAAATAATGCGTTATTTTTTCTTGGTGAGCTTTTCGAGCTTGGCAATATCCTCTTCGATCTCCTTGAGACCTTCTTCCCAGAAACCTGGTTCCGAGACGTCGATGCCAATTTCTTTGAGGATATTTTCTGGAGAATCTTTACCTCCAGCTGCCAAGAATTGTTCGATTGAAGACCAGAATGAAGGATCTTGTTTGTAGCGTCGCAGAAATGCCTTACTGACTAACATGCCGTAGGCATACGAATAGACGTAGAAGAAATTTCGGATGTGACTCCATTGTACGAACATGTATCCATCGTCAGGCACGAGAGTAACTGTTGGACCGAGATACTTTTTCATATTCTTGTTATGGAGTTCACTTATCTCTTCTTTGGAAAGAAACCCTTTGGTTCGTATATCACGATGAAGATCTCGTTCAAAATTGAAACAGGCAATTTGGCGGAATATGGTAGAAATATCATCACCTATTTTGTCGTGGAGCAAAATTATTTTATCTGCATCAGACAGAGAGTCGTATACTGCTTCCAAAGCCAGTCCCTGAAAGAGAGTGCTGGCTGTTTCAGCAAGTGACGTTGAATAATGTGAGTATATTGGGCCTTGAGCGCGAGAAAGTTCACTATGGAATGCATGCCCCATTTCGTGAGCGTATGTAATCATTGAGCGAAAATCGTTGGTATGGTTAAGAAGAACAAAGGTAGGATTCAAATACGTTGACCAACAGTATGCCCCTCCTCTTTTACCGACTCGTGGAGGTACATCGATCTGTCCTTTTTGAATAAACGAATCAACAATATGTGCAAATTTTGGATTGATCTTCTGATATATATCTTTGAGTAGTGTGGTTGATGTAGCGAAAGAAAATTGGGCGCGTATGGTACCAATATGGGCAGCACGATCTGAATAAAACAATTTCTTTTGTTTAAGAAGTTTCGCTTTGAGCTTAAAGAAACGATGGGCGATCGTAGAATGGGTATCGACCACTTTAACTAATTGTTCAATAACCGCAGGATCATTACCGTACCCTTTGATTGTTTGAATATACGGAGTTACATAACCACGAAGTTCATCGTTTATCTTTTTGTCAGTGAATACGGCATTGATTTCTTTTTCTGAAAAGACGGCTAATGACTTGAGAACTTCGGTGACCAGGCCAGATAGTTTTTGACGTTCTTTTTGAGTATGAAGTGTGGAGATGGTTTGAGCAGCTTCGGATAATACCAGCACTTTACCTTTCCAGGTGACGGTCTTCATATTCATAATACTTTCATTGGCAGAAATCCACATATTTCGTGAAGTTGAACTCTTGAGATTGAGAATACGTTCTTCGGCCACAGAAAGATCGTGTATTGCATTATCAAAAATACGCTGCAGAAATACTCTAAAATGAGAAAGTAACGGATCTTCCAAAAATAGTTTCTGTTTTTCTGAAATAATTTTTCCTAATGAATTTTCAAAAAAGACCAGACGATTTTGCGCTTTGGCCATGCGATTCTCGATCAAGGATATGCGAGCTGGTGCAACGAGATTGGAGGCATCGGTATCACGAAGATAATAAAAATACATCAAAGCTTTGAGTCCACTTTGTCCAATAAGCTTTTCGTACTCAATAAGAGCTTGATGAAGAACTGTACCTTGTTCAAGGTACAGTTTAACTGGAATATCATAGGTTTTTGCAAAAGTATCCGCATTCTTTTCGAATGTGCGGATATCGGTTTCGATACGAGGATCATTTTCCGAAGAATAGAGGAGCTTGAGATTCCATACAGGTGAGCCTGTCGTTTTAGAGATTTTTTTCTTTTTCATAAAGGAATTATTTTGCATTCTCAACAATCGCTCGTGCTTCGCTCAGGACTTTTTCTGCTTCGACACCCGTTATGCCAATAGCATGCAAATGTTCTGGTTGATTGATCATATCTATACAGACCAGGATATCTCGAGCAGTCAGGTCTTTTTTAGCTTGAGAGGACAAACTTGAAATCGTCGTAATTGGATGAAGTCCATTTTGCTCAATGATCTCGTGGAGGTTATTTTTGGCAGGATAGTTCCAACCGATAAGATTGATCTTTTGACATTCTCCGTAATGAATAGCCTGTTCACTAAACTTAGTATTGGTAATGAGCCATCGTTGAGTTAGTTTACGCTTTGTACCCCCATAGTCAAATAGATTTCCTGCCAGATCATCGAAACGCGCTTTGATGTATAAAGCAACCTTAAGATCCGACTTGAGACCAAAAGCATTGTGGAATTTTGCTTCTACCATCGCCAAATCATCCCCTTTCCATGCCACAACGTCCATTTCGTGAGGAACACAGACACCTGTAACCATTTGATCGGTGAGTGTCTCGTATCCCCACATGCGGAATATGCGAGCAACGAATTTTTCAAAAGGAAAACCATCGGGACCAAGCTCAAAGAGTGCACGACGGATAGAGTATTTTACGGCGACCGGTGCAGAATGAGTATGAAGGAGTGCAAACGCGCGACCATAGATCTCTTGAGTAGTCATGCCATCACGAAGCTGTTTTCCTACTTCTTCGACAATCTGTTCAATCGTTTCCGGAGATGCTCCCACTCGACGAAGTGAGTTTTCTAGTTTATCTTCTCTGAAAATTTCGCGGGTACCGTCGGATTTGCTGATGGTGATTGGTGTGGTCATGGGATTCCTAGCAGTATACAGGATTCCTGATATTAATTTAAGTTTTTAGACAATGACCCCTCCACCCATGCAGACTTCCTCATCATATATTACCAATGATTGCCCTGGAGTTAAGCTGTTTTGTACCGTTTCAAAACGAATAGTCGCTTTGGATTCCTCGGCGTTCACTATCGTAAGCGGATAGAGTTCTTGGCGATATCTGCTTCTCCCTTGAAAAGTTTTTCCTAAAGCTGGAATTTCCTGTACCCAATTACATCGAGTGAGGTGTACTTCGCGTGTCGAACTGTGTGATGACTGATTGGTTTTGTTCGAAACAACGAGTGTATTATTGGTGACATTTTTTGAAATGACATAGTATGGAGCATCGTGAGGAGTTTTTTCGGTAATAGTGAATCCATGTCTTTCACCAATAGTAAAAAGCAAAGCTCCGGGATGATTTCCAATAACAGTACCTTGTTCATTGCGTACGGATCCTGGTTCGGTCTTAATATAATGAGTTAAAAACTCTTTAACATCGACTTTGCCGATAAAACACAATCCTTGACTATCTTTTCGATCAGCATTCGGAAGTTTAAATTTCGTAGCCAACTTTCTGACTTCAGGTTTTGGAATATCACCCACCGGAAAAAGTACATGTTCCAAATCCGCTTGATTAAGCGTCCACAAAAAATAACTCTGGTCTTTATTCCCATCCCTCCCCATCAGCAATGAGTATGCGTCCATTTGATTCATGAATCTTGAATCTCGAATCTTTTTTTCTGAATCCTGCTTCTTGTTCTGTGCATAGTGTCCCGTCGCCACATAATCTGCTCCCTGCTCTTGCGCCCAATGCCAAAAGGCTCCGAACTTTACTTCACGATTACACATCACATCGGGATTTGGCGTTCTCCCTGTTGCATATTCAGCGATCATATAGTCGATGACTCCTTCTTTGTATTCTTTCTCAAGATCAAGAGTTGTAAATGAAATACCGAGGTGTGCAGCTACACGCATCGCTTCACGGCGATCTTCCTTCCAAGAACATTCAATCCAATCTGGTTGCCAGACTTTGATAAAGACTCCATGGACGTCATACCCGGCTTTTTGTAATAACGCCGCAGAAACTGCACTGTCCACACCACCGGACAGTCCAATAT
>Ga0163153_10005246_pt1 | contig 15461 bp, 15 predicted proteins | sample OliLakLV19MP6IB1_FD_148629 | JGI IMG/M metagenome (GOLD analysis project Ga0163153, IMG submission 148629) | Freshwater microbial mat bacterial communities from Lake Vanda, McMurdo Dry Valleys, Antarctica - Oligotrophic Lake LV.19.MP6.IB-1 | ecosystem: Environmental > Aquatic > Freshwater >... | reverse complement strand
GCAACAACATGATCTGTTGGTGCTAGCGTTGAAAGACAAACAATCCACACCGGGACTGGCTTCTTTACAAGCCTTGTTGGCGGTGCGGCGCTACCCTGCCCGCATACGCTGTGCTTTGCTGCCGTGGGAGGCTGCGGTCAAGGCGCTGGCTGCGGAGTTCGATAGCTGATCATTCCAATTCGCGGGCAAGCTCGCTCCTACAAAGGGCTTTGATTCATTGCCTGTAGGAGGCTGCTCTGCGGCCGACCTGATCGCTCTCGCACATCCATGTGCTTCGGGATCTAAGTGCATCCCTCGGCAACTGCTCCTGCGTTGCTCTACCTCCTGCATCCAGGCAGTCGTGCACAAAATCGCGCGCAAGCGCGCTCCTACATTTTGTACTTCAGCACGCGCTCTTTCAGCACCGTGATCTCGTCCCGCACCCACGCAGCTTCCTCAAATTCCAGATTCTGCGCATGCTTGAACATTTTCTGTTCCAGTTCGGCCACTGCCTTACCCAGTTGCGCCGGATTGATGTTCGCATACTGACTGCGCTCCTCTGCCACCTTGCGTGCCGCCCGGCTCATCCGCAGGCCATCGTCATGCGCGCCGTCCATGATGTCGGTGACCTGTTTCGATACCGATTTGGGCACAATACCGTGCTCCAGATTGAATTCCACTTGCTTGCAACGGCGACGATCGGTTTCATCAATGGCGCGCTGCATGGAGCCGGTCATCTTATCCGCATAAAGAATGGCTTTGCCGCGCAGGTTGCGGGCACATCGGCCTATGGTCTGGATCAGGGAAGACTCTGAACGAAGAAAGCCTTCACGGTCAGCATCCAGAATAGCAACCAGAGAAACTTCTGGCATATCAAGGCCTTCTCGCAATAAGTTAATGCCAACCAGCACATCAAACAGCCCCAGTCTCAGGTCACGAATGATCTCGACCCGCTCTACCGTATCCACATCAGAATGCAGATAGCGCACCTTGATGCCGTGATCGGCCAGGTACTCGGTGAGGTTCTCCGACATGCGCTTGGTCAACGTGGTGACCAGTACCCTGTCGCCCATTGCGGTGCGCAAATTGATCTCGGATAACAGGTCATCTACCTGATTGGTTACCGGGCGAATTTCCACTTCCGGATCGATCAGGCCGGTAGGCCGCACCACTTGCTCAACCACCTGCCCCGACCGCTCCAATTCATAATTCCGTGGCGTGGCCGATACGAAGATAGCTTGTGGCGCACGCTCTTCCCACTCCTCGAATTTCAGCGGGCGGTTATCCAGCGCCGAAGGCAAGCGAAAACCGTAGGTCACCAGGTTTTCCTTGCGCGAGCGATCGCCTTTGTACATGGCCCCCAGTTGCGGCACCATCACATGGCTTTCGTCCATAACCAGCAAGGCATTTTCTGGCAGGTAATCAAACAAAGTGGGCGGTGCTTCGCCCGCACCACGACCGGTCAAATGTCGTGAGTAGTTTTCGATGCCGTTGCAATAACCCAACTCCAGCATCATTTCCAGGTCATAGCGAGTGCGCTGCTCCAATCGTTGCGCCTCAACCAGCAACTGATTGTCACGCAAATACTCCAGCCTTTGTTTCAATTCAATGGCAATGTTCTCGGTTGCATCCAGCACCACCTGGCGCGGTGTTACGTAATGCGACTTGGGGTAAATGGTAAAGCGCGGCATTTTGCGCAACACCTCGCCAGTCAGCGGATCCAGCGCGCGGAGGGATTCCACCTCCTCGTCGAACAGCTCAATGCGAATGGCTTCACGATCTTCATCACCCGGGAAAACATCGATGATGTCGCCACGTACCCGGTAGGTACCGCGCCGCAATTCCATATCGTTGCGGCTGTATTGCATCTCCGCCAAACGGCGCAGGATGGTGCGCTGATTGACCCGCTCCCCCACCGACAAATGCAGCACCATGCTCAGATACTGGGTCGGGTCGCCCAGACCATAGATGGCTGAAACGGTGGCTACGATGATGGCATCAGAGCGTTCCAACAAGGCCTTGGTGGCGGAAAGCCGCATTTGCTCAATGTGTTCATTGATGGTGGCGTCTTTCTCGATATAGGTATCGGAAGACGGCACATAGGCTTCGGGCTGGTAGTAATCGTAATAGGAAACAAAATACTCGACAGCGTTCTGCGGGAAGAAATCGCGAAATTCGCCGTACAACTGGGCGGCCAAGGTCTTGTTCGGAGCCATGACCAGCGTGGGCCTTTGCACATGCTGGATGACATTGGCAATGGTGAAGGTCTTGCCTGAACCGGTAACACCCAGCAGGGTTTGTTGCGCCAGGCCATCCTCGATGCCTTCAATCAGCCCGGCAATCGCCTGGGGCTGGTCGCCAGCGGGTTTGTAGTCGCTGCACAATACGAATTTCCTGTTTTCCCGATAGGGCATTGCTTTTGGCCTGTAATCTCTGGCGTTGCTTGATGATGCGCTGGATCTGGTCCGGCCTTTACCCAGCCAAACCGCAAACGGTCAATTATACCCAAGCACCGGAACTCGCGGACTTTGTGTGCAGATTTAGCCATCGACAAGCCCGGTGGCTTGATGGCACTATCAAAGCCTGATTTAGGGAATTGGAGCAACACGTGTCGGGAAGATTGTCCAACCGCGTAGAGCAGATCAAGCCATCGGCAACGATCGCGGTCAGCATGAAAGCCATGGAGCTCAAAGCCCTGGGTAAGGATATTGTGTCGCTGGGTTTTGGTGAACCCGATTTTGACACGCCGGAACACATTCGAGCAGCCGCGATAAAGGCCATCGACTCCGGGCAAACCCGCTATACCCCGGTGGATGGCACGCCTGAGCTCAAAGCAGCCATCATCCATAAGTTCAAACGCGACAACCGGCTGGAGTTCAATACCAAACAGATTTTAATTTCCAATGGTGCCAAGCAAAGCCTGTATAACCTGCTGGTGGCCCTGCTGAACCCTGGCGACGAAGTCATTGTTCCCGCACCTTACTGGGTGTCCTACCCCGAAATGGTCAAACTCACTGACGGCGAACCGGTGATACTCAGTAGCAGTGCTGAGAGCGATTTCAAGATCACGGCACGCCAACTGCGCAGCAGCATCAACGAAAAAACCCGTTTATTGATTCTGAACTCCCCTTCCAACCCCACGGGCAAGGTCTACAACGCTGCAGAGTACCGTGAGCTGGGAGCCGTATTGGAAGAATTTCCGCGCGTTTTTATTGCCTGCGACGACATCTACGAACACATTTACTGGGGCGAGCAGCCTTACCACACGCTGCTGAATGTCTGCCCCGGGCTGGCTGAGCGCACCGTCATCGTTAACGGGGTTTCCAAAGCCTACGCCATGACCGGCTGGCGCATTGGCTATGCGGCTGGGCCGGAAGACCTGATCACCGCCATGCGCAAGGTGCAAGGGCAAAGCACTGGGTGTGCGGGCTCCGTGTCACAAGCTGCGGCTACGGCGGCTATGGCCGGTCCGCAAGACTGCCTCGATCAAATGCGCCAGTCTTTCCAGCAGCGCTACGAATACTTTCGGGAAGCTCTAAATGGCATTCCCGGCGTGGATTGCCCCAGTTGTGAGGGAGCCTTTTATGCGTTTCCATCCTTTCAGGGAGTGATTGATGGAATCGATGAGCTGAACAGCGACGTGGATCTGGCCGAATGGTTGATGGAGACAGCGGGTGTATCAACCGTGCCAGGCTCCGCTTTTGGTGCTCCGGGGCATTTGCGCTTGTCTTATGCGGCCAGCCTGGAATACCTGGAGGATGCGGTGAAGCGCATTGACCAGGCCGTCAAGGCTGCAATGAGCTGACAGGGGTCGTGTACCAAGCACCACCAGACTGAGCAAATTTCCTACAGAACACGCGTCAATTTTCCATAGCCAGGCAGTATTGATCAGCCCAAGCTGATGGCATGGGCAAAACTATCCTTTCGACAACCTGGGTCAAAGGCCACGGCACTGGCTTTACCGTGCTGGAATGCCTGATCGTTGTCAGCATACTGGCGATTTTGTTGGTTCAGGGTGTGCCCGCGCTGCGGGATTACGGCCTGCGCCAGCGCATGTCGGCTGCCATGCACGCCCTGCACTCGCACCTCGCCATGGCTCGAAACGATGCGGTGCGGTTCAATGCGGAAATGGTCGCCTGCCCGGGTAACATAGAAAGCGGCTGTCGCTCGGACAGCAACTGGGATTCGGGCTGGTTGGTGTTTAATGACCTCAATGGCGACCGCCAGTATCAAGTCACAGAGCAATTACTGGCCGCGGAACCAGGCTTGGAGCAAATCATGATACGCAGCAGCAGTGGCCGTCCCTATCTGCGCTTTGTGCCCAACGGCAGTGCTCCAGGCAGCAACAGCAGCCTCAGCTTCTGCGATGTACGCGGCCCAGTCGCCGCCCGCAAACTGGTTGTTTCCAATCTGGGGCGCATTCGGCGCGAACCCATGCCCGAAATCAACTCGTCTCTATGCCCTGCCGCAGCAATGGGGTCAGAGTAAAGAGCCAGAGTAAAATTTCTTGGTTTGGTTGATCAGTTGAAATCTACTCCGGCACTTTACTCTGACCCCAAGTTTGCCCGGGTAATAGAAGTTTTGCTGATTCGTCCTTGACACACCTACCCTAAGCGCCGAAAATACCGCGCCTCAACCTTTTCCCCGGTAGCTCAGTTGGTTAGAGCGGGTGACTGTTAATCACTAGGTCCGCGGTTCAAATCCGTGCCGGGGAGCCATATAAAACAAGGGCTTGCGACATATTGCAAGCCCTTTTTTAATTTGCGCAACTCCACCGTGGTGACTCTAGTTGTCACTTTGACCTAAAAATAAATGATCTTGCCGTGCAAAATCAACCCAAGCGATTGCTATGAAGGTTGGGATCTTATTGTGACTAATTCTGCACAATCCCGTAATGAGCCCACCTTAATGAAGAAGGGAGCCAATGGTCTTTCGGTTTCTTGATTCCACCACACTATTCGATGCTCAGCTTGATAAACGTGTCTAAAAGGCTTTGATACATGCACGTTAACATCGACAGGACTCACCCTGACTGGATCGAAGTATTTGACGGAAGCCCCTAAGTTTTGCCAACTGCTGCCCAAGTTTGAACTTATACTTTCTCGTAATCGCTCAACAAAAGGATAGGGGTTGAAAATCAAAAGACAAGCAGAAGCGCAGAAATCTGAAAACAACCTTGAGCTATATAGCTTCGACAATGAGAACAAGTAGTAATCAAAAGGGCTCGTCAATTCCAAGTTGGCACAAACGCGATTCTTTGGAAGAGCCTTAACCGTATTCTTCAGAAAGTTTTTTACAACCAAATTATTTCGATGTGGTGTCAAAATTCTCGTCAACTCATGATCCCTTCTTGCGTGATTGTGCTCAGTGGAAAAATAAGTAGACGCCAGCGCGATGCGAAATCGACCAAGTTCAATGGCTTCAGATAACCAGTCCTGCTCACCAAATTTTAGAAGATATGGCTTGCCTTCAAGGCCTCGCTGCGTATTCCGGTGAAGATTGCCCCCTATTCCATTTGAAGGTTGCCACCTGAAGCGGTCAAGGTTGCCGCCCCTCGGAGCGATAGCGACGCGGGCTTTGCATATCATATTGTTATACGGAACCCGTAGGTGCGGTCAATAAAGTTTTTCTTTTACGCAAGGACTCTCCTTTCAGATTGATCTTGTAAGCGGTGTGAACCAGGCGATCCAGGATGGCATCAGCCAGTGTCGGATCACCAATGATGTCGTGCCATTTATCCAGCGGCAGCTGGCTGGTCACGATGGTGGAGCGGCTGTCATAGCGATCTTCGAGTATCTCCAGCAGATCCCGGCGCTGTTCAGCCATCAGCTGGGATAGACCCCAGTCATCGAGTATCAGCACATCGATCTTGGCCAGGCGTGCCAACAGCTTGATGTAGGTGCCGTCACCTTTGGCAATGGGCAACTCCTGAAGTAATTTGGGTAAGCGCAGATAAAGCACCCTGTAACCTTCCCGGCAGGCTTTTTGCGCCAGCGCACAGACGAGCCAGGTTTTACCCACACCGGTGGGGCCGGTGATCATGATATTGAGATGCCGTTTGACCCATTGGCACTGAGACAGATCCAGTATCAGAGACTTATCCAGACTTCGGGGTTGGCGGTAGTCGATATCTTCAACACAGGCACTTTGCCGGAGTTTGGCTTGGTGTAAACGGGTTTTCAGGCGCCGGTCTTCACGCTCGGTCATTTCCCGGTCTACCAGTAGCCCGAGCCGTTCCTCGAAGCTCAGCTCTTCAATGTCCGCTACAGCCATCTGCTCGGCTAACGCCTTGGCCATGCCGTTAAAGTGCAGTGCTTCGAGCTTATCCAGAGTGGGGTGATTTAACATGTGATGTTTCCTTGTCAGTGGTAATAAGAGGGACCACGGATATTGTCGTGATCTTCGGGTATATCCAGTTCGGGTTGCTCCGGCAGCGGCTTGGAGTCCAGGCCATGCTTGAGGATCGATTCGATGCTCTTGTACCGGTAACTGCCCAGCAACAGTGCCCGGCCACAGGCGGCTTCCAGCCGACTGTCTCCGTAAGGCTTTTCGAGGCGCAGAATGCCAAGGCAGGTTCGATAGCTTTGCTGTAGGTGGCGGCGTGAGGACAAGGCCTGAGTAATAACCCCTGCCGTGGATGGCCCGATCTTCTCCGCCCAGCGGATAAAGCGCTGGGGTGACCAGGCACTGTATTGTTGATGGGATTTGGGCATGTGCTCAGGCACGGTGGTGTGGCCGCCTTTCATAAAAGACCGCAGGTGGCTCGCCACCCGCTGGTTCTGGTAAAAACACTCGACGGTGTTGTCAGTGATCCTCATATCCAGTTGCTTTTTGATCAACTGATACGGCACCGAGTAATAATGCCGTTCGACCTCCACGTGGTAGTCGATATGCACCCGCACCTTTTTCCACTCGGCGTAGGTATATACACTCGCCGGCAAGGCCCGCAATGCGGGCTGGTCCAGCAAGGCGAACATCTCCTGCCGGCAGCCGGGCAGCTTTTGAAGGGTCGGTGGTTAAGCCTGACCAGCAGTGTCCGGATCGCCTGGTTCAGTTCGGTTAGCGAGAAGAAGGTGCGGTTGCGCAGTGCCGCCTAGTATCCAGCGTTCAACCACCAGCACACCGGTCTCCACCTTGGCTTTATCTTTGGGCGCGCGGACCCGTGCCGGGATCACCGCCACGCCATAATGCTCGGCCATATCCTGGTAGGTGGGGTTGAGATCGGGATCATACAGACAGGCTCGGCTGACCCCCGATTTCAAGTTGTCGGGAACTACGATTTCGGGAACTCCACCCAGGAAGCTGAAGGTGCGCTGGTGTGAGCCGATCCAGTCCGGTAGTGCCTGGCTCCAGGTCGCCTCGGCATAGGTGTAGTTGGATGCGCCCAGCACCGCGATAAAGATCTGTGGCTCACGCAACTCGCCGGTATGCTGATTGACGATGGACACCGTGTGACCGGCATAGTCAACGAACAGTTTTTCGCCAGCACGGTGGTCCTGGCGCATCACTACGTCCAGCTTGCCGCGCCACTCACGATACCTATCGCAGAACCAGCTGTACTGGTATCCACCTGGATGCTGTTCCAGATACTCCTGCTCCTGCCACAACAGGAACTGGGTCACGCCTTTGCGCTTGAGTTCACCATGTACCCACTGCCAGTCTGGCTGTGTCCGATCCCGGTTAGCCCTTGTTGGTGGCGGTGGAAACAACCGCTGTTCAATCGCTGCAGCACTCAGTTCCAGTGGCAACGGCCACACCAACCCGGCATCAGCCGCACGGCGCAGATAGTTGGCAACTGCAGGACGGGACTGATGCAAACTCTGGGCAATTTTACGATTGCTCATGCCGCTGGCATTGAGTCGTAATACTTCCTTGATCTTTCTCATGGATAACCTCTTGGCTGGCATCCTGGTCTTCTCATTAAAAAGAGCCAAGATAACTTGGTTATCCCGCGTTAGTTATCGCTATCAAATCCTCCCCACAGGGGGTGGCAACCTTCACCGGAATGGGTGGCAGCTTTCAAACGGAATGGGTGGCAACCTTGGACCGGAATACACAACATAATCGCGGGTTTGCGCAATTCCTTCGGAACAGTCCGCTGCACCGCATGATCACGATTATATGTATACACACTTTAAAGCCTGTGGACGCTGTCAGCCAGCCTTTTGAACGCCTACATGCCATGCTTTATCAAAAGTGATGGCCTGAATATTTAAATCGGTAAGTATGATCTTAAATGTATGTTTTATATGTAATTTAAGTAGATTTGTTTCCACTAAGACTATATATTATACCAGTACTATTTGTATGTCTGGAGTGAGGAAATTTACCATGTTACAAACACCAATCAACACTGCTTCGCAATTCAAATCCGCTTCGGTTCAGGCTGAATTGGCCGGGCAACTCGCCGCTCGCCATCATCAGAAAGAGCAACTGGCTGATCAGATAACCGAACTGGCCGCCCATATCCATGCAGCTACTTTTCGATTGCTGGAATTGATTCACGAGTTTGATGCGTGTGAAGGTTGGGCGGGTGAAGGTGTTCTGTCCTGCGCCCATTGGCTGAACTGGAAATGTGGCATGGCTTTGGGTGTTGCTCGCGAGCGGATTCGTGTGGCTCATGCTTTGAAGGATTTACCTAAAATCAGCCAGACATTCCGCAAAGGCAAAATCAGCTATTCCAAGGTGCGCGCTATCACTCGCGTGGCAACGCGCAAGAACGAAAACTATTTGTTGATGATTGCGCATTACGGCACCGCCAGCCATGTGGAACGCCTGGTACGGAATTATCGTTCGGTGAAGCGCAACGAAGCATTAGCAAAAGCCAATGAGCAGCATTCGCACCGGGAACTGAGTTGGTTTGAGGATGATGATGGTTATTGGGTGATACGCGGGCGCTTAGCTCCTGAAACGGGTGCCTTGGTGCAGCAGGTGCTGGAACAGGTTATGGAAGAACAATATCAGGAACTGCAGGACGTTCCCGCGGAGCGCGTGTGAAAACGGATTAGAGTTTTGGTTTCGTGGCCTGAGCTCTATATTTCTCGAGGCGGAAAAAGGCGTTAAGCCTTCATGCAAGTAAGACCAGCATTTTTGGTACACCGATGCGATTGATCATTTGTTTTAAGTTGTATCCTGTTACTGCTATTGCCATCTCCGTTTGAACCGCCGCCATACCCCGACACACAAATCGCCTCAAGGCCATGGCCTGCTTGAGCACGGCAAAGGGTCGTTCAACGATGGCCATGCGCCGGGTCATGAGTGTAGGGTCAGCCTTCAAGCGCGCTTCAGATCGTTCAAAGGCATCTTCGTGAAAGTTGCGGGTAATGGATCGAATATCCGCTTTGGTGCACTTGGGTTGCAATGGGCATTGCCGACATCCTGCGCGTTTGTATATGTGCAATTTGCGGCGCTTGTCATCGCCTGAATAGTGCAGCACCTGTCCTGCCGGGCAACGGTATTCGTTACGTTCCAGGTCATAGTCAAAATCAGCTTTTTGATAGAACGCCTTATTACTGCCGGGTATGACCCGGCGGGGTACTGCAACGGTGATGCTTTGTGCTTCCAGGTCAGCCTGCTGTTGCCCATTGGAGTAACCGGCATCGGCCACTACCGCCAAATGATCCAGGTGAAGTTCTGCTTTGGCATGCTCTGCCATGGTCTGCAGCAGCCGATTATCCCCAGTGTCCTGTGATACTTCGTGGTGCACAATCAGTCCGCTGTCGGCATCGACCGCAGTTTGCACGTTATAGCCCAGCACCATGCCGTCACGACCGGAGCGCATGATCCGGGCATCCGGTTCCGTATCACAATGTTGATTGCGATCACCGGCATCCATCGCCTGCTCGTACCGATCCAAGCGCTCCAGGCGTTTGAGAGCTGCCTGCACTTTTTGGTGCACTAACAACACCTCAGTATCTTGCTGATCTGCCGCATCCAGGCGTGCCAGGTAATCGGCCACTTGCTGTTCTATTTTGGCCCGATCGCGGTTGAGTTGCTGACGATTGAGAGCCTGATCTTTACTCGCTGCCGCTTTGAACTTGCTGCCGTCAATCGCTACCAAGCTGCCGGTCAGCAAACCTGCTTGGCGGCAAAACTGAATAAACGCACGACAGGTCTGCCCAATCGCTGCCCCATTATCCTTGCGAAAATCTGCAATGGTCTTGAAGTCAGGCGCCAACCGCCCCAACAGCCACATCACTTCCAGATTGCGATGACACTCCCGCTCCAGTCGCCGACTGGTGTTGACCTGGTTCAAGTAACCATAAACATAGAGCTTTAACAGATCGGCTGGATCGTATGGCTTGCGCCCCGTGTCACGGGGTAAAGCCTTGGAAAACCCAAGCGCTACCAAGTCCAGCTTATCGACCAAGGCATCGATCACTCTTACCGAATGATCAGCAGCAACAAAATCTTCCGGTGAGGGTGGTAGCAAGCTGGTCTGATGACGGTTCTCACCTTGAATGTGACGCATCGCTTCTTCCTTGATGGGTATGGCTCATTATCGCATCTGCAATCGCGTTTTCACACACGCTCCGCGGGAACGTCAGCGCTCCCTAAAAATAACTCCGGACACCCATGTCTTTTCCCAATCAATTCAATGCAGTCTATAAGTACGAAAAACATTCCGAGTTTCAGCGGGAACGTTTCGAACGGGAAATTCCTGGGCACCCACACAAATAAACATTCCGGACACAAACACAGTTGCAAAAGGCTTACATCGCATCGGGTGGTTTTCTGATGAAAGTAAAGGCTAGCTACCCTGCTCTTCCTCAACTGACGAGATTTGAGGTACGGATTGCCAGCCGTCCACGATACAGTTCGGCGCCTCGTTTCATCCCGCAAAGTTCGTGTATCAGACCATGGTTATGACGAACTCTCGCAAGACAACCTCTCTGCACGGGAAGTCGTAGAAGGTTTGACAGACGGTACGCTCATCGAAGAATATCCAGATTTTGCTAAAGGTCATTGCGCCTTGTTTTTGGCGGCAGATTCCAATGGATTTCCAGTGCATGTGGTCTGGGGCATTCCAAGGGATTATGCCAAAGGACTATGCCAAAGGACTATGCCAAAGGACTATGCCAAAGGACTATGATTACCCTGTTGTGCTCGTTACCGCCTACCGACCAGACCCAAAAAAGTGGGACAGGATATTTAAAAAGAGGTTGATGTCATGAGCGTTCGTCAGAAACTCAAATTTGTTCATGAAGGGCACTATGTTGCTGAAGTTGCTGTTGACTTCATTGAGCCCAATAAAGGGTGGTCGCCGACCATGAGCCTCGAAGATGCTTACAAGTTGGACGATGCAAGGGCGGCCTTGAAAGTTGGGGATTTGAAGAAGGCAGCACGGTTTGGCCGTGTTTATGAGCTCAGACCGGTCGTTAACGCAAAGTAAGGTGTCTGGACTTTCTTTTGGCATCGGTTATTCTGTGTGGTCTGACTCAATCCGTTTGTTACGTTCAAAGAGGCTATGATGTTGCCTTACCAAGCGCTGGCTAACACGGTTTTATTTGTCCATTTGGGCATTGTGCTGTTCGTGGTACTTGGACTGCCTGCGATCATTTTAGGCAATTGGCTGGGCTGGCGATGGGTGAACCAACTGGGCTGGCGCCTGGCGCACCTGGTCGCCATCGCCATCGTCGCTGTGCAAGCGTGGCTGGGCCAACTCTGCGCCCTCACGGATATCGAATCCTGGCTGCGGGAACAAGCCGGCCAGGCCAGCTACCAGGGGAGCTTTATTGAGCATTGGATCCACCGCTTGATTTACTTTGAAGCGCCGATGGAGTTTTTTGCGCTGACTTACACGGCCTTCGGATTGTTGGTGGTCTGGTCGTGGTGGCGATTCCCACCCAGCAGTCGATGATATTCCTTTGGCGAGTTCTGCTTAACTTGCCGATCATTCCATTTTAAAACTCCGGAAACCGATGTCTTTTTCACTAGAATTGGACGGGTTTATCGGGAAAAGGTCACAGTTTAGGACTGCGACAATTTCTATAGGCTATCTTAGATGATTTGTTCTGCCATTCTGATCCCATGCCCAAACCCCGAATACACCTCATTTCTCTGAACAACACGCTGATTTACCACGGCATCTGCCGTTGTGTTCGTATGGCTAGAAGTCATCTCAGTGTGGCTCAAATAAAATAGCATGGTATCCGTGCTATCATGCCCCTATGATCGTATCGTTCAAAGATCAAGCTACTGAAGATATTTTCAATGGCGTGAATTCAAAGGCGGCCCGAAATGCTTGTCCTCAAACTCTTTGGCGAATTGCATTAAGAAAACTGGATCAGCTGGACTCTGTGCTGAACATGCGGGAACTCAGGGTGCCGCCAGGCAATCACCTTGAAAAGCTTGCTGGAACAAGAAGTGCTGAACACAGCATTGGTATTAATGAGCAGTACCGAATTTGTTTTATCTGGGGCGAATCAGGCCCCTATAGTGTAGAAGTGACCGATTATCATTAGAGGCGATTTATGATGCGTATTCCAACTCACAGACAACCTACCCACCCTGGCGAGATGCTGCTGGAAGAGTTCCTCGGCCCGATGAACATCAGCCAACGCGATTTGGCTAACGCCATTCATGTGCCCTATCAGCGCGTCAATGAACTGGTCAACCAAAAGCGTGGCGTAACTCCCAGCACAGCACTGCGCCTGGCGAAGTTCTTTGGTGTGTCGGCTGATTTTTGGCTGAACTTGCAAGTCAGGTGGGATCTTTACAAGGCAGAATTGAGCGAAGCAAAAGAGCTCGAAACGATTGGAGATTTTCACCAGCTGCAGAAAATGGTATAGAACTGCGCTGGACACCCACATAGTCTGTAGCTTACGCAGGCCCGATCCGATCATCTGGTGATTCGTTTGATGGTTCGCTGAACCAGGGGGGCGACAACAAAGACAGTTGGAAAAGCGACAGGCCAGGTGGTCACACAACTTTTGAGCCACATCGATAAGAAGCCGGCATCTATACCCTTTGAGATGATCAGGACAAATGCAGAAACGATGCTGACCATAATGGCCGACAATAATGCGCTAAAAACAACAGGTGCGAATCGCACTGGAATACGCATTTTCTTCTCCTTGGTTGTGGAAATGAGGGTAAAAATGTTCGGTGTTCAATTCGCAAAAGCCAAACGAATTGCCTGGCCTGCCAGGTAGAGGCCCAGGCCAAAAAACAGGTGATTCAGCAGACTCTGCCACCGGGCAGCTGACGGGTTAACAGCTTTGGATGAGGCGATGCCAGCACCCATGGCGGGCTGCATCAGCAGCAAGGGTGCCGCAAGGGCTACCAGGCTCACAAGCAAGGCCGGCCCAATCGTTGGTTGTCTGATCCAGTCAATCCCGAAAATTCCAACAAGCAAAGCCGCAAAAGCCATGCCGGTTAAGTAATGACAGGCCCACCCAAGAAACTGCTCGCCGCGCACCGCCGTGGATTTCGAGATGGATACATGCCAAAAGCGCCCCCGGGCCATGTACGCAACCCAACGGCCCACCAGGCCATAGTTCGGCAGCTTGATGTCAAAAAGCAGCTTGCGGGTCAAACCCAACAAGTCCATAACCGCGGTTGCTCCAATCCCCAGGATCAGCGTCAGCAAAATTGTTTCCATAAATTTCTCCAGAGTTGTTCGAAACCTTCTGTGGTGATAGCTTACAAGTTCAAGTTCACTTTAAGTCAAGGTTTATTTTATGGACATCTCTGAAGTGGCCAGGCGTTCTGGACTTCCGGCTTCAACTTTACGTTTTTACGAGGAAAAAGGATTGATCACGTCGATTGGCCGGAAAGGGCTTCGCCGCCTGTTCAATGCCAATGTCCTTGAACGCTTGGCCCTGGTTGCGCTGGGACGCACTGCAGGTTTTTCATTAAACGAAATTGCGCCCATGCTGGGGTCAGGTGCAAACCCTCTAATAGACAGAAATTTGCTGGCAACGAAAGCTGAGGAAATTGACAGATCAATTAAGAAACTGACGTCTATGCGGGAAGGTCTGCGACACGCCGCCGTCTGCTCTGCCGCCAGTCACATGGACTGTCCAAAATTCCGCCGTTTACTGGGCTTGGCTGCGTCTGGCGCGATTGGTACGAACAATAAGGAGAAGTCTTCACGAAAACGATCGAATGGCAGGTCTTCGACCTAGCCAGTTATTCATTCATATAGCTCCGGACACCCATATCTTTTCCGATAGCCCCGGACTGCCATATCAGCTCGAATAGCTCTGGATAATAGCTCTGAACACCCATCTTTTCCCAATAAGTTAGATGCTTCCTATAAGTACGAAGAACATTCCGAGTTTCAGCGGGAACGTTTCTGGTTCCGGATACCGGATAAAAGTAAAGACACCCACCACTTAGCAAATATCCTACACAACAACGCCCTACACAACAACACCGGACACCCATGTCTTTTCCGATCGGCAATCAACCGATTGGCAATCCAGACACCACACAGTCGTAATAGGCTTACATAAAATCGGGTGATTATCTGATTAAGCCAATAGCTGGCTATGCCACGATGGCTTCTCTCATTCCAATTTTGTGAATAAGGGGTCAGAGCCCTTTATTTCTGTTTCCTTTTGAGTCATCGTGTGGGTGTCAAAGATAGTTTCCAAGATAGTTGGTGTCCAAGATGGTTTTTTGAAGCAAAAGTTGCGAGATGTTAATAACAATGAGTAGCCAAAAGGAATGGCGATGAACAACAGTAATTCGAAGCAGCGGCGTTGGCCTGGAATCATGTCCAGAATTGCCCTTGTGGTTGCCATTATCGCCATTCTGATATTGATTATGGCCGGTCCAAGTTATCGGATGAACCTGCTGCCGTTGCTACCCGCGCTGCTGCTGACCGGGATTGGCTTCGTATTGTTCATACCGGCTTTATTATTTGGCATTATCGGACATGTTGCCTGCCGCCGTTATTCCTTGGCCACATCGCGTGCCGGACTTGTCGTTATCTTCATTGCTGTATTCGCCACAGCGCTGACCATCTTCTGGGCGACGCGATTGAACAGCGCGCCACCCATTCACGACATCAGCACTGATCTGGAAAACCCACCTGTATTCATAGACGTCATACCGCTGCGCCAAGCCAGTGGCGCACAGAATCAACCGGAGTACATAAGCAAACAGTCCATGGGCGGAAAGGAACTTGACGTGAGTGCTGCACAAGGCAAAGCGTTTCCGGATATCCAGCCATTGATCCTCGAAAAGCCGCCATCAACTGTGGTTCTTTTAGCGGGACAGGTTGTGAAGGACTTGGGCTGGGATTTGGTCGCTATGGATGTCGATGAAGGACGAATCGAAGCCACTGACACGACCCTTTATTTCGGTTTCAAGGACGATATTGTGGTTCGAGTTCGCCCCCATGAGTCGGGCAGTCGTGTCGATGTGCGTTCCAAATCCCGCATTGGAGTAAGCGACGTTGGCGCAAATGCACACCGCATTCGAACTTTTCTCGACGAACTAATGGAGTTGGCAGGGTCGGACCTGCGTAACTC
>Ga0163153_10005242_pt1 | contig 15472 bp, 16 predicted proteins | sample OliLakLV19MP6IB1_FD_148629 | JGI IMG/M metagenome (GOLD analysis project Ga0163153, IMG submission 148629) | Freshwater microbial mat bacterial communities from Lake Vanda, McMurdo Dry Valleys, Antarctica - Oligotrophic Lake LV.19.MP6.IB-1 | ecosystem: Environmental > Aquatic > Freshwater >... | reverse complement strand
GTCCCTGGCTGGGACAGCGCAATCACATTAGTCTTCGACACGGCGTATCTTCCTTCGATGGAAAGTGGAGGCTCGACACCGCCACGATACGCCGCTTCACCCCTTCACGCCGTCACCAACTTTCGCGCTTAGCTCCCGCCGAACAGCGCGACCTCGACCGCGCGCAGGTGCGCCTCGGCCACGGGCGCGAGGTCGCCGCCCGCCACCACGTTGAGGATTCGCCGCAGGCCTACGGCGAAGATCGCCTGGGTGCGCGTGTCGCAAAAGGTGTGAGCCGCTCAGGGCGCGCCGGCACGCACCCGCAGCGCGTACTGCTTCCAGTCGTGCGCTCATTCGGCGCGCGAACAACGATGATGAGCACTATGTCTACGCCATAGCACTATGAGCGGGTAGCCTTGCGGCCTTCACTCCCTCGCCACAACGGTGTCGTAAAGCCCGTAATGCGTAAGAAACGGGAGTCGATGCGCTCGGTCTCACCCTTGACGAGGTCGAGCATCTTTTCGACCAACCACCGAGGCGTAAACACCTCCCCGTGGTCGGCAACCCGCTTCTTGGACTTGATCAGACTCATGGGTGATACATGGCATTAGCCTTGCGCCCGTCATCGAGCGGGTGCGCGAAACGCACGCTGCGGCCGTCCGAGAGCGGCCAGCCAGCATCCTTCAGAAGCTTGCCGATCCTCACGCGCGCGAACGCTTCATTGGCCAAATTTCGTAGCTCCTCGTGCATGCGGCGTCGCCGTCTCCGCGCGCTCAGGTCGCGCGGATAGGCGCTGGTATTCCTCCACCGAGATGACCATGACCACGCCGCGCCCGTGCTTCTCGATCAGCACTGGCTCCGCCCGAGCGGTGTCGATCATCAGCCCAAAGGCGTTCTTCGCCTCGCGCGCCGACATGGTTTTCATGGCCGAATCCTATGGAGATCCATTGCGCCATTTAGGACGAAATGGCTCTTTTCACCAAGCGATGCTTTTGGGTGCTGGTGCTGGCGGCCCAGAGCGGTCGCTGCGGCTCCCTCGATCGCCGCCGCAGCCGCGAGGCACGCCGCGCTGACATAGGCAGGCTGGCCGCGCGTGACGCCCGTGAGCGCCGCCCAGGCGTGCGCTGCGGCCACGAAGGCCCGCGCGAGATCCTCGTCTTCCGTTTCCACCCCGCCGTCGTTCCGCAATCGTTCCAGCGCGTCAAGCGGCGGACGGTGCGCCGGATTTGTGGGGACTCCTTGTGGGGACTTGTGGGGACTTTCGGGCCGTTTTCGTTCCGAACGGGCGTGAATCGTACTGAGTCTGTTCAGCCGAATCCAGGGCTCAATCCCATGGGGGCCTTGGGTTTTCACGAGTGAATCTGGAAACGTCGATTTCCGGCCCGCCGCATTCGTAATGATGGGGTCAGGTGTTCGAGTCACCTAAGCGGCACCATCCCCTCATCTTGAGGCAAGGCTGCATAGCGTCTGACGCTGTTTCAAACCACCTTAAAGTCGTTGGCGCACAAGAGGTTCTCGCGTGCTGAGCGCAGCAGGTGAGTATCCCGGCGCTGACCAGGAGCGGATCAACCGTCGGGCAGAGCCAAGACAGTGAAATACTGCGCCATTTGTCCTCGGTGGCGCGACCATCTGCTTCCCGCATCAGAGTCGCCGTCTCAGCTTCAGACCTGAACTTCGCCAGCGACCGCTGCGCGCCGGTCGGTACGCGGACATTCAATTCGCTCGCTCAAATTCGCCTGAGTGGGGGCGACAGCGACGTATCGAGGATGCTTCTGTCAGCGCCATGATCCCCCTTTCCCGCGCCCGCAATATCGCCGACCTGCGCCTCCTGGCAAAGGCCAAACTTCCACGCATGGTGTTCGACTACATCGATGGCGGCGCAGAGGATGAGATAACGCTCGCCCGCAACGTCGACCGCCTTCGCGAGCACACGCTGCATTGGTCGGTGCTGCAGGATATCTCGTCCATAGACACGTCTACGACGATCATGGGCGCAGAAAGCGCGCTGCCCTTCTTCATCACGCCCACCGCAGCGTCACGCCTCTTCCACTTTCAAGGCGAGATGGCCGTCGCGCGCGCGGCGACGAAAGCGAGGACCATCTATTCCATGTCGACTATCGGATCGACGCGCGTCGAAGACGTGGCGACCGTCGCGCCGGGGCCGAAGTGGTTCCAGGTCTATGTGTGGAAGGATCGCGGACTGGTGCGCGAAGGGCTCGCGCGCGCGAAGGCCGCCGGTTTCACGGCGCTTGCGCTGACGGTGGACGTGCCCGTCGCCGGCAATCGCGAACGTGATCCGAAGAACCGCTTCACCATTCCGCCCAAGATCACGATGACGACGGCGCTCGACGTGCTGTCGCGGCCCACTTGGGCGTATCGCGTCGCGAGCTCGCCACGCATCCGACCCGCCAACTTCGACGGCGTCGGCGGGGACCATCCCGGCGGCATAATGGGGTTCATTGACGCTCAGTTCGATCGCACCGTCGGTTGGAAGGATGCGGCCTGGCTGATCGATGAATGGAACGGCCCGGTCGCGATCAAGGGCGTGATGAGCGCGAGTGACGCGCGTGAGTGCCTCGCCGTTGGCGCGGCGGGCGTGTGGGTGTCGAACCACGGTGGGCGGCAGCTCGATCGCGTAGCGGCGACCATCGATGCGCTGCCAGAAGTGGCGGATGCGGTTGGCGGCCGCGCCAGCGTGATCTTCGACGGCGGCGTGCGGCGCGGTACGGACGTCCTGACGGCGCTGGCGCTCGGCGCCGACGGCGTCGCCATCGGCCGCGCCTACCTTTATGGGCTCGGCGCCGGCGGCGAAGCCGGCGTGACGAAGGCGCTGGATATCCTGACGACAGAATTGCGGCGAGACATGGCCTTGCTGGGCGTCACGCGCATCGCGGAAATCACGCGCGGGCTCGTATCGCGCCCGCGCTAACCGCGCAGACTGACGCCTGCCAGAACTTCGCAGAACCAGCGTGCAACCGTCAGCGAGGTAATGTCAGCCACATCGAGGGACGGATCATACTCCGTCAGATCGACGCTGCGCACCTTCGGGTGGGCGAGAATGGCGCGTGTCACATCGAAGAATTCGTGCGCCGCAACACCACCCGGACGCGCGCCCGGCGCACCCGGACATTGCGCGCGGTCGATCACGTCGATGTCGAAGTCCACGTGGATCACATCACACCGCGAAGAAAGGACGTCGAGCGCGCGCTGCGCAGTAGCAACGAGTCCCGCCTCACGGCAGTCACGCGCGGTGGCGACGTGAATGCCCGCAGCCTTGGCCTTGCCATGCATCCGCGCGGTATTGGCGAACGGCGCGAGGCCGATCTGCGCCATGTGCGCGCCGTCCAGTCCATCTTCAAGCAGCGCTTGCACGGGATTGCCGTTGGTCAGGCCGCAGTCTGTGTCGCGCAAGTCGAAGTGCGCGTCGAGCGTGAGCAGGCCCACGCGTTTCAGGGAGGGCGAAAGCGCATGGACCGCGGGTCGCGTCACCGCGTTGTTGCCACCAAGCAGGATCGTCACCGCGTGGCGCGCGACAAGTGGAGCCAGCGCATCGCGGATCGGCGCAAACGCGGTCGCGGGATCAACGAGCTTCAGATCGAGATCGCCCGCGTCGAACACGCGCTGCGTCGAAAGATCAATCCCGGTCTCGACGTCATAGACGCTCATGCGCGCTAGCGCCGCGCGTACCGCCTTGGGCGCGAGATCGCAGCGGCCCGGCGTCAGAGAGCGTTCCGCCAGCGGCGCGCCGAGGACGGCGATGGCGGCGTTCGTGTCGGCGCCCAGAAGGCTCGCCGCGGAGGTCCATGTCCGGCATTCCGATGTCATGGCCCGCTCCTAGCCGCGATGGCGCCTCGCGGTCTATAGGTGCGCCCTAAAGGTGACTGATGTGGGATACCCTCTGGATTGATGCGCATCTTGCGACGATGGCGCGCAACGGCTCGCCGTACGGTGCAATACGCGACGGCGCGATCGCCGCGAAGGACGGGCGCATAAGCTGGGTCGGCGCGCGCGCTGACCTTCCGGGTCCGGCGGAGACACTGGCGCGCAAAGTCGTCAGCGCGGGCGGCGCGTGGATCACGCCCGGCCTCATCGATTGCCACACGCATCTCGTTTTCGGCGGCGACCGCGCACGCGAGTTTGAGATGCGTCTGAAAGGCGCGAGCTACGAGGAGATTGCGCGCGCGGGCGGCGGCATCCTCTCCACGGTTGCGGCGACGCGCGCGGCGTCCGAGAAGGAACTGATCGAAAGCGCGGCGCGCCGGCTGTCCAGCATGATCCGCGATGGGTTGACCACCGTCGAGGTCAAGTCCGGCTACGGGCTCGATCTCGAAACAGAACTGAAGATGCTCTCGGCTGCGCGAGCGCTCGGACAGCGCATGAACGTGCGCGTGCGGCGCACTTTCCTTGGATTACACGCCCTGCCGCCAGAATTTCGCGACGACCGCGCTGCCTACGTGCAGCTCGTGGCAGACGTGATGATCCCTGCGGTGGCGACGGCGGGCGCGGCGGATGCGGTGGACGCCTTCTGCGAAGGCATTGGTTTCACCGCCGATGAAGTGGATTACGTCTTTTCCGCTGCGCGTGCGCACGGACTGGACGTGAAATTGCACGCCGAACAGTTGAGCAACCTTCACGGCGCGGCCCTCGCGGCACGGTACACGGCGCTGTCGGCCGATCACCTCGAGTATCTCGACGACGCAGGCATCGCCGCGATGGCGGAGGCCGGCACGGTGGCGGTGCTGCTGCCGGGCGCCTTTTACTTTTTGCGGGAGACGCAGCATCCACCCATCGAAAAACTTCGCGCCGCCGGCGTCGCCTTGGCGGTGGCGGGCGACTGCAATCCGGGCACCTCGCCCATGACGTCCCCGCTCGCGGCGCTGAACATGGCCTGCACGCTCTTTCGCCTGACGCCAGAGGAAGCGCTCGCGGGCATGACGCGCGAGGCGGCGCGTGCGCTTGGCCTCACCGACGAGATCGGAACGCTGGAGGTGGGCAAAGCCTGCGATCTGGCGATCTGGAACATCGATGCGCCGGCAGAACTGTCCTACTGGCTCGGCGCAGATTTGTTGCGCGAGCGCATTTTCGCAGGCCAGACGGCCTGATCCCTCAAGGAGATAAGATCGTGGACCCACGCCGCGACGACACCCGCCTCATCCGCGCGCCGCGCGGAACGGATATCACCTGCAAGAGCTGGCTGACGGAAGCCGCGCTGCGCATGCTGATGAACAATCTCGATCCCGACGTGGCCGAGCATCCGACGGAGCTCGTCGTCTATGGCGGCATCGGCCGCGCCGCGCGTGACTGGGCTTCGTATGATCGCATCGTGGAAACGCTGCGCCGCCTGAAGGACGATGAAACGCTGCTCATCCAGTCGGGAAAACCTGTGGGAGTCTTCCGTACACATGCGGACGCACCGCGCGTGCTTCTGGCGAACTCCAATCTCGTGCCGCGCTGGGCGACGTGGGAGCACTTCGATGAACTCGATCGCAAGGGTCTGATGATGTACGGCCAGATGACGGCCGGCTCGTGGATCTACATCGGCAGCCAGGGCATCGTGCAGGGAACCTACGAGACATTTGCGGAGATGGGACGCCAGCACTTCGGCGGCGATCTTTCCGGCAAATGGATCCTCACGGCAGGCCTCGGCGGCATGGGCGGCGCACAACCGCTGGCGGCGACCATGGCGGGCGCCTCATGCCTCGCGATCGAATGCCAGAACGACCGCATCGAGAAACGTCTCGCGACACGCTATCTCGACCGCCGCGCCGACACGATCGAGGAAGCCCTTGCCATCATCGACGCCGCGCACGCGAAAAAGGAAGCGGTCTCCGTCGGTCTGCTCGGCAACGCCGCCGACATCCTGCCAGAGATGGTCAAGCGCGGCATTCGCCCCGACATCGTCACCGACCAGACTTCCGCTCACGATCCTGCAAACGGCTATCTGCCGAAAGGCTGGACCATCGAACGCTGGCGCGCCATGCGCGACCAGAACCCGGCGGAAGTCGCAGAAGCCGCGCGCGCATCAATCGCCGAGCATGTGCGGGCCATGCTCGCCTTCAAGGCCATGGGCATTCCCGTCGTCGATTACGGCAACAATATCCGTCAGGTCGCCAGGGATGTCGGAGTCGAGGACGCCTTCGCTTTTCCCGGCTTCGTGCCGGCGTACGTGCGCCCCCTCTTCTGTCGCGGCATCGGTCCGTTCCGCTGGGCAGCGCTTTCCGGCGATCCCGAAGACATCGCGCGCACCGATGCGAAAGTGAAAGAGCTCATTCCGGACGACAAGCGCCTGCATCGCTGGCTCGACATGGCGAAGGACCGCATCGCATTCCAGGGCCTGCCCGCGCGCATCTGCTGGGTCGGCCTCGGAGAGCGTCACCGCCTGGGGCTCGCGTTCAACGAGATGGTTGCGAAGGGCGAAGTGAAAGCGCCGCTGGTGATCGGACGTGATCATCTGGACTCGGGTTCAGTGGCGAGCCCCAATCGCGAGACGGAGTCCATGCGCGATGGATCGGACGCGGTGTCCGATTGGCCCCTGCTCAATGCATTGCTGAACACCGCATCGGGCGCCACCTGGGTTTCGCTGCACCACGGCGGCGGGGTCGGCATGGGCTATTCGCAACACTCCGGCGTCGTCATCGTGTGCGACGGCACGGACGCGGCAGCCAAGCGCATCGAACGGGTGCTGTGGAACGATCCCGGCACGGGCGTCATGCGTCACGCGGATGCTGGCTACGAGGACGCCATCGCCTGCGCGAAAGAAAAGGGCCTCGACCTGCCCATGCTGGAGGGCGCACGATGACGCGGCTCGATCTGGCCACCCTGCGCGCCATCCTCGAAGGTCGCGCGACGGTGAAACTCACGTCGACCGACACCGACCGTCTGGATGCTTCAGCTGCGTCCGTCGCGCGCGTTCTGGCGACGGGCAACGCCGTCTACGGGGTCAACACAGGCTTCGGACTGTTGGCATCCACGCGTATCGCCGACGACAAGCTCGGACAGTTGCAGCGCAACCTCGTGCTGTCGCACTGCTGCGGCGTCGGCGCGCCGTTGCCGGATGCGGTGGTGCGGCTGGTGATCGCGTTGAAGATCATCAGCCTCTCGCGCGGACATTCCGGCGTGCGGCGGGTGGTGGTCGATGCATTGCAGACACTGCTCGACACGCAGGCATGGCCGGTGATTCCGTCACAGGGCTCCGTCGGCGCCTCCGGCGACCTGGCGCCGCTCGCGCATTTGAGCGCAGCGCTCATCGGCGAGGGCCACATTCGACTGAAGGGAGAAGAACTCGATGCACGCGCAGCGCTGAAACGTATCGGCCTCGAACCGCTCGTGCTCGGTCCGAAGGAAGGCCTCGCTCTGCTCAACGGCACGCAGGTTTCCACTGCGCTCGCGCTCGACGCACTCTTTCGTGCGGAAGACGTCTTCAACGCCGCGCTGTTCGCCGGCGCGCTCTCGATCGACGCACTCAAGGGCAGCGACGCTCCATTCGATCCCCGCATCCACGCCGCGCGCGGCCACAAAGGGCAATGCGATGTCGCCTCGACAATTCTGTTGATGCTGCAGGGAAGTGCGATCCGCGAAAGCCACGTGGACTGCGATCGTGTCCAGGACCCCTACTCCCTGCGCTGTCAGCCGCAGGTCATGGGCGCCTGCCTCGACGTGTTGCGGCAGGCGGCGACCACGCTCGTCATCGAGGCCAACGCAGCCACTGACAACCCCCTCGTCTTCGCCGAGGATGACGCGGTGCTCTCTGGCGGCAACTTCCACGCCGAGCCGGTGGCGTTCGCCGCCGACATGATCTCCATCGCCATCTGCGAGATCGCGTCGATCAGCGAGCGCCGTCTTGCAATTCTCGTCGACCCGAAGATGAGCGGTCTGCCCGCCTTCCTCGTCGAAGACAGCGGTCTCAACTCAGGCTTCATGATCGCACAGGTGACGGCGGCTGCACTCGTCTCGGAGAACAAGACGCTGGCGCATCCCGCGAGCGTCGATTCGCTGCCGACTTCGGCCAACCAGGAAGATCACGTCTCCATGGCCACGTTCGCGGCGCGCAAGGCCGGCGACATCGCGCGCAACGCCGCCAATGTCATCGGCATCGAATTGATGGCCGCCGCCCAGGGCATCGACTTCCACGCGCCGATGAAAACGTCGCCGCCTCTCGCCGCCGTCCATGCCACCCTGCGCCAGAAAGTGCGCTTCCTCGACGGCGACCGGATGATGGCCGGCGACATCGCGGCCGCAGCCGCGCTGGTGGAGCAAGGCGCCTTCGGACGACTGCTGTCCGTTAACCCAGAAGGTTGACGGAACCCCCGCAAAACAGTGCTTGGAGCCATGAACGCCGTCACCGCCGTTAACGCTCCTGCCCTCGCCCTGCGCGGCCTCGCCAAGTCGTTTGGCGACAAGCGCGCCGTGGCGAGCCTCGATCTCGATGTGCGGGCGGGCGAACTCTATGCGCTGCTGGGGCCCAACGGCGCGGGCAAGACGACAACGTTGCGTATGGTCGCGGGCCTCCTCCAGCCGGACGCGGGGGAAATCCGCATCTTCGGCGTCGATGCGCGCGTCGATCCGAAAGGCGCCAAGCGCATCACGGCGTGGCTCCCAGACGAGCCAATGCTCTACGACAAGCTCACGGCGTGGGAGTATCTTGAGTTTGTGGCGGGACTCTGGGGCGTGCCGACGAAGGTCGCGAAAGCCCGCGCACAGGAGCTGCTCGAACTGCTCGACCTCTGGCAACACAAGGACGAGTGCTGCGAAGGTTTCTCCCGCGGGATGAAGCAGAAGGCGGCGCTTGCGGGCGCCCTCATTCACGAGCCGAAGCTGCTGATGCTCGACGAGCCGCTGACTGGACTGGATGCGGCCATCGCACGACAAGTGAAGGACCTCCTTCAGCAGCGCGTACGCGACGGCGCGACGATCATTTTGACCACGCACATCCTCGAAGTCGCCGAACGCATGGCCCACCGCATCGGCATCATCGCTGACGGCGCGTTGGTGGCTGAAGGTACGCTCGGTGAGCTTCAAACGCGCGCGGGCGTTGGCATGTCGCTTGAGGATGTCTTCCTGCAACTGACGGCCAATACGCGTCGCGCGGAGCCCACGGCGTGACCATCCGCGGCCTCGGCGGCTTCCTTTTCCTGCTGGGTCACGAGATCCGGCTGGCGTTCCGTGGACGCAAGGACAAGCAGCGCGGCGCGCGGCTTGCGCTGCTGGCGTTTCTCGGCCTCGTCCTCTTTGCCGTCGGCTGGATGGCGGCGAGCCTACTTTCGAAATTCGAGCCGTCACTGACCACGCCTGTACTGCTCGCAACGAGCGCCGGCATAGCATTCGTCGCCACGCTGATGCTCGGGCACGCGCTCATCGCGGCCACGGACGCGGTTTACACACGCGGTGACCTTGACCTCCTGCTCTCCTCGCCGTTCTCGCCATGGACGGTGATGACGGTGCGAGCGCTCGGCGTCGCCGTTCAGGTCGCAACGACGTATGTCGTCATGATCTCGGGACTTCTGGTCTCGCTCGCCATCATGGGTGCGTGGAAATGGCTTGCGATCGGGCCTGCCCTGATCGGTCTGGCGCTGCTGATGACGGGCGGCGGGTTGCTGGTCGCGATGATGCTCTTCGCCACCATTGGTCCGAGAGCCACGCGTGTCGCGGCGCAGGTGATCGGCGCTTTCGTCGGCGCTTCCATCTTTCTCGCATTCCAGTCGCAGCAGCTTTTGCCGCGCAGCGAGCGCTCCGACGCGGCGAGGGCCATGTTCGAGCGCATCAGCCGGATCGACACGCCGGCAGACAGCCCCCTTTTCTTTCCTGCACGCGCGTTCCTGGGCGATACGAATGCACTGCTCGTCTGGTCCATCGGGTCGCTGCTGATCTTTGCACTGGCTGCATTCTGGTTCAGCCGACGCTTCACATCCGACGCCGCTGCAATCCTGGCGCTCGGCCCCAAGCGCCGCGCCTTCAGGGATCGCACGCGACCGTTTCGCGGGGGCGTCATGGCGTCGCTTGTGCGCAAGGAATGGCGCCTGATCGCGCGTGACCCCGTGCTGCTGTCGCAGATCCTGCTGCAGCTTATCTACATGATCCCGCTCATCTTCGTGCTCTACCGCACATCGAGCGACGGCGGCGAAATGCACGCCGGCATGTTCGGCGTCATGGCCGGCGCAGTGGCGGCCATCAGCGCGTCCCTTGCGGCGTCGCTGGCGTGGCTCACCGTGTCTGCGGAAGATGCACCGGACCTCGTGGCCGCTGCCCCCATCGAGCGGCGCATGCTCGAACGCGGAAAGCTCGTCGCGGCGGTGGCGCCGGTCATGGTGCTGGCGGGGGTCGCTGCGGCGGGCATTGCACGTCTGGACCCGACAGCAGCACTGTGGACGATCGCCGGCGCAACAGCGGCGTCGATATCGGCAGGGTATGTCGGCGTGTGGCACCAGGAGCCGGGTGCGCGGAAGGATTTCCGCCGGCGGCCGAAGGCGTCCTGGACGGCGCAGCTTGGACAGTCCTTCGTGACGATCGCGTGGGCGGGCGCCACGGGCCTCGCCGCCAGCGGACTCGCGGCGCTTGCGATCATTCCCGGCGTCATCGCACTGGGCGTATTGCTGGCCCTCGGCGAGAGTCGCCGCAAGCCGGCCTAGTCCGCCACATCGCGGAAATAGGCGACCACTTCGCCCTGCAACTTGAGCGTCAGCGGATTGCCGCGCCGGTCACGCGTCGCGCCTACGGACAGGCGCACCCACCCCTCGCTCACACAGTATTCCTCGACATTGTTCTTCTCCACGCCGCGGAAGCGCACGCCGACGCCGCGCTCAAGTATGGCGGCATCGTGGAAGGGGCTGCTCTCATTGGTGGAAAGACGATCGGGGGGCGTATCTGACATGGGCGCGTGATAGCGGTCGCGGCGTGCCGCGACAACATCCCTCGCAGATCAGGCAGCCGGCAGGCTCACGCGAAAGCAGGCGCCGATCTCGTGGTCGCACAACGAAACATCCCCGCCCATGCCGTGAGCCAGCTCCTGCGCGATTGCGAGGCCGAGGCCGACGCCGCCGTCGCGCTGCGAACTGGAGAAGGGTTCAAACAGTCGCTCGCGAACGCCATCCGACAGTCCTGGGCCATTGTCGGTGATCTCGATCTCAATGCGTCGTTCCACCAGTCGCGCTCGGGCCACGACCATCCCGTCCGTCCTGCCGGTCAGCGCCTGAGCGGCGTTGCGGATGAGATTGGCGAAGATCCGATGCAGCTGCTCCGGATCGGCCATGGCCGATGCGCCGGCATCGATCTCGTTGGTCCAGGTTACGGCGCCATGCTGCGCGAGCGCATCCTCAGCCGCTTCCTCGACCACATCGCGCATCAACACCGCGCGGCGTTGCGCGGGGGGCTCATCGGCCTTGCCGTAGCGCAGTGTCGCCTCGGCGAGCGCAGCGGCCCTCGCAATGGCGCGCTCGAGCCGTGGCGCCGATTGGCGGACCTGGGGGTCGTCGCTGCCGGCGAGACGCTCGGTGACGAGTTGGGCGGTGGCGAGAGAGTTCCGAAGATCGTGCGCGAGCTTGGCGACCGCCGAGCCGAGCGCCGCGAGCCTGTCCTTCTGTCGAAGCGCCGCGCGCACCTCCTGCTCCATGCCCGCAAGCGCGGCTTCGGCGCGCGATATTTCATCAATGCCTCCTGAGGGAGGAATGCGGATGGCGGGATCGTTCGGCCGCTTTCCGAACGCCTCGATGGCGGAACTCAGGCGCACGATCCGACGCACCACGAGCATCAGCAGCGCGGCGTACAGCACTGCGCCCACGATCAACGACACAAGCAGCGTATTGCCGACCAGTCGCTGGGCATGACGCGCGAGATCCCGCTTCAGTCCCTTCTCACCTATGACGACTTCGATGAAACGGCCGCTTTCGTAACGGGGGGCCGCCAGCACTCGAACAAGGCGCCCCTCGGGCGCAAAGAGCGCCGACATCGCGTCGAACACCGACCCGCCCCGATCCTCCCGGAGATCGACGGTACGGATCTCGACGTCTGCAGGTATGTCGGACTGCAGGGTCAGAACGCGCTCATCGTCACGCTGCAGGGCGACGAGCCGCACGCCGGCGTTGAGCAGCAGTTCCTGTTCGAGCTGTTCGGTCAGGGCGCCGGTGGGCGCGGCTTCGCGCGCGAGCGCCGCCACCTGGGCTGCGTCCACACGGCTGCGAAGCCAGTTGTCGTGAAAATCGCCAAGCGAAGGGCCGACGAGGATGAAGTCGGCGATAACCACGAACGCCACAGTCAGCGCCAGCAGCTGGCCAGCGAGCCCGCCCGCATAGCGTCCTGCGCGGATGCGCAGAAGCGTGTGTGAGGAGCCCCTCTCCATGGGCGGATTCTGGACGATGGCGATTGTGTTCACAAGTCCGCGAGGTCTCTCGCGTGCATGTACCGTCTCCTGCAAGCCGGGCGCGGGAACGCAGGCTAGGGAAGTTTGCTCAGAATCCCGACGAGCCGCCGAGTTCCGGCGCTGAACAAGAGCGGCGTGTAGAAGGCGCCCGCCGCGCGCTTGATGATCTCGCCCCGTGTCGGGTACGGCGCAACGACGCCGGTGAGCGCACGCAGGCCGAGCTTGCTGACCATGGCGAGCGCAACGATCTGGATGAGGTCTGCGGCGCCCGCGCCGACGATCTGCGCGCCCAGAATTTTCGCACCGGGTCCGACCACGATGCGCGCAAAGCCCTCGGTGTCGCGTTCGGCCTGCGCGCGGTCGTTGTCGTGGAACGGCGCCGTCACGACCTTCACCTTGTCGCCGAACGTTTCCCGCGCCGCGCTTTCGCTGAGACCGATCTGGGCAATCTCGGGTTCGCAATAGACGGCGGCGGGAATGGGAACGGAGTCGGCGCGTGTCTTGGCCTTGAACAATACGCTGCGCACGAAGGCGCTCGCATGCCAGCCGGCGGCGTGGGTGAGCTGTTCGCGGCCCGCGACGTCGCCCACGGCCCAGACGCGCGGATTGCTGACGGAGCGCAGCCAGGGATCGACCACGACGCCCTTGGCGTTGCTCTCGACGCCGCCCTTCTCGAGATCGAGCCCCTCGACCATCGCCTTGCGGCCGATCGCGACGAGAAGGTGCGAGCCTTCGACAGTCTCTCGCCCCGCCGCCGTTTCAATCTCCACGCGGATCGCGCCCGCCGCACCCGATACGCCGACCGCCTTGGCGCCTTCGCGCAGCGCAACGCCTTCGTTCGACAAGGCCTGCACCGCCAGCGCGCGTACATCGTCTTCGAACGGGCCGAGCGCCCGCGCCGCTTCGAGGATCGTCACTTCAGCGCCGAGACGCCGGAACGCTTGCCCAAGTTCAATGCCGATGGCGCCGGCGCCGAAAATGATGAGGCGTTTTGGAAATTCCGGCGCCGAGAAGATCGTCTCGTTGGTAAAATAGGGCGTGTCAGTGAGACCGGGGATAGGCGGCACGAACGCGCGCGCGCCGGTGGCGATCACGATGCGTTTGGCGCGGACGCGCACCGTCTCGCTGACGAGCGTGCGTTGATCCTCGAAGCGCGCACTTTCGCGCACGACCGTCACGCCAAGACCTTCGAACCGCTCCTGGCTGTCGATGGGCGCGATCGTCTCGATGACGCCCGCGATGTGCCCCTTCACCGCCGCCCAGTCGACCGCGGGCTCCGCATTGGCGATGCCGAAGCGCGACGCCGTGCGGAACGCCTGCGCCGCCTTGCCTGCGGCGATGATCGCCTTCGACGGCACGCACCCGTAGTTCAGGCAATCGCCACCCATCTCGCCGCGCTCGAACAGCACGACTTTGAGGCCGAGTTGCGCGGCGCCGGAGGCGACCGACAATCCACCCGATCCGGCGCCGATGACGGCGATGTCGGCCTTCAGCTCTTTCATGCGGGTTTCTTGCTGCGAAAGCGCTTGATGACTACAGGCGCGAGCGACACCGCAGCGAGCGCGAAGAAGGCGGGGATCAGCTGCTTTGCGAAGCCAGCGAGGTTGGGTTCCTCGCCACTGGCGAAGACTGCGCCGAGGCCTGAGCCGATCCAGGTGTAGGCGATCACGCCCGGCAGGATGCCGACGGCGGTGGTGATCACATAGTGCGGCAGCTTCGCGCCGAGCACCGCAGGCGCGATATTCGCCACGGGAAACGGCACGACGGGCAGGAAGCGCAGCGTCAGCATGTAGCTGAAGGGATTTTCCTGAAATCCGGATTCAAGCCGCTTAAGGAATGGCCCGGCGCGACGACGCAAAGGCTCCCCCAACGCAGAGCGCGCGACGAGAAAGAGCAATGTCGCCCCCGTTGTGGCGCCGACCACCGTGGCGAGCGTGCCGCCGGCCAGTCCGAACAGAAAGCCGCCGCCGATCGTCAGCCACAGCGCGCCGGGGATCATGAGCGTGGTGAAGAGAATGTACGCCGCGAGATAAGCCGCGACTGCGGCGACGGGTTGCTCGGCGACAAAAGTTGTCAGCGCCTGCCGGTGCTGCGCGAGCGCCTCGAACGACAACTGCTTGTGCAAGCCCAGCGCAAACGCCGTCGCCAAACCCGCAAGGATCACCAGCAGCGGCAGGTAGCGCAGGAACGGATTGCCCTTGGGCGCAGCGAGCCGCTCGATTGCATTGTCCTCAGCGGCCATAGGCGTTCAGCTTCCAGTCGTAGTCATACCCGGCGATGCGGCTTGTTGCACGGATTCGCGTTGCGAGATCGGGTGTTGCGTAGCGCAACAGATGCGCACGCAATTGCGCACTGTTTCCAAAATCGCTCGCGTACCAATCATAGATCGACGACAGCCGCAAACCGTTCGCCGTAACCGTCACGCCGCGCGGATGATTGACGTAGAGGCGCGCCGCGGCGTCAAGATCGGCGTCGAGCGTCGAGGCGCGCCACGCACGCGCCATGAGGTTGGGACACCCGATCGACGCGCAGTTGAGCGCGTAATGCAGGCGCGGATCCTTGAACTGGACGCGCAGGATCGCGTTCTCGATCTCGTCCAGCGAAAGCCGCCTGCCCTCCACGGTCACAACTTTCGTGAGCCACGGCCCGATCAGCGCCTTCGGGTTGAAGCCCGCGCCCTCGCTGCGAATGTCTCGAATGGAGCGCACCGGATAGCGCGCGAGGATCACCCGAACGGTCGCGGCGTTGTAGAGATTTGCCCAGACGGCGAACTGCGCGTCGCGCGGCAGTGTCGAGACAGGCGTGCGCTCGAGGCTGGCGATATAGGCGTCCAGTGCAGCGCGATCGGCCGCGGAAGCCTTCCAGCCGGCATAGTCCACCCGGGCCACGCCATCGGCGGCCATTGTCACCCGGCGGCTCAGAAGATCGTCCCATGGACGGGGATCGGGTTCGGCGGCATGGGCTGCGCCGAGCGTCAGGAGTGCGGCAATCGCGCCAATGAGGGGTCTCATGGGAGGGCTCGGCGCCTGCCGGCGGGCGCTTCAGGGCGTCGGCCAAAGGCATACGGTGCGCGACCCGCCCCGGTTGCGTGCTTGACGCATTACCCCCGCCTCGTGTATCCGCGCCGGCTCAACTCAAGAA